>Ga0075435_100000227_pt1 | contig 34362 bp, 25 predicted proteins | sample RhiMethybrSRZTD4_FD_75302 | JGI IMG/M metagenome (GOLD analysis project Ga0075435, IMG submission 75302) | Populus rhizosphere microbial communities from Tennessee, USA - Rhizosphere MetaG P. TD hybrid SRZTD4 | ecosystem: Host-associated > Plants > Roots > Rhizosphere > Soil | place: USA...
ACGCACCTCACCGAGGACAAGTGGATCCAGGCGATCGAGATTCGTCCCGGCGCGTCCGCGCAGGTGCATCATGTGATCGCGTTTACGCAGCCGGCCGGCAACCCGCTTGGCCCCGGCGGCGTACTCGGGCCGACCAACATTGGCGGCACCACGCCGAACAAGCCGGGCATCCGTTATCCGGAAGGCGTCGCGCGTCTGCTGCGCGGCAACCACGACATCGTGCTGCAGATGCACTACACGACCAACGGCAAGGAGGCGAGCGATCGGACGCGCGTCGGCATCATCTACGCGAAGGACGCGCCGAAGAAGCTGGCAGCAGGCGGCATGGTGCTGCAGCCGCGCTTCGTCATCCCGGCCTACGATGGCAACGCCGAAGTGAAAGGCGTGACCAAGATTCAGCGCGACACCGTGGTCACGACCTACACGCCGCACATGCACGTCCGCGGCAAGGACATGAAATACATCGCGCACTATCCCGACGGCAGCACCGAGACGCTGCTGAACGTGCCGAAGTACGACTTCAACTGGCAGATCACCTACGAGCTCGCCACGCCCAAGGTGCTGCCCAAGGGCACCGAAGTCGAAGTGATCGCGCACTACGACAATTCGCCGACCAACAAGTTCAACCCGGATCCGTCGAAAGATGTGCGGTGGGGCGATCAGACGTGGGAAGAGATGATGATCGGTTTCTTCTCGACCGTCGTGGATCCACCCGCTGCGACCGCTTCGCAACCGCAGCGCTGAACTGAGAGGGGGCTGGAGGCTCGGGGCTGGGGGCTAGCCGTCTTCGGAGAACAGCCTAGCCCGAGCCCCTAGCCCCTAGCCCCGAGCCCCTAGCCCCTAGCCCCCAGCCCCGGCACGCGACAGCCCGTGTGCTAGCATCCGCGGCATGCGAAAAACCGCCGCCTGTGCTGTTGTCGCTGCCGTAATCGCCCTCGCCCGCGTCATCGGCGCCGCGCCTGGCGCCGACGCCAGACCGCTCACCGTCGATGGCCTGCGAGAACCGGTCGATGTCCTGCGCGATCGATGGGGTGTCCATCACATCTACGCGAAAAACGAACACGATCTGTTCTTCACGCAGGGCTATTCCGCTGCCCGCGATCGGCTGTTCCAGTTCGAACTGTGGCGCCGCCAGGCGACCGGCACCGTCGCGGAGATTCTGGGCCGCAAGGAACTGAAGCGCGACATCGGCACGCGGCTGCACATGTTCCGCGGCGATCTGAAGGCGGAGTTGAACTGGTATCACCCGCACGGCGAGGCGATCATCACCGCCTACGTCGACGGCGTGAACGCCTACATCGCCGAGGCGCGGCGCAATCCATCGACCTTGCCGGTCGAATTCCAGATTCTCGGCATCACGCCGGCGCCGTGGACGCCGGAGGTGGTGATCTCGCGCCATAACGGCCTGCTCTCCAACATCGGCGAGGAGTTGAACCTGGCGCAGGCGGTCCGGCTGCTCGGCGCCGCGAAGGTCAAGGACCTCGAGTACTTCCAGGGCGGCGATCCGAACATCACGCTCGATCCGGCAATCGATGGGTCGCTGCTGAATTCGTCGATTCTCGATCTCTACAACGCCTTCCGCCGCCCGATCGTGTTCGGCAGCGCGCCGCAGGATCAGGGGCCGACGGCGCTCGAATTGAGCGAGCGCGTGCAGGACATCGGCAGCAACAACTGGGTGGTGAGCGGCAAGCTGACGCAGAGCGGCTACCCGATGATGATGAACGACCCGCACCGTACCCAGGGCGCGCCGTCGCTGCGCTACTGGGTGCACCTGGTCGCGCCTGGCTGGAATGTCATCGGCGGCGGTGAGCCGGTGCTGCCCGGCATTTCGATCGGCCACAACGAGTACGGCGCCTGGGGGCTGACGATCTTCGGCTCCGACACCGAGGATCTCTACGTCTACGACACCAACCCGACCAATCCCAACCAGTACACGTATCGCGGCGTGTGGGAAGACATGCGCGTGATCAAGGACACCATCGCCGTCAAGGGCGAATCACCGGTGAACGTCGATCTCAAGTTCACGCGGCACGGTCCGGTGCTCGCCGAGGATGCGGCGCACCACAAAGCCTACGCGCTGCGCGCGGCGTGGATGGAGCAGGGCGCGGCGCCGTACCTCGCCAGCCTGCGGATGGATCAGGCGAAGTCGTGGGAAGAGTTCGTCGAGGCGTGCACCTACAGCCGGATTCCGTCGGAGAACATGGTGTGGGCCGATCGGCAGGGGCATATCGGCTACCAGGCGGTCGCGGTCACGCCGCTGCGTCCGAACTGGTCGGGGCTCGTGCCGGTGCCGGGCGATGGCCGCTACGAGTGGAACGGCTACCTGCCGATCAACGCGCTGCCGCACAGCGCCGATCCACCGAAGGGCTACCTCGCGACGGCCAACAACTATCTGTTTCCGCCGGACTACCCCTACAAGGAAGCGCTGCACTACACCGGCGCCGATCCGTATCGCGTCTCGCGCATCAGCGAAGTCCTCGGATCGGGCACGCTGCACACGGTGGCCGGGATGATGCGGCTGCAGAACGACAACGTGTCGCTGCCGGCGCGCGCGCTCGTTCCGTTGCTGCGCGAGGTAGCGGTGCCGGCCGACGCCGCGAAGGCCCGCGACATGTTGCTGGCGTGGAATTTCAGCGTCGACGCCGATTCGGTGCCCGCCGGCATCTACGAGATGTGGCAGCGGCGGCTCACGGCGAACGTCAGGAACCTGCTCGTGCCGAAAGAGGCGCAGACTTTCATCGGCCAGCCGAACATGAAGCGGGTGATCGACTGGTTGAATGCGCCCGACGGCCGCTTCGGCGCCGATCCGGTCAAGGGACGCGACGAGCTCGTCGCGCGCAGTCTCGCCGAGGCGGTCGGCGAATTGACGAAGAAGCTTGGCCCAGACGTCGCCGGGTGGAAGTGGGGGCAGAACCAGTATCACCACGCGCTGATTCGCCATCCGCTCGCGGAAGTCGCGGCGCCGGACGTTCGCGCGCGGTTGAACGTCGGTCCGTATCCGCGGGGCGGCGACAGCTTCACGGTGAGCGCCACCGGCAACGCCGACAATCAGACCTCCGGCGGCTCGCTGAAGATCATTGCCGACACCGAGAACTGGGACAACTCGCTCGGCCTGAACAACCCGGGCCAGTCGGGCGATCCGTCGAGCCCACACTACCGCGATCTGTTCGAGATCTGGTCGCGCGGCAAGTACTTCCCAATCTTCTACACGCGCGAGAAAGTGGAGTCCGTCACGGAGGAGCGCCAGGCGCTCGCACCGGCCCGCCCGGGAGTCACCGCGCGCCGATAGGTCGCGTTGGGCCGGGCAGGTCTGGCGGGTCGGGCGGGTCAGGCAGGTCGAACGGCCCCACCGGCGTCGCCTGAGATCTTGTGCGCCGCAGGACAGATGGGCCGGGCGGGTCAGGCGGGTCGGACGGCATCTTAGCTTCGAGTGCGGGTAAACCCGATCTGGCTCGGGCCGTATGAGCAGAACGGGTTTACCCACATCTCGGTAACGCGTGGCGGTCCGACCTGCCCGACCTATCTGTCCGACGGCGCTCACGATTGCAGGCGCCGCCATCCGGCGCCGCGCTCAGGCGCCGCCTTCGTCGGCCGAGGGGCCGTAGATTGCCGGGACCGGGATGTCGTTCAGTCGTAAGTACACGCTCAACTGGCCGCGATGGTGGATGACGTGGTGCAGCACGAAGCTGCGGAACGCGGCGACGCGCGGCACTGTGAACACCTGCTGGCCGCCGCGCTGCAGCGTCCACGGTGACTGGTACTCCGCGTCGCTCTTGTCCATCGCCGCGCGCGTCTGGCGGCAGATTTCGTCGAACGAGGCCAGGATCTCGGCGCGCGAGGTTTTTTCGGCGAGTGGCGGCGGTGCGGTCGCGAGATCGAACGAGCGCTCGTTGAGGATCGGGCCGCCCCAGTGCGGGATGTTGCTCAGGTGCGTGGCGAGCCCGCCGAGCGTCATCGAGCGCGCATGCGGCCTCCACGCCAGGCGATCGTCCGGCAGACGCTCGAGCAGGCGGCGGGTTGTGCCCATTTCGTGATCGAAGTCGGCCAGCAGGCCATCCTTGATGCTCATCGCAGCAGTCTAGAACGTAACGGCCGTCGGCACGACGGTCGATCGCCTGATGGCTTCGCGCTACGCTGTCGCTCTGTGCGTCGATCGCTGAAGCGTCTCGCCGTGGTCGTCGGGCTCTGCGCGCTGCCTGCGTGCCGTCGCAGCGAGCCGCCGCCGGCCCGCGTCGAACCGCAACGATCCGGAACGATGACCGTCTTCGGCCTCAGCGCGCCCGTCCGCGTCGTTCGCGATCGCCGTGGCATGCCGCACATTTACGCGCAGAACCGCGACGACCTGTTTTTCGCGCAAGGGTTCGTCCAGGCCCAGGACCGGTTGTTTCAGATGGACCTGTGGCGCCGCTCCGTTCAGGGGCGCCTCGCCGAAGTGCTCGGTCCGAATTTCGCCGAGCGCGACGCGATGACGCGGCGCATGCAGGCGCGCGTCAAGCCGGCGGCTGAATGGGCGTTGTATGGTCCCGACGCCGAAGCGATCGCGGGCGCGTTCGTGCGCGGCGTCAATACGTCGCTGGCGCGGCTGCGTCCGCAACTGCCCGAAGCATTCGCGCTTGCCGGCTGGACGCCGGACCTCTGGGCTCCGGCTGATCTCTTGAATCGCACGGACGCCTTCACCGCCAGCGCCGACGCGATCGAAGAAGTGCTGCGCGCGCGTTTCATCGACGCCGTCGGCGCCGCCCGCGCCGCAGCGATTCTGCCGGGCGAGGCGGTCGCCGGTATGCCGGCCGGGCTGGACAGCGGCGCCGTCAACTCGGTCGTCAGCGACGCGATCCGCGCGGTCGGCGCGCCGCCGTTCCTGCTCGCGCTCGCAAAACCGGTCGCCGATGCCGGGACGGTCCGCGCCCAGAGCGACATCCCGCTCGACGCGCGGCGGTTCAGCGTGCCGTCGCCGCGCTATCTCGTCCACTTGAACGCGCCAGGGTGGAACGTCATCGGCGCGACGGCGCCGTGGCTTCCTGGCGTCGAGTCCGGACACAACGATCGCGTCGCCTGGACGATCGTTCCGATCCGCGCCGACACGCAGGATGTCGTCGTCGAAAGAGTGAGTCCGTCGAACGCGCATGAAGTCGAGGAGCAGGGGCGGTGGGTGCCGACCACCACGGTGAAAGAAACGTTGCGCATACGGCGACGTGCCGAGCCGTTTGCCTTCGATCTCGAGTTCACGCGTCACGGCGTCGTCCTCGCCGTCGATCGCGAGCATCACCTCGCGTTCACCGTGCGCTGGAGCGGTGTGGAACCGGGCGCGGCGGCGAACTTCGCCGCGCTGTCGCTCGATCGGGCCGCCTCGTCGGGCGATCTTCGCGCCGCCGTCGAGAACTGGCGCATGCCGCCGCGGCAGATTACCTATGACGATGTGGCGGGCGATCACGGCGTAGTGATCGCCGGCGTGGCGCCGACGCGCCGCGGATGGAGCGGTAACCTCCCGGGGCCCGGATGGACCGGTACGAACGAGTGGATCGGCTGGGCACGGCCGATGCGCCCGCTGCCGGAATCGGCGATCTCGCGCCTCGCGCGCGCGCCATCCGACCGCGTCGAGTCGCTGCTGCGCGACCTGCGCCGCGGCGAATCCGATCCGCGAGCGCTGGTCCTGAATGCGATCGCCGATGTGTTGCGCGGCGAACGCGAGTCGTCCGCGCCGGTGATCTTCGCGCACGTCCTGAGCGTGACGCCGGCGGCGCGCCGGCACTTCGACGTCGGCCCGTTGCCACCAGTCGGCGCTCGCGCCGAGCCGTTCGCAATCGCATTCGATCCACGCGATTGGGACCGCTCGACGGCGATCAACGCGCCGGGACAGTCCGAGTCGCCCGACAGCGCCCACTACGCCGACCAGGCGCGCGCGTGGGCCGCCGGCGAATCGATCGCGTTGCCGTTCTCTGATGCGGCGGTGCAGGCGAACGCGGAGTCGACGCTGCTGATGCGTCCTTTGCGGTAGCGTGTCACAGGAAAGTGAGAAGTGAGAAGTGAGAAGTTAGAAGTACGGAAAAAGGGTAACTTGATCGCATCGGTCAACCCCGTCTGCCTGTCGCTGTTGCGATCTGCACGTGACTTTTAGCCGCACGCCGGTGATTACCCGTTTTTCGTACTTCTAACTTCTGACTTCTCACTTCTAACTTTTCACCGCGGCGCTCAGCGTCGCTGTAGGCGCCGCGTCAGTTCGGTGTTGCCGTCGTTTTTTGCCGGCCTCAGCTCGAGGATGCTGCACAGGAAGTTGTAGATGTTGACGTTTTCGAATGGCGCGAGGACGATGCCGGCTCGAATCGACGGGCCGGCGGCGACGAACAGGGCGCCCATCGATCGATCCTGAGGGTCGTACCCGTGGGTGGCGAAGTGGCGCTGGGCCACGCGCGCCCGCGTGGTGACGGTCCAGCCGTCCGACGGAATGCCGATGATCGGTTCGATTCGCGCGCTGCCGCGGTAATGCAGGCGTGGCGGCAGCTGATCGCGGCGGTAGATGGCGAGCGCCGGATGCTTGCCGTGCAGGCTCGCGTACAGCGCGTTGACGTCGCCGTTCTTCGGCGCGAGCGCGAGAAACGCATCCGTATCGACGAGGTGGACGCTGTCGACGTCGATGTAGTCGTCGAGGAGAATTACGCGGTCGGGAGATAGAGGAGTCATCCCGTGATCCGATACGACCACGATCGTCGTCCGATCGGCGAGCCCAATCCGTGCGAGTCCGGCGATCAACTGTCCCAGCGCCGCATCGAGGTGCGCGGTTGCCGTCGTTACCTCCGGTGAATCGATCCCGAAATCGTGCGCTGCCGAATCCACCTCGTCGAAATACAGCGTGACGAGCGACGGTCGGTCGCCCTCCGGCAGCGACAACCATTCGAGTACCTGGTCGACGCGGCTCGGCGACACCACTGCATGGTCGTACGGACGCCAGAGAGTCGGACGCACACCGGCGATCGGCGCTTCGGTGCCAGGCCAGAACATCGCGGCCGTGCGCCGCCCTTGCCGGATCGCGGAGACCCAGATCGGCTCGCCGCGCCACCACGCGGGATCTTTCGCGGTGGCGCCGGCGAGGGTGAACCACTCCGGCATCGCCGGATCGCGGAACGTGTTGGCGATGATGCCGTGGTGGGCCGGGTAGAGGCCGGTCACGATGGTGTAGTGGTTCGGAAAGGTGAGTATCGGGAACACCGGAATCAGTCGTTCGGCGCGCGCGCCGCGGGTCGCGAGCGCATGGAGGTTCGGCGTCGGGAACCGGTCGATGTAGTCCCAGCGCCAGCCGTCGAATGAGATGAGCACGAGGATCGGCGCCGGACCGGTGTTGAACTGGTGTCGGACTGATGTCAGGCCCGTGCCTGACACCGCTGCGGCCACGAGCAGGGCCGCAAGGACTGCGATGCCGCGCCGGCGCGACATGCGCTACATCACGTCGGCGGGATCTGTGGGTTCGGGTGCCCGCATCACGCTGCGGACCGGGCTCGTGACGATGGAGCCGGCCTCGGTGCTGAACTCGAGCCGAAAGCCGACGTGCACGCTGTGCAGCTTGAGGAACGCGCCGCCGAGCGAACTGCCAGCGAGGCGTGCCGGCGTGAACACCGGAAAGAAGGCGCCGCCGCGGACGAGCACGCGCGCGCTGTCCGCCGCCACGAGCACGATCTCGTAGATGCTGTTCTGCGTCGTGACAACCAACGTTTCAAGGGCGACGAGATCGTCGACGTGAACGCCGTCGCGCCAGTCGTGCGCCGTCCACGCCGACAGCATACCGGACGCGGGAACCGCGCGCGGCGGGGCAGAGGCGGGCGGCTCGATGCGCGTTGTCACTGGACCTGGTGGCAATGATAACAGCCCAGCGCGCCGCGCAATCGGTTGTATTCGTACGATCGCGTGAAGTCGTATGCCGGACGATGGAGGAGCCGCGCCATCCCGGGCACGACGACCTCGCGCATGTACGCCGCTTTGGTCTGATTGTCGGATTCGGCGAGGTAGCCGTAGATGGCGTTCCGCATTTGCGCGTCCATCGTCGACGTGTAGACTTCCCAGCCCCGTGAGCGGACGTCGGGCAGCGGCAGCGCCGAGACGCCCGGCATTGTCCAGAGGTCCGCCGCCGCGCGCGACCCATGACACGTGACACAGGAAATCCGGTCCGGTCCGCCTTTCAACCGGCCAAGCGTCGCGCGCGCCCACGGCATGACGTCGGTTTCCATGAATCGGATGATATCGGCCTGGTTGCGCTTCGCGCCATTGGGCGCGATGGCGTCGTCGGCGGCGAAGGTCGCGGTGACCGTCTTGCCGTGGAGGCCGATCGCCACCGCGAAGATCACCGCCAGGACGGCGGCGAAACCGCCGAGCGCGCTGCGAAGATCGAACGACGCCTGGCGCGGTTCCCACGCGAGAGCAGCCTGGACCCCGGCGGCGTCGCGCGGTGCCTGGGGATCACCTGCCAGCAGCTCGAGCAGCGCCGCGAGCTGCGGTCCGCGGCGAACCGACCGGAGCAGTAGTGGCTCGCCCCGATTGCGCGCGTACACCGCAATCGTCGACGTGCCGACGAGACGTTCGAAATGACTTTCGGTGCGCTGGATATCGCAGATATCGTCGAGGACGATTTCGCTGACGGCGTCGCGCGTCAGCCGCACGACGCGGAAGTCGGTGAGGTAGTAGCGCTCGCCGACCAACCGTGCCCGCGCGTGCCACGGCCGGCGGCTCCACAGCAGCCGCTCCCACGGCAGCAGCACGCGCGGCTTCACGGTGACCTAGGACGGCTGTTTGGTGAAGTTGACCTTCGGCGCCTGCTTCGCGTCGGCTGGCGCTTCGAAGAATGGATAGTCCTTGAAGCTGAACATCTTCGCGGTCAGGTTGCCCGGGAACTGACGCCGCGAGGTGTTGTACTGCTGGACGGCCTCGTTGTAGCGCTGCCGCGCGACCGCGAGCCGGTTCTCCGTCCCGGAGAGCTCGTCCATCAGGCGATTGAACTGCTCGTTGGCTTTCAGCTGCGGGTAGTTTTCGACGACGGCCAGCAGCCGGCCGAGCGCCGACGTCTGGCGGTTCGCCGCAGCGATCGTCTCGTCAGGCGATTTCGCCGCGAGCAGCTGCGACCGTGCGTCGGCGATGTCCTTGTAGACGCTCTCCTCGTGCTGCGCAAACCCCTTCGTCGTCTCGACGAGGTTTGGAATCAGGTCGTTCCGCCGCTGCAGCTGATTCTCGACCTGCGCCCACTGCGCCTTCACGTTCTCTTCCTGGCTGACGAAGGTGTTATAGGAGCAACCGGTTAGCGGCAGGACCGCAAGAAGCGTCGCGATCCGCAGCAGAGCTCTTCGCGTCATCGTCATGTCTCCATTTTAGGGCTCAAAGCACCCTACAGCGAAGCTACCAACTCGCCCCACCTCCGCCGCCGCCGCTGCGACCGCCGCCGAAGCCGCCAAAACCGCCGCCGAAACCGCCTCCGCCACCGCCCCATCCGCCGCCGCCCCATCCGCCACCGCCGCCGAACGGCCCAACGCCGCTCGACCAGCCGCTCCACGGACCGCCGCCCCAAAATCGATTCCGCCGGCGCCGCCCTCCGGCGATGCGGCTGATCAGGAGAATCGCGATGAAGATCCAGAAGATCGCCGACAGCGACGGCGGCGTGTCGTCGCGTTGGCGCGCGGTCTGCGGCACGCGGACGCCGTCGAGCGTGACGCCGCGGCCCTGCGCGATTCGACCGACGACGCGCTCCACGCCGAGCTGCAATCCCTCGCCGTACTGCCCGGCCGCGAAATGCGGCGCCATCATGCGGCTCGTCTCGCCGGCGTAGCCGTCGGTGACGAACTGTTCGATGTCGTAGCCGGGCTCGATGCGCACCCGCCGTTCCTTCATGGCAAGCAGGATCAGCGCGCCGTTGTCTTTCCCTTTCTGGCCGATGCCGCGCCCGTGGTTCTCGAACAGCTTGACGGTGTACTCGTTGATGTCCCCGATCGGATCGAGGTTCGGCACCGTTGCGACCACGACGACGTCGCCGGTTTTTGCCTGGAGCGCGCGGATCATGTCCTCCATCCGCTGCGCGCTCGCCGCGTCGATGACGTGTGCGAAGTCGTTGACCGGCTGCGTCAGCTCGGGGAGATCCGCGGCGGCGATCACGGTCCGGCTGAAGCCGGACACTACCGAAATGACGATGAGCAGGGTCGTCAGTCGGACGACGTTCCCAGCGAAGCGGTCGCTCGTCACCGCGTGCTCCAGCCATCGACGTAGGCGACGATGCGCTCGACTGCGTCGAGATATGGCGCGAACAATTGTTCGGCTGCTGCCGACGCGAGATCGTGCGCGGTCGCGAGCTTGACGACGTCGGAGATCGCGCCGTGCTCCGCGGCGCCGACCGGCGCCGATTGGCCGACGAGCCGCTCGACGTGGCGCGCCGCGCTCAGCGGATCGCCGTCCGCCTTCCCCTCGAGACGCGCGATGCTGGTGACCAGGGCGGCAAACGCCGGCGCCGACTGCAGGATCAACACGGACAGCGCATCGGCGCGGCCGCGGGTTTCGAGAAACCCCTCGCGCAGGTGCAGCAGATGGCTGCGCGCCTGGACCTCCACCGCGCGGCGCACGTCGGCTGGATCGACGGCGAGCGACGCGAACGGATTGTCGCCGGTGACGACGACGTGATCGGCGAGAATCGCGCCGAATTCGAGCGGGAACGCGTCGAGCGACTGCGAGAACTCGCGCGCGCCAAGGAGCAGCGGCGTGGCCAGGCCGGCATCGTGCCACGCGTCGACACGCGTCGCGGCGGCGCGCAGATCGTCGCGCGTCATCGATTCGACGACCGCCAGCGTTCGCGTCGGCGCTGCCGCGCCATGCCCGTGCGCGTCGTGCGCGTGACGGCCGTCGTGTGCAGTCGCGCGCGCGCCGTAGATCGCCAGCGACTGCAGCCGGCTGCCGAAAATGCCACGGAGATCGCGCTCGAGCGCGCGAACCGCCTCAGGAATCATGCAGCTATTGTACGAGTAGAATGCAGCTCCATGCGTTTGCGCCAGCTGAACGTCGGCTGTTTCGGTGGCGGTACCGGTCTGCCCAGCCTGCTCGGCGGCTTGAAGCACAATCCGTGGCTGCATTTGAACGCGGTGGTCACGATGTTCGACAGCGGCGGCAGCTCCGGGCAGCTCCGCGACGAACTCGGCGTGCTGCCACCAGGCGATATCCTCAAATGCGCGCTGGCGCTGGCGCGCAACTCGCGCGAGGCACGCAGAGTACTGCTGGCGCGGCTGCCGACGCTCGAGCACGCGCGCCTCGGCGGCCATACCGGCGGCAATCTCCTGCTCTCGATGATGCAGCGTTACAGCGGCGACTTCCTCGACGCCATCGACGGTCTGCGGGCGCTGCTCGGCTGCCGCGGGCGCGTCTGGCCGGTGAGCGTGCAGGCGGCGTCGGTCTGCGCGGAATACGGCGACGGCAAGACGACGCGCGGGGAAGTGGAAGTCGACGCGGGGCAGACCTCGGGACAGTTCGTCCGCCGCATCTGGCTGGAGCCGCCGGTGTCGATTCATCCGACGGTTGCGAAGGCGATCACCGAGTTCGACGCGATCATCATCGGCCCGGGCAGTTTCTACACCAGCCTGATGCCGATCTTCCTGGTGCGCGGCGTCTCGGACGCGATGGCGCAGATGAAAGGGCCGATCATCCTGATCGCGAACCTGCTCACCGAGGGCCGCGGCATGCTCGGCTTCACCGCCGCCGATGCGGTCGCGCGGATCGAAGAAGCCACGCACCGCAAAGTCGACGTCGTCATCGCGAACCTGAAGTGGCCGTCGCCGCAGGTGCTCGGGCGATACGCGCAGGAGCACAAGGAGCCGCTCACTACCGGCCAGCTCCCGGATCACTGCGAACTGGTCGGCGGCGAATTCTGGACCGGCGAGATCGCCCGCCACGATCGTCCCCGCCTGGCCTACGCAGTCTGGAGCGTACTCTCCCGTCGGCTGTTAGCTGAGAATTGAGGCAGCCGCGCCGGAACCACGAAGACACGAAAAAAAACACGAAGATTCACGAAGATCTTTTCTAAAGAACGAAAAATTCTTGCTTTTGTAATAACAGTTCTTCGTCGATCTTCGTAGCCTTCGTGTCTTCGTAGTTCCGGCGCCCGCAGCTAGCGTTTGCTGTTCACCAGGTCGCTAACGGTGTACACCCGGCCGCCTTTCATCGTTCGCCGGACATCGCGCGAGTTGTGGATGTCGGCGAGCGGATCAGTGCCGAGGAACGTCAGGTCGGCGATCCTGCCCGGCTCGATTGTGCCCAGCTCATTGGCAAGGCCGAGCGCCTGCGCGGCGTTGATCGTCGCGGTTTGCAGCGCCTGGAAGGGCGTGAAGCCGGCGTGCACGTACGACTCGAGCTCGACGTGCAGCCCGAGCCCGTACGGGACGAGCGGGGAATCGGTGCCGGCGACGATCCGCGCGCCGGCGCCGGCGATCGCGCGCAGATTCGTTTCGTAGGGGCGGATCAGCGCATCGAGCATTGGTGCGCTGTGCGCATTCGCCAGGTCACTCAGCGCTGCGACGAGCGGCAGCGGAAACAGCGCCAGGCGCGGATCGTAGAGCAGCGACTTGTCACCCGTCACGCGCGCGCGATAGGCACCCTGCCGCACGAGCGTCGGCGTCAGTGTCAGCCCTGACTTCGCGATCACGTCGATCACGTCGCGGTAGATGCGCGCGCGCGTGCCCTGATTGGGCGCGTAGCGCCGCGTCGTACCCGCCATGTGCTCCACGCTATCCACGCCGAACGCCGCGGCCGGGTAGAGATCCTGCGACGTGACCGATCGGTCGTGCGCGTGCGCGTATTCGACGACGTGCTTCTGCAGGGCACCGGGAAGGCGCACGTCCGTGGTGAAGAAATCGACGCCGAGCGATGCCGCTCGATCGAGCTCCTGGTCGAGTTGTGCGACCGACGCGATCGCCACGCCGCCGCGATCGTATGAGCGAATGCCGTCGAACGGATCGCCGGCAATGAAGAGCCGCGGTCCCGGACGGCGTCCCGCCTCGAACGACTCGCGCTGCTCGAGGCCGACGTACGGGTTGACGGCGGGGATGCGCACCGAGGTGATCCCGTAGGCGAGCCAGACGCGCCCGAAGTTGCTGCCGTATCCCGGGTCGAGACGCGCGTGCATCTCGATCAGGCCGGGAATCACGAACTCGTCGCCGGCATCGACCACCGTGCCGACGTGCAGATCGTCGTTATGCCCCTCGACGCTGCGGATGATACCGCGTTCGACGACGATGTCGGTCTCGCCGCGCATGCCGTCGACGGTACCGTCGAGCACATGCCCCGCGTGCACCACCACCCGCGGCGGAGGCTCGGCGGCCTGCCAGCGCAGATCGAGCGGGATCCCATCGGGGATGCCGCCTTCCGGGATGACGCGGCGCAGACCCGCCGGCGTCTGAAAGACGATGTGGCGCGAGTCGCCTTCCCAGCTTGGCGACTCGGGCTGATCGGCGGCGATGTCGCGGATCTGTCCGGTTGTGATGCCGCGATTGTCGACCGGTACCGTCCACAGCCGTCCTTCGGTGACGAACGCCATCTGCGTTCCGTCTGGCGACCACACCGGGCCCGTGCTCTGCCGGTTGCCCGCGTTGTGCTGCGGGAAGAGCAGCGACTCGGACCAGGCGTGTGTGTCGAACGCGTAGACCAACAGCTGGTTGAGACCCTCGGGGTAGCGTTCGGAATACGGAAACAGCGCCGCCACCGCGATCGCTTTGCAGCCCGGCGCCCACGTCGGCCGGCCAAGCTCCTGCGCCGTCGGGGGTATCGCCTCGCCGCCGAGGCAGTGGCCAGCGCCCAGCCGCGTCGTCTTGATCGATTGGCCGTCGACGAGAAACGCGATCTGCGAGCCGTCGGGCGACCATGCCGGCGCCGACGCGGCGCCGCGCTCGTGCGTCACTTGCAGGTTCGCGCCGGTGGCCACCTCGTGGATCCACACGTCCATCTGCCCCGCGCGATCGCTGACGAACGCGACCCGTGTGCTGTCCGGCGACCATGCCGGGTCGGCGTCGAACGCCGCGTCGTTGGTGACGCGAAGCGGCGCACCGCCGAGCGGATAGATCCACAAGTCGCCGAGCGCCGAGAACGCGACCATGCGTCCGTTCGGCGACACCACCGGCGACACGATGCCCTTGAGCGGTTGCGGCTCGGCCCATTCGAGCGCGCGATGCGCGATGTCGTAGCTCAGGCGACGCAGCGTCACTTTTGCGGTGAACGGGATCGTCGTCGTGTCGGCGGTGAGCGACCGCCGCTTGATCTTGCCGTCGGCGGTGTAGATGAAGTCGGTCCGCGAGACCCACTGCGGGCGGAACGCGAACACGTCCTCGTCGGGACGGCTGATTTGGCGCGGGCCGAGGAACAGCGCGCCGCCGCCAGAGTACGCGACCTGCGTGCCGTCGACGCTCCAGCCGGCGCCGCCGGGGATTGTGTTGCCGCGATCGCGGTCGACGGTCAGCGGCAGCAGCAGACGCTCGCGGCCGTCCGCCGACACGCCGTACAACCCGGCCGCCGACCGGCCACCTCGCGTCGGACGATCGCTGTCGCGGCCGACGAAGGTGATTTCCTGATCGTTCGGCGACCAGGCCGGCATCGTCGAGTCCCGCGACGTCAACCGGCGCAGGCTGCTGGTTGCGAGGGTCAGGTCCCAGATCGTCGTGATGCCACCGTAGCGGTCGGACGAGAACGCGATGCGCGAGCCATCGTGGGACCAGGCCGGCTCGCGGTCGTCGAACTCGCCGGTGGTGATCGCCTTCGCGTCGCCTCCTTCGCGCGGGATCACATAGATGTGCCACACGCCGTCGAGGTCGTAGCCCTGGAAGGCGATCGACTCACTGTCGGGCGACCAGGTCGGTTGTCGCGCCTCGAGTGTTTCCGCGGTCAGACGCTTCGCCTCGCCGCCGCGCATCGGCAGAATCCAGATGCCGCCGAGCAGGTCGATGGCGATCCAGCGGCGGTCCGGAGACGGCGACGCCGACATCGCCGTGCCTTCGGTGAGGGTGACCTCGACGTCCCGAGTGATCTGGACACCCTGCGCCGCGAGCGCAGCGGCCGCACACGACGCAACAATCACTGCCAGGCGGGCGTTCATGGACTTCAAGGGGCGAACGCGCAGGTTCGCCCGTTCAGGGCGAACGTCGCGCGGTCTTCCTCTTCGACGCGGTTGGCTGGTTCGAGGACTTGCGCGATCCGCCCGTGGCCGTCGTTGCGCCTTTCTTTTTGACCTCTGTTGCCCTCTTCCCCTTGGCTCCGGCGGCCTTGCCAGCTTTCAAGGCCGCCGCCCGCTCGATGATTTGCGCGAGCATCGCGCCGGCGTCGCCGCCTTTCGCGGGCCGGTGCGACTGCCACACGGCCGGCGTGTCCTCCGCCAGGATGTCTTCGAAGTCGCCGTCGCTCTTGACGCTGCGCGGCGCGAACTCGGTGATGTCGAGATCGCCGGCCCAGTCGTCGCGGTGCTTGATCAGCAGCCAGCTGCGATCGCCGCCACCGCGCGCCCCCGCATAGCGTCCGCCGGTCTTCACAAGGACCCACGATCCCTTCAGCTTGTAGCCGTTCAGCGTGAATTTCAGGTCGCCTTTCTTCAACGCCGCCTCGACGTCGTCGACCTCCGGCGTCCACGTGCCGCGGTCCCAGAGCATCACGATCCCGGCGCCGTAGCCTTCGGGAATCACGCCTTCGAACTCGCCGTAGGCGACCGGATGATCCTCGACGTGCATCGCGAGCCGCTTCGTTTTCGGATCGAGCGATGGTCCCTTGGGCACCGCCCACGAGAGCAGCACGCCGTTGTGCTCGAGCCGGAAGTCGTAGTGCAGATGGCTGGCCAGATGCTTCTGCACGCAGAAGAACCGTTCCTCGCGCTTGGGCGCGACCTTGCCCTCGGGTTCGGGCGTCTTCTGAAAGTTCCGTTTGCGCTTGTATTCTTCAAGTGCCATAGGTGACCGCGATCCGTCACGTAGCGCAGCCCTTCAGCGCTGCCAACCGCCGCCGTGGGCAGGCCTGAAGGCCTGCGCTACGACCGGCAGCTAGTTAACTCCACCCATCAGCCGTTTGATCGGCGGCGTCAGCGCGAACATGACCAGGCCGGCGCCGATGCCGACGGCGGCGATCGCGCCGAACAACTGCGGCAGCGGCATCGATCCGTAGAGCGACGACAAGCGTCCGCCGACGAAGTTGCCGACCGAGATCGCCAGGTAGAACACGCCCATCATCAGCCCGACGACGCGCGCCGGCGCGAGCTTGGTGGTGGCGCTCAAGCCGACGGGGCTGAGCGACAGTTCGCCCCACGTGTGCAGCAGGTAGGTGACGACGAGCCACCATGGCGCCACCTTGACGCCGCTCTGCGCGAGCGACGCGCCGACGACAAGCACCGCGTAGCCAGCGCCGACAAACAGGAGGCCGAGGCCAAACTTCGCCGGGCTCGACGGCTCGCGGCGTCCGAGGCGCATCCACACCCACGCGAACACCGGCGCGAACGTGATGATGAAGAGCGGCTGCAGCGACTGAAAGTAGCTGCTCGGGAATTCCCAGCCGAACACCGCCGTGTGCGTGGCGCGATCGGCAAACAGGTTGAGAGTGGACCCGGCCTGTTCGAACTCCGACCAGAAGATCGTCGCGGCGACAAACAGTACTCCGATTGCGTACAGGCGTTTGCGCTCGACCGGCGTCCAATCTGCGCCGAAGAACAGCCAGCCGAAAAAGAGAATCGTGATGAGGACGAGCGCATAACCGGCCGCGTCGGCGATCTGCTTGGCTGTGACCGGCACACTGCCCGTGTACATCCCGATGGCGAGTGCCACGACGACCACGAGCAGGATGCCACCCGCCAGCTGCGCGCGCGATCGCAGCCGGGCGGCGTCGGCGGCGGAGGCGGCCGGCGCCGGCCGAAGGCCCGCGTCGCCGAGTGTTCGTCCGCCGAGCACGTACTGCACGATGCCGAGCACCATACCGACGCCGGCCGTCGCGAAGCCGATGTGCCAGTTGACTCGCTGCCCGAGATACCCGCACACCAGCGGCGCGATGAACGCGCCGAGGTTGATGCCCATGTAGTAGATCGAGAAGCCCGCATCGCGCCGCGGGTCATTCTCGCCGTAGAGTCCCCCGACGATCACCGCGGCGTTGCCTTTCACGAACCCGGTCCCGATGACGATCAGCGTCAGCCCGATGTAGAACGTCGTCAGCGACTGCACCGCCATGCTGAAATGCCCCGCGGCGATGATGATGCCGCCGTACAACACCGCGCGGCGCTGGCCGATGAGCCGATCGGCAATCCACCCGCCGGGCAGCGTGGTCATGTAGACCATCGACGTGTACAGCCCGTACACCGCGCCTGCGACCGCCGTGTCGAAGCCGAGGCCGCCAGCGGCGACCGGCGCAGTCATGAAGAGGATGAGCAGCGCGCGCATCCCGTAATAGCTGAAGCGCTCCCACATCTCGAGGAAAAAGAGCGTCGATAAGCCGCGCGGATGTCCGAAGAAACTCGCGTCGTACGGGCGCGCGTCGGCGGCGGCAACAGCCATGATGGTTCGAAGAATACAATGTTTACAGGGACGATGAGCAGCGCGCTGCTGATCAGCACGTACGAGATGGGGCGACAGCCGTTCGGCGTCGCGTCGGCAGCGGCATGGCTCCGCGCCGACGGCTGGGACGTGCGGGCGATCGATGCCGCCAAAGAGAGGCTGACGGCGAGTCGGTTCGGCGGCGTCGACCTGGTAGCGTTCCACCTGCCGATGCACACCGCGACGCGCCTCGCCGGCCCGGTGATCGCCGCCGCGCGGCGCGCGAACCCGGAGGCGCGCATCGCGGCGTTCGGGCTCTACGCGCCGCTGAACGAACAATGGCTGCGATCGCTTGGCGTCGATGCCGTGTTCGGTGGGGAGTTCGAGGAGGCGCTCGCGTCGTGGGCCGGACAACCGCGAGCGCTTTCCAACGTAAGGGCAGGGTTTCAGCCTGCCCCCGGCCGCCCCGAAAGGGCGGCCCTACGAGAAACGGTGCCGCGCATTCATTTTCTCGTCCCGGACCGATCGACGCTGCCACCGCTGACGAAGTACGCGACGCTGCAGATGCCCGACGGCACGCGGCGGACCGTCGGCTACACCGAAGCGAGCCGCGGCTGCCGTCATCTGTGCCGTCACTGCCCGGTCGTACCGGTTTACGAGGGGCAGTTCCGGATCGTGCCGCCGGAGGTGGTGCTCGCCGACGTCGCTGCGCAGGTCGCCGCCGGCGCCACGCACATCACGTTCGGCGATCCCGACTTCTTCAATGGTCCGACGCACGCGCTGCGCATCGTCCACGCATTGCACGCGGCGCATCCGGCGGTGAGCTACGACGTCACGATCAAAATCGAGCATCTGCTGAGCCGTCGCGGCCTGGTGCCGGAGCTTGCCGCAACCGGCTGCGCGTTCGTGACGAGCGCGGTCGAGTCGGTTGACGATCGCGTCCTGACGATCCTCGACAAGGGACACACCCGCGACGATTTCGTGGCGGCGGTGGCGCTCTGCCGGGACGCCGGCGTCACGCTGATGCCGACCTTCGTCGCCTTTCACCCGTGGCTGACGCTCGCGTCATACTGCGATCTGCTCGATACGATCGAATCGCTCGAGCTCGTCGATCACGTGGCGCCCATTCAGCTCGCGATCCGCCTGCTCGTGCCGGAAGGCTCGCGGTTGATCACGATGCCGGAGATGCGCGCGCATCTCGCCGCGTTCGATCCGGCGAGCTTGACCTACCGCTGGGCGCATCCGGATCCGCGCGTCGACGCGTTGCAGGAGGAGGTTGCAACGATCGTCGGCACGCGACTGACCGCCGATCGCCGCGCCGTGTTCGACGCCGTCAGCACCATCGCGCACGACCGCGCCGGCCGTGTCCGCTCGACGAGGCCCGCACGCGATCGTGCCACCGTCCCGTATCTGAACGAACCCTGGTACTGTTGAGCGGAGCCCAACACAGAGCAGGTTGCTCTGATCTGACGCTGTCGGGGCTGGAGGCTGGCGGCTTGCTGACCGTGCAGCGCGAAGGCTTTAGCCGAGCGGCCGGCAAGCCCCTAGCCCCGACAGTCACTACGAGCGCAATGAGCAGGCGAGTCCTTGTACTAGCGACCACCACCGGATACCAGACGCGGGCGTTCGGCGATGCCGCCGAGGCACTGGGCGTGGAACTTGTGTTCGCGACCGATCGTTGCCATTTGATCGACGATCCGTGGCAGGACGGCGCGGTCGCGATCCGGTTCTACGACGAAGACGCCTCGGTCAAGGCGATTGTTGCCGCCGCCGCCGCTCGGCCGATCGACGGCATCGTCGTCGTCGGCGATCGACCGACGGTGATCGCCGCGCGCGTCGCGCAGACGCTCGGTCTGCCCTGGCACCCACCGGAGGCCGCCGCGATCGCCACCAACAAACTGCGCACCCGCGAGCGGCTCCGCGACGCCGGTCTCGCCGTACCCTTCTTCGTTCCCGTGACCTTCAGCAATCCGCAATTGGCAATCAGCAGTTTTCCTTGTGTCGTCAAGCCGGTAGCCCTGTCCGGCAGCCGCGGCGTCATGCGCGTCAACAACGAATGCGAACTCGCCGCCGCGATCGAGCGGCTACGTGCGCTGATGGAGTCGCCGGAGGTCCGCGCCGAACGCAACGACGCGCACGACACGGCGCTCATCGAAGCGTTCATCCCCGGACGCGAGTACGCGGTCGAAGCGTTGATGCACGAGGGCACGCTTGGCGTGGTCGCGATCTTCGACAAGCCCGATCCGCTCGACGGTCCGTTCTTCGAAGAGACGATCTACATCACGCCTTCCTCGGCGCCAATCGCGGAGCAGCGCGCGATCGAGGACACGATCGCCCGCGCCGCGGCCGCGATCGGCCTGCATCACGGTCCGATTCACGCCGAGTGCCGCGTGAACCCCGCAGGGGTCTTCGTCCTCGAAGTCGCCCCGCGCCCGATCGGCGGATTGTGCGCTCGCGCGATGCGCTTCGCGCAGTCGCAAGTCGCAAGTCGCGAGTCGCAAGTCAGTCGCACGTCGCAAGTCGGCAGTGCGCCGCAAGTCAGTCGCACGTCGCAGAGTTCGAATGCTTTCGAGGCGCTTCTTTTGCGTCACGCGCTGGGCGAAGACGTGCGCGGGTGGCGCAGAGAGAGCGACTCGTCAGGCGTGATGATGATTCCGATCGCCCGCCGCGGCATTTATCGCGGCGTCGAGGGGGTCGACGCAGCTCGCGCGGTTCCGGGTGTCGACGATGTGCGGATCACCGCGAAGCCGGATCAACTGTTGATTCCCTTGCCTGAAGGCGCGAGCTATCTGGGATTCATCTTCGCGCGCAGCGGCAGCGCCGGCGAGGTCGAGCGCGCGCTGCGGGCCGCGCACGCGCGCCTCCAGTTCACGATCGCGCCGGAATTCCCGGTGCTCAGCAGCGCGTCAATCAACTACAATCAGCACCATGGCTGATTCCTGCGGGCACACGTCGCCGCCTTCCCCGTCGACCAACAAGAGCGGGCGCAAAGTGATGTGCGCGAAGTTCCAGAAGGAGCTGCCGGGTCTCGATTCGCCGCCGTGGCCGGGTGAGCTCGGTCAGCGCATCTACGAGAACGTCTCGAAGGATGCGTGGAAGCTCTGGGAAGAGCGGATGAAGATGATCCTGAACGAGTACCGCCTGATGCCGTGGCAGAAGGAGGCGCAGGATCTCGTGGCCAAGCACATGGAAGATTTTTTCTTCGGCGAAGGCGCGGCGCTCCCGCCCGGATACGTTCCCCAGCAGACCAAGTAGTCGCGGCGGCGCACAGGCGCGCGAGACTGCACAGTTTACACGGTCGAGTCTCGCCAGGTGCCATTCTCCGATCGCCGCATGCGGTTCTCCGATCGGCAGCCTCCGCGGTCCCGACGCTAAATCCGCGATTTCGGAGGACTTCCGGCTCTTCCGTTGAGCGCTCTTCCGTCGCCGCGCTTCTAAACTAGCTCTGCAGTCATTCACTACTAGTTGCCAGCCCTTCTGTAGCAAACCACTGCAACCGGTTCTAGCAATCGAACACACGCCTTTAACCAAACGACGATAAATCAACAACTTAGCGCAACGGCGATTTGTTCCGTTTAGGCACAGACTTTGATAATCGCTGGGGTGCGATGTCCGTCTACTGGAGCAAGGTGCAGCGCGCGTACGAGTTTCAACCGGACCCGGAAACCCCCGACCCGCGCGACAAAGATCCTGACGAAGCGCCGGAAACGCCGCTCGACGAGCCCCGTCCCCCACGCATCCAGGATCCCCCGCCGCAACCCAGCGAGAAGGGCCCTTACACAGTTCGCACGCATTTTTGGTCGTAAACGCAGACAACGGAGGGCTGAGTGGTGAATACTGGAGAGCGTAAGGAACGTCGAGGCTTCGCGTCGATGTCCCCGGAGAAGCAGCGCGAGATCGCCAGCAAGGGCGGCCGAGCGGCGCATGAGAAGGGGACGGCGCACGAATGGACCGCCGACGAGGCGCGAAACGCGGGACGTAAGGGTGGTCAGGTCAGCCGCGGTGGACGCGGGCGTCTCATCGTTCCGGCGGAACCGACAACGGCCCCCGCACCCGGCACTGAGAGTGCAGTGACCCGTGCGGAGTGACCGACTCGACCGAGTAGACGCTTTGGAGGCGACTAATGGCAAGACGCGTGGCCGTGGCCTTTGTGTGGCTGCTCGCCCTCGCGGCGAGCGCGAGCGCACAGTCCGGGTCTTCAGGGACATCCGCGGGACAGAATACGCAAGGCAGCCAACCACCGTCCTCGTCGACGGCGACACCCGAGGAGACTCGACCGGCGACGACGACCTTCTTCGGCGACACTGGGCTGTGGTTTGCGCCGACCGCCGAAGTTCTTCCCGGCGGCAAGTGGTCCGTTAGCGGGTATCGCCGCGGCACCAATTTCATCCAGGGTTACACCAACGTCGGCGACTTTGCCGGCACGTTCGCGATCGGGATCAAGAATCGCGCGGAGATCTTCGGATCGTTCCTCTTCGACACGCGCATCGATCGCGACATCTACCCGCTGTTTGTCGCCGACCCAACTTTCGGCGGAGTCATCGACCGCTACCCGCGCGTCAATCAGCACTGGACCGGCGACAACCTCGGAGACTTCTACGTCGGTGGAAAAGTCAACCTGCTGTCGGAGTTCCAGCAGAAACCGGTAGCCCTCGCGGTCCGCGGCATCGTCAAGCTGCCGACCGGCAAGGACGACGTCGGCACGTCGACTGGCAAAACCGACTTCGCGTTCGATGGCATCGTCAGCAAGGAAGCGGCGAAGCTGGTCGAGGTCACCGGGTTCGCGGGATATGAGTGGCGCGGCAAGCCGGACGGCTTCGAAACGGCGACCGGCGCATTTCGATGGGGCGTCGGCGCCGGCTTCCCGTCGCGCAACTTCATTCGCGGCACCGCGGAGTTGAACGGCTTCGCGCCGTCCAGCGACACGACGACGATGCTCAGCGCCACGGAAATCCGCGGCACCGACCTGACCTTCCCGCCGCTGGTGTCGAACACCGAGAACCTCACACGCACCACGCTGGCCATCACCGCGCAGGGAAAGAACGGATTCTTCGGCGGCGTTGGCCTGAGCTGGAACCTGCCGCACCAGCAGCGCAATCCGGCGTTCACCGACGCCGATCCCACCGCCGACTACTGGGACTGGCAGGTTCGCATCGGGTACCACCCGGGCGTCCGCACGTACGTGCCGCCGCCGCCGCCGCCACCGCCGGCCCCCGCACCACCGCCGCCCGCGCCTGAACACAATCTGACGGTGCGCGCGCAGTGCGATCCGTGCGAAGTGGAAGTGGGCAAGAGTTCTACCGTCACCGCGACGGTGCAGGACTCGATCAGCTGCGCGGTCACGTATCGCTGGTCGGCGCCGAGCGGTTCGCTCGCGCAGCCGGCAGAGCGGTCGACGCTGTGGACCGCCGGTCAGCAGGATGGCAGCGTGCCGGTGACCGTCACCGTGACGTGCCCGAGCGACAACAAGACGGCGTCGGACACGGTGAACATCCGCGTCACGCGTCCGCCGGTGCGCACCTACACGTTCGAGGACGTCTACTTCGACTTCGACCGCTACTCGCTGCGGCCGGAAGCAACGCGCGTGCTCGACGAAGCGGTGACGGCGATGCGTGAAAACAACACGCTGCGCGTCGAGATCGAAGGCCACACCTGCAACATCGGCACGGCCGAATACAACCTCGCGCTCGGCGATCGTCGCGCCAATGCGGTGCGCGATTACCTGGTGAGCCGCGGCGTCAGCGCCGATCGGCTGCGGACGGTCAGCTACGGCGAAGAGCGTCCGAAGTACGACAACAGCCGCGAGGAGACGCGTCGTCTCAATCGCCGCGCGGCGTTGGTCGTGAATCTGCGTCAGTGACCGTGAGGGGACTGGGGGACATGGGGACTGGGGGACTACGAGTGATCCTTCATCCGCATGCCGCCAGTCCCTGTTTCTTCAGTCCCCTAGTCCCCCAGTCCCCACGGTGACACCATGCGGTTTATCCATCTGTACCTGATTGGCTACTTCGTGCTGGTCGTCGGCGCAGTGCTCGCGCTGTGGCAGGCGGGCGTGCTCGCGCGCGTCAGCGGCACCTGGCTCGCGATCGGAATGCTCATCGTCTTCGGTCTCGGTATCATGCTCGCCGTGACCGCCGCAAAACCGACGGTGACACGCGAATAGGCTAGGCGGGTCACACAGGTTAGGATTAACAAGCCGTCCGACCCGCCAGACCCGCCAGACCCGCCCGACCTGCCTGCCCCATCCACTGGCATGCGTTATGGTTCTGCCAAGGGCAGGTATGCGTGTCTTCGCTGTCGTCGCGCTAGGTTTTCTCGCGATTTCCGCGGCTGCATGTAAAGAAGAAGGGACGATCAAGGTCCACAGCCTCAAGTTCAACGGCGTGAAGGCGGTAGATGTCGGCCGTTTGAAAGACGCGCTCGCCACAAAATCGAGTTCCTGGATTCCCTTCAGCAAAAAAAAGTATTTCGATCGCTCGCGCTTCGATGCCGATCTGAAGCGTATCCAGGCGTTCTACGCCGACCGCGGCTATCCCGACGCGCGCGTCACCGGCTTCGACGTCAAGCTGAACGACAAGCAGGATTCGGTCGACGTCACGTTGAACATCGCCGAAGGCGATCCGATTACCGTGGCGGCGATCAACTTCGAGGGCTTCGACGTGATCCCGCCGGACCACTTCGCGCAGCTCAAGAAGCAAATTCCGCTCAAGGTGGGGCAGCCGCGCGATCGCCAGCTCGTCGTCTCCACGCACGAGATGGCGCAGAACGAACTCAAGGACCACGGCTTTCCGTACGCGAAGGTGTCGACGCGCGAGGACAACGCCTCGAGCAAGGAGGCCACGCTCACCTACTCGGCCGAACCGGGCAAGCTCGCGCACTTCGGGCCGGTGCAGATCCAGGGCAACAAGACGGTCAGCAATCGCGTCATCGAGCGGCAGCTGACCTTCAAACCCGGCGATCTCTACCGGCGCAGCATCGTGCAGGATTCGCAGCGGCGTCTCTACAGCATGGAGCTGTTCCAGTTCGCCAACGTCGAACCGCTCAACACCGAGCAGCCCGCGCAGGCGCACCCGGCACCGCAGGACGGCCAGGCGAGCGGACCGAATCAGAGTCAGCCCCCGCCGCCCGAACAGCAGCTCGATCTGATTCCGATGCGCGTCACCGTCGCCGAAGGCAATCACCAGCGCGTGAACTTCGGCATCGGCTACGGCACCGAGGAAAAGGCGCGCATCGATTCGGAGTACCACCATCTCAACTTCTTCGGCGGCGCGCGCAGCGCCGGCGTGCACGGGCGGTGGTCGTCGCTCGATCGCGGCATTCGGCTCGATTTCAATCAGCCCTATTTGTTCCGCCCGCACTTCTCGTTCGGCGCCGAGGGGCAGGATTGGTACACCTACACGCCGGCCTACCGTTCTAACGTCACCGGCGTCAAGGGGACGGTCACCCATCGCCAGAACGCGCAGACGTCCTGGTCGGTGTCGGTCACGGCGGAGCACGACAGCAGCACAGTCGAGCAGAGCGCGCTCGCCGATCCATCACTGTACGCGTCGTTGATTGCTCTCGGCCTCAATCCGCTTACCGGCGAGCAGAACGGGACGCTCAATTCGCTGTCGTGGGACTTCCAGCATTCGACCGCGGACAGCCTGCTGAACGCGCACCGCGGCTATCAGGTCGCGTTCCACATCGAGCAGGCGGGACGCTTGCTGCCCGGGACGTTCCGCTTCACGGCGGTCTCGGCCGACGGCCGCCACTACTTGCCGATCAGCGACAAGGTCACGTTCGCCACCCGCGTGCAGATTGGCAACCTGCAGCCCTACGGCGACCAGGAATCGAACGTGCCGTTCTCGAAGCGCTATTTTCTCGGCGGCGCGACCACGATTCGCGGCTGGGGCCGCTACGAGGTCAGCCCGCTCAGCGAATCGGGACAACCCGTCGGCGGCGACGCGATGCTCGGGTTCAGCGGCGAACTGCGCGCCATACTGCACGGCAATCTCGGCGGCGTGCTGTTCCTCGACGGCGGCAACGTCTGGGCCGAGTCGCGCGACTACAACCTCGGCGATCTGCGCTACGCGATCGGTCCCGGCCTGCGCTATCAGACGCCGATCGGGCCGATCCGCTTCGACGTCGGCTGGCAGTTGAATCCGATTCCGGGGCTGCAGGTCAACGGCGAACCGCAGACGCGCCGCTGGCGGATGCACTTCTCGATCGGGCAGGCGTTCTGAGCGGCTTCGCCGCGTGTTGGGGCTGGGGGCTGGGGGCTCGCTGACGGAGCGCGAGCCTTTCAGGCGAGCGAACGGGGACTTGTGCGACCAGGGGACTAGGGGACAGGGACGATGCGCATTGTCAGGCGTCTGACGCACGTGCTGATTCTCGTGCTCACGCTGGTCGTCGGCGCGGCCGCCGCGGCGGTGATCGTGTCACAGACGGCGTGGTTCAAGAACTGGCTGCGCGGGTTCATCATCGCGCAGGCGAACCAGTATCTGAACGGCACGCTGTCGATCGAGCGCCTTGGCGGCAACCTGTTCTTCGGCGTCGAGATGGAGAACATCGGCGTCTCGATGGACGGCAGCCAGGTGGTCGCCGTCCAGGATCTCGGCCTGAAGTACAACGTCTTCGCGTTGATCACCAAGGGGCTGTCGGTCGACGAGATCCGCCTCGACAAACCGGTGATCTACCTGCGGCGCGACGGCGACACGTGGGAGCTGAGCCGGCTGGTCAAAAAGCAGGAAACCGAAGCGGACCGCAGCGGGCCGGCGAAGCCGATCGCCATCGACGCGATCGAGATCGCCGACGGCGAAGTCTCGATCGATTCGCCGGTGGGCACCAGCGGCGTCGCCGTCCCGAAGAAGTTCGAGCACCTCGACGCGAAGCTGTCGTTCAAGTACGAGCCGGTGCGCTACTCGATCGAGATCACCCACGTCTCGTTCCGCGGCACCGAACCGTCGATCGCGCTCAACGCGCTCTCCGGCGGCGTCTCGGTCCACGACGATGCGGTGAACATCGACAAGCTGGCGCTGCGCACCTCGGAGACGTCGCTGTCGGTTGATGGCGCGGTCCAGAACTACCTGACGACGCCCAACCTGAACCTGCAGATCACCAGCGACAAGCTGTCGATTCCGGAGATCGCGCGGCTCGTGCCCGCGCTCGCTGGCGTGAAGCTGCAGCCCGCGTTCGAGATCAAGCTGAATGGGCCGCTCGACCAGCTTGGTGTCGACATGAACGTCCGCTCGTCGGCAGGCGACGCCGTCGGCAAAATCGTCGCCGACATTCTCGAGCCGGTGCAGGCAGTGCGCGGCGATCTGACGGTGCGGCACCTCGACCTGTCGGCGATTCTCAACGACCCGAAGCAGAAGAGCGATATCACCGGCAACGCGCACGTCGACGTCCGCGCCGAGTCGTTCCAGAAGCTGGACACCCTGCACGGCAACCTCGCGCTCGACTCACCGCGCGTCGTCGCCGCCGGGTACACCGTCGGTCCGCTCAACGCGAAGGCGCAGATCGACGGCCGCCGGGCTCAGTTCTCGGCGAAGGCGAGCGCCTACGGTGCGAGCGCGACGGCGGTCGGCAAGGCGACGCTGCCGGATTTCGCCGACAAGAACGCGACGGCGCAGACGATCCCCTTCGACGTCAGCGGACAATTGCGGCACGTCGATCTACGCAACCTGCCGCGCGACTTGAAGATTCCCGCAGCCGACACCAACGTCAGCGGCGATTACCACGTCGCCGGGTCGGTGACCACCGGTAAGAACCCGACGCAGAACATCACCGGCGACGTGAAGTTCCTGCCCTCGACGCTGGCCGGCGCGACGATTGCCGGCGGCAGCACTGCCGGGTTCACGATGAACGGGAAGGCGATCGGCTACTCCGCTGACGCAACTGTCCAGAATCTCGACCTGCAGCGCGTCGGTCGCGAGTTCAACGTGCCGGCGCTCGCTGACGACAAGTACAAGAGCACGATCAACGCGCACCTCGTCGCCAACGGCAACGGCACGACGCCGAAGGAGATGAACCTGACCGCGCGCGGATCGTTCACCGATACGACGCTGATGGGCGGGACGATCCCGCAGCTCGATTTTGACGCGACGCTGGCCAGCGACACCGCGCACGTGAAAGCGAACGGGCGCTTCGCCGATGTCGATCCGGCGGTGGCGAGTGCGAAAAAGGAGCTGGCAGGGAAGCTTGGCGGGACGCTGAACGTCGACGCGACGGTGGCGAACGTGTCGACCGGGGTCACGCCAGACAGCGTCGAGGCCGACGCAAAGGTGACGCTCGATCCCTCGACCATCGGCGGCCTCGAGCTCACCAGCGCGAACGTCGACGGCACCTATCACAATTCCACCGGCGAGATCCGCACGCTGGAAGTCGTCGGCCGCGACGTCAACGTGAAGGCGAACGGCACGATCGCCCTGAACGACACCGGCCAGTCGAATCTCACGCTGCACGCCGACTCGCCCAGCCTCGAGACGATCGGCAAGCTGGTGAACCAGCCGCTGACCGGCATCGCGAAGGTCGATGCGACGATGACCGGGAACCGCGGCGAGCTGAACGCGACCGGCAACCTGACCGGCAACGGCCTCAAGTACGGCGACAACGGCGCGCTGACGATCTCGAGCGACTTCAACGCGACGGTTCGCGATCTCGACGCCGCCACCGCGATCGTCAACGCCGACACCAATGCGACCTTCGTGACGGTTGGCGGACAGAACATCAACGAGCTCGCGGCGAGCACCACGTACGAGCACAACCAGCTCGAGTTCGCGCTCACCGCCAAGCAGCCGCAGCGCTCGCTCGGAGTCGGCGGCGCTCTCCTGCTGCATCCCGATCACCAGGAAGTGCACCTGACCGACCTCGGGCTGACGACGGCGGGGCAGACGTGGCAGCTCGAGTCGGGCCGAGAGGCGACGATCAACTACGCCGGCGACGCAGTGAAGGTGGAGAATCTCGGCCTCGTCAGCGGCGACCAGAAGATTGCCGCCGACGGGACGTTCGGCCGCCCGGGCGATGCGCTGAAGGTGACGGTGACGAACCTCAATCTCGCCACTGTCGACGCGCTGCTCTTGCGGCCGCCGCAGCTCGGTGGACGGGTGAACGCGACCAGCATCATCGCCGGCACGAAAGACGCGCCCGACGTGAAGGCGGAGTTCCAGGTCACACAGGGCGCATTCCGCCAGTTCAAGTACGACAGCCTCGGCGGCCGCGTGAACTACGCCGGCGCCGGCCTCGACGTCGACGCCAGGCTGCAGCAGAACCCGACCACCTATTTGAACGCGAAAGGCTATTTGCCGATGGCGCTGTTCGGTGGCGCCAAGGCGGCGGCCGGGAACGCCGCTGCCGGCAACGGCGACCGAATCGATTTCCACATCGACAGCACGCCGATCGATCTCGGGCTCGTGCAGGGGTTCACCACCGCGCTGACCAAGGTGACCGGCACGCTGCAGGCAAAGCTCGATGTCGGCGGCACCGCCTACGACCCGCAGCCGAAGGGCGACATCACGATCAGCAACGGGGCGTTCAATGTCGAACCAACCGGCGTCAGCTACACAAATCTGGATGGCCGCATCGAGATCCGGCCGGACCGCGTGCATGTCGACAAGATCGCCGTGCTCGACAATCACAAGAGCCCGTTGACGATCAGCGGCGATCTCGCGATGCGCGAGCTGCAGGTGGGCGGTGTGTCGGTGTCGCTCACCGCCGACGACTTCAAGATCCTCGACAACAAGTTGGGCAACGTCCGGGTCCGCAGCGACATGCGGCTGACCGGCGAGCTGAACGCGCCCCGGGTCGAAGGTGAGTTCGGCCTGACCACCGGCCGGGTCGATCTCGACCGGATCATGGCGCAGGTGGAAGACCCGGCGTATGCGACCGAGGCGACCGAATACCAGACGGATGCGAACGCGGCGCCCAAATCGAGCGCATTCGAGGCGCTGCAGGTGGATCTGCGCGTCACCGTGCCAAACGACTTCGTGGTGAAAGCCGACGATCTGAAGGCGCCCGGCGCGCCAATCGGCCTCGGCGCGCTGCTCGTCACTCTCGGCGGCGACGTCTATGTCAGCAAGTCGCCGTGGGATCAGGTGCGAATCTACGGCACGGTGAACACGGTCCGCGGCCACTACGATTTCCAGGGCCGCCGCTTCGACATTCTTCGCGACGGGACGGTGCGGTTCGAAGGGCTCGACGACATCGATCCGGAACTCGACATCCGCACGCAGCGGGTGATCCAGGCCGTCACCGCCAACGTCAACGTCCGCGGCACGCTCAAGAAGCCGGACATCGTGCTGAGCAGCACGCCGCCGCTCGAGCAGGCCGACATCCTCTCGCTGATCGTCTTCAATCAGCCGTTGAACTCGGTTGGTGAAGGCCAGCAGATCACGTTGGTGCAGCGGGCGCAGTCAATGGCCGCCGGCGCCGTCGCCGGCCAGTTCGCCAAATCGATCGGCAACGCGCTGAACCTCGACGAGTTCGAGATCAACCTCGCGCCGGAGAACGGCGGCGGCCCGGAGGTGACAGTTGGCCAGCAGGTCGGTGAGAACCTCTACGTGAAAGTGCAGCAGGGCGTCGGCGAAGTCAACCAGACCAACGTGATCCTCGAGTACGAGCTGACCAAGTGGCTGCGCCTGCGCACCAACGTCCTGCAGGGCTCGACCACCCAGGCCAACCTGTTCCAGCGCCAGCAGGGCTCAGGAGCCGATTTGCTCTTCTTCTTCAGCTACTAAAATTCCTAATTCTTAATTATCAGGCGACAGCGAGCGACGCCACCTGCACGCGCGCGTCGTTGAAACAGGCGCCTCCGCCGAGATCGGTGAGCGAGTCGGGGACAAGTGCAGTCCCTGTGGTGTTATTGCGCGTGCTGCGCCGCCAGATGCCTTTGGGCAGGCTCACGGTGCCGGGGCGGATCGACGGCGCGACCGTCAGCGTGCAGTGCACCTCGCCAAGCTCGTTGAAGACGCGCACCAGGTCGCTCTCCGCCAGCCCTCGTGCGTTCGCATCGTCGGGATGCATCAGCAGCTTGACGTCGGGCCGCGGCAGCTCGCCGAGGGTGGAGCTGATCGTGCGCTCGCTTGCTGGTGAAATCAGCGCGAGCGGATAGCGTTCGGTGGCCGGATCGGCCTGGAACTGGTAGAGGCCAGCGGGCGTCGATTGCTCGAGCGCCGCCGGGAACAGATCGACTTTACGGTCGGGCGTGTTGGGCAACACGTCCACGAACTGCACGGGCGCGATCCCGAACGACGGCCTCGGCAAGGTGCCGGCGCGAAGGTCGCTGCCGATCGATTCGGGCAGCTTGTCGAGGACGTGCAGCATCAGGTCGAGCTCGCCCGATGGTTCGCTGTCTTCGAGCAGTCGGAGCCGTACGCACAGCTCGCCGAACACGTCGGCATTCGATCGCGCTTCGCCGACTGCGTCCACGACCGGCCGTCCAAGATCGAGATTGATCGGCCCGTAGGCCTTGGCGAAGTCGTAGCCTTCGAGGAACGTGGTCGCCGGCAACACGACATCGGCGTAAAGCGCCGTGTCGGTCATGACCTGCTCGAAGACGACCGTGAACAGGTCCTCGCGCTCGAGCCCGCGCAGCACGCGGTGCTGATCGGGCACCGTCGCGGCAGGATTGCAGTTGTAGACGAACAGCACGTCGACGGGCGGGTCGTCGTACTCGGTCAGCGCGCGCCCGAGATGATTCATGTTGACGAGGCGCGTGTCTGGTTCGGCGGTGCCGATCCAGGTGCGGTCGATGGGCCACGACGCCGAATTGCTCATCGAATAGCCGCCGCCGCGAACGCCGAACTTGCCGCCGACCGCCGGCAGCGCGAGCACCGCCATCGCCGCGTTGCCGCCATTGCGGTTGCGTTCGAGGCCCCAGCCGCAGCGGATGAGCGCCGGCGAGCTCTCGGCATAAAGCCGCGCGACGCGCTCGAGCAATGCCGCATCGACGCCGGCCGTCTGCGCCGCCCGCGCGAAGGTCCACTGCTCCGCGCGCCCGCGCAGTTGGTCGGCGCCGCGCGTGTGCGCGTCGATGAACGCGGCGTCGGCGCTGCCGCTGTCGAACAGGTGACGGTGAATCGCAAGCGCTACCGCGACGTCAGTGCCCGGCTTCACCGCGAGATGCACATCGGCCGATCGCGCCAGCGCCGTCGTTCGCGGATCGATGACGACGAGCTTCGCGCCGCGCTTCTGCGCCTCGCGCACGTAGGGGACGAGATGAATGCCCGACGCCGACGGGTTCACGCCCCACAGAATGATCAGTTTCGCTTCGGGGTAGTCCTGATAGGTGATCGACGGCATCTTGCCGTACAGCGCCATGTTCGCCGCGCCGGTCGGGGCGGCGCACACGGTGCGCGCGAGCCGCGACGTGCCGAATCGCCGCCAGAGCTGCGCGTCGAGGTTGTCTTGCGTCAGCAGACCGTTCGACCCGCCGTACGAGTACGGCAGGATCGACGCCGCTCCGTATTTTGCTTTTGCCGATTGGAACCGCGCCACGATCCGCTCGAGCGCTTCGTCCCAGGACACACGCTCGAACTGGCCGAGCCCTTTGCGCGCTCTGCGCACCGCCGGGTAGAGCAACCGGTCGGGCCCGTAGACGCGCTCACCGAATTTGCGGACCTTCGCGCAGATATATCCGTCGGTGACCGGATTCTTGCGCGACCCGTCGATCGTGATCACTTTGCCGTGCTGGACGGTGACCGCCAGACTGCAGGCATCGGGACAATCGAGCGGACACGCGGTCTCCACTACCGACGCCGGCCCGCCCAGGATCGGCTCGCGCGCCGGCGCATCAAATTTGCCAGGCTCATGTGCCATAGACAATTACGATAACATCAGCCGCCGCTGCGAAACGACGCCTAACCGCAGAGCGCGCAGGGACGCAGAGTTCGGCTTGTTTTTTAACTGCCGCGATGACCGAGAACCGAGAACCCAGAACCCAGACCCAAGAACCGGGAACCCAGAACCATAGAACGCAGGAACGAGAACCCCGAACGCCGAACGCCGAACGCCGAACGCGCGTTGTGATCGTCGGCGGCGGCTTCGGCGGATTGAACGCGGCGCGAGCGCTCAACGGCGCCGATGTCCAGGTCACGCTCCTCGACCGCCACAACTACCATCTGTTTCAGCCGCTCCTCTACCAGGTTGCGACCGCGTCGCTGTCGCCCGGCGACATCGCCTCGCCGATTCGCTGGATTCTCCGCAAGCAGCGCAATGTCGAGGTCTTGCTCGCCAATGTGAGCGCGATCAATCCGGCTGGACGCCTTGTTCTCCTGACAAACGGCGATCCGATCCCGTACGACTACGTCGTCCTCGCGCCCGGCGCTGCGCATGCCTACTTCGGACACCCCGAGTGGGAGCCGCGCGCCCCCGGCCTGAAGACGCTCGACGATGCGCTCGAGATGCGGCGGCGGATGCTGCTCGCCTTCGAGGCGGCCGAGCGCGAAACCGATCCCGAGCGGCAGCGCCGCCTGCTCACGTTCGTCATCGTCGGCGGCGGACCGACCGGCGTGGAACTCGCCGGCGCGCTCGCCGAGATCGCGCGCCAGTCGCTCGTGCAGGACTTCCGCCGCATCCGCCCGGAATCGGCGCGCATCGTGCTCATCGAAGGCGGCCCGCACCTGCTCGGCACGTTTCCCGATCCGCTGCGCGACGCGGCCCGCAAGTCGCTCGAGCGTCTCGGCGTCGAAGTGCGAACCGGCTCAATCGTTACTGGGATCGACGATCGGGGCGTCACGTTCAAGCATGGCGACGCATCCGAACGGATCGATGCGGAAACCGTTTTGTGGGGCGCCGGCGTCGCGGCGTCCCCGATCGCGAAATCACTGGGTGTGCCGCTCGATCGCGTTGGGCGCGTGACGCCGGAGCCGACGCTCGCGCTCGCGCAGTACCCGAACATCTTCATGGTCGGCGATCTGTGCTGGTTCGTGCAGGACGGCCGGCCGCTTCCGGGCGTGGCGCAGGTCGCGATGCAGCAGGGCACGCACGCGGCGAAAAACATTCTTCGTGCGATCGCCGGGCAGCCGCTGCAGCCGTTCCGCTACAAGGACTACGGGATCATGGCGACGATCGGCCGCGGTTCCGCCGTCGGCGATATCTTCGGCCTGAAGATTTCCGGGTTCTTCGCCTGGCTGTTCTGGATCTTCCTGCACATCTTCTGGCTGATCGGCTTCCGCAACCGCTTCGTCGTGATGACCGAGTGGGCGTGGTCGTACATGACGATGCAGCGGCGCGTGCGGTTGATCACCGGCGAGCGCTTATGGCCCAGCTCCTCGAGCTGAGCGAAGCGATTTGCGGTCACGACTTTGCTACGTGATCCGAACGGAGGTCATATGCGACTCATCAGCCGTGTCGGATCAGCTCTCGTGTTTACCGCGGCGCTCGCCGTCGCGGGCGCGTGCACCACAAATACTCCCGATCCATCCGATCAGGTCTCGAAGGCGCTGAAAAACGCCAACCTCGACGACGTGAAGGTCGATTGGGACAAGGAAGCGCGCGTCGCTCATCTCAAGGGCACCGTCGATCAGCCCACCGACAAGCAGCGCGCCGAACAGGTCGCCACGCAGGCAGTCGGCACCACCGGACGCGTGCTGAACGAAGTGACCGTCAAGGGCCCGGACACCAAGATGGCCGACGACATGGACAGCGGCATCCGCGCGCACTTGAAGGACGCCGTCGACGCCGACCAGGGCCTGCGCGATCGCGACATCAACTTCGACGTCAACAACGGCGTCGTCACCGTCAAGGGCGAAGTGCGGACCGCCGCCGAGAAGGCCAAGGTCACCGATCTCGTGAAGGCGACGCCTGGCGTCAAGGACATGGCGAACTCGCTCGAGGTCAAGCCGGCGAAGAAGTAACGTAGAATTCGCGGCATGAGCCGCGACGAATCGAA
>Ga0075435_100000233_pt1 | contig 34089 bp, 12 predicted proteins | sample RhiMethybrSRZTD4_FD_75302 | JGI IMG/M metagenome (GOLD analysis project Ga0075435, IMG submission 75302) | Populus rhizosphere microbial communities from Tennessee, USA - Rhizosphere MetaG P. TD hybrid SRZTD4 | ecosystem: Host-associated > Plants > Roots > Rhizosphere > Soil | place: USA...
CTCTGCGGTTGCTTTTCTCTTCACGTCAGAATCGGAACTGCGCGCCGATCCGGACCAGCCGCGGCTGGAGGATGCTGATCGGCGTGCCGCCGGAATTCGGATCCGCCGACATGAACGGCCCCACCGTCGTGCTGAGCGTCGTTCCTTCGGACAGGACCGGGTTGGCGTTCAGCGCGTTGAACACGTCCACCTGCGCCTGCACGGTGACACCGCGGTTGAAGTGGAAGTTCCGCCTGAAGCCGAGATCGAGCTGGTTCCAGCGCGGTTCATAGCGCGTCCCCGGCGACGCGAGCTGAACGAGGACCGCCGGGTCGCCGGCGAATCGCGACGGCAGCACGATCGCGCCCGGCGTGCAGCCCGGCGCCGTGCAGTCGTTCGGGTAGCGCGTCGTGCCGCGGTTGATCGTCCACGACACGCCGCCCGACGGCACGCCGTTGATCGTCGCCTTGCTGGCGCCGGCGTAACTCTGCAGCGACGCGCTCGCTTCGATGCCCCACCGCAACGGCACGTTGCCATTCAGCTTGAAGGAGTGCTGGTACGGCATCGACGCGTTGGCGCCGAGGTTCTGGTAGGTCGCCCCGGTCTGGTCGCAATAGCGCAGCGTGTTCGGCGTGTTCAACGTCGCCGACGAGTTCAGGGTGTTCAACGTGCAATCGACGTTCACCGTGCGCTCCATCGTCCAGCCGCCGAACATCAGGATGCGGCGCGGCAGCCGCGCGTTCATGCCGAGCTCGAACCCGTTGTAGGTGTTCGACCGGAGCGCCGTGTCGGTCATGTTGCTCAAGTAGAGATCCGGCGTCACGCCGTTCTTGTTCTGGTTGATCTGGAACACGGTCACCGATTCGCCGTTCAGCGGATTGACGACGGAGGCGGTCGTCCAGTCGTTGATCGGATCGACCGCGCGGTTCAGCGTCATCGCGGTGTTATAGAGCTGCCGCCGGAACCAGTTGAAGTTGACGGCGACGCCCGTGGTGAGCTGGTGCTGCAGGCCGGCGCCGTACTGCAGGTTGTACTCGCGCGTGAAGTTCGGATCGAGCGTGCGGTTGGTGATCTTGCCGAAGTTCGGGTTGTTGCTCGGGCCGATCTCGTTGTCCTGCGCGATGTTGTCGCCGTTGGTCGGCAGCGCGCGGCCGGCGAGATCGACGTCGGTCCAGGTGCGCGTGTCGGTGAACGTCGCCAGCGGGTTGAACAGGTTCGCGAAGGTGCTGACGTCGGGCGTCATGTACTTGCCGAAGTTCGCCTTCAGCGCGGTCTTGCCGTTGCCGAACACATCGTAGGCGACGCCAAGGCGCGGCGAGAACGAGCCCCAGCAGGTCATGCCGGCCATCGTCTCGCAGTTGACGGCGGCGAAGTCCTGCGCCGGCGCGAAGCGCCCGGCGTCGCGGTGCGCGGCCGGGATCTCTTCCTTCAGGTACTCCCAGCGCAGCCCGTAGGTCACCGTGAACTTGTCGAACGCCCACTGATCCTGCGCGTAGATCCCGACATTGGCGCGCAGCTGCGGCGAGCGGACGAGCGGCGTGTTGTAGACGCGCACCTGCACGGGACGGCCGAGCGTATACGCGCCGTTGACCAGCGTGCCGCCCTGATAGATCTGATAGAGGTCGCCGTTCATGTCCACCGCGGTCGGGTTGTTCCCCCACGCGTAGAGCAGGCCAGTCTTGATGTTGTGCGTGCCGGTCACGTAAGAGATCGAGGCGACCGCCGAATGCTGATCGGGCGTGTTCAACTGGTTGATCTGCCCGACGCCGGTGCGAACCAGCTGGCCGCCGGCGATCGTGTCGAGCCGCGAGGCGTTGGCGAACCACGCCGGCGTTCCGCGAACCTGTCCGGTTCCCGGCTGGTAGAGATCGGAGTAGTGAAGAATGTCGCCCGAGTAACCGGCCTCCATCAACAACCGATTGGTGATCGGCGCGGTCCACTTCGTCTGCGCGATGTAATAGAGCACCGGCTCGCGATAGCCGGCCGTCTGCTCGGGGAAGATCGGCGTGCCTTCCTGTCCGCCGAGGTAGATCTCGTGCATCTTGTACTTGTAGTTGCGCTGGTAGGTGACCGCGAACTTGTTGCGCGGCGTTGCCTGCCAGGTGCCGCGGACGACGTAGCTGTTGATCCAGGCGTCCTCGACGCCGGGCGATCCGTCGTTCTTGAACGTGTTCGGGACTTGTACGAAGGTGCCCTGGTGACGCAGCGAGCCGAACCACCACAAGCGATCCTTGAGCACGGGACCGCCGGCCGAGCCGTTGAAGTCGTTGAGGTGCTGGACCCGCGCGCCGGTCGGCAACCCGCGCGCCCGCAGCGCGTCGTCGAGGTTGCTGCTCTGCAGACCCCAGTCGTCTGACGTGCCGGCGAAGAAGCCGGAACCGTGCAGCGTGTTGCCGCCGTCCTTCGGCACGAGGTTGAGGCGGATGCCGCCGGCGGAGGTCTCGGCCGACACGCCGCTCGTCTGGTAGTTCGCCTCGGCGATCAGCGCGTTGTCGATGTAGTTCTGCACGGCGCCGTCGCTCAGGTTGGTCTGCGCGGGCATGCCGTCGAGCAGGATCGTCGTGTGCAACTCGGTGTTGCCGTGCACGGCCATGTAGGTCTGCTCGGTCTGCTGCGAGCCGCCGACGTCGGGGATGTTCAGCCGGATGCCCGGGACCAGCGAGCCGACCGACTGGATATTGCGCGCGCTGGGAATCGAGTCCATCAGGTCGCGCGTCATGATCTGCTGCCGCTGCGTGTTCTGCACGTCCACCACCGGCGACTCGCCGGACACCGTCACCGTTTCCTCCAGCGAGCCGACGCGCATGTCGGCGTTCACCGGCACGGTGGTGTCGGCAGGCACGATGACCGCGTCGCGCTTGAAGGTGCTGAATCCGGTGAGGGTGAACGTGATGTCGTAAGTGCCCGGTCGGAGCGAGACGATCGAGTACCGGCCGTCGCCGTCGGTGACGGCGGTGCGGGATTTCTCGATGAGGACCGGACTGGCGGCCTCGACGGTGACGCCGGGGAGGACGGCGCCCGAAGTGTCCTTCACGACGCCTGCGATGGTGCTTTGCGCCGACGCGACCACAGGTAGAAGCGTCAGCAGCGCGAGACCGAGACAGACACGCACCCAGCCGAATCCCCGCATGACGAACTCCTTGCCGGAACCGAGTGGCCGAACGGTGATGAAACCCGAGGTGCGAGACGATAGGCGATAGGAAACATTAGGACCGTCTCGCGGTTAACGGGAACGCTTCTTCCCGGACGCTGCTCAGCCCCTTCCCCTGCGACAGCGCGGATGAGATCGCTGTCGGCTTCGATTTTCGGCAGGTCGGCAAAAGATGGCAAGGGAAAAGGATCGTCGGCGAAGCGAGGCGGCGCATCGAGCCGACACTCCTCACACCGGGACGCCAATGCCCTCACCAGGCGGCGTCGAATTCGGAGGCATCCTGCGACTGATCCTCGATCGGGTCAACGGCGCAGGGTGGTGGCCGTGCGGGGCGCGGCTCGGGGACGTCGGTGGGCCAAACGTCCGGCGCATCAACTCGGCGCACTGATACGCGCCAGCCCGGGAGCGCTTTGAGCCGATTTTTAGTTCGAGCATGCCCATCACGCCTACGAAGCGGTCGGATGGAGTTTCTGGTAAGGACGACAGTCGGCCGCGAAAAATACGCCGACGATCGGGCGTGTGGTTGCGATTCCGAGCGCAACGCCAAAGCCTCGGAACATCCATTCGCAGTGTTGAGCGAACCGTCCGTTCCGGATATTCCAGAACCCGAAGCCAAGACAGGCCAGAAACCCTAGAGCCAGCGCCGAACGTGTCGCTGGTAGGCGACGTACTCCGCCGCGAAGACGTCGGTCAGCCGCGCCTGCTCGACTGGAATCACGGCCCAGTTCACGTAACCCAGCACGACTGGCAGTAGAGCAACGGGCCAGACATGGCGAAGGAGAAACGCCTCGCCGAGGTACGCGATCGTCAGGCCCACATACATCGGGTTCCTGCTGAGGCGATACGGGCCCCACGTGACCAGCCGCGCAGACGACTCGCCAGGTACCGTGGTGGTGCGAGCCCTGTGAAACGCGATCAGGCCCCAGCCTGCAATTAGTGCCCCGACGGCGAACAACACCGCGCCGACTCCGGAGGTGACGCTTCTGCTCACGTCGTGACCAAGGCGCACGGGCCAGGCGTGTTCCAGGGCGATGCCGATCAAGTACATCAGGACGAATACCCACGGCACCGGGATGCGCATGACCAGCCGGAACGGCCCGGCCACCTCGTCTCGCCGCACGTCTGTCATCACCGTTTGCTCCCGCGCGTTTCGTAGCGAAGGACCTCCGCACCGATCGGTCCCGCGAGTGTAGAGCGAACAAAGTAGTCGCGGCGGTTTCATTCGGTGTGCATGCTGAAAACGCGGTACGCCTTGCGGCCATTGCACTTGTCGGCGGTGACCGGTAGGCTCTGTCCACGATGACGGCCGAACTGATGTCCTCTCTCGCGATGCTCCGAGGCATAGTGCGGTCGCGTGCTGCGCTGCATCTCGAAGTGCTCGCGCTCCGCCATCAACTGCACGTGCTCCACCGGTCGAAGCCGCCACGCGTGCGCGCGGCAAAGCCGGACCGGTGGTTGTGGGCGTGGCTGTCACACTCGTGGAGCGGATGGCGAACGGCACTCGTCATCGTGAAACCTGAGACCGTCATCGCTTGGCACCGCAAGGGCTTCCGCCTGTTCTGGACCTGGAGGAGTCGCGCCGCGGCGGGCGACCGCCGATCTCGGCCGACGTCCGCACACTGATTCGGACGATGTCGCGCGACAATCCGTTGTGGGGCGCGCCCAGGATTCACGGCGAGCTCCTGAAGTTGGGTCTCGAGGTCTCTCAGTCGACGTCGCGAAATACATGGTGCGCCCGAGCACGCCGCCGTCACAGTGCTGGCGGACGTTGCTGACGAATCACATCCAGCAAATCGCGGCCGCCGACTTCTTCGTCGTGCCGACGGCGATGTGCCGACTCGTGTTCGTGCTGGTGGTCCTCGCACACGAACGCCGCCGGATCGTTTACGTGGCGGTCACCGACAACCCCACGGCGGCCTGGACGGCGCAACAGCTCCGCGACGCATTCCCATGGGACGAGGCGCCACGCTATGTCATCCATGATCGGGATGCGGCGTTTCAGGCGTGGGCGACGACCGCCGCGGCCATGAACATCGAAGAAGTGCTGACCGCCGTTCGTTCGCCCTGGCAGAACGCGTGCGTCGAGCGGCTCATCGGATCGATCCGCCGGGAGTGCCTCGATTACGTCATCGTCATCAACGAGCGAGGACTCCGCCGTCTGCTGCAGGCATACGTCGAGTACTGTCTGAAATCGCGGACACATCTTTGGCTTGGCAAAAATGTGCCGATCTCGCGCGACGTCATGTCGCCGTCACAGGGCGATATCGTCGCGATGCCCCAGCACGGCTGAGGCTGCGCGCGAGTCTGACAGCGCACCATGCCGAACCCCGGCGCCGCCAAACGTTCGAATGGAGTTCTCGCACTCAATCGCCGGCACGCGACCCACTGAAATTTGGGATTCTGCCGGGCATCTCTATGCGCGTGGCCGCCTCGCAGCCTTAAGTCGGTACTACTTGCCTCGTGAGTCTTGCCTTTTCGACGGCCGCGGCGCATAAATCGTGCTGGACCCAACCTAATCATGGTTCACCGCAGACGATCATCTCCGATGCTGCCGAACCGCCTCCTCAATCGCGAACACGATTTATCACAACTGCGTCGTGCGCTTGACGGTGCGCTCCGCGGACGCGGACAGATTGTGCTCGTTGCCGGTGAGGCAGGCATCGGCAAAACGACGCTTGCCCAGGCAGCCGCGGCCAGAGCGAACACCCCGAGGCGCGCGGGTCCTCCGGGGTCGAACCGGCGACATCGCGGGGTCGCCGCCGTACTGGCCGTGGGCGCAGGCCTCGGCGAAAAGCGCCGATGCTGTACTGCCGAACGACAGGTCAGGGTGCTCAGAGCGCTGCATCCGCGTCGTAGAGTTCGATCGACGGCGCGCCGTCCGCCGTCGCGAGACAGGTGATATAACCGGGCGCGACGTCGATCTCGGTGAGCATCCAGACAACGCCGTCGTCGATCTCCGCCGCGACGTGGGCGACGCGGGCCGGCTCGCCGTCGGCGACCGTCACGTCGAAGAGCGCCAGCGGCAGCGACAGCCCGTCGCCGCGCGCCTTCACGTACGCCTCCTTGCGCGTCCAGCAGCGAAAGCCCGCACGCTCGAGCGCCGTACCCGACAGCGCCAGCAGCTGCGCGCGCTCGCCGGCCGCGAACATCGAGCTGATCGCGTGCCACTCGACGGTGCGCCCGCTCCACTCGAGATCGACGCCGATCGCGGCGCCGTCGGTCACGGCGACAACGGCGAGCTCGTTCGCGTGGGACGCACTGAAGGCGATCGAGCGGCCGGCGGGGCCGGCGAGCATCGGCTTCCCGTGCGAACCGCTGACGAACTGCAACTGCGCCGGCGGTATCCCAGCGTAGCGCGCCAGGATCGATCGCAGCGCCAACCGCCGCCGCACGAACCGCCGCCGATCGCGATCGAACAGGAACCGCGCCGCTCGCGTCCGTTCCGGATCGTCGAGCACCGACTCGGCAGCCGCAGCCAACGCCTCGTCGTCGAGGCGGACCGACCAGACGTCAACCCGCATTCGGCAGAGGCGATTCAGCTCGTGCGCGGACTGCGCAGGACACCGCCAGCGCCATGATCGCGGCGCCGAAGCACACGCCGACGCCGATCAAGTGAACGACGTCGACTGCGCGGATGGCTGCGAAGCTGGGTTTGTCGACCATGCCGAACAGGTTGAGCAGCCCGAAGGCGGCGAGAACGAAACAGATGCGTCCGAATCGACGCCGGTCGGTCATGCGTGACCTCCGCGAATGAAAGGAGTGCCTCTCAGTGTTACCCGCATGCGGGGATTCACTCCCGCTTCAGCGTGATCGTCGGATCGAGCCGAGCCGCGCGCCAGCCCGGGAGGTAGCTCGCTGCCGCCGCCATGCCCGCCATCAGGAGCGCGGCGCCGCCGAAGGCCACGGGATCTGTGGAGCTGACCCCGATCACGCCGCCGAGCACACGGCCAAGGCCGAACGCGGCGGCCGCGCCGATCGCGATGCCGATGCCGGCAAGGCGCAGACCCCAGACGGCAATCATCGCCGCGACGTTGGCCGCGGTGGCCCCGAGCGCCATGCGGATGCCGATCTCGCGGGTCCGCTGGCTGACGACGAACATGACGAGGCCATACAACCCGATCAGCGCCAACGCCAGCGCCATGCCGCCGAGCACGCCGGCGAATCCGCTGGCGACGCGGTACGGCAGCAGCGCGCGGCCGACGACCAGCGCCTCGAGCGTCTTCACGTCTTCGAGCGACAGGCGCGGGTCGAGTGCGCGGATCGCGCTGCGGATCGCCACGACGCTCGCGAGCGGCTCGCCGGCCGTGCGCACGACCAGCGTCGCGGACTGCACGTAGCGCTGCGCGAGCGGCAGGTAGAGGTACGGCTGCGGCAATTCCATGACGTCGCGGTACTTTCCATCCTGCGCGATTCCGACCACGGTGACCGGCGGCGCGTCCGCGGCGCCGACGCGCAGGCGCCGGCCGAGCGCGCTGCCGCCCGGCCACATCCGCCGCGCCATCGTCTCGTTGATCACCGCGACGAGCGGCGCACCGCTCTGGTCGGCGTCGGTGAAGTCGCGGCCGCCGACGATGCGCGTCCGCATGGTCTCGAAGTAGCCGACGCTGACCGCGCTCGACAGCACGGTCTCGCCAGCGGCTTTCGCCGTCGCCGTCATCGCTCCGTCGCTCCACACGGTGTCTTCCGACGTGTAGAACTCGAGCGGGACCGGCGACGCCATCGCCGCGCGGGCCACGCCGGGCAGCGCCGCGGTCCGTTCGAGCAGCGTGCGATACAGCTGGCGGCCGGTTGCGTCCGTGTAGCCATTCAGCCCGAGATCGATGGTGCCGATGACGACGTTGCGGCCCTCGAAGCCGAGCGGGATCATTTCGGCCTGGCGCAACGTACGGATGAACAGGCCGGCCGCGACGAGCAGCGTCAGCGACACCGCGATCTGCGCGACCACCAGGACGCTGCCGAGCGGTGCGCGGCGGGCGGAACCGCCCATCGCCTGACCGTCTTTCAGCATCGCCACGACGTCGATGCGCGCAGCCTGCACGATGGGCGCGAGGCCGAAGACGAGCGAGGTCAGCAGCGCCAGCCCCATCCCGGCGACGAGGACGCGCATGTCCATCGTCACGTCGAGCACGATCGGAATCGCGGATGGGACCTGCATCTGCGCAAGCAGGCGTGTAATCCAGGCGGCGAGCACCAGTCCCACGACACCGGCGAGGACCGCGAGAACGAAGCTCTCGGTCAGGAGCTGCCGGCCGACGCGCGCGCCGTCGGCGCCGACGGCCATACGGATGGCAATCTCCTTGCGCCGGCCGGAGGCGCGTGCGAGCAGGATGTTGGCGACATTGCCGCAAGCGACCAGCAGCACGAGCCCGACGAGGATCACGAAGACCAGCGCGGCCAGCCGGAATCCGCCGGCGGCGTCCGGCTCCGGACGCGCGTCGCGCTCGTAGAAGACGGCCGTGTCGACGTTCCCGTTCGTCTGGGGGAACTCACCGGCCAGCCGCTGCACCACGGCGTCGGCCTGCTGACGCACCTGCGCGAGGCTCACGTCGGCCCGCAGCCGGCCGATCAGCTGAAACGACGTCCGCCCCCGCGCCTGCAGAAGATCGCGCTGCCCGGGGCCGAGCATGTCATTGGCCTCGGTCGAGACCCAGATTTCAGGCGCGAACCAGATCGAATACGCGCCCCGGAACCCTTCCGGCGCGACGCCGATGACGGTGAACGCCCGCCGGTTGAGATCGACCGAGCGGCCGACGATGGCCCGGTCGCCGCCGAAGCGCCGCTGCCAGGTGCGATGACTCAGGATGACGGTGGGTGCGTGTTCACCCTCGACGAACGATCGGCCGAGCAGCACGCGGACGCCGAGCGTCGCGAAGTAGTTCGGGCTGACGAGCTCTCCCCACAGCACCGCGTTCTCGATCGGACCGCTGGCGCTGACGCGCAGCGCCTGAACCGCCGCCAGCGATTGGAATCCGCCGGTCTGCCGCAGGTCCTCGTAATCGGCGTACGAGAACTTCCGGTAGTCACGGGTGTCGCGCGCCTGCGCGTACACCACCGCCAGCCGATCGGGGTCCGCCACCGGCAGCGGCCGCAGGATCAGTCCCTGCACGACGCTGAGGATCGCGGTGCTCGCGGCAATCCCGAGCGCGAGGGTCGATATCGCGACGAGCGTCAGCCCGCGTGCGGCCAGCATCGACCGCAGCCCGTAGCGCACGTCTTCGAGAAAGGAGCGCATGTGTCTTCCGTGCGGTCACCGCGCGCGGCGGGTGATCAGACCGCCGCCTCCATCTTCTGACGCAGGCTCAGCGGACGCATGTCGGTCCACACCTCCGTGATGTAGTCGAGGCACTCTTGCTTCCGACCCATCTTGCCGACCTCGCGCCAGCCAAGCGGCGCCTGCCGTTCTGCGAACCAGATCGAGTACTGCTCTTCGTGATTGACGACCACTTTATACATCCGGGTGTCGTCCTGGTCTTCGTACGCCATCGTCTTCCTCCATCATTCGGCAGGCCTGAGCCTGCATGGTTATTGCGGGCCGACAGACCCGCGCTACGGCACTAGTCCGCCTGAAACCCGGGTACGCGTGTTCCGAAGCCGCGGCGTTCGGCGAGTTCCGCAGCGCGCGCGGCGAGCGCCACGTCGAGGATGCCGAGGCCGAACGGCGAAAAAATGCTCGGGCGATCGGGGTCGGGACGCGCCGGCCGCTCGCCGAGCAGAATCTGGCCGAGCTCGGCGCGGATGAAACCGCGATGCCCGGCTTCCTGCTCCGCGAGGTGCACCGACGTCTGCGCGCGGCAGACGTGATCGACGTCGTCGACGACGTTGTCGGCGGCGAGAATCGGGGCCGCCGTGAGATCGCGCAACGAGACGTGCAGGATCGTCGTGCCCGCCGGACACCCGGACAGGTCGGACACGTGCGGCTCGACTGCGGTGGTCGCGAACGCCACCAGGTTGCACCGCGACAGGATCGTGGGAATCGACGCGGCAGCGCGGATGTCGAGGTCGGGCACCGACGGCGGCAGGCGGGCGCTGAAGTCGGCGGCGCGCGCCGGATCGATGTCGTAGATCCACCACTCGGCGGCGTGCGGAAACACCACGGCCAGAAAGCGCGCAATCTCGAGGCTGATGCGGCCGGCGCCGATTAATCCGATGCGCGGCGATCGATCGGCGTGCAGTACGTGCGCCGCGAGCGCGGCGCTTGCCGCCGTGCGCATCGCGCTGACCAGCGCGCCTTCCATCACCACGCGCGGCCGCCCGGTGTCCATCGAGTTGAGGATGACCAGCGCCGAGGCGCGCTCGATACCGCGGCCGACGTTGTCGGGGAACGACGCGATCCATTTCAGGCCGGCGGCTTCGAAACCGTCGCCGAGAAACGCCGGCAGGGCGATGATCCGCTCGCGCGATCTGCCGGGGAAACGCAGGAACGTGGAATGCGGCAGCGCGGTCTGGCCTCGCGCATGGGCGACGTAGGCCGCGCGCACGAGCTCCATCACTTCGCCTTCGGCGCACCCGGCCACCGCCGCCGCGAGATCGCGGCGCGTCAGCACGAGGAGATCGTCCCGAGCGGATGTCATGGCAGTGCAGATCCTTTCAACCGGAATTTCAAGGCACCAAGGCGCGTTGACTACGACAGCTGCGCGCCGGCGGTCTCGACGGCCGCTGCCGGCGACGGTACGACGCTGGCGGCGGGGCGCGCGTCATCCGCGGCTTCGTCTTCCACCCGCCGGACGCGCGGCGACAACAGCGCCGCCGTCGCGGCCAGCATCGTCAGCGAGCCGAACAGCACGAACATGAGCGCCACGCCGCGGCCGGGCCCGACGCCAAGGACGCGGCCGACGCTGCCGGCCAGCGGTCCATTCGCCTGCATCAGCGGCTCGAATACGCGATCCGCGAGCGGACCGGCAACGACGTAGGCGAACGGCAGCGCCGAGCGGACCACCATGTTGCGGAAGGCGAACACGCGACCCTGCAGGTGCGGCGGCACCTTCGCCTGCCACAACGCCTGGCTGCTGCCGAAGATGAGCGGCGCGGTCCCGGTAACGAGCAGCATCGCGGCGAGGATCAGGAGCACCGAGGGGTAAAGGCCGGCGAGCGCGATACCGAGGCCGAAGGGCACGGTAAATCCGAGCACGCCGTAGATGCGGCGCCGCGGTCCGCCCCACACGCTCATCAGCACGCTGCCGGCGACGAAGCCGAGTCCCGCCATCGACAACGCTGACCCGAGGCTCGCCGCCGACGCAAAGCTCAGCACCAGCGCCGGACCGGACACGTTGACGATGCCAATCGAGAAGTAGGTGATCGCGAAGAACGCGAGCACCACGAGCAGCGTCGGGTGCGCGCTGAGATACCGCCATCCCGCCGTGAGCTCGCTCGCGAACGAGGGCTTGTCGTCGCTGCCTTCCGCACTCGCCGCCGGCGCAGCTGGCATCGGCACGCGCGTGAGCAGCGTGGCGGTGACGCCAATCAGATAGGTCGTGAAGTCGATGACGATGACACCCGAGAGCCCGATGCGATCGACCAGCACGCCGGCGAGAATCGGCGACACCACTCTCGGAATCGCCTGCCCGAGCTGAATGAGCCCGTTGTAGTTGCCGAGCCGCTCCTCCGGCACGAGCAGCGTCACCGCCGAATCGAACGCCGGGGACTGCAGCGACTCGAAGGTAGACGACAGCGCGCTGAGCGCGACGACCGCCGCGAGGCTGAGCGAGTCGGCGCCGACCAGCGCGGCGATGCTGACGGTGCAGAGCGCCGATCCGGTGTCGGCGAGCAGCATCACCTTGCGGCGATCCCATCGATCGACGAGCGCGCCGGTGAACGGCGCCAGCACGATGCCGGGCAGCGTCGTGGCGAGCGCCATGATCGAGAACTGCGTGACCGATCCGGTCCGCTCGTAGACCCACACCGCGAGCGCGAACCCGGTCAATCCTGATCCAATCAACGACACCAGCTGTCCGGCCCAAATCGTAAAAAACGCCGCGACGCCGGTCTTCGGCCTGAGCTTCAGCATCAAACGTCTTCCTTCCTCGAGACTCCCGCGAGATGCGCGTCGAGTCGTTCGACGAGCGCCGCCACGTGCGGCTCCGTCAACATGGTTGAATGCGAACCCGGGACAACGTGGACGGCGACACCGCCCACGGCGAACCGGCGCCATCCCATCGTCGGATCGTCGGGATAATCTGCCGCGACGTCGTCGTCGACTCCGGTCTGCTCGGCGCGTAGCAGGAGCATCGGCCCGTCGTACGGCCCGGGCGCGTACTGTTCGAGCGTGCGGAGCCGGGCGCGGAACCGTTCTGCCCGCAGCGCGAGCCACGCCGCGTCGGCGAACGCCAGCCCCTGTTCGTCGCGCAGGCGTGCCGCCAGCGCGTCCAGCCGCGTCTCCGGCGACAGCGCGCGGATCTCGGTCGCCGACAACTGCAGGCCCCACTCCTCCACCACTATCGACAGCAGTGCGGCGGCGTCCGATCGATCGTTGAACTCGCCGACGCCTTCCGGCGCGCCGGTGTCGAGGACCGCGAGCAGCGCCACGTCGCCGCCCCCGGCGGCGAGCTGCCGCGCCATTTCAAACGCGATCTGGCCGCCGTACGACCAGCCGCACAAGTGGTACGGGCCGTTCGGCTGCACGGCGCGGATTTCGGCGAGATAGCGCGCCGCCATCCGTTCGATCGGCACGTCGAAACCCCACTCGCCATAAAGCGCCGGATCCTGAAGTCCATAGACCGGACGCAACGGGCCGAGACGGCGCGCGAGGTGATAGAACCCGAGCACGTGCCCGCTGCCCGGGTGGACGCAGAACAGCGGCGGCCTGCCGCCGCGCGGCTGCAGCGCGACCAGCGGCGACGGCGGGAGCGTGTCGATCTCGCGGCGCAAGGTATCGGCCAGCGCCTCGATCGTCTGACCCTCGAAAAACGTCGTCAGCGGCAGCTCGCGGCCGAAGCGCTCCTTGATCCGGCCGAGCATGCGGACCGCAAGCAGCGAGTGGCCGCCGAGATCGAAGAAGCCGTCGGTGACGCCGATCGGCCGCGCGGTGAGCAGCTCTTCCCAGACGTCGACGAGCTGACGCTCGAGCAGATCCCGTGGCGCGACGACGGTCGCGCGAGCGGCGGCGTCACGCTCGGGTTCGGGCAGCGCCCGGCGATCCAGCTTGCCGTTCGGCGTCAGCGGGATGGCGTCGACGAGCGTGAGCGCCGGCGGCACCATGTAGTCGGGCAGCGTCTTTTTCAGCGTGTCCCGCAGATCGGCGACTGCGGCCGGCGCACCGGGAGCGGGGACGATGTAGGCGGCAAGGAACGTGTCACCGTCGGACGCACGGCGCGCGACGACCACCGCGTCCTTGACGCCTCGCTGACGCGCCAGCACCGCGGCAATCTCGTCGAGCTCGATGCGGTGACCGCGGATCTTCACCTGATGATCGAGGCGGCCGAGGAATTCGAACGCGCCGTCCGCGCGCCGCCGCACTTGATCACCGGTGCGATACAAGCGGCCGCCGCGAGCGCCGCCGAACGGATCGGGCACGAAGGCCGCGGCCGTCTGGCGCGGCGCCGTCACATAACCGCGGCCGACCCCGACGCCTCCGACGTACAGCTCGCCCCACGTGCCCGGCGGCACGGCGCGCAGCGCACGATCGAGCACGTACAGCCGCGTATTCGCGAGCCCGTGTCCGATCGGCACGCGCGTTTCCTGCATCGCCGGCGCGGACGCGATCGTGTGATGGGTCACGTCGTCCGAGCACTCGGTCGGACCGTAGGCGTTGACGATCGGAATTCGCGGGTAGCGTTCCAGCCAGGCGCGGCAGAGATCCGGCGGCAGCGCTTCTCCGGTCAACAGCAGCAGCCGCAGCCGCACGAGCTCCGGCGGATTGTCGAGGCTCGCAGCATGATCGAGCGCCGCGCGCAGCAGCGATGGAACCGTTTCGAGCACAGTGACGCCGGCGCGATCGGTTGCGTCGAGCAAGCGCGTCGGGTCGAAGGCGATCGCATCCGGCACGATCTCGACGCGGCCGCCGGAAGCGAGCGGCGCCAGGAATTGCCACACCGAAATGTCGAAGCTCTGCGACGCCGTCTGCGCCACGGCGTCGGCGCCGGTCAGCGCGAGCTCGTCGATCTTGATGCGCAGGTGATTGTCCAACCCGCGGCGCTCGAGCATTGCACCTTTCGGCGCGCCGGTGGAACCCGACGTGTAAATGACGTAGGCGATGTTCTCAGGGAACGCGCACCGATCGATCGGCGTGGCGTGGCGGTGTCCGCGCAGACCGAGCGGCAGGATTCGCGGACGCTCGGCGTCGGCGATGCCGGCCAGCCCGGGGGCGAGCCGATGGGCCGACACGGCGTCGGCAAGGACGAGCGAGCAGCCCGCCTCGACGATTGCGTGCCGCCAGCGCGCCTCGGGGTTGCGCGGATCGAGCGGCAGGTACGCGGCGCCCGCTTCGAGCACGGCGAGAACCGCCACCAGGAAGTCGAGGCTGCGCTCACCGAGCAGCGCAACGACCGTCTCCGCCCCGACCCCGCGCGCCGCGAGCGCCGCGGCCAGCCGACCGCTGCGGCGTTTCAGTTGACCGTAGGTGAGCTGAACGCCGCCGCACGACGCCGCAATCGCGGTCGGCGCCGCGGCGGCCCGCGCCGCGAACAGCTCGCCGAACGACTCGCGCGCCGCCGCGGTCAATTCTTCTGCGCCCGCCGCTGGACAGGCGTCGGCGTGCTCGTCCGGCAGCAGCAGATCGAGATCTGAGACGCGCCGGGTGCCCGCCGCGGCCTGGTGGACGACGCGAGCGAGGCGCTCGAGGAATTCGCGGCCACCGGGGCGCCGTGCGTCCTGACACAACTTCAGCTCGAGGCCCTCGTCTTCCTGGCGCGCCATCAGATGAACTTCGCTGCTGCGGTAGGAGAAGAGGTCGTACATCACGCGCGCCTCGCCGCCGACCTCCAACATCGCCGACGGCAGGTAGTTGAAGCAGAACTTGGTGCCTTCGCTGCCGAGGATCCGGCCGACAGCCGACGCTGGCACGGAGTCCATCGCGCCCAGCTCGCCGCGATAGCCGGCCGCAAACACGATCCAGTCGTCGAGCGTGGCATCGTCGCTCAACAGACGCTCCGGAAAGACGTAAGGCAGGTTGCCGACGAAGCAGCCGAGCGAGCGGCGGCTACGCGAAGTCCGCCGCGCCAGGATCGTGTGGACGACAAACGGCGCGTCCGCGGCGTAGACACGCCCGAGGAGCGCAGCGTAGACGCCCAGCAGCACGGTCGGCGCCGAGTAGCCGGTCGCCTTGGCGAGCGTCTTCAGCGCGCTGAGCAGCTCGCCATCGACGTCGCGGTAGATGATGATCGGGCGTGGATCGCCCTCGCCGAGCGCGGCGCGATCGAGCGGCGCCACTCCGCGCAGCCTGTCTGTCCAGAAGCGTTGCACGGCAGCCGAGTCGCCGCGGCCCAGATCGTTTTCGACGTCGTCGAGAAAAACGTTGCGCGGCTCGGGCGTGTCGCGTCCCTCCGCGAGCGCGTCGTAAGCGCGCGCAATGGTCCGGAACAACATCACCAGCGAAAATGCGTCCATGAACATGTGGTTCACGGCGACCAGCGCGGCGCTCCCCCACGAGCCGGTGAACACCGTCATGCGCGCAATCGGACCGTGGTCGACGTCGATCGGCTCGAGCCTGGCCTGCTCGGCGCGCGCGACGAGCTCGGCGCGGTCGGGCAGCTCGATCACCTGGTAGCCGAACGTGACGTCGGGTCCGATGGCCTGAAAGATGTGGCCGCGCACGTTCGCGAGCCGGACGTGGGCCATCTCCTCGCCGGCGATCACGGCATCGAACGCACGACGCCAGCGTGCGAGGTCGACGCCGGTCCCGAGCAGGCCGAGACACGACGGCGTGTGCGTGCCGGCATCGGCTTCAATCAGGTGACCGATGTAGAGGTCGGCCTGGGTCTTGGTGAGCGGGACGTACCGCCGCACCGCGTCCGGCGCCACCGCCAGACATGCAGCGACTTCGCGGCGGAACAGCGGCACCGCCATGAACGGCTGGCCGGAACGTTCGGTCATCGCCGCGGCGAGATCTTCGAGCTGCTCGAGCATCCGATCGATCTCGTCGGCGGCGAACAGCTCGGCGTCGTATTCGAGCGCGCACAGGAGACCGTTCGGCCGGTCGTGGACGAGCAGAACGAGGTCGGTCTTAGCGCTCTCGACCGCCGCCTCGATCGGTTCGAAATCGAGACCGTCGAAGTCGACGGCGGCGCCGTCCGCGTCGGCCACCTCGAGGCCGACCTGCAGCCGCGGCTCGACGACACTCGCAGTCGTAGCGCTCGCGTCCGCCGACGCCCGCGCGGCGGCGCGCAGCTCTTCGACGATGCGCTCGTAGGGCACGTCGCCGTGAGCAAAGGCGTCGACGACCGTCTCCCGGACGCGGGCCAGCAGCTGCTCGAACGTCAGCCCTCCGGAGAGATCGGTCCGCAGCACCAGCACATTGCCGAAGAAGCCGATCAGCTGCTCGGTTCCCGGCCGCACCCGATTGCTGAACGTGGCGCCGACCAGGATGTCCGTCTGCCGCGTGTAGTGATACAGCAGCGCCTTCAGCAGCGCGAGCATCGTCGTGAACAGCGTCACGTGATGGCGACGACTCAGTTCCTTGAGCGCCACGCCGACTGCATGCGGCAGACGGCGCTTCCGGCATGCGCCCGCCCGGGTGCCGGTCGCGCGCGCGCGGCGTCCCGGCGCCAGTTCGAGCGGCGGCGGTGGCGATGCGAGGCGGCGCTGCCAGTACTCGAGGCTACGCGCGAAGGATACCGGTTCGGTCGCGGCCGGCTCCGCCAAGTCGGTGTACTGCAGCGGCAGCTCCGGCAGCGGCGACGGCCGGCCGGCGCGATACGCGGCGTAGAGCGCGGCCAGCTCGCCGAGGAACACATTCATCGACCACGCGTCGGCGACGATATGGTGCAGCGCGACCGCGAAGACGTGCCGGTCGGTCGCCTCGTTGATCAGCGCGAATCGAAACAACGGACCGCTCTGCAGATCGAACCGTCCGCGCGCCTGCGCGCCGAGCGCGCAGGCTACCGCCTCGTCGCGATGGGCGACGTCGATCGCGGAACAATCGTGTTGAACCAGGTCCGTCGGCACACTGCCGCGCACGTGCTGCAGCAACTCGCCGTCCCGCTCGATGAAGACGGTGCGCAGCGAATCGTGACGGCGGACGATCTCCGCGAGCGCGCGCTCGAGCGCCTCGACGTCGAGCGCGCCCATCAACCGCAGCGCACCGTGGATGTTGTAGGCAGTGCCGGTCGTGTCCGCGCGCTGAGCCAGCCAGAGCCGCCTTTGGGCCGCCGACGCCGGGACGTCGCCGCCGCGCGACGACCCCGTCGTCGGCGAGGGGCGCGGCGCCGGCCGTGACGGGCGCAGCCCCAGCTGGCGCTCGAGCAGCCGGCGCTGCGCTGGCGAGAGCTGACCGACGCGCGACTTGACCGCGTTCATATCGCGTTGCCGCTCATCGGCGCGGCAGGGTACGTCAGCGGCGGAACGACATCGCCGCCGATTGGGATCTCGAGCCGTGTGAACAGAGATGTCAGTTCGTCTTCGGACATCGCGTCGAGTTGCGCGTCGACGACGACGGCGGCGAGCGCCGCGATGGTGGGGTGATCGAACACCTGCCGCAGCGTGAGCTCGACGTCGAACGCTTCGTTGACGCGCGACAGCAGACGCATCGCGAGCAGCGAATGGCCGCCCAGCGCGAAGAAGTCGTCGTCGATACCGACCGCCGCGACGCCGAGCAGCTCCGACCAGATTTCAGCGAGCCGTTCCTCGAGCGGCGTGCTCGGCGCGGCGTAGGCGGACTCGACGTCGGCGCGCGCGACGCGCAGATCCGGCAGCGCCGCGCGATCGAGCTTGCCGTTCGGCGTGAGCGGCAGAGCGTCGAGGAATACGAACGCCGCCGGCACCATGTACTCGGGCAGCACTTGGCGGAGCGCGTCGCGCAGCGATTGGGCGGTCGAGCCTGCGTGAGGCTGGGCGACCACATAGGCCGCCAGGCAGGCGCGATCACCGGCGCCGGCTGCGATGACCGCGCACTGACGGACGTCGGGCTGCTCCGCCAGAATCGCTTCGACCTCGTCCGGTTCGATGCGGTAGCCGCGAATCTTCACCTGATGATCGAACCGGCCGATGAACTCGAGACTGCCGTCGAGCCGCTGACGGACGCGATCGCCGGTGCGGTACAAGCGCGCGCCAGGCCGGCTGCTGAATGGATCGGGGACGAACGCGGCCGCCGTCGCCGCCCGGTTGCCGGCGTATCCAATGCCCACGCCGGCGCCGCCAACCGCGAGTTCGCCAATCGCGCCAGGGGGGAGCGACTGCATCATCTCGTCGAGGACGTAGAGCTGCGTGTTCTGGATCGCGCGGCCAATCGGCACCCGCACGTCGTCCGGTCCCGGCGCTTCATGAATGACGTGGTGGGCGACGTCGTCGCTGCACTCGGTCGGCCCGTAGGCGTTCACGATCGGAATGGCCGGCGCGTAGGCGAACCAGGCGCGGGCGAGATCCGGCGGCAGCGACTCGCCGGTGAGCATCAGCCAGCGCAGCTGCTGCAGCGAAGACGATGAATCGCCGCCAGCGCCGGCGTGCTCGAGCGAGGCGCGCAGCAGCGACGGGACCACTTCGAGCACCGTGACGCCGCGCCGTCCCGCATCGTCGAGCAGCCGCGTCGCGTCGAACGCGACCTCGTCGACGAACACCTCGACGCGCGCGCCGACGAGGAGCGGCGCCAGCATCTGCCAGATCGAGATGTCGAACGCCTGGGGTGCAGTCTGCGCGACGACGTCGGACGCGTCGAGATCGAGCAGCGAGATCTTCGCGGCGAGGTGATTGGCGCAGCCGCCGTGCGTGACCATCGCGCCTTTGGGGCGGCCGGTGGATCCGGACGTGTAGATCACATAGGCGAGGTCGCTCGCGGACAGCGACGGCGCGGCCGATCGCGGGCCTGAAAGGCCCGGGCACCCTCCCGGCGTCGCCTCATGCGTGTCGTCGACGGTCAGAACCGAAATGCCGGCGGCGGTGAAGGTGCCGACGCTGGATGCGTTGGTCACGACCAGCGCCACCCCGGAGTCCTTCACCAGTTGCAGGAGACGCGCGGCAGGCAGCCGCGGATCGAGCGGCAGGTACGGCACGCCCGACGTGAACAGCGCGGCGACGGCGACGATGAAGCCGGTCGAGCGCGGCAGGCAGACGGCAACCGGTCCGTCGTGCAGTGCCGCGCCGCGAATGCGACCGGCCAGCGCTGTCGCGCGAGCGTCCAGATCGCGGTACGACAACGCCGTGCGACCATCGCTGACCGCCACCGCGTCAGGCGTCCGCTCCACCTGCGCGGCGAACGAGTCCGCGAAACAGGGACCGCTCCACGCGCCGGCGTCACACGCCACTGCCAGACCGCGCCGGCGCTCCTCATCGGACAACAGCGGCAGATCGGCCACGCGTGCCGGCCGCTCGCCGGCGATCGCCTCGAGCAGCGTGGCGACCTGGCGCAGCACGGCGCGAATGCTCTCGCGCTCGAAGCGGTGGCGATCGTAGTAGATCGACATCGTCAGCTCGTGCCCGAGCCACGCTTCGAGCGTCAGCGGCAGGTGCGTGCGCTCGGTGAACCGCACGTCGCGGCAAACGATGCCGGTGCTCGGCCGCGCCACCGCCGCCGCGGGCGCATTCTGGAAGGCGAACAGGTTTTCGAACAGCGGCGTCCCGCGCGGTACGTCGGTCCAGCCCTGCACGTCGACGAGCGGCGACCACTGGAACTCGAGCGCTTGCAGCTGACGGCTCTGCACCTCGGCTACCCACTGACGGACGGGCGCATCCGGCTCGATCGTCAGGCGGAGCGGCAGCGTGTTCGCGAAGGCGCCGACCATCCGGTCCACGCCTTTGAGCTCCGGCGGCCGGCCGGAACACACCGCGCCGACGACGACGTCGCGGGTGCCGGCGTAGCGGCCGAGCAGCAGTCCCCACGCCGCCAGGACGATCGTGTTCGGCGTCACCCGCCACTCGCGCGCGCGGCCGATAAGAGCCGCAGTCGTCGCGCTCCCGACACCCAGCGCCTCTTCGTCGATTCCATCCGCCGCCGCCGGCGGCGCGGCCGTCGTCGTGCTCATGCCGAGCGGCGTGGGCCCGTCGATGCCGGCGAGCGTCCGACGCCAGAAGCGCTCGGCGGCGAGCTGATCCCGGGTCTGCAACCAGCTGACGTAGTCGCCGTACGGCGGCACGTCTGTCCCGATGAACTCCCGGCCGGCGGCGAGCGTGTCGTAGCGCGCGAGCACTTCGCCCAGGACCAGTTGCAGCGACCAGCCGTCGATCAGCAGGTGATGGAAGCTCCACACGAGGCGATGACTGCGATCGTCGAGGCGGACGATCGACCATCGCATGAGCGGCGCGATCGACACGTCGAAGCCCCGCCGACGATCGTCGGCGAGCATCTCCTCAAGTTGACCCGCGACGGCGTCAGAAGGAACCGCGCTCCAGTCGTGCCGTTCGAGGTGAATGGGAAGGTGCCGGCGCACGACCTGCAGCGGCTTCTCGAGATCGCGCCAGTGAAACGACGTGCGCAGCGCGGGGTGCGTCTCGACGACGTGCTGCCACGCGCGTTCGAGCAGATCGACGTCCAGCGCGCCGTCGAGCAGGCACGAATACTGCTCTGAATAGAACCCGGACGAGCGGTCCAGCTCGTTGTGGAACAGCAGGCCCTGCTGTAGCGGCGACAGCTCGTAGACGTCTTCGATGTCGAGCGATTCGCTCACGCCTGCCTCCCGTTTGCGCCAGTCAACTGGCTGATCAGCCGGTTCAGATCGCGTCCGTTGGTCCGCGCCCGCGGAAAGTCGACCGGCGAGAGCGCCGCGGCTTCCGTGGCCCGGCACGCGCGCGCGATCTCACCCAGCGCGGCGAGGACGTCGTCGGCCAGGCGCTGCACCGTACCGGTGCAGTGGCGCGCCGTGCTGTACGCGATGTGCAGTTCCAGCCGTCCGCGCGTCACGGCCGCGTCGATTTCGAGGAGATAGCGGCGCTCGTTGTCAGGGTGGACCGACGGGCCGATGTCGGCGGTGGCGCGACGGAACAGCACATCGTCCGCGCGGCCTCCGCTCTCGCCGCGGTAATTGAAAACCACCTGCGCCTGCGGTGCGCGCTCGAGCATCTCGCTCGGCGATCCGCCACGCAGGTAGCGAAGCAAACCGTAACCAATGCCGCCATGCGGCGCGGCGCGCCACGCCTCCTTCACGGCGCGCAGTCGCTCGGAGACGTCGGCACCGGCGTCGGCGACGAGTCGCACCGGATAGATTGCCGTGAACCAGCCGACGGTCCGCGAGACGTCGACATCCTCGAACAGCGCCTCGCGTCCATGTCCTTCGACGTCGATCAGGAGATCGTTCCGGCCGGTCCAGCGTGCGGCGGCCGTCTGCAGCGCCGTCGCCAGCACTTCGCCGATGCGTGCGCGCAGCCGGCGCGGCGCCTCGCGGAGCAGCGTGGCTGTCTGGTCCGGATCGAGCGACGCGGACACCACGCGAACGCTGCCGTGCGTGTTGCCGCCGCCAGAACCGTCCTCGGGCAGCGCCGCCACACCCTCCACCCGCCGCAGCCAGTCGGTCGTTTCAGCCTCCACCGCGGCCGTGCCGGCAAACCCGGCCAGCCGCTGCGCCCATTCAGATTGAGATGGTGACGGCGCCATCGCGAACGTTTCACCGGCGGCAATGGCGCGGCAGGCCGCCGTCAGGTCCTCCGCCAGCACCCGCCACGACACGATGTCGACGGCCAGGTGGTGCGCGATCCAGAGCAGGCGGCCGGGAGTGCCCGGCCCGCGATCGAAGTACGCGGCCCGCATCAACGGCCCGTGCTCGACGTCCAGCGACTTCTGCAGCTCAACAGCACGGCGCCTGAACGCTGACTCGCGATCGGCTTCGGCCAGCGCGGTTTGATCGATCCATTCGATGTCTTCAACGTCGATGTCTCCGCGATCGCACAGGCCTGAGCCACCGGGGAAGCGGGTCCGGAGCGCGTCGTGATGGGCGACGACGGCGCGCACTGCTTTCGTCAGGACGGGGCGGTCGAGCCGCTCGGCGACGTCGAACACGGCGGGCATGTTCCAGTGCTGCGGGTGCGCGAGATGCTGGTCGAAGAACCACCGCTGGATCGGGGTGAGCGGTGACGCGGCCTCGGCCGCGACGTCATGCGTCGCTGCACGGCCGCGCCGTACGGCCGCGGCGAGCTCCCCGATCGTCTGATGTTCGAAGATGTCGGCGGCCGACAGCATCAGGCCTTCCCGTCGGGCGCGCGCCACCATCTGGATCGCCAGGATCGAGTCGCCGCCGCACTCGAAGAAGTTGTCGTGCACGCCCGGCCGCTCGATGCGCAAAACGTCGCTCCAGATCGTTGCCAGGGCGTGTTCCGCGGCGGTTCGCGGCGCCACGTGCTCGCACGTCGCCTCGATGGCCGCGGCGTCCGGCGCCGGCAGCGCCGTGCGATCGAGCTTGCCGTTCGCCGACCGAGGAAGCGAGTCCATGGCCACGAAGTGCGCGGGCACCATGTAGCGCGGCACCTGCTCCTGGAGACGACGACGCAGGGCGGCCGGCGAAGCCGCGCCGGACGCGGCGACGACGTAGGCCACGAGCTGAAGCTGGCCGCTGTCGTTTCGCACGGCGACGGCGCCGTCGCGCACGCCCTCGCATCGCCGCAACGCGGCTTCGACGTCGCCCAGCTCGATGCGGAAGCCTCGCAGCTTGACCTGATCATCGAGCCGCCGCAGGTACTCGAGTGATCCATCGGGCAGCCAGCGAACCAGGTCGCCGGTCCGATACATCCGTCCCTGTGCCGCCGCAAACGGATCGGGCAGGTACGCGGCGGCGGTCTGCGCGGCGTCGTTGCGGTAGCCGCGTCCGACTCCGCGGCCAGCCACATAGAGCTCGCCCGGCACGCCAATCGGCCGCGGTTGCAGATGCTCGTCGAGCACGTAGAGACGGGTGTTGGCAATCGGACGGCCAATCGGCACTCGCGTCGCGGCCGGCTGCGGCGACTCGCGCACGAATTCGTGCGTGACGTCATCCGAACACTCAGTCGGCCCGTACGCGTTGACGATGGGAATCGAGGAATACCGCGACAGCCAGCGTCCGCACAGATCCGGCGGCAACGCTTCGCCGGTGAGCAGCAGCCAGCGCAGCCGCGTCAACGCCGGCGCCGGCGCACCATCGAGCTCGTCCAGCAGCGCACGAAGCTGCGCCGGCACCAGCTCGAGAGCCGTGACGCCGTCCTGCTCGCAGCGATCGAGCAGATCGGCCGGCGCGTGGGTCACGCGCTCGCCGTAGATCTGCACGCGACCGCCGGTGAGAAGTGGCGCGAGCAACTGCCACACCGAGATGTCGAACGATTGCGACGCGGTCTGCGCCACACGATCCTGCGACGTCAACCCAAGATCCGTCACCTTCGCGTGCAGGTGGTTGAGCACGCCGCCGTGAACGACCATCGCCCCTTTGGGGACGCCGGTCGAACCGGACGTGTAGATGACATAGGCTAGCTGCGTCGCATCGACGGTCGGCAGGGCGATATCGGCGGACGGCTGCGCGATGACGCCGCGCTCGAGTAGGAGCAGCGCGGGGCGCGCGTCCGCGGTCATGCCACCGATGGTTTCGCGCGCCACTGCGTCCAAGGCGCTCGCGGCGATCAGCCAGCGCGCTCCGCTCGAGGCGAGCACCTGCCGATGGCGTACCGACGGCTGATGGGGATCGAGCGGCAGATACGCGGCGCCAGCTTTGAGGATGCCCAGCATCGCGATGAGAAACGACTCGCTGCGCTCGGAAAGCAGCGCCACGATCTGCTCGGGCTGCACCCCGGCGGCGATCAGGACACGCGCGAACGCATCGGATCGCCGGCGCAGTTCGCCGTAACTCATCTCGTGTCCGTCGGACGCAACGGCCACCGCGGTAGGCGAACGGTCGGCCTGCTCGTCGATGAGCGCGTGAATACACTGCGGCGGCAGCGCCACACAGGTCTGGTTCCACCGGTCGAGCAGGCACGACCGTTCGTCGTCGCCCAACAAATCGAGATCGTCGACGGCCTTCGCCGGATCCGCCGCGGCGGCACCCAGCAGGCGGCGCAGGCTGGCCTGCCAGCGATCGACGGTGGACGCATCGAAGAGATCGATGTTGTAGAAGCACTCGACGTCGAACCCGGTCGGTGTTTCGACGACGTTCCATTCGAGCTCGAACTGCGCCGCGCGATTCGGATTCGACATCACCTCGACATCGAGGCCATGCAGCGCCAGCCGCGATCCGTGATCGAGGTTGAACATCACGGCCGCGAGCGGCGGCCGGCTGCGGTCGCGCTGCGCGCCTTCGACGTGCTTGACCATCCGGCTGAATGGATACGCGCGCTGTTCGTAGGCGTCGAGAAGGGTCGCCTTCACCGCGCGCGCGAGATCCGAGAAACTCGTGGCTGGCGCGAAGGCGGAGCGCAGCGGCAGCACGTTCACGCAGTGGCCGACCACCGCACTGCCAACAAGCGGCTGGCCCGCGGCCGGGACCGCGACCACGATGTCGTTTCGATCGGTAAGACGGTGGAGCAGCACCTTCACCGCCGCCAGGAGCACCATGAACGGCGTGCAGCCCAGCTGTTGCGCGAGTGCACGGATGCGTTCGGCGTCGGCGGCATCGATTGTCATCACCCGCCGATCGCCGGCGTAGGTCTGCAGCGGCGGCCGCGGACGATCGAGCGGCAGTTCCAGTGGCGTCAGCGGCGCGTGCAGGTGATCGAGCCAGAACCGCCCGGCCTCGGCCATCTCGCCGCTGGCGTCGCGACGCATCAGCTCGTCGGCGTAGGCGCGAAACGGCGTCGGCGCGGCGAGCCGAGGTTTCCGTCCTTCCACGCGGGCGGCGTAGATCTCCGCCACTTCGCCGAGCACCATGCCGAGCGACTGACCGTCGACGACGATGTGATGAGCGGTGAGGACCAGCGTGTGGACATCGGCCGCCTCTTTTACCAGGTGCGCGCGAAGCAAAGGGCCCCGCGTCAAATCGAAGGGACGGCGCGCTTCCTCGTCGCTCAGTGCGAGCAGCGACCGAGTCCGTTCGTCCGCAGCGAGCGCCGACAGATCGGTGCGCTGCAGCGGCAGCGCAGCGCGAGCGGCGATCGTCTGCCGGGCGCCGACCGCATCGACGTTCGCGCGCAACGCCTCGTGCCGATCCACGACCGTCTGGAGCGCGGCGCCGAGATGCGCATCGTGGAGCGCTCCCTTCAGGTGGACGCGCATCGAGAGGTTGTAGGCCACCGACGCTGCCTCGCCGAGCTGCGCCAGCGTCCAGAGCTCGCGCTGCGCCTCGGTCAGCGGATAGGTGATGTCCGTCTGTGCGACCGCAGGCGCGGCGAGCGACTCGCCGTTCGAGGCGCCGGCAGACCGATGACCGTCCGGGTTCAGCCCGTCCTGCCTGTCATGCCTGTCCCGCCCATGCTGCCCGTCCATCCCGGTCCGACCCGGGAGGAAGCCGGCGCGCTGGAGCTCGCGCGCGCTCTCTTTATAGGCGTCGACGATGCGGCGGATGTCGTCGTCGGTGTGCGCCGTCGACAGGTAGCAGACACGCCGCTCCCACACGTAGATGCCGCGCAGCAGCAGCTGCGCGTAGAAGAGATCCATGAAGCGCACGTCCGGCGGCGCGGTCAGCAGGAACAGCGACCCGAAGTGCGTGACCGACAGCGGCATGCCTTCCGCGGCAAAAAAGGCATTCAGTTCCGCAGCCATCGCCGACGTCCGCGCGTTCAGCGATTCCTGGAGCTGCGGTCCCTGCTCCTTGATGTGCCGGAGCGAGGCGAGCACGGCGGCCATGACGAGCGGGTGGCGGAAGAACGTACCAGCAAAGAACGTGGTATCGACTTCCGGCAGCGACGCGTCGCCGAACTGCCAGCTGCCGCCGTCCACCGCGTCGAGGTATGCCGCGGAGCCCGCGACGACGCCAACCGGCATCCCGTTCGCGACCGCCTTGCCGTAGGTCGTGATGTCCGCCCGCACGCCGTAGAGCGCCTGAACGCCGCCGGGGTGGACGCGGAACCCGGTGACGACCTCGTCGAAGACGAGCGCCGTTCCGGTCTGGCTGGTGATCTCGCGCAGTCGCTGCAGGAACTCTCGGCGATCGAGATCGGGACGCCGGCTCTGACGCGGCTCGACCAGGACGGCCGCCAGTTCCGGGCCGATACGCTTCACGACGTCGAGCGCGTCGAAGCTCTCGTAGTCGAGCAGCACGACGTCCTGAATCAGGCTGGCCGGTACACCCGGCGCCATCGGCACGGCGGTGTAAGTGCCGTCGGCGGCGCGCGATCCCTTGGCCAGCACGCCGTCGAAGGTGCCGTGGTAGGAGCCGGCGAAGAGCGCGATCTTCGCGCGGCCGGTCACAGTCCGTGCGAGGCGCAGCGCAACCATCACCGCCTCGGTGCCCGAGTTGCAGAAGGTGGCACGCTCGGCGCCGGTCAGCTCGCACAGGAGCGCCGCGGCTTCCCCCGCGGTCTCGGACTCGGGACCAATCTGAATACCGAGCTCGAGCTGACGCGCGAGCGCCGCCTGCATGAAGTCTGGCGCGTGCCCATACAGCAGCGCGCCAAACCCCATCGTCAGGTCGATGTACTCGTGGCCGTCGACATCCCAGATGTGCGAACCGCGTCCGCGATGGCCGGCGAGCGGGTAGACGAGCTCCTTCCACAGCAGGCGGAAGCCGGCGGAGGCGCGGTTGTTCGCCAGCACGCGACGGAACTCCTGTGCGAGATCCTTCGAGCGCTTCGTCCGGCGCGTGACGCGGTCGATGAGATCGTCGAGATAGGCGCGCTGCTCGAGAGTCAGCGACGCGCCGGCGCTGCGGTCCAGCGGCGCGAACGGGACGAACGTCGGACGCGTCGGCGGGTCCGGCTGAAGCCGGACACTACGTCCGAGCTGGTTCGCTCCGTCCAGCTGCCTCCCGTTTCCCGATCGTAAGTAGTGTCCGGCTTTAGCCGGACCATCGCTGGCCTTCGCCGGACCGTCACCATTTTCAGCCGGACTGTCTTCAGCCTTCACCAATCGAGTCTTCGCATGTGGCCGCGCACCCAGGAGCTCCAGCTGCCTGGACATCAGCCGCAGTTGCTCGGCGACGACGCGCGCGACGTCGGACCTCGGCCCGCCACGGTCGTCCTGATCGGACGCGACCACGCTCGCGACCGCCAGCGCTGCCGCCGGCGCCTCGACTCGTTCGTCTCGCACGAACGCCTCGCACGCAGTCTCGTCTCTGCTCGTTGCGTCGATCACCGGCAGCGCGGCCTGCGGTCCGGCCTGCTCGCCGTCGTCGGGCAGCGCCGCCGCAAGGTATGCGGCGACGTCAGCCGGCGTGGCGAGATCCTCCATGAGGCGGCGGAACGCCACTTTGACGCCGAACCGCTCGCGCAGCGCCTGTCCGGCGCGCAGCAGCATCAGCGAGTCGGCGCCGAGTTCGAGGAACGTCGCGCCCGGCGCGACGCGGTCCACCGCGATGCCGAACAATCCCGCGAAAACGTCCTGCACGGCCGCGCACAACCGGAGCTGCCGCTCCGGGACGATATCGGTCGCTTGTGTGATGGTCATGCCTGTCGTCACTCCACTGTCCGCAGCAGCTCGAGCTGCTGTTCCATCAAAGCCAGTTGCGCGCGCACCGCGAGCACGAGATCGTCGCCGCCGGACAGCACGCCGGGAACGCCCGCCGTGCCGCGATCACGCGACCCTGAAAGGGCGGCGCCACCACCCCTCCCGCTCGGCTGAAGCCTTCGCGCTACGTCCGCGTCCGTTCGAAGGGCTGAATCGTCTGCACGCGCGGAGCGATTAGCGGGCGATGTCGGGCTGTCGCAGGGCAACTCCTTCGGGGTCGCCGCGCGGCCGTCGATCCAGTACGACTGCCGCTCGAACGGGTATGTCGGCAGCGCGACACGTCGCCGGCGCTCGCCGCGATGAACGGCGGCCCAATCGATCGAGACGCCGGCGGCCCACAACGCGCCGAGCGCTGCAGTCATCGACATGCGCTCAGCATCGTGCTCGCGAGGCCCCGGCAGCGAGGAGACGACGCCGACGTTCGCGACGGCGGCGAGCGACGCGCGCAGCGTCTGCGCCGGACCGACCTCCAGAAATACCGTCGGCCCGTGCGCGGCGGCGCGCGCGACGCCGTCGGCGAAGCGCACCGTCTCGCGAAGATGCCGACGCCAGTACTCGGGCGACATGGCCTGCGCGTCGGTCAGCCAGTCGCCGGTGAGATTGGAGACGATCGGAATCGTCGGCGCAAGTCGGGCGACCGCGGCGACGCAGGCGGCAAACGGCGCGAGCGCCGGCTCCATCAGCACCGAATGGAACGCATGCGACGTGCGCAGCCGGCGGCACGGCACGTCAGCCGCATTGAGGCGCGACTCGAGCGCATCAATCGCCTGGCAGGCGCCGGACACGACCGTGCGCTCCGGGGCGTTGACCGCAGCAACCGTCAAGTCGGCGCCGAGCCACCCGGCGACCTCGGTTTCCGGCCGCAGCACCGCGAGCATCGCGCCGCCGGGCACCGCCTGCATCAGCGCGCCGCGCGCGGCGACGAGACACAGCGCGTCCGCGAGGCTGAACACGCCGGCGAGGCACGCGGCGACGAGCTCGCCAACGCTGTGCCCGATGAGCGCGGCCGGCGAAATGCCCCACGACATCCACAGTCGTGCCAACGCGTACTCGACCACGAAGAGCGCGGGCTGAGCGACGGCGGTCCGGTTCACTCGCGCGGCGGCGGCCTCTGCCTGCGCCGGCGCCGGCCACAGCACGTCGCGCAGATCGAATCCGAGCTCCGGGTTGAGCACGCCGCAGCATTCGTCGACAACCGCGCGGAACGCCGGCTCGGTGTCGTAGAGCGGGCGGGCCATCTGGACGTGCTGCGCTCCTTGACCGGGAAACGCGAACACCACCGCCGGCGACGGCGTCGCGGCCCGCTGTTCGCGCATCCGCTCCGGCGCGCGTCCTTCGAGCGACTCGAGCGCCTGCTTGCGATCGGCGCACCAGACGACGGCGCGATGCTCGAAGCCGGCGCGGCCCGTCTGCAGCGTCCACGCGACGTCGCCGAGGTCGATCGATTCGTCGGCGCGCAGCCGCGCGGCTAGTCCGCGGCGCACCGCGTCGAGCGCGGCGGTCGTGCCGGCCGACAGCGTCAGCAGTTGCGGTCCGGTCGCCGGCGCGACCGCCGGCAGCTCCGGCGACTGCTCCAGCACCACGTGAACGTTGGTCCCGCCCATGCCGAAGGAGCTGACGCCCGCACGACGGACTCCTTCCTGGGGCCACAGCCGCAGCGCCGCGTTCACGAAGAACGGGCTCGATGCGAAGTCGATGCGCGGATTGGGCGATTCGAAATGCAGGCTCGGCGGAATCACTCCGTAGTGCACCGCCAGCGCCGCCTTGATGAAGCCCGCCACACCGGCAGCAGCGTCGAGATGACCGACATTGCTCTTCACCGTCCCGATCGCGCAGAAGCCGGTGCGCGTGGTCGATGCGGCAAACGCCTTCGTCAGCGCCGCCACCTCAATCGGATCGCCAACCGGCGTGCCGGTGCCGTGCGCCTCGACGTAGCCGATCGAGCCGGCGTCGACGCGGGCGCGCTTCAACGCGCCGGCAATCACCTCGGCCTGCGCGTTGACGCTCGGTGCCGTGTAGCCGACCTTGTCCGCGCCGTCGTTGTTGATCGCGGAGCCGCGGACCAGCGCGTAGATCGTGTCGCCGGCGGCGACCGCGTCCGCGTACCGCTTGAGCACGACGACACCGGCGCCGTTGCCGCCGACCGTGCCGGTGGCCCGCGCATCGAAGGCGCGGCAATGGCCGTCGGCCGAGAGAATGCCGCCCTCCTGGTGCAGGTAACCGCGCGTCTGCGGGAGCCGGATCGACACGCCGCCGGCGAGCGCGACGTCGCACTCGCCGCCGAGCAGGCTCGTGCAGGCGAGATGGATCGCGACCAGCGACGTCGAGCAGGCGGTCTGGACCGTCAGGCTCGGGCCGCGGAGATCCAGACGGTGCGAGACGCGCGTCGCGAGGAAATCGGCGGCGCTGCCGAAAATTCGATCCGACGCCCCGGGCGCGGCGTCGAAGTAGCCGCTCGTGCCGGCGCCGGCGAAGACGCCGACGCGCCGCTCGCGGCGCGACCCGGCGCAGCCGGCGTGTTCGAGCGCCTCCCAGGCGCACTCGATCAGCAGGCGGTGCTGCGGATCGGTCCGTTCGGCGTCGCGCGGCGTGAAGCCGAAGAACGCCGCGTCGAACCGGTCGACGCCGTCGAGGACGCCGCCCGCCTTGACGTACGCGGCATTGGCGCGCACGCGCGCCTCGACGCCGGCGTCTTCGACGTCGGCATCCGAGAAGAACCGGATCGACTCGACGCCGTTGCACAGGTTCCGCCAGAACGTGTCGACGTCGCCGGCGCCAGGCACGCGGCACGCCAGGCCCACGACTGCGACCGCGTCGCTAAGCGACGGTCGCTCGGCTAAAGCCTTCGCGCTACATTCGGCCTTCGCCCGACCATCGGCCACGTCGTCGCTCGGCGGGACGGACGTCTCGGCGAAAGCCTTCGCGTGACGTTCAGCCGAGCGTTCGCCTCTATCGAGATGCGCCGCGAGAGCTCGGACGGTCGGATACTGAAACAATTCGACGATCGACAGCGGGCGCCCGAGCGCCTCGTGCAGATGCTGCTGCAACTGGGCGAGCAGCAGCGAGTGACCGCCGAGCGCGAAGAAGCTGTCGTCGACGCCGACCGACGGCACGCCGAGCACCCGGCACCAGGCGTCGGCGATCGTCCGCTCGAGCCCGCGCGTCGGCGGCGCAGCGACGCGATCGACAACCGGGGCGGCTTCCGGTTCGGGTAGCGCGTCGCGATCGAGCTTGCCGTGCGGCGTCAGCGGCAGCGAGTCGATGGTCGCGAACACCGCCGGCACCATGTGCTCCGGCAGCGTGCGTCGCAGGAACGCACCGAGGTCCGCCACGCTCGGCGGTGAGCTCTTCGGCACGACGTAGCCAACCAGGCGGCGATCGCCCGCCGACTGCCCCCGCACCGCGACCGCCGCGTCGCGCACGCCAGCGTGCTCGCGCAGTGCGGCCTCGATTTCGTGGAGCTCGATCCTGAACCCGCGAACCTTGACCTGCTGATCGAGGCGGCCGAGGAATTCGAGCTGGCCGTCGGCGCGCCTGCGTACGCGATCGCCGGTCCGGTACAGGCGTGCGCCCGTCTGACCGCCGGCCGGATCGGGCACGAACCGATCGGCCGTCACGCCCGGACGGCCGCTGTAGCCGCGCGCCAGGGCGATGCCGCCGATGCACAATTCGCCAGCCACGCCAACCGGCGCCGGGCTCAGGTCATCGTCGAGCACGCAGGTGCGTACGTTCGCGATCGCCGCGCCGATCGACGGAGCGGTCCCGTCCGGCGCACACGCCGCAACCGTGGCCCACACCGTCGTCTCGGTCGGCCCGTACGCGTTGAAGAACCGCCGGCCGCGGGCCCATCGCGCGACGAGATCGGCCGGGCAGGCTTCGCCGGCCGCGATGATGGTCTGGAGCGCCGGCAGCTCGTCCCGCTCGGGGACCGCGCTCAGCACCGAGGGCGGCATCACGACCGTCGTCACCGCGTGCTCGCGCAGCAGCTCGACCAGCTCGCGTCCGGGCACGAGCCGCTCACGCCGCGCGAGCACGATCGCGCCGCCGGCGAGGAGACCGAGGACGATCTCGAAGATCGACGCGTCGAAGCTGGGCGATGAAAACTGGAGCACGCGATCGCCGGCCGCGAGCGCGAACGCCATCGCCTGCGCGCGCGCCAGGTTCGACAGGCCCGCGTGCGTGAGCTGCGCGCCCTTCGGCCGGCCGGTCGAGCCCGAGGTGTAGATCGAATAGGCGAGCGACTCCGGGTGCGATGCGCCCTCGAGATTGTCGGCGGCCAGCTGCGCCAGCGCGGCGCGCTCGGCATCGACGTCGACGACGCGCACGCCGCTCGCGGGAATCGAACGGCCAAAACCGCGATGCGTCACGACGATCTGCGCGCCCGAATCGGCGAGCAGGAACTCGAGGCGCTCCCGCGGATACGCGGGATCGAGCGGCAGGTAGACGCCGCCGCTCTTCAGCACAGCCCAGAACGATACGATGAGGTCGACCGATCGATCGACGAAGACGCCGACCGTTGTTTCCGCGCCGACGCCGAGCGCGCGGAGGTGATGCGCCAGGCGGTTGGCCCGTTCGTTCAGCTCGCGATAGGTGACGCGCTCCGCGTCGAAGACGACCGCAAGCGCGTCGGGCTGGCGACGCGCAAGGCTTTCGAACGCGCAGTGGGCCGGCGCGTCGAACGACGCGGACTTCACGTCGTATTGGCTCGCCTCAACCTGATGCGGATCATCGGCTGTTCCGGCATCGCCGAGGCCGAGCTCGGACAAGTGCATCCCGGGCGATTGCACCGCGTTCGAGATCAGCGCCACGTAATGGGCGGCGAACCGCTCGATCGTAACGACGTCGAACAGGCTCTCGTTGTATTCGAAGAGCAGGCGGAGCTCGTCCGACGTGGCGTCGACGACGACGGTGAGATCGAACTTCGACGTCGTCGCTTCCACGCTGCGCGGCTCGATCTCCAGCTCCGCGAACCGCTGCGGACGCGCCGCAAGGTTCTGGAGGACGAACATCGTCTGGAACAGCGGCGAGGCGGACAGATCGCGCGCCGGCTGCACCGCGGCAATCACGGTTTCGAACGGCACCGCGTGGTCGTGCGCCTCGAGCACAGTGTCCCGAACGCGCTCGAGCAGCGTCGCGAACGCCGGATCGCCAGCCAGGTCGGTGCGCAGCGCCGCGGTGTCGACGAAGAACCCGACCAGCCTTTCGCTGAGGACGTGACCGCGATCGGTGACCGGCGTGCCGACGACCGGCGACCGCTGACCGGTGTAGCGAAGGAGCAATGCTTTGTAGGCCGCGAGGAGATAGACGAAGAGCGTGACGCCGGCGCCGCGCGCTGAATTCCGCAGCTGATCGCTCAGCGCCGGCGGCAGCTTGCGCCACAGATGGCGGCCGTCGAAGGTCTGCACGGCCGGGCGCGGGCGATCCCAGGGCAGCGTCAAGACAGGTGGAGCTCCGGCCAGCCGTTCGGTCCAGTAGCGCACGTGGCCGGCCGTGGCCGGCTCGCGCAGGCGTTCGCGCTGCCAGCTCGCGAAATCGACGGGCTGCAATTGCAGCGGCGGCAGGTCCGCGTCGCGGCCATCGCACTCGGCCGCGTAGATCGCCGCCCAGTCGCGCTGCAGCACGTCCATTGACCACCCGTCGCAGACGATGTGGTGCAGCGCCAACAACACATGGTGATCGTTCGGGCCGAGACGGATCAGCGTGGCGCGAGCCACCGGACCCGAAGCGAGATCGAACGGCCTGCGCGATTCGGCGTCGGCGAGCAGCTGGGCCTCGGCATCGCGGCGCGAGGCTGGCATCCTGGTCAGATCGATAACGGCGAGCGGGGCGTTCGGCTCCGGTTCGATCACCTGGACCGGCTTGCCGTCGACGCGCGGGAAGCGCGTGCGCAGCGACTCGTGCCGCTGCACGAGCCCGCGCCACGACGCATCGAGCGCGTCCTGCGACAGCGGCCCGCGCAGCGCGAACGCACGAAACACGTTGTAGACGGGCGCGGCGGGCGCGATCTGATGCACGAACCAGAGCCGCTCCTGCGCGAGCGACAGCGGCTGCGGCTGCGTGCGATCGACCGCCACCAGCGGCGTGCGATCGACCGCTTGGCCGAGTGCAGCGGTGGCGCGCCTCGCGAGGCCGGCAACAGTCGGCGCCTCGAACAGCGCACGGAGCGTCAGGTCGGCGCCTACCGTCGATCGGATGCGCGCGAGCACGCGTGCGGCGCTGAGCGAGTGGCCGCCCAGGGCGAAGAAGTCGTCGTCGAGGCCGACCGCGGCGAGACCGAGCACCTCGCTGACGATCGCCGCAATCGTCGTCTCCACCGCGTCGCGCGGCGCGG
>Ga0075435_100000235_pt1 | contig 33986 bp, 30 predicted proteins | sample RhiMethybrSRZTD4_FD_75302 | JGI IMG/M metagenome (GOLD analysis project Ga0075435, IMG submission 75302) | Populus rhizosphere microbial communities from Tennessee, USA - Rhizosphere MetaG P. TD hybrid SRZTD4 | ecosystem: Host-associated > Plants > Roots > Rhizosphere > Soil | place: USA...
GCACGCCGCAGGAGGAACAACGCGAGCGACAGATTGAGCAGGTTCCAGCCGATGCTGTTCACGAACGCGGCGCGGTACGAGCCGGTGAAATCGAACATGGCGCCGGACATCCACCCGCCGAGCGCCATGCCGAAGAGGGTCGCCATGATGACGATGCCCACGCGCAGGCCCGCCTCGGTGGGCGCGAAGTATTCGCGGATGATGATCGCGTAGGCCGGCACCAGCCCACCCTGGAACAGGCCGAACAGCGCCGACACGGCGAAGAGCGACGACAGGCCGTCGAAGGGCAGAAACAGGACGAGCGCGACGCCTTGCAGCACCGAGCCGGTCAATAGCGTGCGGATGCCGCCGATGCGGTCGGACAAGAAGCCGAAGATAAGGCGGCTCACCACCCCGGCGCCCAGCATCACGGCGAGCATCTGCGAGCCGCGCGCGGCGCCGTAACCGAGGTCGCTGCAGTAGGCGACGATGTGGACTTGCGGCATGGCCATTGCCACGCAGCAGGCCACCCCGGCGATCGAGAGGAGCGTCGTCAGGGCGCCGGGGGAGAAGCCAAGCGGCTTCTGTTCCACTTTCCTCGCGGCGTGCGGCCCGGCCGTGAGGGAGGGCAGGGGCGCACGCCGGCGCATGAGCAGCGCGAGCGGCAGCACCACCGCGAGCGCGAAGATCCCTACACCTATATAGGTGCTGCGCCAGCCGGCGGCGTCGAAAAAGTGGTTCAGCACCGGCGGCCAGACCGCGCCCGCGAGATAGTTGCCGCTCGCGCACACCGCCACGGCGATGCCGCGGTGGCGCGTGAACCACATCGAGATGTCGGCGACCAGCGGCGCGAAAGTGCCCGAGCAGCCGAGGCCGATGAGAAGGCCGTGCGCGAGCGCGAACGTGAAGAGGCTCGGCGCGAGCCCGGCGGCGACGAAGCCCAGGCCGAGCGAAGCGCCGCCGAAGAGCGTCGGCGCGACCACGCCGAAGCGGTCGGCGAGGCGGCCCATCGCGATGCCGCCCAGGCCGAAGGCGACCATGGTGAGGGTGTAGGGCAGGGTGGCGGCCGCACGGTCGACGCCGAACTCCGCCTGGATCGAAGACAGCGCCACCGCCATCGCGTACATGCCCACGCCGCCCACCGTCATCAGGATGAGCGCCACGCCGAGGCGCAGGCAGGCGTACGGGGAATCTTGAAGGCTGGCTTGCAATGGAGCCGCAAGGGTACCGCGAAAGGGGCCGGGTGCCATTGCACCCGGCCCCTCTCCCCCGGGCCCCCCCTTAGCGCGCCAGGGCAATCAAGCGATGCTGGACCGTGGTGCAGGAATCCGGATCTTCATCCGAGCCCCGCGAACGTTCATCGCCTGCGATCGGTTCGTAGATCGCGACGTTCTCCGGCAGCGGCGGCGGCACGCCGTCCAGATCGATCTGCCCGGACGGCTTGCCGGTGTCCCCCAGAACGGCGGCCGACAACATCAGCGCGGCAACCAGGATCAAAGCACTCATTTTGTTTTCTCCCTTTATTCACGTTGCACCCAGCAACGCTACGACGCTTGACACACTAAGTAATCCGGCACCGTGTGAAAGTGCGGTTACGCACGCGGATGCGGTGTTCGTGACGAGCTTCATGGTGGGTCCGCTCGGCGCGGATTAATCTCTCGCCATGAAGATCGTTGCACTTGCCTTAGGCGTCTGCCTGGGCCTCGCGCGGGCGCAGGAGCCTGGCCCGGAGCAGCTCATCCAGCGCATCACCGATGAAGTGATGACGGCGATCCAGGCCGACCGCGAGCTCGCCGCGGGCGACAAGGACAAGGCGCTCAAGCTCGCGGAGCAGAAGGTGCTGCCGTACGTGGACTTCGAGGAGGCGACGCGCCTCGCGGTCTCGCGCGCCTGGCTGCAGGCGAGCGCGGAGCAGAAGCGCAAGCTGGTGAGCGAATTCCGCGCCATGATGCTGCGGACCTATACCAGTGCGATGGGCGCCTACACCGGGACAGAGCCGCGGCTGCTGCCTTCGCGCGGCCAGGCGCGCGGCGCCGAGGCGACGGTGCGCTACCAGTTCTCCCGCTCCGGCGCCAGGCCGGTGCAGGTCGCCTACGAGCTGCGCAGGACCGGCGCGGGCTGGAAAATCTACGACGTCAGCGTCGAGGGCATGAGCCTCGTGCTCACCTACCGCACCGAGTTCGACGGCATCCTCAAGCAGGAAGGCATCGACGGCCTGATCAGCCGGCTCGCGCAGAAGAACGCGCCGCCGAGGCTCGCGCTGTAGACCCCTGTAGAATCGGCTCCGGTCAATTCCCCGGAGAAAAGCATGGCTGCGCCTTCCACCATCGGGCAGGTCCGCGACGTCTTTCCGAAGCTGGGCGAGCTCACCGACAAGGTCGTGTTCGGCGACGTGTGGGAGCGCCCGGGGCTCTCCAAGCGCGACCGCAGCCTCGTCACCGTCGCCGCGCTCACCGCGCTCTACCGTCCCGACCAGATCCGCGGCCACATCTGGCGCGCGCTCGACAACGGTGTGACGCGCGAGGAGATCGTCGAGCTGATCACGCATCTCGCGATCTACGCCGGCTGGCCCAACGCCGGCACCGCGGCGCTGATCGCCAAGCAGGTGTTCCAGGAGCGGGGCGCATGAGGCTCGGCTTCATCGGCCTGGGCGCGATGGGCCGCCACATGGCCGCCAACCTGCAGCGCGCCGGGCACGAGGTCCAGGCGCACGACCTGCGGCGCGTCGAAGGCTTTCCCAACTGGAAGACGAGCGCCGCCGAAGCGGCACGCGCCTGCGAGGTCGTCTTTACGTCGCTCCCCGGTCCGAAGGAGGTCGAGGGCCTTTCCGAAGAAATAAGTTCTGGTCTGAAAGAAGGCGCGGCGTGGTTCGACCTCAGCACCAACTCGCCCGAGGTCGTGCGCCGTCTGCACCGCGAGCTGCCGAAGATCCGTTTTCTCGACGCGCCGGTGAGCGGCGGCCCGAGCGGCGCGGAAAGCGGCAAGCTCGCGATCTGGGTTGGCGGAGACAAACAAATATTTGAGAAGTACGTTTCCCTTCTCAAGGTAATCGGCGATCAACCCCTCTACATCGGCGCCATCGGCGCCGGCACGGTGGCGAAGCTCGCCCACAACTGCGCCAGCTTCGCCATCCAGGCCGCGCTCGCCGAGATCTTCACCCTCGGGGTGAAGGGCGGCGTCGAGCCGCTCGCGCTGTTCCGCGCGCTGCGCCAAGGGGCGTCGGGCCGCAAGCGCACCTTCGATCGCCTGGCGGACTTCTATCTGCCGGGCCGCTTCGATCCGGCGGCGTTCTCGCTCAAGCTCGCGCACAAGGACGCGACGCTCGCGCTCGAGCTGGCCGAGAAGATCGGCGTGCCGATGCGCATCGGCCGAATCGCGCTCGACGAGCTCGCCGAGTCCATGCGGCGCGGTTGGGGCGAGCGCGACTGCCGCGCCGCGATGCTGCTGCAGGAGGAACGCGCCGGCGTGGCGGCGCGGGTCTCGCCCGAGCGCCTGCCGGACGCGCTGAAGGACTGAAGCTAGTCCTGCGTGATGCTGCCGCGGTAGCGCTCGAGCACCTTTCCGACCGCCTGCACGTCGGCCTTAGCCACGCCGGCCTTCAGCGCCTCGGTGGCGACGATGTTGACGAACAGGCTGAACTGCGCGTCGTTGATGCGCATGCCGCGATGGACGTCCGACATCGAGCTGCGGCAGACGTGCTGCACCGGAAAGTCCGGCGCCGCCGCGGCGTCGACGACCGTCGCGCCGTTCTTGGGCGAGGAGCCGCCGAGGTCGTGATCGAGGAGGCGCGCAAGGCACTGCACCGTCTGGCTGGTCGACTCGGTGAGCCGGGTGACGCGCCCGGCGAAGAAAGGCGCGAGCTCCGAGTCGAGCAGGGCCGGCACCACTTTCGCGTTGATGAAAGCCGCGATGCCGTCGGCGCCGCCCAGGCGCTGGGCCACGGTCTGGCTGCGTAACACGAAATCGTCGTCGTTGGGGAAGGCGGCGTGGCTGAAGCTCAGCATGCCGGCCAGGATGGCAGGCAGCACGGCGCGGGTTGTTCGGTTCATCGCTAGCTCCCTTCGGTCGGTTGGGGTTCGGGGCGCCGGATGCGGCCCCGTTGGCTATACGACCGGGCTATAAAAACGGATGCGGGCCTGTGCTAGCATTTGCCGCAACTACCCGGGGGGGAGGTTGCAGCACTAGCGTCCATTCTGGAGCTGGGCTCAAGAACAGCGCGCCATGTCTCAGCATAACCGCGTCGTCTGGGCGGAAGGACTGTTCCTTCGGCCGCAGCATTTCCAGCAGGCGGAGCGCTACTTCGAGCGGCTGATGAGCCAGCGGCTCGAGTCGCTCGCGCCGTACGCCGCCGGATTCACCAAGCTGCAGATCGACCAGGAGCTCCTCAAGATCGGGAAGGTGGGGCTGGTCGCCGCCGAAGGGGTGTTTCCCGACGGCACGCCGTTCAGCATCCCGTTCGAGGCCGACATCCCCGAGGCCTTCGACGTCCCCGGCGACGTCAAGGACCGCCTGGTCCTGGTGACGCTGCCGCTGCGGCGCGCGGGCATGGCCGAGCTCGCCTTCGAGCGCTCCGGCGATTCCTCGCTCGTGCGCTACATTGCGGCGGACCACGAGATCCGCGACGCGGTGCTCGAGATGGACAGCTCGGCGCAGCTCAAGATCGGCCGCCTCAACGTGCGGCTGCAGCTCGACGGCGAGACCTCGGCCGCGCACACCGCGCTCGGCGTGGTCCGGGTGGTCGAAAAGCGCGCCGACGGTCGCGTCGTCCTCGACGACGGCTACGTCGCGCCCTGCCTCGACTGCAGGGTGAGCGGCCGGTTGCAGGACTACGTGAAGGAGCTGCACGGCCTCGTGCGCCACCGCATCCAGGCGCTCGCCGACCGGGTGTCGAGCCCGGGGACCAAGGGGGTGGCCGATGTTTCCGACTTCCTGCTGCTGCAGCTTTGCAACCGCTACGAGCCGCTGCTCGCGCACTTCCTGACGCGCGCGTCGCTGCACCCGGAGCTCTTCTACCGCAGCTGCCTCGAGCTCGCCGGCGAGATCGCGACCTACGCGCGCCGCGAGCGCACGCCGGCGAGCTTCTCCACCTACCGCCAGGACGACCTCCAGAACACGTTCATCCCGGTGATCGAGGAGATCCGGCGCGGCCTCACCGCGGTGATCGAGCAGAACGCGGTCGCGATCGCGGTGATGGACCGCGGCCGGGGCGTGTTTGCCGGGACGGTTCCGGACGTCGAGCTCCTGCGCAACGCCGTCTTCGTGCTGGCCGTGGGCGCGAACGTGCCCGCCGAGTCGCTGCGCCTGCATTTCCCGACCCAGGTGAAGATCGGCCCGCCGGAAAAGATCCGCGACCTGGTGGTCTCGCACCTACCCGGCATCCAGACCACGCCGCTGCCAGTGGCGCCGCGGCAGATTCCCTATCACGCCGGATACAGCTACTTCGAGCTCGACCGCAAGAACGACTACTGGAAGGCGCTCGAGGCCTCGCGCGTCATCGCGATGCACGTTGCGGGCGACTTTCCGGGGCTTTCCCTGGAGCTCTGGGCGATCCGGGACTGAAAAGAATGCGCTAGGAGAACGCCATGTCCAGTGTGCCGCCGCAGCCGGTCGATCCGGACGCAACCATCATGGTGCCGACCCCGGGCCGGCGCCGCGCCGCGGCGGCCGCCGCGCCGGCGGGTGCCTCAGGCGACGCGCCGAAGCGCTCCGACGCCGCGCTGACCGCGGATCTCAACGCGCTGTCGGGGTTGAATCCGCTGGTGGCGCTCGCGAACCCCTTGCTCGCGCTGGTGCCCCAGATTCGCTCGTCGTTGTCGCACGCCGACCCGGCGGGCTTCCGCCAGACGCTGCTCGAACAGCTCGCCGCTTTCGAGCAGTCAGCGCAGAAGCGCGGCATCAAGGCCGAGACGGTGGTCGTGGCGCGCTACGCGCTGTGCACGCTCCTCGACGAGGCCGTGTCCTCGACGCCGTGGGGCGGGAGCTCGCAGTGGATGAAGCAGAGCCTGCTCGTCACGTTCTACCGCGAGACCGGCGGCGGCGAGAAGTTCTTCCTGCTCCTGAACAAGATGGGCGAGCAGCCGGGCGCCAACATCGAGCTGCTCGAGTTCTTCTACGCCTGCCTCGCGCTCGGCTTCGAGGGACGCTTCCGCGTGATCGAGGGCGGTAAAGCGCAGCTCGAGCAGACGCGCGAGCGGCTCTACGAGCTCATCCGCCGCCAGCGCCAGCACGAGGACGCCGACCTGTCGGGGCGCTGGAAAGGGATCGAGACCAAGCCGAGAAGGATGTCGGGCGCGTTCATGGTTTGGCTCGCGGTGTCGGGCTGCGCGGTGCTGCTCGCCGTGGCGTACCTCGGGTACCTCTTTTCGCTCGCCGGGCAGTCGGGCCCGGTCAAGTCCGAGCTCGCGCAGATGAAGGTCAAGGTGGCGCTCGAGCGAAGAGCGCCCGCGAGGGCGGTGGCGCCGCGGCTTTCCAGGTTCCTCGCCGAAGAGATCGCGCGGGGCACCGTCGCGGTCTACGAGGACGAGCTCGTCAGCGTGGTCACCATTCCGGGCGACGGCCTGTTCCCCTCGGGCAGCTCCGCGGCCGACCGGCGCTACGAGCCGACTTTCGCGCGGGTGGCGCAGGCGCTGAACAGCGTGCCGGGACCGGTGATCGTCACCGGCCACACCGACAACAAGCCGATCCGCACCGCGCGCTTCCCGTCCAACTGGGAGCTCTCGACGGAGCGGGCGAAGTCGGTGATGAAGGTGATGGCGCCGTCGATGACGGACCCGACGCGCCTGCGCGCCGAGGGCATGGCCGATTCCGACCCGGTCGCGCCCAACGACACCGAGGACAACCGCAGGAAGAACCGCCGCGTGATGGTGATCCTCAAGGTGGCGGGGTAAGACATGAAAAAGATCCGCGAGCTTCTCTTCAACCGCTGGGTCCTCGGCGGGCTGATCGTTCTCCTTCTGTCCCTCGTCGTCCTCCTCGTGGGCGACGCGATCGCCTTCTTCGACTGGCGCCCGCTCGAGACGCTTCTGTCGCGCTGGATTTTCGTTTGCATCATGGTTCTTGGCTGGATTGCGTTTGAGTTGATAAGAGCGTGGCGCATCCGGCGCGCCAACCAGTCGATGCTGCAGGGCATCGCCGGCGCCGACGCCGAAGCAGAGTCCTCGGCGCGCTCGGCGCAGGAGATCGCCACGCTGCAGGCGCGCTTCAAGGAGGCGGTGACGGTCCTGCGCAAGGCGCGCTTCAAGGGTCGCGCCGGAGAGCGCCAGTATCTCTATCAGCTGCCCTGGTACGTGATCGTCGGGGCGCCCGGCTCGGGCAAGACCACCGCGCTCGTCAATTCGGGGCTCAAGTTCCCGCTCGAGGAGGCGGGGGCGAGCCAGTCGATCAAGGGCGTCGGCGGGACGCGCAACTGCGACTGGTGGTTTACCGACGAGGCCGTGCTGCTCGACACCGCCGGCCGCTACGTGACGCAGGACAGCGAGCAGAAGGTCGATGCGAGCGCCTGGCTCGCCTTCCTCGAGCTCCTCAAGCGCTTCCGGCCGCGCCAGCCGCTGAACGGCGCCCTCGTCACGGTCAGCATCTCGGACCTCCTTTACCAGACCGACGCGCAGCGCGAGCGCTACGCGCGCGACGTGAGGAGCCGGGTGCAGGAGCTCCACGAGCGCCTCGGGCTGCGCTTTCCCGTCTACGTGATGGTCACCAAGACCGACCTGCTCGCCGGGTTCATGGAATTCTTCGGCGACATGTCGCGCGAAGAGCGCGCCCAGGTGTGGGGCATGACCTTCGAGCTGAACGCCCCGGGCACCGCGGTCAACTACGCCGGCCAGTTCGCCACCGAGTTCGAGGGGCTCGAGCGCAGGCTCCACGCGCGCGTGCTGAAACGCCTGCACGGCGAGCGCGACCTGCAGCGGCGCTGCGCCATCTACAGCTTCCCGCAGCAGTTCAGCGCGCTGCGGCCGCTGCTCACGGATTTCATGGAGAAGGCCTTCGGCGGCTCGCGCTTCGGCGAGCAGCCGCTGGTGCGCGGCGTGTACCTCACGAGCGGCACCCAGGAGGGCAGCCCGATCGACCGCGTGCTCGGCACGCTCTCGCGCACCTTCAACCTGGAGCGCAAGATCCTGCCGCCGTCGGCCTCGAGCGGCAAGAGCTTCTTCATCAACCGGCTGCTGCACGACGTGATCTTCACCGAGGCGGGCCTGGGGGGCGGCAACGAGAAGAAGGAACGCCAGCGCCGCTGGATCACCGTGGGCGCGCTCGCCGGCAGCGCGGCGCTCAGCGTGGGGCTGCTCGCGGCCTGGACCCTCAGCTACTTCAACAACGAAAAGCTGATCGGCGACGCGACGAAGAAGGTCGCCGCCGCGAAGGGCAGCGTTGAGGGCGTGCCGCCCGCGCAGGCCGGCGACATCGCGAAGGTCCTGCCGGTGCTGAACGCGCTGCGCGACCTGCCTTCGGGCTACGCGAGCCGCGACGCTTCGGTCCCGGTCGCCTACCGCTTCGGCCTTTACCAGGGCGACGGCATCGGCGAGCGCTCGATCGGCGCGTACCGGCGGGCGCTCGGCGACGTGCTGCTCACGCGGGTGTCGCTGCGACTGGAGGAGATCCTGGCGCGGCCGCAGAACCAGGAGCAGCTCTACGTGGCGCTGCGCGGCTACCTCATGCTGCACCAGGACAAGTATCTCGACGCGGCGGACCTTTCGCGGCTGATGCTCTTCATCTGGAGCCCCTCGCTGCCGCGCGACTCGCTCGAGCTGATGGTCGACCTCGAAGGCCACCTCAAGGCGGCGCTGGAGGCCCGCCCGGTGCAGACGCTCGCGCCGCGCAACGACACGCTCATCGCCGATGCGCGCAAGGGCCTGGCGTCGATGCCGGTGGCCGACCGCGTTTACGCGCGCCTCAAGAACGAGCTGTCGGCCGACGCGAGCGTGCCGCCGTTCCGCGTCAGCGAGGCGGCAGGACCGAGCGCGGCGCAGGTCCTCACGCGCGCGAGCGGGCAGCCGCTCACCGCCGGCATCGAGGGCCTCTTCACCCGCGACGGCTATCTCAAGCTTTTCCGCGCGAAGGCGGAGAAGCTCGCGACCGAGCTCTCCAAGGAGGAATCCTGGGTGCTCGGCGATTCGGGAGCGCGCGCGCAGAAAGTCGACCCGGCCAAGGTGTTCGCCGACGTGCGCGAGCGCTACGCGCAGGACTACGAGAAGCAGTGGTCGGCGCTGCTTTCCGACATCCGCCTCGCGCGCTCGAGCGGGCTCGCGCAGACCATCGAGCAGGCTAAGGTGCTGTCCGCGCCCGACTCGCCGCTCAAGCGGCTGGTGATCGCCGCTTCGAAGGAGCTTTCGCTCGCGAGCACCGAGGACGCGGCGAAGCAGAAGGCCGGGAAGGAAGCGGAAGAAGCCTTGAAGTCCAACCGGTATGGAAACCTGTTCGCGCAGGCCGGAGGCGGCGCGAAGCTCTCGCAGTCGCGTCCGGAGGACGCCGTCGACGTGCGCTTCGCACCGCTCCGGAACCTCGTCGCGCAGCAGGGGCAGGCGGGCGCCGCGCCGATCGACGGCGTGATGCAGTCGATGAGCGAGTACTACACGCAGCTGCGCGCGGCCGAGGAGTCGCTCTCGCGCGGGCAGGTGAGCATCGCGCTGTCGGCGACCGGCTCCAAGATGAAGGCCGACGCCGACCGCTACCCGGAGCCGGTGCGCGCGGTGCTGAGGGATCTCGCGCAAACCAGTACCGGGCAGGCGGCGGGGGCGGCGCAGGAGAACATCAAGCGCGCGGTGAGCGGCTCGGCTTCTTTCTGCGCCAAGGCGATCGACGGCAAGTACCCGTTCGCGAGAGCGGGCGGCGACGTGCTGCTCGACGATTTCAACAAGGTGTTCTCGCCCGGCGGGCAGCTCGACGCGTTCTTCGCCGGCAACCTCGCGCAGTTCGTCGACACGCCGACCGGGCGCGACTGGGGCGTGCGGCCGGGAATGGAGGCTTCGGCGCCGTCGCCCGGGACGATCCGGCAATACCAGCGCGCCGCGGTGATCCGCGACAGCTTCTTCAGGCCGGGCGCGGCGCAGGCGCAGGTCACGGTGGACGTCAAGCTGCTGACGGTGTCGGGCGCGAGCGAAGTCACGTTCGAGCACGACGGCAAGTCGAGCAAGCTCTCGCCGGGAAGCGTGGTCCGGGTGCAGTGGCCGGCGGTGACGCCGGGGGCCGGCACCAAGCTCACCGTGCCGGGCGCGCCCGCGATCGCCGCAGACGGGCCGTGGGCGCTCTTCCGCGTGCTCGACAAGGGCGCCGCGCAGCCGGGCGCGCAGGGCCTCGTGCGGCTCGCGTTCGCACCCGACGCGAAGCACGGCGCCACCCTAGAGCTGCAGCCCACGAGCGTGACCAACCCGTTCCAGAGCCGCGAGCTTTACCGCTTTCAGTGCCCGGGACAGAAATAAGGAGCGCCCGTGCCGGGCGGTGACATCCCGGGTCTGTATGGGAAGCTCCCCGCGCGCGGGGATTTCCTGAGCCGCCGGCTCGATGCCGAGTTCATCGCCGCCTGGGACGAGTGGCTGCAGCGCGCGGTACGCGAGAGCCGCGAGGCCCTCGGCGAGCGCTGGCTCGAGTGCTTTCTCTCGGCGCCGGTGTGGCGCTTCGTGCTGCCGGCCGGGATGCATTCGAAGCCGGGCTGGGTCGGGCTCATGGTTCCGAGCGTCGATCGCGTCGGGCGCTATTTTCCGCTGACGCTCGCCGCGCCGCTGCACCACGAAACGATCGACCTGGCGGCGACGCTCGCGGGCGCGTTCGGCTGGCTCGACGCGCTCGAAGCGCTCGCGCTGGAAGCGCTGGCGCCGGAGCTCGACTTCGACGCATTCGACCAGCGGCTCGCGGCGATCGCGCTCCCCGCCGACGTGCCCGCCGCAGCTTCGCCGAGCGACGACACGGTACCGCTTGGCTCGGCTCAGCGGACGTTCCACGTCTGGGAGTTCGCGCCGGATGCCGCAGACAGGGTCGCCAAAGTATTGACCGAGCCGCCGCGAGAGCTGCGCGCTGCTTCGGCGCTCTGGCTTACCCGCGGTGGAGAGACGCTGCCGCCTTGCGTCGCGGCCTGCGCGGGTCCGATCCCGGGAGAGCGGTTCTGTGCGCTGCTCGACGGGCGCTGGGCGGAGCACGGCTGGAGCGTTGCAAGCGCTTCCTCGTTGATACTAAAGAGCCAATCTGAAAGTGTGATGTATTGCAGCCCCCAAAACCGGGGCGTAGACTTAATTCACGGTCAGGGCAGGGGGCAGGAAGAAACAGGGCCGCTGACCGCACCTCCAGGCAGCGCAAACGGGGCTGGGACATGAACGCCGGTAGGGAGAAATAGTCTCCGCGATGAGCGTCCATTCGTCATGGGAATGACCGACCTCGAGGCGCTGCTGCGCCCGGTCAGCGACGATGCCCGCTGCGGGCCGGACCTCGATGCCGCGGGCGACCCGGCGTATGTCGAGCTCGGCGTAGCGGCCGAGTGGAAGGAAGCCAAGTACGTCGGCGAGCAGGAGGTCGCGCCTGCCCAGGCGCCCGACTGGGGCAGGCTGAAGGAGACAGGCGCAGCGCTGCTGGCCGTGTCGAAGGACCTGCGCATCGCCAAGCACTATGTCGCCGCGCTCGCTTACACCGACGGCCTGCCCGGGTTCGCCGCCGGCGTGCGCCTGCTGCGCGACCTGCTGGACCGCTACTGGGAGGCGCTGCACCCCGTCCTCGAGAGCCCCGACGACGACTGGCGCAAGAACCTGGTGACGGAGCTGAACGCCGAGCGCGGCGCGCTCGGCGGCCTGCGCGCCGCGGCGCTCGCCGAATCGAGGAAGGTCGGCCGCTACACCGTGCGCGACATCGAGGTGCTCGATGGAGCGGCGGCTCCCACCGAGGGCGCGATGGTGCCCACCGCGGAGCTGCTGCGCGAGGCGATCCGCGATACCGAGCTCGCGGCGGCCAACCTCAAGCTGGAATCCTGCCGCGAGGCGCTGGCGGACCTGAAGGCAATCCAGGCCGTCTTCCGCCAGCACCAGCCTGGCGTCTATCCCGAATTTCCGGCGGTCGAGAAGCTGCTCGGCCGCGCGCAGGCGCTGCTCGCCGACGCGCTCGGCTTCGAATCCGCGGCCGAGGCGCCGTCGCAGGCGGGCGGCGGCGACGCCGCCGCGGGCGAGCCCGGACGCCTGAAGAGCCGCGCCGACGCGCGCCGCCAGCTCGAGTCGGTGTGCGATTTTCTCGAGCGCACCGAGCCTGCCCATCCGGCGCCGATCCTGATCCGCAGGGCGGCGCGTCTTCTGGATTTGAGCTTCGTCGACATTATCAAGGACCTCGCGCCGGAGGCTGCCGGCACGATCGAAAACCTCGGTGGTCTGCGCCGCGAATGAGCGAACGTAGATAGCCGAACTTTTCTACTTTAAGGGGAGGACCCAATGGCAAGTTCACAGAAGTTCATCGCGCGCAACCGCGCGCCGCGCGTGCAGATCGAGTACGACGTAGAGCTTTACGGCTCCAAGAAGAAGGTGCAGCTGCCCTTCGTCATGGGCGTGCTCTCGGACCTGTCGGGCAAGCCGGCCGAGCCGCTGCCGAACATCGCCGAGCGCAAGTTCACCGACGTCGACGTGGACAACTTCGACTCGTTCCTCAAGGCGCAGAAGCCGCGGGTCGCGTTCCAGGTGCCGAACACGCTCACCGGCGAGGGCAACATCAACCTCGACATCACCTTCGAGAGCATGGACGACTTCTCGCCGGCCGCGATCGCGCGCAAGGTCGATGCGCTGAACAAGCTGCTCGAGGCGCGCAACCAGCTCGCGAACCTGCTCACCTACATGGACGGCAAGACCGGCGCGGAGAACCTGATCCAGAAGGCGCTGCAGGATCCGGAGCTCCTGAAGTCGCTCGGCCAGGCGCCGAAGCCGGACGCCCAATAAGGAGGCCATGACCATGGCGAACGAAACCCAGATTGCGGGCCGCGAGGCCCCGGCCGCGGCGGAGCTCGACGAGTTCTCCGCTCTGCTGAAGAAGGAATTCAAGCCGAAGTCGGAAGAGGCGAGCGAGGCGGTGCAGCGCGCGGTGCGCACGCTCGCCGAGCAGGCGCTCTCCGACACGAGCGTCGTCAGCGACGACGCGGTGAAGACGATCGAGCGCATCATCGCCGAGATCGACAAGAAGCTCACCGAGCAGATCAACAAGATCCTGCACCACGAGGACTACCAGAAGCTCGAGAGCGCCTGGCGCGGGCTGCACTACCTCGTCAACAACACCGAGACCGACGAGATGCTGAAGATCCGCGTGATGAACGCGTCCAAGGCCGACCTCGCGCGCTCGCTCAAGCGCTACAAGGGCACCAACTGGGACCAGAGCCCGCTGTTCAAGCGAGTGTACGAGGCCGAATACGGCCAGCTCGGCGGCGAGCCCTACGGCTGCCTGGTGAGCGACTATTACTTCGACCAGAGCCCGCCCGACGTGGAGCTCCTCGGCGAGCTGTCGAAGAACGCCGCCGCGGCGCACTGCCCCTTCATCGCCGGGGCCGGGCCTTCGCTGATGCAGATGGACTCGTGGCAGGAGCTCAGCAACCCGCGCGACCTCACCAAGATCTTCCAGACGCCGGAATACGCGGCCTGGCGCTCGCTGCGCGAATCCGACGACGCGAAATACGTCGGCCTCGCGATGCCGCGCTTCCTCGCCCGGCTGCCCTACGGCGCCAAGACCAACCCGGTCGAGGAGTTCAACTTCGAGGAGGAGACCGAGAGCGGCTCGCACGCCCGGTACAACTGGGCGAATGCCTCGTACGCGATGGCGGTCAACATCAACCGCGCCTTCAAGCTCTACGGCTGGTGCACCACGATCCGAGGCGTCGAGTCCGGCGGCGCGGTCCCGAACCTGCCGGTGCACGCCTTCCCGACCGACGACGGCGGCGTCGACTCCAAGTGCCCGACCGAGATCGCGATCAGCGACCGGCGCGAGGCCGAGCTCGCCAAGAACGGGCTGATGCCGCTGGTGCACCGCAAGAACAGCGACTTCGCCGCGTTCATCGGCGCGCAGTCGCTCTACAAGCCGAGCGAGTACCAGGATGCCGACGCCACCGCCAACGAGAACCTCGGCGCGCGCCTGCCGTACATGTTCGCGGTGTGCCGCTTCGCGCACTTCCTGAAGTGCATGGTGCGCGACAAGATCGGCTCCTTCAAGAGCGCGGGCGACATGCAGCGCGACCTGCAGGAGTGGATCACCCAGTACGTCGACGGCGACCCGGCCACCTCCTCGGAGGCGACCAAGGCGCAGCGCCCGCTCGCGGGAGCCGAGATCGTGGTCGAGGAGGTCGCGGGCAACCCCGGCTACTACACGTCGAAGTTCTTCCTCAAGCCGCACTACCAGCTCGAGGGTCTGTCGGTGTCCCTGCGGCTGACCTCGAAGCTTCCTTCCGCGAAGGCGGCCTGATTCCGCAGTGAACCCTTTTTCCTAAAGAGGAGACAGCATGGCATCGGACATCTTCTTCAAGATCGGCGACATCAAGGGCGAGTCGATGGACGACAAGCACAAGGACGAGATCGAGGTCCTGAGCTGGAGCTGGGGCGTGAACCAGACCGGCTCGATGTCCACAGGCAGCGGCGGCGGCACCGGCAAGGCGAGCTTCAACGACATCAGCTTCCTCCATCACGTCGACAAGGCCTCGCCGATCCTCGCCATGGCTTGCGCGACCGGCGAGCACATCAAGGAAGCCTTGCTGACGGTGCGCAAGGCGGGCAAGGGGCAGCAGGAGTTCTACCACATCAAGCTGGCCGACCTTCTCATCTCGAGCGTGCACCAGAGCGGCGCCGACGGCCAAGCTTTGACGGAGAACGTTTCGATCAACTTCTCGAAGATCTCGTTCGACTACAAGCCGCAGAAACAGGACGGCACGCTCGGGCCCGCGGTCTCGTTCAAGTACGACGTGAAAGCGGTGAAGCAGGTTTAAGGCCGGACGCGGAGCGCGACCTCATGAGGGCACTGCAGTGACGCCGACCCTGAAGCTCGGGGAGCTGGCGAACGGCTCGACGCGGCTCGCCGACCTGCTGGCCGAAGGCCAGAGGTCGGTGCGCGGCGATCCGGCGAATTCCAAGCGCCGGGTGATGCTGTTCCAGCTCATGGTGCTGTCGGGGCAGTGGGACCGCGCCCTCACGCAGCTCTACGTGATCAAGGAGATGGACGGGGACGCCGCCGATTTCGTGCGCACCTACCGCGAGGTGGTGCGCTGCGAGCTCTTCCGCAAGGAGGTGTTCGCGGGCGGCAAGACGCCGCTCGTGCTCGGCGAGCCCGCGGAGTGGATCGCAAGCCTGACCGAGGCCACGCGCCTGCTCGGCCAGGGCAAGGTCGAACAGGCGGCGCAGATGCGCGGCGCCGCTTTCGAGGCGGCGCCGGCGGTGTCGGGAGCGCTGAACGGCGAGCCCTTCGAATGGATCGCCGACGCCGACGTGCGCATGGGGCCCGTCTGCGAGGCGATGCTGAACGGCAAGTACTACTGGATCCCGTTCGAGCGGCTCTCGCGCATCGAGATCGAGGCGCCGAGCGACCTGCGCGACCTCATCTGGGCGCCCGCGCGGCTCACGTTCGCCAACGGCGGCGAGCAGGTGGCCTTCCTGCCGGCGAGGTATCCCGGCAGCGACGCGGCCGAGGACGACGAGATCCGGCTGTGCCGCAAGACCGAATGGCGCGACCTCGGGGCCGATACCCACGTCGGCACCGGCCAGCGCATGTTCGCAACCGACGTGGGCGAGACCGCGCTCCTGGAGGCCCGAACGATCGAGCTGAAGAGGTAGCCCGCGCGCCATGGCGGAATGGAATCGCGACCGGATCAATCCCTCGCTCCTCGACCGCCTGACCGATGAGGCCCCCGGCGCCGCGGGCGGCCGCGGCGCCTTCAGCTCGCTTTCGGAGTTGCGCAGGAGCGTGCTGCGCGACCTCACGTGGCTCTTCAATACCACGCAGCTCTTCGACGCCGAGTCGGCCGAAGCCTGGCCGCAGGTGAGGAAGTCCGTGCTCAACTACGGCCTGCCGCCGCTCGCCGGAATGCACGCCTCGGCGCTCGACATCAACCGGCTCGAGCGCGCGCTGCGCCAGGCGATCGTCGACTTCGAGCCGCGCATCCTGCCCGACAGCGTATCGGTCAAGGCCGAGCTCGAGCGCGAGACGCTCGACCACCACAACGTGGTTTCGCTGCGCATCGCCGCGCTGCTGTGGGCGCAGCCGGTGCCGATCGAGCTGCTTCTGCGCACGCAGCTCGACCTCGAGTCCGGCCAGAGCCGGGTCGAGGAGACCACCGCGGGGCGGCGCTGATGGATCCGCGGCTCCTCGAGTACTACAACAACGAGCTGCTCCACGTGCGCGAGAGCGCGGCCGAGTTCGCCAAGGAGTTTCCCAAGATCGCGGGCCGCCTCGCGCTCGAGGGGACGGCCGAGTGCTCGGACCCCTATGTCGAGCGCCTGCTCGAAGGCTTCGCCTTCCTGGCGGCGCGCGTGCAGCTCAAGATCGACGCCGAGTTCCCCACCTTCACCCAGCACCTGCTCGAAATGGTCTACCCGGGCTTCCTCTCGCCGGTGCCGTCGATGGCGATGGTGCGCTTCGAGCCGGAGCTCGCGGACGGCGGCCTGGCGCAGGGACTCGAGGTGCCGCGCGGCAGCGTGCTGCGCGCGCGGCCTTCGACCATGCCGGGCGCGAGCACCGCCTGCGAGTTTAGAACCGCGCATCCGGTCAAGCTCTGGCCGATCGAGCTCGCCGAGGCGAAGTACCTCGCCTACGCCCCGGAGCTGCCGCGCGAGCTGAAGCTCACGCAGAAGGTCCAGGGCGCCATCCGGCTGAGGCTGCGCGCGACCGCCGGGCTCGCCTTCAACGCGATCGCGCTCGACCGGCTGCCTGTGCACTTCTCGGGCAACCCGGGCGTGGCGGCCCGGCTGCACGAGGCGGTGCTGTCGTCGGCGCTCGGCGTGCTCGTGCTGCCGGCGACGCCGAAGGCGCGCTGGTTTCACTTCGCCGAGGCAGGCTCGGTGCGCCGCCTGGGCTATTCGGACGAGGAGGCGCTGCTGCCGCCGCCGGTGCGCTCCTTCCGCGGCTACCGCCTGCTGCGCGAGTATTTCGCCTTTCCGTCGCGCTACCTCTTCGCCGAGATCGGCGGGCTGCAGAAAGGGCTGGCCCGGAGCAAGGAAAGCGAGCTCGACGTGCTCGTGCTCCTCGGCCGCTCCGACACCAGCCTCGAGAACGTGGTCGACGCGGCGAGCTTCTCGCTCTTCTGCACTCCCGCGGTCAACCTCTTCCCGAAGCGCGCCGACCGCATCCATCTCACCCACCGCGTGTCGGAGCACCACGTGGTCCCGGACCGCACCCGGCCGATGGACTTCGAGGTCTACGGCATCACCGGGGTGAGCGGCTTCGCCGCGAGCGCCGAGGAAGAGCAGCGCTTCCAGCCGCTCTACGCGACGGTCGACCAGGCGTCGGACGGCGCCGAGGCGTTCTACGCCCTGCGCCGCGCGCCGCGCATGCAGTCGGCGAAGCAGAAGCGCGTCGGCACGAGGACCAACTACGTCGGCACGGAGGTGTTCCTGTCGCTGGTCGACCCCGCGTCGGCGCCCTACGCCGAGGACCTCACCCAGATCTCGGTGAACACGCTGTGCACCAACCGCGATCTGCCGCTCGTCATGCCGACCGGCGGCCAGAGCGACTTCGCGCTCGACGCCGCGGCGCCGGTGCGCGCCGTGCGCTGCCTCGGCGTGCCCTCGCGCCCGCAGGAGCCGGTGCTCGACGGCTCGCTCGCGTGGCGCTGCATCAGCCACCTGTCGCTCAACTATCTTTCGCTCACCGATCTCAACGAGCAGGACGGCGCGGTCGCGCTGCGCGAGATGCTGCACCTGTACGCGCGCGAGCGCGAGTCGGTGCTGCGGCGCCACCTCGAAGGCATCCGCTCGGTCAAGGTGGCGCCGATCACGCGGCGCATGGCGGCGCGCGGCCCGGTCACGTTCGGGCGCGGCATGGAGGTGCGCCTCGCCTGCGACGAGCGCGCCTTCGAGGGCAGCGGCGCCTTCCTGCTGGGCTCGGTGCTGGAGGAGTTCTTCGCCCGGCATGCTTCGCTCAACTCCTTCACGGAAACGGTGCTCGACGTGCTCGGTCGCGGAGAGGTGATGCGGTGGCCAACGAGATTCGGACAGCGCCCGCTTCTCTAGAGCGAGGCAAGACGCGTGAGGCCGAGCTTGCTCGGCAACTCGCGCAGGCGCCCTGGGAGTTCGATCTCTTCCAGGCGATGCGCCTGATCGAGTCGGCGCATCCCGGCCACTCGCGCATCGGCGAGGCGCGCCGCCCGGTCGACGAGCCGGTGCGCTTCGCGCAGGAGGCCTCGCTCGCGTTCGGTCCCGCGGCGCTCGCCGCGTTCGAGCGCGAGGCGCAGCCGCCGCGCCTGGTGCAGCGCGTGCTGGGCCTGTTCGGCCCGAACGGCGCGCTGCCGATCCACCTCACCGACTGGGCGCGCGACCGCGCGCGCAACCACGGCGACTCGGCGTTCGTGCGCTTCCTCGACGTGTTCCACCACCGCATGCTCGCGCTCTTCTACCGGGCGTGGGCCCAGGCGCAGCCCGCGGTGAGCCTCGACCGCCCGACCCAGGACTACTTCGGCCGGCGCCTTGCCGCGCTCTGCGGCCTGGGCGCGCCGTCGCTGCGCGGACGCGACGGCGCGCCCGACTTCGCCAAGCTGGCGCACGCAGGGGTGTTCGGCCGCCAGGTGCGCAGCGCCGAATGCCTCGAAGTGGCGCTCGCGAGCTATTTCCGCGTGTCGGTCCGGATCGAGGAGTTCGTCGGCCACTGGCTGAAGATCGCGCCGGAGCAGCATTCGCGGCTCGGACGCAGGGACGGCTTCGCTCGGCTGGGCGAGGACGCGGTGATCGGCGAGCGTACCTGGCACGCGCAGAGCCGCTTCCGCGTCGTGCTCGGCCCGCTGTCGTTCCGCGACTACGAGCGCTTCCTGCCGAGGGGGCGCAGCGCGCGCGCGCTGCACGACCTCGTCAAGCTGTACGTCGGCATGGAGCACTCCTGGGAAGTGAAGCTGGTGCTGAAGAAGGAGGAGGTCCCGCTCGCCTGGCTCGGCAACTCGGTGTGGGTGGGGTGGTCCTCCTGGCTCGGGGCGCGGCTCACCGACCGGGACGCCGCGGACTATTCGAACACGCAGGGCCGGACGCTGCCGCACTGGGAGGTGCAGGCGCGGCCGGAAGCGCGCGCCGACGAAGCGGCTTCGCTGGACGAGGCGCAGGCGGGCGCGCAACTGGTGCAGTAGACCAGCAGAGACAGACAAGGATCAACAGACAAAGGGGAGGGAGGCAGTCATGTCGGAGATCAGCAGGGCGGCTCTGTTCGGCAAGTTGAATTCGCTCGGGTACAAGGCCATCGAGTCCGCGACCGTGTTCTGCAAGCTGCGCGGCAACCCGCACGTGGAGATGGCGCACTGGCTGTTCCAGATCCTGCAGAGCCAGGACAGCGACTTCCACCGCATCGTGCGCCACTACGAGGTCGACCCGGCGCGGCTCGCGGCTGATCTCACGCGCTCGCTCGACGCGCTGCCGCGCGGCGCGACCTCGATCTCGGACTTCTCCCCGCACATCGACGAGGCGGTCGAGCGCGGCTGGGTCTACGGGACGCTCCTCTACAAGGAGGGCGCGGTGCGCACCGGGCACCTCCTCGTCGGCATGCTGAAGACCAACAGCCTGAGGAACATGCTCTACGCCATCTCGCCGGAGTTCAAGAAGCTGAAGAGCGAGGCGCTCGCGGAGGACCTCTCACGCATTACTTCCAAGTCCCCGGAAGAAAATCTCGCCGCCAAGGACGGCTCGCAGGTGGGCGGCGGCGCGGTGCCCGGCGAGGCGAGCGGCGCGATGGCGCCGGCGCAGATGGGCAAGCAGGAAGCGCTGAAGAAGTTCGCGGTCGACCTCACGGCGCGCGCGCGCGAAGGCAAGATCGACCCGGTGCTCGGCCGCGACGAGGAGATCCGGCAGATCGTCGACATCCTCATGCGCCGGCGGCAGAACAACCCGATCCTCACCGGCGAGGCCGGCGTCGGCAAGACCGCGGTGGTCGAGGGCTTCGCCGCGCGCATCGTGCGCGGCGACATCCCGCCGCAGCTGAAGGACGTGAGCGTGCTCTCGCTCGACATCGGCCTCCTGCAGGCCGGCGCGAGCATGAAGGGCGAGTTCGAGAACCGGCTGCGCCAGGTGATCGAGGAGGTGCAGTCCTCGCCCAAGCCCATCATTCTCTTCATCGACGAGGCCCACACGCTGATCGGCGCCGGCGGGGCCGCCGGCACCGGCGACGCGGCCAACCTGCTCAAGCCGGCGCTCGCGCGCGGCAACCTGCGCACCATCGCCGCGACCACCTGGGCCGAGTACAAGAAGTACTTCGAGAAGGATCCGGCGCTCACCCGGCGCTTCCAGGTGGTGCAGGTGCAGGAGCCGAGCGAGGAGAAGACCATCCTCATGATGCGCGGGGTCGCTTCGACCCTGGAGAAGCACCATCGCGTGCAGATCCTCGACGAGGCGCTCGAGGCCGCGGTGCGCCTGTCGCACCGCTACATCCCGGCGCGCCAGCTTCCCGACAAGGCGGTGAGCCTGATGGATACGGCCTGCGCGCGCGTCGCGGTGAGCCAGCACGCCACGCCGCCCGAGATCGAGGACGCGCAGCGGCGCATCGAGACGCTCAACACCGAGCTCGAAATCATCGGCCGCGAGGAAGCGATCGGCATCGATGTGGACGGCCGCCGCAAGAGCGTGGACGAGAAACTCGCCGCGGCGAAGGGGAAGCTCGCCGAGCTCGAGCCGCGCTGGAAGGCAGAGCAGGAGCTCGTCGTCAAGGTTCTCGGCCTGCGCGCCAGGCTGCGCGAGGGCCGCGCCCCGGTCGAAGGCACCTCGAGCGAGCTGGAAAAGAAGGCTCAAGCGCTGCAGAAGGAAAAGGGCGAGAAGCAGGCGGCTTTGAAGCCCGAGGAGCGTGCCTCGCTTCTTTCTGAACTCAAACAATTACAGGAAAAACTCGACGAGATGCAAGGCGAGGCGCCGCTGGTGCTGCCGACCGCGGACGAGCAGGCGGTCGGCGCCGTGGTGCAGGACTGGACCGGAATCCCGGTGGGCCGGATGGTGAAGAACGAGATCGAGTCGGTGCTCAAGCTCGCCGACACGCTCGACCAGCGCGTCATCGGCCAGAAGCACGGCCTGCAGATGATCGCGAAGCGCGTCCAGACCTCGCGCGCCAAGCTCGACAACCCGAACAAGCCGATCGGCGTGTTCATGCTCGCAGGGCCCTCGGGCGTGGGCAAGACCGAGACCGCGCTCGCGCTCGCCGAGGCGCTCTACGGCGGCGAGCAGAACGTGATCACCATCAACATGAGCGAGTACCAGGAGGCGCACACGGTCTCGACGCTGAAGGGCGCGCCCCCGGGCTACGTCGGCTACGGCGAGGGCGGGGTGCTCACCGAGGCGGTGCGCCGCAGGCCCTACAGCGTGGTGCTGCTCGACGAAGTCGAGAAGGCGCACTCCGACGTGCACGAGATCTTCTTCCAGGTGTTCGACAAGGGCTGGATGGAGGACGGCGAGGGGCGCTACATCGACTTCAAGAACACCATCATCCTGCTCACCACCAACGCCGGCAGCGAGCTCATCACGAACATGTGCAAGGACCCGGAGCTCGCGCCCGAGCCCGAGGCGCTGGCCAAGGCGCTGCGCGAGCCGCTGCTCAAGGTGTTCCCGCCGGCGCTGCTCGGCCGCATCGTGACGATTCCGTACTATCCGCTGTCCGACCAGATGCTGGGGGCGATCATCCGCCTGCAGATCGGCCGCATCAAGAAGCGCATCGAGGAGAACCACGCTGTCAGCTTCACCTACAGCGACGAGGTGGTCGGCCTGGTGAGCAAGCGCTGCACCGAGATGGAAAGCGGCGGCCGCATGATCGACGCGATCCTCACCAACACGGTGCTGCCGCGCATCAGCGAGGAGTTCCTGAAGCGCATGATGGCGGGCGAGCCGGTGAAGAGCGTGTCGCTTGCCGTGGCGGGCGGCGACTTCGCCTACAATTTCGGCTAGCTCAGGGGAGGGGAGGCGCGCCATGGCTGGCATGGCAAGGCTGCTGGAGGCGGGGACGCCGCTGGGCAAGGACGTGCTCGTCCTGCAGAGAATGGCGGGCAAGGAGGAGCTCGGACGGCTGCCCGAGTTCCAGCTCGATTTCTGGTCGCGGCGCCCCGACATCAAGCCGGAGGAGATCCTCGGCAAGAACATCACCTGGGCGCTCGAGCTCGCGAGCGGCTCGCCGCGTTATTTCAACGGCTTCGTCACGGCCTTCGAAGAAAACGGCCAAAGCGACGCGTCGGTGTTCGAGACCGGCGGCAAGGGCAACGTCTACCTGTACGTGGCCAGGGTGTCCTCCTGGCTCTGGTTCCTGACGCGCACCGCCGACTGCCGCATCTTCCAGAACCTGTCGGTGCCCGACATCGTCGAGGAGGTGTTCAAGGACTATCCCTTCGCCGACAAGAGGCTGCAGCTGCGAGGGAGCTACCCGAAGAGGGAGTTCAGCGTCCAGTACCGCGAGACCGACTTCAACTTCGTCTGCCGCCTGCTCGAGCAGGAGGGAATCTTCCTCGTCCACGAGTACGCAGACGGCAAGAACACCGTGGTGCTGATGGACTCCGGCGCCACGTACAAGAAGCCGGCCGTCGAGGTCCCGTTCCACCCGCAGGAGGCGGCGGCCGCGCTGCAGAAGGACGTCCTCGGCTCGTGGGGTTTGTGGCGGCAGATACTCGCCGGGAAATACGTGCTCAGCGACTTCGACTTCGAGAAGCCGCGCCTGCCGATGGAGGGCGTGGGCCTTCCGGACCCCGCGAAGGAGCACGATCTCTCGGAATACGAGATCTACGACTATCCCGGCGAGTACGACACGCCCGCCGAGGGAACGCAGTACGCGAAGACGCGCATCGAGGAGGCCCACACGAAGTACCAGACCTACTTCGGTGCCGGCCGGGCGCGGGAGATCTCGCCGGGGCGGCTCATCAAGCTGATGGATCACCCGCGCTCCGCCTACAACGCCGAATACGTCGTCACCACGGTGAGCTACGCCGCCACCGTGGGCACCCTCGCCTCCGGAGGCGAGCCCCCGGGCTTCAGCTGCAGCCTGCAGGCGATCCCGAGCGCGACGACCTTCCGGCCGGCGCGGCTCACGCCCAAGCCGGTCGTGCAGGGCACGCAGACCGCGTTCGTGGTCGGCCCTTCCGGCGAGGAGATCCACACCGACAAGTACGGCCGCGTCAAGCTGCAGTTCCACTGGGACCGCTACAGCAAGACCGACGAGAACAGCTCCTGCTGGGTGCGCGTGGCGCAGCCGCTCGCCGGCAAGGAATGGGGCATGTTCAACCTGCCGCGCATCGGCCAGGAGGTCCTGGTCGACTTCCTGGAGGGCGATCCCGACAACCCGGTGGTGATCGGCACGCTCTACAACGGCGAGGCGATGCCGCCCTGGGCGTTGCCGGACAACAAGTCGCGCAGCGGCATCAAGACCAAGTCCTACAAGGGCACCGGCTTCAACGAGATCAGCTTCCAGGACAAGGCGGGCTCGGAGGAGCTCTACATCCACGCCCAGAAGGACCAGACCGAGCTCATCGAGAACGATCGGGTCGAGCAGGTCGGCAACGAGCACCACCTCACCGTCGGCAAGGACAGCCTCGAGGACATCGGCGGCGACCACCACGTCAACGTCGGCGGCGACCGCAACGAGACGATCGGCGGCGGGCTCTCGCTCAACATCAGCAAGGACCTGCAGTGCAAGGCCGGCACCAAGGTCGCCTACGACGCCGGCACCGAGATCCACCTGAAGGCGGGAACGACGCTGGTGCTCGAGGCGAGCGCCACGCTCTCCCTCAAGGTCGGCGGCAATTTCATCAGCATCAACTCGGGCGGCATCTTCATCAAGGGCACGATGGTGATGATCAACTCGGGGGGCGCGGCGGGCAACGGCTCGGGCGCTTCGCCGCAGGCGCCCAAGCCCCCGAAGGAAGCGGCCAAGTCCCAGGGCGGCAATGAGACCGTGGCGCCGACCCGGAAGAAGCCGACCGCGTACTCGCCGCAGGCGAAGATGTTCAAGCTGGCGGCGGACAGCGGCACGCCGTTCTGCGAAGTGTGCAACTGCTGAGCCCATGGCCGGCGCACTGACCGCGGCGAAACTGTTCGAGGGCTTCCTCGGCGAGGACGGCGAGGAGATCTGCGCGCTGCTCGACGGCGCTTCGGTCCCGGGACTGCTCGAGCGGTTCGACGCCGACCCCGCGCTCGAGGTGGAGTGCCTGCTGCGCGGCACGCTCGAGCCCGACATGGCGGAAGTGGCGCCGTATCTCGTGCGGCTCGATCCCGGAACCGAGTTCACCGAGTGGGTGGTCGGCACGGGCTGGGGGCGGCACTGGGGAAGCTTCGTCGTGTCGCGCCGGGGCTTCCGCAAGCTGCGCGACCATCTTCGCGCGCTCACGCTCATCTACCGCCGCGACGGCGCGCCGCTCTACTTCCGCTATTACGACCCGCGCGTGCTGCGCGTGTTCCTGCCCACCTGCTCGCCGGCGCAGCTCAAGCAGATGTTCGGGCCGGTGGACGCGTTCCTCGCCGAGAGCGAGGCGGCCGACGCCGTGACCATCTACCGGCTGAACGGCGAGGAGATCTCCGCCGTGCAGCGCAAGCTCCTCTGAGGATCGGCGGCCGATGATCGTCGTCGAAGACGAGCAGCTCGCGGCATTCGCGCCGCGGCTCGACGCGCAGTTCCGCGCGCGCTGCATCGCGGCGCTGCGCGCGCGCGGGCGCTGGGCCGAGGAGCGCCTCGAGCGCGCGGTCGACACGGCGCTCGAGCGCGCCCGCGCGCTCGGCCTGTCGGAGGAGCGAAGCGTGCTCGCGTACATTCTCCTCGCCACGGACATCGTGCTCGCGCGGCCGGAGGAGCAGCTCGTGCGCGCGGTCGAAGCGATCCTCGGCGACGCCGGGTTCGCCGAATGGCAGCGCGTGCGGCTCGCCGAGGACTACTTTCAGCAGATGCACCGCCCCGCCGCATGAGCGTCGCGCGCCTCGATCTCATGGCCTCCACCGCCGGCAAGATCGGCGGCGTGACCTGGCATCACCTGTTCCTCGTGGCGACGGACGCTTCGGGCGGGCAGGCGTACCTGCGCGCCGGCCCGCAGTGCCTGCCGCTCGAGCGGCTTGCCGGCAGGAGGAGCGCGCTCGGCGACGCCGGCGAGAACTACGAGCCTTCGAGCGCCGGCCCCTGCGGGCCGATCGCGCTCTCGAGCGGACCCTACGAGCCGGGCGGAATCGACTTCGACCCCGCGGCGGCGAACGTCACGCTCGCCTCGGCGGCGGCCGCGGCGCAGCTCTGGGAGAGGCTGCAGCAGGCCGCGAAGACCCTCGGCGAGGAGGAAATCGCGTACGACCCGCTCGGCGCCGGCGCCAACTGGGCGATCATGGAAACGCTGCGCCGCTGCGGCGTGGAGCCGGCGCTGCCGCCGAAGCGCTGGGCGCCCGGCGCCGGCGCGCCCGGCGCCGCCGAGGCTCACGACGTCACGCGGCGTGTCGGCCAGGCGGTGGTGGTCGCATGAGCGACGCGCGCGCATTCCGCTTCGAGGCCTTCGCCGACGCGACGTCGGCGCAGGCCGCGTTCGACGCGGTCTATCCGCCGGGCTCGCCGCTCGAGCCCGCGGTCCAGGCGCTCGTCGACATGGGCGCGCAGTGCAAGACGCTCGGATCCGGCGCGATCGCGTGCCGCTACGTGGAGAGCCCGGGCGACCTTGCGGGCTGGTGCTGGCACGTCGTCCTCGAAGCGGGCAGCGAAAAGGCGCTCAAGCGCGCCGGCATCGCTCTCGCGATCCTCGGCGTCTAGCCCGGCGCTTCACTCGATGGTGAGCGGCGCGGGTCCGGTGATCAGCGCGCGGGTGGCGACGAACCCGCGGTCCCGGTGAGCCGCAGCGGGCCGACGGTCTGCAAGCCTGCGAGCAGGTACACCTGCACCAGCGTGTCCACGGGCCTTGCACCGAGGGCCTTGGCCAGGTCTATGCAGAAGGTAGCGCTGAGCGTCGGGCTCCCACCGGAGCCCCCCTGGACCACGGCCGGGATGGCGAGATCGACAACCCGAGGTGGCCTGTCGAGCGAAACCGCCAGGAGTGTCGCGCGCAGGATGTCGGGCCGGTCCACCGTCGCCGACGATCGCGCGAGCGGCACGCTGTCGGACGTGGTGGTGAGCTGCCCCTGCAAGGTAGGCGACTGGGACGTTTCGCCCACCAGTGATCCGGTCAGCTCGCCACTGCCTGCGCGCGACGGCGCCGTACCTGTGGGACAGGTCACGAACTCGCTGGGGCGGACTGTCGCCAGCGGCGCCGCGGGCGCTGCCCGCTCGCCCTGTGACAGCGCCACCGGCAAGGTATTCGACAGCGCGTCGTAGTCCACGACCGTGAGGGCCAGGCGGGCAGGCTGCCACGGCAGCTTCGCCAGGTCGCGCAGGAACATGCGCCGCAGGGCGGTACCGGTCGCCCTCGCCGTGTTGGGATCGGGCGGTCGACCGCTGCCCGACGGCGGCGGTCTGGCACTGCGCTCCTCACCCTGCTCGGCCAGCAACTGAACTCGCACGGCCCCCTTATCCAGGTCCTGGACGATCAGGTACTGGTTCAAGGCCGTGCTGACCTTCCAGTTGCGCGCGCCATTCGCGTACCGTAGCACCAGCAACGGAAGATCCTGCCGCCGACCGAGGTCGATCGCCTGCGGAGCGTTGATCCACAGCAACTCCGTCTGCGGTGTCGGCGTTGCCGCCAGGAATTCGTTCAGCTGCATCTGCAGGTCGAGGAAGCGGCTCTGAGCGTCGGCGTAAAAAGCGTCCTGCGGCAGACTCGTCAATTCAAGAAGCTTTTGATTGACCGGATTCATGGCGGGTTTCCTCGAAACGGGAGATCGGTCGGAACAGGCGCCGTTCAGATGAATGGCGAGCAGGCAGAAAAGCAGGAGCCCTCGGCTCATTTCAGCCTGGTCATGTCCTGCGCCAGCAGATAGGGATGGCAGCTGTCGCAGAAGCGGTTGTACGACCCGGCGATCGGACCGCTGTCATACATCACGCATTTGTCTGTGTCCACGCGGCAGTGGTTGCCAAAACCCTCATCGGCCTGGTTGGGGTGGGCCGGGATGCCTGTCATGCCATTGGCCGGATCGCCCTTGGGCACCTGGACGAACGCATGCCCCAGCTCATGCACGATGGTGTTCTGGAAGTCATCGGCTTCGCTGGGGTCGAAGACCGCCACATTGACCGAAACACCACCGACCTTGGTCGACATCCCCAGAATGGACCGTGCGCCCCGAATCACCAGCCCGGAGATGTCCACATGGGTCTTGGCCGGATCCCAGGGCACATTGTTCGGTGCGTTGCTGGGGAACCCGATGCGGATGCTGTTGACGCCGGCGCGACCCGAATCCAGCGTGATGTCGGCATCGGTCCAGTTGCCGGTGCGCTGCAACGTGCGGGTGTTGTCCGGCTCCAACTGGTAGATCTTCCACGTACCGGACACCACCAGGGACGCCGAGTTCACGCAAGGCTTGACGATGTAAAGCTGGCTCAGACCGGTGCAGTTGAGGTCCAGGTCCATGGGAAAGCTGTTGCGTTGGTTGCCGGGCAGGTTCACCGCATCGCTCTGGGCCGCACTGCCACTGCGAAGGTTGTGCCGCAGGTAGGCGTCGCCGATCAGGATGGGCATCTCCACGGGTCGCTCGGCCGACGCGGTATAGCCCGCAAAAAAGCTGTCACGGGTGAGGTCGCTGATGACAAGCGCATCGCCCGTGCCGCCACCGGCCTGGATCATGTACCGCTTGTAGACCGCCGGGCCACCCTGGATGGATGCCTTGGCAACGTTCAGCGCCGGGGCCGAATCCATGAAGGCACGCACGCGCTCGTACTGGCCCACCGCGCCCGCGAGCGCCGGGTTGTTGATTCCTGGCACCTTGACCTCGCGGTACCAGAACTTGCGCCATACCGCGAGCTTCTTCTCGGCGCGCACCGGCTTGCGCTTGTCGTTGCCGGCCTGGCCGTGCACGTACTTCGCGAAATGGACATCCTGCTCGATGTACGCCGCGGGATGGAACACGTCGCCGCCGAAGCGCGAGAGCACCAGCTCCTTCTTCGCCGCGCCCTTGTCGTCGGTGGCCTGCGACATGTGCAGCAGCTTCGCGCGGTCGTCCTTGTCCTTGTGCTTCACCTCCGCCGTGATGTCCTTCCACTGCCAGGCGTTCGGCAGGCCGACGCCCCAGTTCCCGTCCTTCATGTTGTTCGCATCCTCGGCGAGCATGAAGTACAGCGCGACGTCCTTGATCGGCTCAGTGAGCTTCGCGGTGATCGTCACCTTGCGGCCGTCGCTGTCGGCCTTGAAGTTGATGTAGAAGCGCTCCTTGTCCTCGTCCCACGCGCCCGGCTTCCCGGACTCCGCGGTGTAGTCGAGCTTCACTTCCTTGATCTGCACCACGGTCAGGTGCGCCCAGTCGGCGTTTTGCTTGGGCTTGTGGTGCTGCGTGTGCGGCGAGTCCATGTCCGCGCGGTCGAGGTCGAGGCCGACGACGAGCTCGCGCCACTTCTTGGTGGCGGCCGCGCCCTCGATCCAGAACTCGTACTCCTTCGCCTTGAGCTCGCTCACCTTGACCTTGGCCGTGTCGCCGGTCTTCTCCGTGCCCTCCCAGTCCTTGTCGAAGAACTTCACGCTGCCGTTCTCGCCCCGCTGGGAAAACGCGATCACGTAGTCGTCGGTCCCCGCGGGCCACTGGTCGGCGACGAGCTTCTGCACCACGGCCTTGGCCCGGGCGTGGTTGTTGTCGGCTTGCACGTGGAGGAGGCGTCCTTCCTTCACCTTCTTCTCGTCGCTCAGCGCCTTCTGCTCGGGCAGCTGCTTGTCCTTGAGCTCCGTCCAATAGCTGCTGTAGGGCTGGACGTCCGGGTGGACGGCGATGTCGAGATCGGCCTTCTCGTAGCGGTGCAGCTTCATCTCGATCTCGACCACGCCCATCTCCTCCTGGGCAGGATCCTTCACCTCGATATGGTCGGGTTGATCCGCGGGGTCGAGCGTGAGCTTCGCGGTGAACTTGCCTTTCGAACTCGCCTTGAGGTAGAGCTCGAAGTTGCCGTCCAGCAGCTCCGCGTTGGTGAGCTTGCGGCCCGACAGCTTGCTCTTGCACTCCTTGTCGGTGTAGACCTCGACGTTCGCCGGGCTGACCTCGAATTTGCCGCCGCCGGCGTAGCTCGGCGTGCCGGTGCTCTGGCTCGCCACGACGCGCACGCGGGTAACGTCGTCGGTGGCGACCTTTTTCTCCGAGGCCTCCTGGTGCGACGAAAGCTTGCGGTCGAGCACCACCACCTTGTATTCCATTCTGATCTTCGGCGTGACGACGTTGAGGCGCCGCTTCACGTCGAACCGCACGCTCGTCGTGCCGCCGCCCTTGACCACGACGTTCTGGCTGTTGGGCGCTTCGAAAAGGGCGGCCGGCAGCCTGGCGGAGACGTTGTACATCCCACCCGCGACGCTCGCGAAAGTGTGCGAGCCGGTCTTGCCCTTGTGGCTCAGGCCGGCCGGCCCGGAACCGCCGAGCTCGGCCTCCTGCGTCACCAGCTTGCCGCGGTCGTCGTAAACCTCGACCAGCAGATTGCCGACGGGCGCCGCCTTGAAGATCAGCACCTCGCTGCCGCCGGGGCTGACCGAGGCCTGGGGGGTTTCCTTGGTGATGACATAGCTCGAGAACTCGGGCGGCATGGTGACGTTCGCCGAGTAGCTGCCGGGCGTGCGGTCCTTGAAAATGCTTGCGCCGAGCTCGTCGGTCTTGCCGGATCCGGCCGTCGGGCCCTTCACCGCGGCGGTCGCGCCTTTGATCGGCTCGCCGGTGTCGCCGCGCACGACTACCACCGCGAGCGTCCCGAGCTGCTTGGGACACTTCTGCGCGTGCCGGGTCACGCCCCGGCCTCCCGGCGCGCATCCGCGACGCGCTTGGCGAGCGCCGACAGCGCAGGGTTCGGCGCCGCGTCCGCGAGCTGCGCCTCGATGATCGCGAGCTTGGTCGGCCCCTCCGTGTCGGGCCGCTCGAGCCAGTTCCGGATCCAGTCGACCGGCGTATCGCGCGGCAGCATGCGCCAGGCGAGCCCGAGGGCGATGAACGCCGCCAGGTCGGGCGTTTCCTCGATGCCGTACTTCGTCGCGCTGTCGATGCCGCGTTGAACGATCGTGCCGAGCCGCGCGGCCGGCGCCTCGCCCGCGCCTGCCGCGCGATTGAGCTCGGGAAAAGTCGTCGCGATCACGCGCTCGAGGCGCGCGCGCACCACCTCGGCCATGTGCCGCTCGATGGCGTCGAGCTGCCGCGGTTCGAGCACGAGCATGAGTGGATCCCCCTCGGTTTTCGGTGAAACCGGTCCTGGCCCGCTTCCCCCTCGGAGCGCAGGGCGGCGAACCCACTCTATCAGGAGTTCACGGCCGCGTCAGTGGGTCCGTCAACCCGGCTTGCAGGGGCCTTCCGCGCGCTGCCACGAAGCCTGCCGCAGCGCTCCGTCGCCGACGGTGTAGTGCGCTTCCACGCATTCCCGCTCGGCTACGTCGGAGGCGCCCGCGTCCCGCTCGCCCCGGTCGAGCGGCATGCGGCAGGTGCGCTCCGCGCGCACCGCGGCGCCGCCGCCCTCGGGCCCGATCCGCACCCTCGCGTCGCACTGGCCGCCGTGGCGCCACAGAGGCTCGAGCAGCTCCATCGACGGACACCAGCCGCCCGCCTCCTTCGCCAGCACGTAGGCGGCGTGCGACGGCGTGCCGCCCTGCTGCAGCTCCACCGCGACCACCGCCAGCGCCTCGATCGGCGCCGCGGCGCGGGCGAGCGGCGCCTGCGCCGCGGGCGGGCTGCAGCTCGTGATCTGGAGCGCGTTGTCCTTGTCGCGGGCGCTGCCCGACAGGCATTCGCGCAGCTGCGCGCAAGCCCCAGCGAGCGAGTCGACCGGCGCGAGCCGGCAGGCGAGGGGGCCGGCGGCGGTGCACTGGCGGGGGAGCGTCGGCTGGACCGCAGCGCCGGCCTTGGCCGGCTCGGCGGTGGGCTTGCGCCCTTCGCCGCACGCGGCGAGGGCGATCAGGAACGCCGCCAGGGCCAGGTTTCGCATGACTACTTAGGGGGATACCGCTGCCAACGGTTCGCCGCTAGAGTATAGACCGGGAAGAAAGACGCTTTGCCTCGGGGGGGTTAGCGGACCGCATGGCGTATCTGGTTACCGTCGAAACGCGGAGCGAGGGCCGTCTCGCACCGCCCGAACGGCGCACGGTGAACACGTCGCGCATGACGATCGGGCGCGGCGCCGAATGCTCGGTGCGGCTGGACGACACGAAGAGACACGTCTCGCGCGTTCACGCAGTGGTGGACGTGCAGGGCCTTGGCCACATCCTCACCGTAACGTCGACGGTGAACCCGGTGATGCTCAACGGCGCGCGCGTCGGTCCCGGCGAAACGGCGCCGGTCAAGGCCGACGACGTGATCGAGATCGGCGACTTCGCAGTGCAGGTGCTCGAGGTCCACGAAGCGCAGCCGACGCCGGGCGCTTCCTCGGCGCGACAGATGCCTTCCTCGCCGTTCGACTTCGGCCTCGGCGGAACCGGCGACACCGTGCCGGGCGACGATCCGTTCCGGGGCCTGGACGATCTCCTTCCGCCCAAGCCGCCGCCGCCGGCGCCGCGGCCGGATGCGGGAGGTCTCGACTCGTTCCAGGTGGCTGCGCCCGCGAAGGCCGCGGGGCGCGGCGGCGGTCTGGTCGATGGCCTGGGCGGCATCTCGCACTTCGATCTCGGCACGCCCGGCGACAGCTCCGATCCGCTGGTGCACCTGCTGAACTCGGCGGGCGCGGCGGGAGAGGCCGCCGGCGGACCGAGCTTCAATCCGCAGCCGTTCGGCGCGGGCGCGGCCTCGCTCGACCAGATCCTCGGGCGTGGGCCGGCCACGCCGATCGGCCAGCCGCTCGTCGACATGCTGAAGCAGCAGGGCGGCGGCGCCTCGAACATCGACCACGTGCAGCCGCTGAATGTCGCTTACAACGCGCCCGCGGTCCGCTCGGAGCCCCGCAAGCCTCCGCTCGAAGCCAAAACTCCCAACACACCCTCGACGGATCCCTTCGGCGACTTCGATCCGTTCGCGAGCCTCGTCGGTCGCAAGCCCGCCGAGCCGATTGCGCCGCTGGAGGAGATCCCGGAGCCGCAGCCGCGGGAAGAAGAGTTCGCGCCGCCGCCTCCACCTGCCCGGGCCGCGCAACCCGCATCCGCAGCCGCAACGACCTCTGCGGCCGCGGCGTTCCTCGAAGGAGCGGGACTCGCACATCTGCAGATTTCCGAAGCCGACGCGGACAAGTTCCTGCGCGAGAGCGGCACCATCGTGCGCGCGTGCGTCGAGGGATTGATCGGCCTTCTTCTGGCGCGCAGCGAGCTCAAGAAGGAGATGCGCGCCGAAGACCGCACCATGGTCGCCTCGCGCGACAACAATCCGCTGAAGCTGATGACCGATCCGCGCGAGGCGCTGAGCTATCTCTTCGATTCGCGCGAGCGGCTGAGCGGCGCGTTCCTGCCGCCGGTGCAGGCGGTGGGCGACGCCTGCGACGATCTGCGCGTGCACGAGATCGCCCTCATGGCGGGCATGCGCGCCGCGTTCCAGGGCGCGCTCAAGCGCTTCGATCCGCAGCTCATCGAGCGCGAAGCCGACAAGCAGAAGGGCTCGTTCAGCCTGAACAAGAAAGTGAAGCTGTGGGACGCGTTCGTCGCGCACCACGAGAAGCTCACGCGCGACGCCGAGGACGACCTCCTCAAGGTGTTCGGCAAGGAGTTCCTGGGCACCTACATGGCGCAGGTGCGCCGGCTACGCAGCGGTCCGAAGCACTAGCCAGGGGTAGTCCGCAAGACGCAACCCGGATAGCGCATCCCTCGCTTCGACCGCGCCCCTGCGCCCGTAATGGCCGCACGCCAAAGTGTCCGGCGTGCGCGTGCGTGGACTCTTCGGGCTACTGTGCTCCCTCCTTTTGGGGGTCGCGGGCTGCTCGACCACCAAGGAGATCGCGCCGATCCCGCAGGAGGGCACGATCAGCCGCTCGATCACCTGGGTGCTCGTCGACGACCCGGCCAAGGCCTGCGACGAGAACCTGGGCAAGCCGCTCATCGGACAGCGGCTCGCCTGCGCCCGGCTTCGGGGCAACGACTGCACCATCTACGTGAAGCCGCCGCGCAACGAGAACGACCGTAACGCGATCTACGTCCTGGGCCACGAGGCGCTGCACTGCTTCGCCGGCCAGTTCCACTACGCCTGGAACTAGCCTTTCGTCGCTCCTGAACGGGCAGTAGTGCACGCCGCTGCGGCCCGCGCCTGACTTACTTCCTAGCGCTGTCCGGCCGGCTGCCGATAGCCTTCGCGGTAGCTAAGGCGCTACAACAAGAAAAGCGGACAACCGGATGAGAATAATAAGAAAAGCGCTATTCCCGGCGATCGTGTTCTGCGCCGCTGCCGGGGCGGCGGGCTGCAGCGTGAACAAGCCCGTCGACCCGATTCCGGCGCAGGGCACGATCAACCGCTCGATCACCTGGGTCCTGGCCGACGATCCTTCGGGCGCATGCGATGCCAACGTCGGCAAGCCCATCATCGGCGTGCGTAACGCCTGCGCCCGCGTGCGCGGCAACGAGTGCACCATCTACGTGAAGCCGCCGCGCAACGAAGACGACCGCAGCGCCATCTACATCCTCGGCCACGAGGCGCTGCACTGCTTCGTCGGGCACTTCCATTACGCAGTGAACTAAAAGATAAATCGCGCCGCGGCGCGCCGTCCTTTCGAGCCCGAGATGGCCGTAGTGACTATTGCGACACGCGTAATTAGTCTGCTACGCTTGGTTCGGGCAAGTCGAATCAAGTAGAAAAGTCACGTAGTTATCCAAAAAAACCCGGTTGGGTTTGCCTAGGCGTCCCGCGTAAGCGGGAGGGGAGCTTCGCACTGCGGGGGCGAAGCCTGGAACACGA
>Ga0075435_100000236_pt1 | contig 33961 bp, 33 predicted proteins | sample RhiMethybrSRZTD4_FD_75302 | JGI IMG/M metagenome (GOLD analysis project Ga0075435, IMG submission 75302) | Populus rhizosphere microbial communities from Tennessee, USA - Rhizosphere MetaG P. TD hybrid SRZTD4 | ecosystem: Host-associated > Plants > Roots > Rhizosphere > Soil | place: USA...
GACGTCGAGTCGATCCTCGCCGACACGTATCAGTCGACGATGGGGACGTTCGCCGACAAGAGCTTCAACGTCGCCGCCATGAGCGTGGGCGGCGCCGAGGCCCGCCACGCCGCCGCGCTCGCGCAGGCGCTCGGCATGCAGCCCGTCCCGCAGGCGTTCGAGACGACCGGGCGCGCCGTGCCGGCCGGGAATGGCGTCTAGGGCGCGTGCGATCGCCGTGTACCGTCGACCCTCCATGGTCGAGCGCGCCACACGCGACATCCCGCTCGATGTCGTCACGGTCCCGACCTGGCGCGAGCTCCGCCGCCGGCTGCCGCAACTGCTCGTCGGGATCCCCGTCCTCGGTGTGGGGATCGCGCTGACACTGCAGGCGCGGCTGGGCGTGAGCCCCTACGACGTGCTTCACCAGGGCATCGCCGCCAAGACGGGTTTGAGCGTCGGCACGGTTGTGATCCTCGTCGGTCTCGTCATCCTCCTGTTCTGGATCCCGCTCCGGCAACGCCCCGGTCTCGGGACGGTGGTCAACACGCTCACCGTCGGCCTCGTGATCGACCTCGTGTTGCACGTGGTGCCGGAGCCCGACCTGCTCGCCGCCCGCATCCCGTTGCTGGTGGTAGGGATCCTCGTCACCGGGCTCGGGATGGGCCTCTACATCGGGGCCGGGCTGGGTCCCGGGCCGCGCGACGGCCTGATGACTGGTCTCGCCGCCAAGGGATACCCGCTCTGGGCGGTCCGCACCGTGCTCGAGCTCGCCGCGCTGGCTGCGGGCTGGTTCCTGGGCGGAAACGTGGGGGTCGGGACGATCGCATTCGCCTTCAGCATCGGCCCCCTCGGCCACTTCTTCCTTTCGCATCTCCATCTCGACAACGCTCCGGCGGATCTCGGTCCCGGCGCGGTGGGCGAATGACCAGCGCGCTGCGGGTCGGGGTCATCGGCACCGGCTTCGGAGCCCGCGTCGTCGCGCCGGTGTTCGCCGCCACGGACGGCTGTGACGTCGTCGACGTCGTGAGCGCGCGCGACGCCACAGCCGTCGCCGAATTGTGCCGGCGTGACCTGGACCTCGTGTCCGTCCACTCGCCGCCGTTCCTGCACGCCGAGCACGTCCGGGCCGCCATCGGCGCCGGCCACCACGTCCTGTGCGACAAGCCCTTCGGCGTGAACGGCGATGAGGCAGCCGAGATGCTCGAGCTCGCCGACGCGAGCGAGGTCGTGCACGGAGTGAACTACGAGTTCCGTCATCAACCCGCACGCAAGCGCGTGCACGAGCTCGTGCGCGGGGGCCACATCGGGCCGGTCGAGCACGTGCAGTGGACCTACACCGGCGCGGTGTTTCGTCGCCCACTTCGGGAGTACGGCTGGCTCTTCGACCGCTCCCGCGGTGGTGGCTGGGTCGGCGCCTGGGGCTCGCACGTCGTCGACGCCCTCCGCTGGCTGGTGGGCGAAGTCCGCGGCGCGACCGCGCGATGCCGGATCACGATCCCCGAACGACCCGACCGGGACGGTCAGCCCCGGACGGTCGACGCCGAGGACGCCTTCACGGCATGGCTGGACTTCGAGTCCGGGTCGACCGCAGTCCTGGACAGCTCATCGGCAGCCGCCGCGTCGGTCGCGCACCGCATCGTCGTCACGGGCAGCGAAGGCGTCGTCGAGGTCGTCGCCGACGCCAAGGTCGTGTGGCGGCGCGCCGACGGCACGCGCGACGAGTTCGTCGTCGACGAAACGGCCGCCGATCCTCACCTCGTGCCGATGCGGGCATGGGCCGATGTCGTGCGGGACGCGGTGCGCGACGGCGCGCCGCTGACGCCGAGCTTCGCCGACGGACTGGCGTGCCGCCGCGTCCTCGACCGCCTGATTTCTTGACTGGCGCCGTCGCAAGCTCCGGCTCTGCGGCGTCGGTCAGCAAAGCCGCCGCCGCCGCCTGACTGGCGCCGTCGCAAGCTCCGGCTCTGCGGCGTCGGTCAGCAAAGCCGCCGCCGCCGCTTGAATGGCGCCGGGCGATCGCTCAGGCGACTTCCGTGGTGTCCCGTGGGCTGACCTCGCGGCCACCGGTGGCAGCGAGATGGAACGCGGTCTCCCAACCGCTGGCGCGGAGGCCGAGCGCGTCGAGCCGTGCTCGCGCCTCGGCACCGGCGGCTTCGGCCTCCGGATCGTCGAGAGCGGCGAGGGCGTGGGAGTGCGCAAGCCGCGCCAACGCCTGATCGAGCGGTGACTCCGTCGCGTCGGCGAGGGCGAGCGCGGTCGCGCAAGCTTCGCGGGCACACTCGTCGTCGCCGAGCTGCGCGCACGCGAGTCCTCGCGCCATCCACGCTTCGAGGTGATCGAGGTAGCTGCCGATGCCGACTGCGTTCGCTCGTTCCGTGAGGGCAACCGCCCGGTCGGGCTGCCCCGCCGCCGCGAGCACCATGGCCTCGACCCCGCCGCTCGTGACGAGCAGGGCTTCGGTGTCATCCCGAGGGGTGTCGAGCTGTGCGAGCGCCCCCTGGACATTGCCGCCTTGCAGCAGGGCTCGGCTCATGCCGATCCGCTGCTCCTGGGTCCCGATGCTCTGCTCGTCATTCCACGCGTCGAGCCCGGTCTGGTACTCGCGTTGTGCGCGCTCGGCGTCACCGACGTGCGAGGCGAGCGCACCGGCCACGACCGCGGGAATCGCCACCAGACTCGGATCACCGAGCTCGTCCGTGAACGACGCGACCTCGTTGTTGAGTGCCTCCGCCTCGTCGAGACGACCCAACGCCCCGAGCGCGCGGGCTGCAGGGGCAATCGACATCACTTCCCCCCACTGGTCGCCGATCTCCTGGAACTGGCTGCGCGCCTCACGCGACCGATCGATCGCCACCGTCGGGCGGCCGGTCCACATCGCGACGTTCGCGAGCAGCACGCCCATCATCCCGTTGGCCCAGCGGTCCGCCGATTCCGAGCCTTCGCGGAGCACGTCCGAGGCGAGCTGCTCCGCTTCCGCCAGCTGGCCCTGGTTGAACCGCACCCAGGCGAGCAGACCGAGCGCCCACGACAGGCCGCCCCAGTCACCGATCTCGGCGAACACCGCCGCCGACTGGTTGATGCGCTCTTCGGCCTCCTCCGGGCGGCCACGGGTGAACGCGATCCACGCGAGGTTCTGCAGCGCCCATGCCTCGCCGCGCCGTTCGGGGATCCCTCGGAACGTCGCCAGCGCCTGCTGGATCTCGGCCTCGGCCTCGTCGAGCTTGCTCCGGAACATCAGCGTCATCCCGCGGCCCCGCAGCGCGTTCGCGACGCCATCGTCGTCGCCGAGCGCCCGCCACTCCGCCACCGCCTGCTCATAGGTGGCGTCCGAGCCGATGAGATTCCCTTCCTTCTGCTCGCAATCGGCGAGCACCGTGAGCGCTCGGGCGGCGGCGACGCGGTCGCCGGCCACACGGGCCGCCTTGAGCAGCTCGTTGATCTCGGTGCGCACGCCGGCGAGGTCGCGCTGCTCGACTCGGGCCTGGGCGCGCGCGAGGCGGAGCCGCGATCGAGTCGCTTCGGAGCCGTCCTCGGGCAGGACGGCGAGCGCCTGCTCGTAACGGCGCTGGACGCGTGGCCACGCCTCGACCTCCTCGGCGCGCTCGGCGGCGTGCTCGAGAGCATCGACCGCACGCGCGCGGAGGTCGGCTGGGACGCCATCAACGCGACCCAGCTCGCTCACGAGCTCCGCCGCGATACCGAAGTGGTACGCGATCGGGTCGACCGGTTCGTCGTCGTCGCCGCGCTTTCGGTCGGCCAGCCACCCTCCGAGGGCGGCGTGTCGCCGCGCCCGCTCGGCCTTGGTGAGCGTGCCGTAGGCGACCTCGCGGATGAGCTCCGACTTGAACGCGAACTCGCCGTCCTCGAGCACCACCAAGTCGCGGTCGGCCAGGGCCGACAGCGCCCGCTCGGCCCCGGAGAGCGACTGGGCGTCGCCCAGGCCGACGACGGCTTCGACGGGGCCACTCGATCCGACGACGGCGCAGTCCTCGAGGACGGCGCGGTCAACTGCCACGAGCGCGTCGAGCCGAGCCGCGACCAACCCGCGCAGGGTGACCGGCAGGTCGCCCGAGTCGAACGCCCGGGCGCCGTCGGCCCCGATGGCGCCGTCGGAGTCGCGGATGAGCGCCGCGAGCTCCTCGATGAAGAGCGGGTTGCCGCCGCTGCGGTCCCGGAGCTCGGCTACGAGCTCGGGGGTCGCGTGCTCCTTGAGGTGCGCTTCGACGAGCGAGGCGGTGGCGTCGGCGTCGAGCGGGTCGAGGTGGAGGACGGCGGTGTTGTGGCGACCGGGCGCCGGTGTCCAGCGCTCTTCGAGGTCGGGACGGGCAGTGGCGAGCAGCATGAAGGGAAGTGCGCGAAGCGCGGCGAGGAGCCGGTCCACGAGCTCGAGCACGACCTCGTCACCCCAGTGCAGGTCGGAGAGGACGAGCACGAGCGGCCGTTCGCGCGCGAGTGCCTCGAGGTACGCCTGAACCGCCCACAACGCCTCGCTGCGGGCTCGCGCCGGGTCCACGTCGGCGCGTTCACCGAACCGGCCGAGCAGGTACAGGAGCCCGTCGGAGATGCGCTCGACGTGTGTGTCGTTCGGATCACGGGACGTCACGCGGGCGACCGTCGCCTCGACCTTCCGGCGGGCGTCGTTCGTGGAGTCGTCGAGCTCGACGCCGCACGTGTTCCGGATGGCCTCGGCGATCGGCCACCAGACGTTGGCCTCGCCGTACGGAAGGCATGGCGCCTTCAGCACGGTCGCGCCCCGCTCCTCGTACGCCATCGCCGCGAGCTCGACCGCCAACCGGCTCTTGCCCACTCCCGCTTCGCCGAACAACAGAACGAGCTGCGCACGCTGGCGATTCAGCGCCGCGTCCAGCATCCGTCGTAGCAGCGACATCTCGGGGTCGCGCCCGACGAGCGCGGCGCGGGTCTGCTTGGGTCGCTGCCCGGGAAGAGCGATGACCTCCTCGGCGGTCCACGCTTCGACCGGCTCTTCGCGACCCTTGACGACGAGCGCGCCGAGCGGCTCGTAGCGCACGACCCGGCGGGTCGCCTCGTGGGTGAGCGGGCCGACGATCACCTGACCCGGGCGCGCCGCGGCCTGGAGGCGGCTGGCGGTGTTCACGACGTCGCCCATGGCGGTGTACTCGCCGGCGGCGCGCATCGCCCCGACCACCACCTCGCCGGTGTTCACGCCGACTCGCATCTCGGCGCTGACGCGCAGGTCCTGGCGGAGGGTGGCGAGGGTCCGCTGCATCTGGAGCGCCGCCCGGACCGCCCGCTCGGCGTCGTCCTCGTGGGCGACGGGCGCGCCGAACAGGGCCACGATGGCGTCGCCGACGATCTTGTCGACCTGACCGCCGAAGGCGGCGACGTCGGCGACGAGCCGCTCGAAGCAACGGTCGACGAGGTTCTTCACGTGCTCGGGGTCGGCGGACTCGGAGAACGTGGTGAATCCGACGAGGTCGGCGAACAGGACCGTCGCCACGCGGCGCTCGTCGGGGCGGACCACGAGGGTGTGGCCACAGGACGGGCAGAACCGGGCCTCGTCCGGCGCGTTCGCGCCGCATGACCCGCACCTCATGGAGCCAGGATAGAGGGGGTCCGGGCGAGAACCTGCAGCGTTCGCGGTCTCCCGATCAGCGGTCGCCGCCGGCGTCGAAGGCTCGCCACTGCCGAAGCAGCGCCCACGAGAAGATGCCGGTCGTGTGGCCGTCGTTCCAGGTGAAGTTGATGCCCCATGCCCCGACGAGCTCGGCGTCGTCGGCCCGGAGGGGGAGCGGCGAGGTGGGCTTGGGCCAGACGGGGAGCCCCCGCTCGCGCAGCCCGCGACACTCGGCGCACGGGCAGTTGACGCGAAGCTCCTCGAGCGAATACTGCGTCGTCACGCCGTCCGGCCAAGTCGCGGTGAGTGCCTGGGTCCGATCGAGGTCGAGCGACGTCGGCGGCGGGGTCGACTCGTCGAGGGGCTCGGTGGGCGAGCGTTGGTCGTCGTTCATCGTGAGCCACGAGTGTGATGCCTCAGGCCGGGTCGAAGCGACTCGACAAGCGCGGTGCGTCGGTTCCACCCCTTGCGCCGCGGTGTCGCGCGACGAGGTCGCGCACGAGCTGTGTGACGCGATCTCGCTCCCGCGCCGGTGCGTACGAGCCGGGATACAGCCGCTGGTGTCGCTCGAGGAGCTCGGGACGGGAATCGGCGAGCCAGCTCAGGTAGTGCTCCTTGACGCCGGGTCGGAGGTGGAGGAGCACGGGTGAGATCGAGGGCGCGCCGGCGTCGACGCACGCTCGTACGACGTCGTCGAGCTGCTCGCGGCGATCCGACAGCCCAGGAAGGATCGGCGCCACCAGCACGCCGCAGGGGATGCCGGCCTCGTTCAGCCGGGCGACCGCCTCGACTCGTTTGCGAGGATGGGGCGTGCCGGGCTCGGTCGCGCGCCACACGTCCTCGTCGAGCGTGCCGATCGAGAAGCACAGCTCCACGTGCGTGCGGCGAGCCGCCTCGACCAGGCGGTCGAGGTCACGGAGCACGAGCGTGCCCTTCGTGAGGATCGAGAACGGGTTCCGTGCCTCGCCGAGAACATCGATGATCCCCTGCGTCAGCCGGTACTTCCCCTCGGCGCGCTGGTAGGGGTCGGTATTGGTGCCCATCGCGATGTGATGACCCTGCCAGCGCCGCGGCGCGAGCTCGGCGCGGAGCTTCTCCACCGCGTTCACCTTCACGACGATCACTCGGTCGAAGTCGGTCGCCGGGTCGAGGTTCAGGTACTCGTGCGTGGGACGGGCAAAGCAAAAGACGCATGCATGGCTGCATCCCCGGTACGCGTTGATCGTGTACTGGAAGGGGACGGGGGACTTCGGGCCGACCTTGTTGATGATCGAGCGGGCGCGCACGTGGAGGAACTCGAGGCCGCGGAACTCGCCGGTGCCGATCTCGCGCTCGGGCACGTCGAACAGCGCCTGCTGCGACGCTTCCTTGTCGTCGGTGGCGAGCTGCCACCGGAGCTCCCGTGCGGCCACTCCCGAGAGCCTATCGAACAGGTGTTCGATCACGCAAGGATGCGACAATGCTGGCGTGGCGCGGTTGTCCGACGACGAGATCCGCTCCGGGCTCGCCGAACTGGCCGGCTGGGGACGGCGGGGCGACGAGATCGAGAAGGTCTACGAGTTGCCGTCGTTCCCGGACGCCATCGCCTTCGTGACCCGCGTCGGGTTCCTGGCCGAGAAAGCCAACCACCATCCGGACCTCGACGTCCGTTGGCGCAAGGTGCGCGTGGGGCTCTCGACGCACGACGAGGGTGGCATCACCGACCGGGATCTCGGGCTGGCCGGTGAGATCGAGAGCGTGGCCGCCCGTTCCGCCGGGTGATCGCCGCCGGGATCGCCGTCGCGGTCATCGCGCTCGTGCTGGCCCTCGTGGTCGCGGTCGGGCTCGAGCCGGGACCGTCACCGGGTGACGTTGCCGTCTCGTACGAGCTCGCATGGGACCGGCTCGACTTCGACGCGCTGTGGGCGCTTTCGGGGGTCGAGCTGCGCGACGGTCGCTCCCGCGGGGATTTCCTGACCGACAAGCGGGAGGCATACGCGGGGCAACGCGAGCTCGCAGGCCTCGCCCGCGACGTAAAGCTCGACGAGGTGCTCCGGGGGTCCGAGCTCGCCGCCGTACGCACCCGTGTGATCCTGCGGGACGGGACGTCCGTGCGGAACCAGATCCAGCTCGCCCTGCGGGAGGGCACGTGGAAGGTCATCGGATACCACCTCGAACCCGACACGTCGGCTGAGCATCCACCGAGCTGAGGCGCCACCGGCTCATGGTCCGCTTCCGGGCGCCCGACTACGTCGTGCTCGTGGTCCAAGACCTCGACCGCGCGCTCCATTTCTATTGCGACCTGCTCGGTCTGCCCCTCGGCCACCGATCGGGCTCGTTCGCGCAACTCGCGACCGGTGTGACGCGCGTCGCGTTGTACGAGCGTGCGGCGATGGCGACGACCCTCGGTCGGGCGCTCGAGTCTCCGTCGCCCGATGCTCCCGGCTTCGAGCTCGGCTTCAAGGTGGAGAGCTGCGACGCCTCGTACGACGAGCTCGTCTCGGGCGGCGCGACGCCGGCGGTTCCTCCCACCGACCGTCCGTGGGGCCAGCGCACCGCCTACGTGCGCGATCCGGACGGGCACCTCGTCGAGCTGGCGCAGGGCCTCGGGAGCTGACGGTCAGTCGTCGACGTAGCCCCAGCCGATCCACCGGTCCACGTCGATCGCGAGCACGGCACCGGGAATGCCGATGTGCTCGTACTGGCGATACTTGGCTCGGAGTGCGGCGACGGCTCGCTCCCGTTCGGCTTCGTCGTCGATGACGCGTCCGCGACCGTCGACGCGCACCCACCACACTCGTTCCCACTCCTCCTCGTAATGGTCCACCAACAGCGTCGCAGCCGAGTGCTCGGCGATGTTGCGCAGACGGCGCAGGGCGTACGTCGTCTTCGGCTTCTCGTCGGTGCCGGACACGATGACGTCGCCACCGTCACTCTCGAGCACCGCGAAGCAGATCGGCACGAGGTGCGGGTCGCCGTTCGGGCGCGCCGTCGCCAGCCGCCCGACCCGCGCTGCGGCGACACGTCGGCGCATCTCGTCTTCTGTCACACAACGCTCCTTCGTCGCCGTCGCAAGCTCCGCGCGGGACGATACCGTCGGCCTGTGGTCGCGGGACTGCTGCTGACGGGCGGGTCGAGCCGGCGCATGGGTCACGACAAGGCCGAGCTCGTCGTCGCGGGGGAGCGGCTCGCCGATCACGCGGCGCGGGTGCTGACCGCGGTGTGCGAGCCGGTGCTCGAGATCGGGCCCGGTCGCAGCGAGCTGGAAGCGGTGGACGACGACGAGCCCCGTGCCGGACCGCTGGTGGCGCTCGTGACGGGCGCCCGCGCGCTGCGCGCACGCGGAGACGACGGGCCTGTGGTCCTCCTCGGCGTCGATCTACCGTTCGTCGATCAACGGCTGCTCGAGCTGCTCGTGCGTCATCCTGCTTCCGAGACCGTGGTCCCCATGGCCGGTGGGATGCGCCAGTCCTGCTGCGCGCGCTACGCGCCGGACGCGCTCGCCACCGCCGCCGAGCTCGTCGAACGGGGTGAGCGCGCGATGCATGCGCTGCTCTCGGCCGTTCCCGCGGTCGAGATCACCGAGGCCGAATGGCGCGAGGTCGCCCCCGCCGACGCGCTGGTGGATCTCGACACCCCCGAAGACCTTGCCCACCACGGCATCGACCCCGGTAGCGTTCGGTGATGAACGCCGACGAACTCCTCTCGGTGTTCGACGACGCCGCGAGTGCCGCGAGGACGGCGCTCGAACCGTTGACCGGCGCAGCTCGCCGAGCGCGTACGGAGCGGCCGGGGCAGTACGCGCTCGACCTCGTCGCCGACGCGGCAGTCCTGCCGATCCTGCACGAGGCGGGTGTGGCGGTCGTCAGCGAGGAGTCGGGGCGCTCCGGTCGGGACGACGCCGCGATCACCGTCGTCCTCGACCCCGTCGACGGTTCCACCAATTGCTCGCGCGACATCCCGTACTGGTCCATCTCGCTGTGCGCGGTCGACGCTGAAGGACCGCTCTGTGCCCTCGTGACCAACCAGGCGACCGGCGTGCGTATGACTGCCGTGCGCGGCAGGGGCGCCTGGCGGGACGGCGAGGGCGTGACGCCGTCGGCGGTGAAGCGAGTCGGCGACGCAGTCGTCTGCTTCTCGGGGACGCCGCAACAGCGACTGCCGTGGAAACAGTTCAGGTCGCTCGGCTCGGCCGCACTCGAGCTGTGCGACGTGGCGTCCGGCGCCCTCGACGCCTATCTCACGAGCTGGCAGGCACCGTGGGACTACCTCGGCGGCCTCCTCGTGTGCCGCGAGGCAGGAGCGGTGGTCGTCGACGCCCACGGCGGGGAGCTCGTCGTCGCCGAAACCGACGCGCGGCGACAGCTCCTGGCGGCGGCGACGCCCGAGTTGCTCGACGCGGTCCGTCCGGCCCTCCCGTCGTGAGCGACGAGCTCGACCTTCCGTCGCTCCTACGCGCGGCAGAGCGCGCTGCTGATGCCGGCGGCTCGATCGTCGCCGAGCACTTCGGCTCGACGGGGAACGCGCGCGAGAAGGGGCCGGGTGACTGGGTCAGCGACGTCGATACCAGCAGCGAGTCGGCGGTGCGTGAGGTTCTCGAACGTGACTCGCAGTCGCTCCCGGTCTTCGGCGAAGAAGGCGGCGGCACGCGTGGCGATGTGGGTTGGTTCGTCGACCCGTTGGACGGGACCGCCAACTTCCTGCACGGCTTCCCGGCCGTCGGCGTCTCGGTGGCGCTCGTGCAACACGGCGTACCCGTCGTCGGCGTCGTGCACGCGCCGCTGCTCGGCATCACGTACACGGCGAGCAAGGACGGCGGCGCGTTCTCGAACGGCGAGCCCATGACCGTGAGCGCGCGCGACCCCGAACGAGCGATCTGTGCGACCGGATTCCCGTTCCGGGCCAAGGCTGACCGCCTCGACGAATACCTCCCGGTGTTCGAGGCGGCGCTGCGTCGCTTCGAGGACCTTCGGCGGGCGGGATCGGCGAGCCTTGACCTCGCCTGGACCGCCGCCGGTGTCTTCGACGGTTACTTCGAGCAGGCGCTCGGCCCGTGGGACGTGGCAGCCGGCGCGCTGCTCGTGCGCGAAGCCGGGGGAGTGGTGACCGACTGGTCGGGCGACGATCGAGCCTGGCTCACGTCCGGAGACATCGTCGCCGGACCTCCTGTCGTGCACGCGGCGATACTCGAGCTCACGCGAGCTACGTGCTGAACCCGTACATCTCCCGGAGCGGCACGGCCCGCTGACGCGTGCGGGCGACATCCTCGCCGAGCGCCGAGTACACGGCGTCGGTGACCTCGAACAGTCGCTGCTCCGCTTCGACGAACCCCGCGAGCCCGTTCGAGACGACCACCATCACGAGGCCGAACTCGGGATCGGCGAGCGCTCGGGACGACGCCATGCCGCCGTGGCCGAACACGCGACGGCCCGTCCCGCCCGTGAACGCAACCTGCACCCCGAGACCCCACGGGATGTTCTGCCGGAACAGCCGGTCCTTGATGCCGTAGCGGTGCACGGCGCCCATCACCTCGACCGTGCGCGGGTCGAGCACCGGGGGCGCCATGCCGAGCAGCGATTCGTAGAAGCGGCCGAGCTCCCGAGCGGGTCCGCGCATCCCACCGCCGGGCTCGACTTTGGCGATGAAGTGCGGCTCGTTGTGGAACTGGTCGACCTTGTACGGGACCATCTGCAAGCTTCCGTCTTGGTCGACCACCGGCATGGCGTGGCCGCGCCAGTACACGGGGGCGATTCGCTCACCCAGGGTGGACTGTTCGTCCCGCGGGATCCCCAGGTGCATGTTCTCGACGCCGAGGGGACCGAACACTTCCTCGCGCACGTACCGGTCGATCGGACGACCGTCGACCCGTTCGACGATCGCGCCGAGGATCTTCCAACCGCTCGACGGGTGGTAGGCGGCGTCGGTACCCGGCTCCCACCGCGCCGGCGACGCTGCGATGCGCGCGACGACCTCGTTGTACGGGAGGTCGGCGTCGAACAGCTTGCTGTCCGCGTTCGGGAACCCGCCGGTGTGCGTGAGCACGTGCCGGATCGTGCACCGCTCCTTGCCGGCGCCCCAGCCGTCGATGTACTCGCCGACCCGGTCGTCGAGACCGAGCTTGCCCTGTTCCCACAGCTGGAGGATCGCGACGACCGTGACGGGCTTGCCCGCCGAGTAGAGAAGCATGAGGTCGTCGGGCTCGAGTCGGCGCCCGGGGCGGGATTCGCCGACGGTCGTGTCCAGCAGGACGTCGCCGTTCCGGGACACGTAGCACTGCGCCCCGTCGTGCCAGCCGTCGGCCCGCCGCCGCTCGAGGAGGTCGGTGACGGCGGCGAGGTCGGGCCCGGTGTCCGTGATCGTCATGGCAGGCGAGCCTAGGCCCGGGCGGCGGCGGCTTTGCCGACCGTCGCCGCCAAGCCGGAGCTTGCGACGGCGACAGAAGGACAGAAGGGAGGAGAAAGTGTTTGACGGCCGTCGGCTGACGTGTAGCCTTGTTTTCTTGACCGCCAAGACCGGAAGGACCGACCCCGTGGCCAGCTACCCGACGATGCGCCAGCAGGCAGCCGTCGTCGGCGTCGCGCGCGCCCGGTCGGCCTCGGCCTTTGCCTGCGCGATGCCGACGAACGGCTCGTGGTCGACCATGCCGAGCCTCGGTGTGACCACCATCGACCACAAGCCCGGTCGGCCCCGGCGGCTGCGAGTGACCTCGCCGTAGCGATCCAGCTACCGCAAGAGCACCCACCAGGCCGCCGGGGCAACCCGGCGGCCTTTCTGCGTTCCAGGCCCCATTGACCAGCGGAGACGACGACCAAGCAGCAAACGACCGAGACGACAACCGAAGACAGGGGAAGCACGGCGATGTTCGCCATCGAGATCACAGAAGACGAGCCCTGGCGGCTCGACGCCCGATGTCGCGACGGTTCGGCGTCGCTCATCGAACTGTTCTTCTCGGAGCAGCTCGATGACATCGCGCGGGCCAAGGCCTTCTGCCGGGCGTGCCCGGTGCGTGAGGCCTGCCTCGAGGCGGCCAAGGCGCGGCGCGAGCCGTGGGGCGTCTGGGGTGGCGAGCTGTTCGCCAACGGCAAGGTGCTGGCCCAGAAGCGCAAGCGCGGCCGACCGCCGAAGGTGCGGCCGCCCGAGCCCGTCTACGACGAGTGGGGTCAGCTCGTACCCCAGTCCGCATGACATGACGGCGAGGCGCCGGCCCGGTGCGATCCCCCTTCGCACCGGGCCGGCGGTGGACCGCGCGAGATCGCCGCAGATGGCGGGCCGGGGTGACGAGGGGCGTCAACTCCCCCCAGACGCTCCGTCGAGCCCCGGCCTGCCCGCGGTGAACGCACACGTCGACCACTAACGTGACGCGGCCGGGCGCTTAGCTCAGTTGCGCAGAGCGCCGCCCTTACAAGGCGGAGGTCGCAGGTTCGAGCCCTGCAGCGCCCACGATCTGACCGCGCGTTCGGAGCACTGAGATCGAGCGCCGATCGGCAGTTATGGCGCGCTTGACGCCGGCCGGAACCGCTGCACGAACTGCAACGCCGTGTCCGCTACTTCTCGCCACCCGTGGTCGATCGTGAGGGCGTGGCCTCGGTTCGGAATCTTCACGATCTCCGTCACGCCGGGGTTGCGCCGCTGCCGCTTGTAGGCGGCGTGCGCGATCGCCCACGGCACCGTGTGATCCTTCTCGCCGTCGATAATCAGGAGCGGGCCGCGGTCGGGGTTCTTCGTGTCCACCTTCGCCTCCGTCCACGGGTTGAGGTTCGCGTTGCCCATCTGCACGAGCGCGATCCCGGAGCAGGCGACGTGGAACGTGTCGTAGAGCTCCTCCGCCTCCTTCTCGTCCAGCGCGTTCGCCCAGCCGTACTTGAACTGGTCGAACGTGAGCGTGATCGCACGGCCCCGCGTGAGCGGGTTGACCAGGAATGGACCCACCCCCTTGAGCACGGAAGCAGGCAGAGGTAGAACGCCGCGGAAGACCCCAGGATCGATCGCCACCGTGGCCGCCGAAAGGCCCCGGCCCGCAAGCATCTGCGCCACCAAGCCCCCGGTCGAATGCCCCATTACCACTGGCTTCTTGTCCAAGGCATTGATGATCGCGGAGGTGTGATCGGCGACCTGCTTCAAGGTCTTCTTGGCGAGGACGTCCGGGTTCGCCCGGGCCTCTTCAACCGTTGCCGGATCGTCTGGCCAGTCCGGCGTCAGCGGCGCGAAGCCGGCCTGCTTGAAGAAGTCCACCCAGTTGGCCCAGCTGCTCGGCAGAACCCAGAGGCCGTGGATGAAGACGACCGGGGTGTTGCCAGAGGCCTTGGCCGCCTCGATCTCCCCGTTCTCCCGCTCGGAGATTGACACCATGCCGACCTCCCATCAGGTCGGGTGAAAGTCAACCCGACCGTATCGAAGTGACTGAGTCGACTTCCTCCGTCGCCAAGCGCACAGATTGGCCCTTCTGGAGCGGGCGCCGCACGCAGAGCCCTGAGGTCATGTTCTCGGTCACGATCAGTTCGGACTCGCGGACGGAGGTACGTCCTCGGTCTGCTCGACCTCGATCACGCCGGACCATCCATCCGGACGCGGGCCCAAGAGCCGTGGCGTACAACGATCGCCCTCACAAGGCGGAGGTCGCAGGTTCGAGCCCTGCAGCGCCACAACGAATCGGCCGGTCAGCGCTGGTTTTCTCGGCACCTGCCACCACTACGCAGGCAGCCCGTCGAGGTGTCGGTGAGCGAGTCGTTGGGCAAAATCCTGCGTGTATCCTGCTCCTCGTTGTCGGAGCCCAAGAGGATTGCCCGGGCGGGTGTCGTCGGGTGGTGGCGACGACGCACCGCGGATCCTGCCAAGCGCGTGCCTCTACGTCGCGCGGGCGCGGTGTCGTTAGGCGTGGTGATCGGATCGCTCGTGCTGGCCCGGGTCATTGCCGCGACCGGTTCCCGGGCGCTCCTAGCGCTGGTGGTCATGGTCTTCGTTGTCGCTGCGATCACACTTTTCGTGGTGGTCATCGCCTGGTGCCAGGAGGTTGATGAGGTTGATGAGATAGCCACGGCCGATCCGGTGTGGGTGACGAATCGCGGAGTCATCGCCCGCACCGTGAAGCGGCTCTGTCGGAACGCCGCCGTCAGCGCGGAGCGTGCAAGCCGCGCCGGGCTGTCCTCGGCTTCGTCGATCGCGGCAGGGCTGTCGTCTCGGATCGCGGGGATGGTCGCTGCGCTTCGGCGCGAGGTGACCCGCGACGCGGTCGCGCGGTCGGTGCGCGCCACCGCCGCCGCCTTGAGCGGCGTTCCACCCCCAGATGCGTCGTCACCCGCCGGCAGCGGGCGGCTTGCCCGTCCCGCCGACGCACCGGCCCCGCCCCCGCCCGCAAGGGTCACGGCGCAAGCCGCGGAGACGCGCGATCTACATCGAGGCAGGAGCGGGGTCTCGCCCGGTCCTCCTCGCCCGACTCGCCCGGCCGCTCAGCCGAAGCGCATTCACTGGTCTCTTCCCGAGCGCTCGGCAAAGAAGTAGCCACGGGAGCGCCGCTGAGGCTTGCACCATGGCGATGCGCGTCTAGAGGCCGTGTTCCCTGAGTTTGGTGGCAAGCCTTTCTGTTTCCCGCAGACCGTCCGCGATGTACCTGCAAATGATCTTGAGCGCGTCGATGACGTAGCCCCGGAACTCCTCGTCAGTGGGAATCGCGTCGGACTCCCCGTTGAGGTTGGCCCGCAAGGTCACCGCGGCGCGGCGCTCCATCTCGTCGAGTGCCTTGGCAAAGTCCTCGACCATTCCCATGCCCGATTACCCGGTGCCGGTGCCGCTCCCGCCGGCGGCGGCAGCCGGACCGTTCGCGGCCGTGCTCCTGTTGGCGTCGAGCGCGAACCGGTCCATATCGGGTGTGAAACCGTCGCGGGCGGTCTTCCCGTTACACCTCGAGGTTCGGGCGCCTCTCAGCCGTCAACGTGGTTGACGATGGGCGTACGTTCACGTACAGAGCGGCAGGCGGCAGGGTGGCGGAAACCCCGGGGCATTCCAGTTCCGGGGTTTTCTTGTTCTCGGGTCCGGAGGGGGTTACCCGGCTTCAGTCCCTCGACGCGGGAGGCGAGAGAACCGGTCGTGTTTGGTCTCTCCCGCCTCCCATTTCCTCCCGGTCGGGAGTCCGGTATTAGGGCGGAGAGGAGCTCCCTCGGGAGTTATCCACAGTGTCCTCCTGTGGTCAAGAGGACACGCAGCGTGGTCTCGCGTGGAGGACCGTCGACGGCCGAACGCCGCCGTCCACGGGTGGGTCTCAGTGACGTCGCAGGCGCTGGCCCAATCGATACGCCAGCGAGCGCTTCGCCGGCTTCTCCACTGAGCCCGAACTCTCGGGATCGGATTCGCCGGTCAGGCGCCGCCCTGTGTCACGCAGATCGTGCCACCGTGCGGCGACCTTGCGCGGACCGACCACGACGAACAGCACCACCGCCAAGATCAGGAGGTGCCAAGGCGAGAAGAGACCCTCGAACACGAAGTGAGGGTACGTCATGGCCGGCTCGCCGCGGTTGTCGCCGCCCGGTGACCGCACGGCTCTTCCCTTGGCTCGTGTCCTCGACGGCTTCTATCGTCGGGAAGCGATGCCGTTCGAGGGTGCGTTCTCGCCCGTGCACTGGCTGATCATCGCCGTCGTCGCCTTGCTGGTGCTGGGACCGGACCGGCTTCCCGACGCGGCCCAAAAGATCGGCCGGGCCTGGCGCGAGTTCCAGAGCGTCCGGGCGTCGTTCACTGATCAGCTCAGCCAGGCGCTCGACCCCGACGCCCCCGACGCCGCCGACGGCCGGCCGGAGTTCCGGGAAGGAAGCCCGGACGCCCACGACGACCACCACGAGAGCGACTGACGAGAAGCTCCCGGGCTATCCGATCCGGATCTGTGGGTCAGTCGGTTGCACGACGTCTCGGCCGGTGCTGTCGAACGACCAGATCTCATAGACGCCGGCGTTCGGTTCGAACTTCCCGAACTTGTTCATGTGCGGGAAGACGCCCGAGGCGCCTTGGTACTCGATCGTCTTGCCCTCGTCGAGGAGCGTCCTGCAGGCGGCGTAGCTGTTGCACTTGTTCTTGCCCCTGGTGTTGGCGGCGAACATGTCCTTGATCTTCGCGGGGTCGTCGGACTTCGCCTTCTCGGCTGCCAGGGCAGTGAGGATCGTGCAGTCGTAGTAATAGGCCGAGAAGATCGGCGGGACACCGGTCGCCGCGAACGTCTCAGGGAATGGGTTGTGGACCCCCGCGGGTGCGGCAGCGGGTGAGGTCCCCTTGATCCCCGCCACGGCGCCGGGGTTGGCCGGGTCGACGGCACTGGCGAACGAGTTCGTGCGCATCGCGTCGGGCACGTAGATCGGGACCTGCTGGGGCCCGACACCCTTGTCGATCATCGCCTTGACGACGTCGTTGTCGCTCTCGTCGCCGAGAACCACCACCGCGTCGGGCTTGATGGCGGCGACCTTCTCGACGTAGGAGTCGAAGCTCGTCGCGTCGGGGTCGAACGCGACGTCGGCGACGATCTTGGCGCCGCCATGGGTGAGCGTCTTCCTCAACGCCATCCCGAGCGCCACGCGATTCTCGGGGTCGCTGCGGTCCAGAATGGCCACTCTCTTGTGGTGGTCCTCGAGGACGAGCTTGGCCAGCGCCGGGCCCTGGAGCCGATCCGACGGCGCGGTGCGGAAGTAATAGCCCCCCGAGCTGGCGGTCGAAAGGTCGGACGACGTGTTCGAACCGGAGCAGAGCAGCACATGCGACGCGCGTATGTCGTCGAGCATGCCGAGCATCACGCCCGAGGACGCCGGGCCCATGATCGCGTCGGCCTTGCCGTTCTCGAGCAGCATCTCCAACGACCCGAGAGCGAAATTGGGCTCATCGCCGTCATTGGCGACCGAGTAACTCACCGGTTGGCCGAACACGCCACCGGCGGCGTTGATCTCGTCGATCGCCGTCGTCACGGGCGTCGTCAGCGACGGCGCGATGCTGCTGAGCGAGCCCGTCTGCGGGGCGAGCTGCCCGATCGTCAGTCTGCCGTCGCCTGTGCCAGTCGGCTGAGGGTCAAAGCCGCCGGCAACGCCACCGAACACGGTCAGGATGCCGATCACGACGAAGAACACCACGAATTTTCGCAGCCGGTTCAAACCGAGGTTCTCCTCGAGATAAGGCGCGAGCCGAGCCGCGCACGAGCATAGAGACGAAAGGAACCCGAAACCGGACAGCTCCGTCGAGGCTTGCTTCGAGGCGCGGTCGTGTCCCAGAGGCGGTGGACGTGGCAACCGCTCTGCAGCTCAGAGGTCGAGGTCTGTGTGCTCGGTGATCTGAAGCACTTCGAGTGTGCGACCGAGCCCGAGGTAGACGGCCAAGCACAATGTGAGATCCAGGATCTCGTCGTCGGCGTAGTGGTCGCGCAGCCGACCGAAGAGTTCGTCACCGATCGCACGGTGATCGACCGCGAATTGCTCGGCGTACTCGATGGCCAAGCGTTGTCGATCGGTGTAGCCGGGAAAGGTTCGCCACGCGTCGAGATGCTCGTACATCTCCTCGGTGACGCCGGCTTCGACGACTGATCGCGCTCGGAAGGTCGCGCACGCTCCGCACGCATTGAGTTGTGCGATGCGCATGCGGGCGACCTCGCGTTCGGCCGCTGGGAGCTTGCTGGACCCGTACGCAGTGGTGATCATCTTGCTCACCATGCCGGCCATCTCGGGTCGCAGCGTCCACACCATGGTGCTCTCGCCGCCGGGCCCGTCGGGGATGTCGATGCGCGCCATGACGAGGCAGTGTACGGCGCGCCGCCCTCGAATCATTCGCCTGGGTTCGGCAATCTAGACTCACACGCTCATCCGGGACGAGTGTGCAAGGGCAGGGGAGCGATGCATCCGAGATTGATCGCCGTGTGCACCGTCGCCGTCTTGAGCATGGTGGCAGCGTGTTCGTCGGGCGGAAACTCGAAGAGCTCGTCCTCGGCGACGACCACGAGCAAGGCGGCGCCCGGCTCCGGGCGGGTCACCGATCTGAAGCTCGACCCCAAGCACGACTACGGCAACAAGTACGCGAACGGCATTCTGCCTGTCGGCGACAACAAGTACGTGACCGACGCGCCGAAGAAGGGATCCGTGTTTCTGTGCCGGACACCGCAGGGCCAAGCGGGTGGCGCGCAGGAACGTGGGCCGTGGTTCGTGAACAACAACACCGAGTACGACATCAACAAGAAGGTCGCGGTGGAGGGGACCGTCGGCTGGAACGGGACCTACTCGGAGACGGTGAGCGGCAGCAATCGCGTGATCACGACGAACGACCTGCCGCGCGACCACACGACCGGGGTCTTCCCTATCCAGCCCTCCGATCCCGCCTACCAGTACGACCACAACCCGAATCAGATCGCGCCCCAATCGCTCACGTACACCCTCAACGCGGCTCCGACCGTCGCCGCAAAGTCCAGCTGCGTCGGCGGCGAGGTGGGCGTGATGATGACCGGCGTCGCGCTGTTCGACGCCTTCGACGCCGGCGGGCGTGACGCCGGCGCGTGGGAGGTCCAGGACGGTTGCAACGGCCACCCGCAGATCTCGAGCGAGTACCACTACCACACGCTGAGCAGCTGCATTCAGGACGCGACGGTCACCAACGTCATCGGGTTCGCGCTCGACGGCTTCCCGATCACCGGACCAAAGGTCGGCGACAACAACATCCTCACGACGAGCGATCTCGACGAGTGTCACGGCATCACCAGCACGATCACGCTCGACGGCCAACAGGTCGAGACGTACCACTACGTGATGACCCAGGACTTCCCGTACTCGGCGAGCTGCTTCCGCTCGACCGCGGCCCAACCGCCGGGCCAACCCGCGGGACCGCCGGGCCCGTCGGGCGGACCGCCCCGCTGATGCCCGGGATACCGTACGGCGCGTGGGCGGCAGCGAATCGGAGCCCCGATATGTCCGGCCCGGCTGGTTCACCGGGCACGTGTTCAACCCGATCGTCGCGTTGCTCACGCGGGCCGGGGTCAGCGTCTGGGGATCCCGGGAGCTGCGCGTGCGCGGGCGCAAGACCGGCGAGTGGAGGACCACGCCGGTCAACCTCCTGACCTACGAAGGCAATCGCTACCTCGTCGCGCCGCGCGGCGTGACGCAATGGGTTCGCAACCTGCGGGCGACGGAAGAAGGAGAGCTGCGCGTCGGGCGACGCACGGAGGCGTTCCTGGCAACGGAGCTCCCCGACGAGGAGAAGCCGCCGATCTTGCGCGCTTACCTCAAGCGTTGGAAGGCCGAGGTGGGTGTGTTCTTCGGCGGTGTCAGCGCCGAATCGTCCGAGGAGGAGCTGCGCCGCATCAGCCCCGACCATCCCATCTTCCGCATCGAGGCGACGCCGCCGGTGTGAGCGCGGCGCCCCCGGGAGGCGCTCGAGACTCTCAGCGAGCCCGGTCGAGTTGCTCGAACAGCTGCGCGTACTGCTCGAGGTGGCGGTCGCCGAGGAACTCCGCCGTCGCGCGCTGGCGCGCGTTCTCGCCGAGCAGCTCGGCATACGTCGAGTCGTCGAGCAGGCGCCGCACGGCCTGTCCGAACTCGACCGGGTCCCGGGGGTCGTTGACCAGCAGGCCGTGCTGGCCGGACACGATCTGGTCCACGATGCCGCCGACGGCGCTGGCGACGATCGGCCGGCCCTTCCACATCGCCTCGGCGACCGTCAGCCCGAAGCCCTCGGCGAGGCTCTTCTGCGTGACGACGCTGGCGTGGCGCTGAATGGCGTTGACCATGATCGCGTTCTCCACCGCGTCCTGCATCGGGAGACATGCGAGATGGATGCGGCTCCGCTCGGCGTGCGGGAGCCGGCGCCAGACCTCGATGCAGCGCTCGAACGTGGCCGCGCCCTCCGGGTCGTCGGCCACGCCGGTCACGACGGGGCCGACAAGAAGGAGATGGGCGGAGCCGGCTCCGGCGACGTGGTCTGCGAAGGCGGTCATGACGCCGACCATGTCCTTCAAGGGATCCCAACGCGACACCTGAACGACGAGCGGCACGTCCGCCGGCGGCGGTGGGCCCGTCTGGAGCACGTCGACATGACGGTTGATGCGACCGATGGAGCCGTCCTCGAGGGTGAATGCCGCCACCGCAGCGGGCGGCTCGCCGGCGAGCAGTCCGACGTAGTGCAGCACCGCCTCGACATCAGCCGGGCTCATCGGCTGGTTCTTGGCCGAGAAGGGATCGATCGACGGCGGGATCACGAAGGTGCGACGCGGGTCGGCCCAGTCGGGCGCGTACGCCGCCCGGCTGAACACGTAGGCATCGACGTCGTCGAGGTACGGGCGCAGGAAGGCCCACGCTTGTTCCGTGTGCGCGTTCATGGCGTCGGCGCCCACGTGGCAGCGCCACACCACGATCACCCCCGCCCGCGCAAGGGCTTGCGCGAGCCCTGCGGTTTGCGGATCGTGCAGTAAGACGATGTCGCGCGGCCGGACCAGCGCCAACAGCTCGTCGGCGTTGGCGCTCAGGATCTCCTCGTAGTGGCGCCGCTCGCGACTGCCGAGCGGGCCGCCGTCGCCGGGCGCGCCGTGGAGGTTGTTGTGGATGCGCTTCGTGATCTCGAAGAAGTGGGGATCGCCCTGGATGACGACCCATTGGGCGTCGACGCCCGCACCGCGGGCGTACGCCAGGAGGGTACGGAGCATCTCGGCGACGCCGCCGCCGGACGCGGTCGAGTTCACGTTCAGCACGACCCGCCCGGCCAGCAACTCACGAGCGCCCTTTGCCGTGGCCTTGAATCGCTCGGCGCGCTCCGGCCCGATCAGCGGGAGCAACCGGTCGGGTGTGAGCGCCGCGACCTGGACCTCTTCGAGCTTCATAGGACTCCGCTCATGCAGTGACCGGGACACGCCACTCGAGGACGGTGCCTCCGGTCTCCAGATCCGACACGACGAGGCCCCCGCCCATGGTCGCGGCGCGCTGCTCGATGTTGTGCAACCCGCGACCGTTCTCGCGCGGCGTCGGGAGCCCTTTGCCGTTGTCGGTCACTCGGACGACAACGTCCGTGCCCACTTCGACCGTGACGTTCACGTGTGACGCACCGGCGTGCTGGGCGACGTTGGACAGCGCCTCTTGCAGGACGGCGAGCAGATGTTCGGCGGCGTTCTCGGAGACGAGTGTGTCGATCGGTCCGTCCATGTGCAGCTCGGGCGAGAACCCCAGCACCTCGCGCGCACCGTCGATCACGGCGAAGATCGAGACTCGAATTCCACGCTGCACGGGCGTCCGCAACGCGAAGATCGTGCTGCGGATCTCACGAATGGTCACGTCCAGCTCGTCCACGGCGTCGTTGATTCGTGTGTCCAGGTCATCGCGGCCCATGACCGGCAGCATCGTCTGGAGCGCCATGCCGGTCGCGAAGAGTCGCTGGATGACCTTGTCGTGGAGGTCGCGGGCAATGCGCTCGCGGTCTTCGAGGACGGCGACCTCTTCCGACCGTTGCATCAGCCGCGCGTTCTCGATCGCAACCCCGGCGGCGGCCGCCAGTGCGATCGCGAGGCGCTCGTCTTCCTCGGTGAACTCGTCGGCGCCCCGCTTGTCGCAGAGGTACAGGTTCCCGAACACCGCGTCTCGCACCAGCAACGGGACCCCGAGGAACGAGTGCATGTCCGGATGGTGCTCGGGGAAGCCAAAGGATTGGTCGTGGGCGCTGAGATCGCGCAGGCGCAGCGGTCGTGGATCGACGATGAGGACCCCCAGGATCCCGTGTCCCTCGGGCAGGTGACCGATGGCGGCATAGCGTTCGGCGTCGATGCCCGCCGTGATGAACTGGCTGAGGTGCTGGTCCTCGCCGATGACGCCGAGAGCGCCGTAATTGGCCGAGACGAGCGAGCACGCGGACTCCACGATCCGCTCCAGGACGATCGGTAGGCTCAGATTCGACCCGACACTCGTGATCGCATCGAGCAGCTGCTGGATGTGTGGGTTGATCTTGCTGAACGGCAAGGGCACATTCTGATCCTGAGGTGAACGGTGGGCAATGCGGTGCGGGTGTTCCTCCTCGACGACCACGAGATCGTCCGTCGCGGCGTCAAGGAGCTCCTCGAGGCGGAAGGGGACCTCGAAGTCGTCGGCGAGGCCGGGACCGCTGCTGAAGCGCTGGCGCGCATCCCGCCGACGCGTCCCGATGTCGCGGTGCTCGACGTCCGACTCCCCGACGGTGACGGCGTACAGGTGTGCCGAGAGATCCGCTCCGCCCATCCCGAGATCCAGTGCCTCATGCTCACGTCGTTCGCGGATGACGAAGCCCTCTTCCAGGCGATCGTGGCCGGCGCGTCGGGATACGTCCTCAAGCAGATCAAGGGTGCGGACGTCGTCGAGGCGGTGCGCGCTGTCGCGAGCGGCCGGTCGCTCCTCGATCCTTCGGTGACGGCCCGCGTCCTCGAGCGGCTCCGCAGCGGCTCCGAGGAAGACGAGCTGCTCGCTCGTCTGAGCCCGCAGGAGCGGAACATCCTGCGGCTGATCGCCGACGGCCTCACGAACCGTCAGATCGCCGAGCAGGTGCATCTCGCCGAGAAGACGGTGAAGAACTACGTGTCGAATCTCCTCTCGAAGCTGGGCATGGAGCGCCGCACCCAAGCCGCGGTGTACGCCGCCCGACTCGGCGCGCAGCAAGGGCGGACGCCCGAGGGGTGAACGTGTCAGCCCGCTCTCAGCGGACACACAGCGAGCGGCGGCCGCGTTCGGATGGCGCAATGAGGGTCATAACCTGGAGCGGTGGTCGCCCGGTCGAGGACGCGAAAATGGCGTTACGTCGTGCCGGTCGCGCTGGTGGGCCTGCTCTGGGCGGGATACTCGGTTCGTGACCGGCTCGAAGCTCGGGCCGTGCCCACGCTGCCGGCACGGACGCCCGCCGAAGTCGCCGACTGGGCGGCGAGTCCGCACCCCGAACCGAGGTCCGGCTTCCTCGAGACGAGCACCAACCTCGGGTTGGGCGACTTCGGGACGTCGACGGGCGAGAGCGGGGGGTCGCTCGTGGGCCTGGCGGCGGGGACGAACGACGCTCGGTTGTGGCAGGACGGGAGCCAACGCCGGATCGCGCTCCTGCAGCAGCTCGAGGAGACCGACTGGTACCGCAACGGCGACCTCACCTACGTCTGGCACAGTCGCCAGTCACGCGTCACGAAGGTGGAGAACCCGACCACCACGCCCGACGCGACCGGGCTGATCTCCGCGCTCGCGGGCGGGGGGACCATCGAATCGCCCGACGGGATGGCGGCGCGGCTCCTCCCGTTGCGGACGCAGTCGACCCGACTGGCACTGCGTGAGCCCACGTACGTCGCCGACCGGCCCGCCTACCAGCTGGCGTTGATCCCGCAGACGCCGACGTCGCTCGTCACCGAGGTCAGGATCGCCGTCGACGCCGCCACCGGGTTGCCCTTGAAGGTGGCGGTGCACACGCGCAGCGGGACCGTGGCGATCGAGAGCAAGTTCACCTCCATCACGTTCAAGCGACCGGCGGCGTCGAACCTGGCGTTTACGCCGCCGCCGGAGGCGAAGGTGGCGGACGGCGCCAGCGTGACCGCCGCGCCCGACTTCTCCAACGAGCAGCAGCAACGCGACCGGGAGCGAACAGTCGGGGACGTGCAGTCCGTCAAGGGCGTCGACCAGACGCTGCTCCGCCTCGGCACCACGGGGGACGGCTGGAACGAGGTCGTCGCGGTTTCCGGTCTCAGCTTCTGGCGGACGGACAACCTGTCGCGCACGGCGAAGCCGGTCAGTGGCCCGTATGGCACCGGACGGCTCTTGGAGACTCCTGTTTTCAGCCTGCTCATCCTCCCCAACGGTCGCATCGTCGCGGGCGCCGTCACACCGGCCGGGCTCGAGCCCGCCGCCACGCAGATCGCGTCGGCCACATGAGCGAAGACCTCGCGATCGAGACCACCGGGCTCACGAAGCGTCTCGGCCATACCGCGGTCGTGGACAAGGTCGATCTCGCCGTGCCGCGGGGCAGCGTGTACGGGTTCCTCGGGCCGAACGGGTCGGGCAAGACGACGACGATCCGGATGCTGCTCGGGCTGATCTGGCCCACCGCAGGCTCGTTCCGTCTCCTGGGGGAGACGATGCCCGCCGCCAGCTCCCGGGTGCTCCCGCAGGTCGGGGCGCTCGTCGAGGGGCCGGCGTTCTATCCGTGGCTCACGGGCCGTCAGAACCTGCGGCGCATCGATGCCGCCGGACCCGACGGTCAGCGCAAGACGCGCGCCGCGCGCATCGACGCCGCCCTGACCAAGGTCGGGCTCGGCGCCGCCGCGACCAAGCGCTACCGCGCCTACTCACTCGGCATGAAGCAGCGACTGGGTCTCGCCGCCGCGCTCCTCCGGCCCCGCAGCCTGCTCGTCCTCGACGAGCCCACGAACGGCATGGACCCGCAGGGAACGCGTGAGATCCGCAACCTCGTTCGCGAGCTGGCGTCAGAAGGTTCGACCGTGTTCCTGTCGACCCACCTCCTCAGCGAGGTGGAGCAGCTCTGCACGCACCTCGGCATCATCTCGGTGGGCAAGGTCGTCGCGCAGGGATCCATCGAGGACCTCCGCGGTCGGGGCGACGCGATGCTGCGCGTCGAGACCGAGGACGCCGGCGACGCGGCGCAGGTGCTCGACCGTCTCGGGTTGGAGTCGATCGTCGTGGCCGGCGAGGTCGTCTCCGCTCAGCTCGACGGGCAACGACCCGAAGAGTGCAACCGGGCGCTGGTCATGGCGGGCGTGGGCGTCCGAAGCCTGACGACCGACCGGCGCAGCCTCGAAGACGCATTCGTCGCGCTGACTGGAGAGGGATTCGATGTGGCTGGCTGACATCGGGCTGCTGTTCCGGCGCGTCCGCACGCGCGTGTTGCTGCTCGTGCTCGCGGCCGTGCCGATCGCAGTCGCAGTCGCGGTGCGTCTCTCGGGCGAGGGACCGAGCCCGGGATCCGGACCGCGCTTCTTCGACCAGATCACCAACAACGGCGTCTTCGCCGCCCTCGTCGGCCTCACCGTCACCCTGCCGTTCTTCCTTCCCCTCGCGGTTGCGATCGTCGCCGGCGACGCGGTGGCGGGGGAGGCGAACCTCGGCACGATGCGATACCTGCTGTCTCGTCCCGTCGGGCGGACACGGCTGCTCGTCATCAAGGCGACGACCGTGACCATCTTCTGCTTCGTGGCCACCTTCGCAGTCGCCATCGCCGGACTGATCGCCGGCGCCATCCTCTTCCCGATCGGGGACGTCACCACGCTGTCCGGCGACACGTTGTCGCTTGCCGCGGGCACGTTGCGGATCGGCCTGGCGGCCGTGTTGGTCGCGTTGTCACTGCTCGGCCTGGCCGCCATCGGCATGTTCATCTCGACACTCACGGACGCACCCGTCGGTGCGATGGCCGGGACCGTCGGCGTGGCCGTGATCAGTGGCGTGCTCAATGCGGTCCCGGCGCTGTCGTGGCTGCACCCGTTCCTCCTCACCCACTACTGGCTCTCGTTTGGCGACGTCCTCCGGTCGCCGGTGTACTGGAACCAGATCCTGCTGAACCTTCTCGTCCAAGCGGTGACCGTCGCCGTGTTCGCGACCGCGGCCTGGTCACGCTTCACGAGCAAGGACGTGCTCGCGTAGGGGTGACAAGGTGCCGGGTATGGCCGGCGCCGACGACAACCGGAGGCGACACGGGTCAGGTCGGCGAACGCGCGGCCGGCCGGTCGGCGGCCGTCGTCGGCGGGATCGGGCTCTTGACCTTCCCTTCGTCGAGCACGTGCGAGGGCACCGACGTGACGACGGTTCCCTCCCGGAAGAGCAGGCGAACCTTCAGCCAGAGGGCGGTTTGGTTGTGCAGGAGCTGCTGCCACCAGTGGCGGACGACGAGCTCGGGGATGATGACGGTCACGACGTCCGAGCTCCAGCGCGCGTCGATATCGTCGAGGTACTCGAGGACAGGTTCGTTGATCTCCCGGTACGGCGAGTCCACGACGTCGAGCGGGATGTCGAAATCGAAGCGCTCCCATTGCTCGCGGATCCGGTTCGCCTGGTCGGCGTCGAACGCGACGGAGACGGCGTGCAAGAAGTCCGGCCGGAGTGACCTCGCATACGCGAGGGCCTGGATGACGCCGATGTGCACCTTCGGCCCCACGAGGACGACGACCGTGTGTTGGATGTCGGGGAGCTTGATTCCGGGCTCCACGCGCATGGCCCGATCGACCGTCGCGTAGTGGTGGTGGATCCCCTTGAAGAGGAGCACGAGGAGCGGGATCACGAGGGCCGGGATCCATGCCCCCTCGGTGAACTTTGACACCAGGATCACGGCGGTGACGAGGGTCGTGGCGAGCGCTCCCACGCCGTTGATCACGAGCCCCGCCCGCCATCTCGGCTCGCGGAGTCGCCAGTGGTGCACGACCATGCCCGCCTGGGAGAGCGTGAACGCCGTGAACAGCCCGACGGCGAAGAGAGGGATCAACGAGCTGACGCTCGCGCCGAACCCGATCACGAGCCCTCCCGCGGCGATCGAGAGGACGAGGATGCCGTTCGAGAGCACGAGCCGGTCGCCGCGGTTGGCGAGCTGCCGGGGCATGAACCCGTCCCCGGCGATGATCCCCGACAGCCGGGGGAAGTCGGCGTACGCCGTGTTGGCCGAAAGCGTCAGGATCGCGGCCGTAGACGCCTGCAGGACGATATAGAGAGGGCCACCTCCGCCGAACACCGCGTGCCCCATCTGCGAGAGGATCGTCTCGTTCTCCGAGAGCGTTGGACGCAGCTGGTCGGCGAGAACCGCGATCCCGGTGAACAGTGAGCCGAGGATGAACCCGGTCCACATGAGCGTGATTGCCGCGTTGCGCGATTCCGGCTTGCGGAAGGCCTGCACACCGTTCGAGATCGCCTCGACGCCGCTCAACGCCACCGCGCCCGACGAGAACGCGCGCATCAACAGGAAGAACGTGACGCCGCCGAGCATCGTCTCGCCCCCGGTGAAGTGCGCGAGCTGCGCGTGGTTCACAGGCAGTGGTTGCAGGTCGCCCGTGAACGTGCGGAACAGGCCCCAGACCACCAGCAGGGTCATCATCGACACGTACACGTAGGTCGGTGGCGCGAACAGCCGGCCCGACTCTCTGACTCCGCGCAGGTTCCCGACGGCGATCAGGACGATGAGCGCCACGGCGAGCTCGACCTCGTAGCCGCGCAGCGCTGCGATCGCCGAGGTGATCGCAGCGACCCCGGCCGCGACCGACACCGAGACCGTCAGCGTGTAGTCGACCAGCAGCGATGCCGCGGCTACGAGCGACGGGTTCGTTCCGAGGTTCTCGCGGCTCACGATGTACGACCCGCCGCCGTTCGGATAGGCGTACAGCGTCTGCCGGTAGCTCAGGACCACGATCACGAGGAGCGCGACCACGAGCAGCGAGATCGGCACGAGGTACCCGAGCGCGGCCATGCCCGCCGCCGGCACCAGCACCACCAGGATCTCCTGGGTCGCGAACGCGGTCGACGCGATCGCGTCCGTCGAGAAGACGCCCAACGCCAGCCGCTTCGGGAGGCGTTGCTGCTCGAACTCCCTCGATGACAACGGGCGTCCGATCAGCAGCCGCTTGACCGCGCTGTAGGGCACGACGCCTCCTTGCTTCGGATGCGCCCGTATCTTCGCCGCTGTCCTGCGCGTCGACCGGCGGCGGTCGCCCCGCAGCCTGCGGACGGAGGTCCGCGAGGGAGTCGACGGACGCTGGCCAGGGAGCGTGCATCCTGTCGAGATGGGCGTTATGCTCCCGAATCGCCGATATCGGGCATGCGGACCATTCAAGGAGGACCACCCCATGAAGCTGCTGGCCCGCGTCTTCGCCGCCGCGGTCACATGTGCGACCGTCGCCGTGCCGTTGGTGGCGGCCGACGCGCCCTCCGCGAGCGCCGCGCCCACGTGGGCGCCGGCGGCGACGGCGCCGATCCACCCCGGCGTCCAGACCTTCACGGCCGGGGCGCAGTGCACGGCGAACTTCGTCTTCTTCGACGCCTCGAACACGGTGTACATCGGCCAGGCGGCCCACTGCTCGGGCACCGGGGGCAACACTGCGACGAACGGTTGCACCTCGGGCTCGCTGCCCATCGGCACACAGGTGCAGGTGACCGGCGCGTCGCAGCCGGGCGTCATGGTCTACAACTCCTGGCTGACGATGCAGGGGCTGGGCGAGGCGGACGCCAACACCTGCCAGTTCAACGACCTTGCGTTGATCCGGTTGAATCCGGCCGACGCCGCGAAGGTCAACCCGTCGATCCCGTTCTGGGGCGGCCCGAACGGCGTCGACACCAACGGCACGGTCCAGGGCGAGAACGTGTACTCGTACGGGAACTCCGAGCTGCGCGGCGGCGTGAGCCAGCTGAGCCCGAAGCAGGGCATCAGCCTCGGTGACGCCGGTGGCGGCTGGAGCCACAACGTGTACACCGCGTCGCCCGGGATCCCCGGCGACTCCGGAAGCGCGTTCCTCAACTCGACGGGCGCCGCGCTGGGCGTGCTCAGCACGGTCCAGATCGCGCCGGTCGCCGGCTCGAACGGCGTCGGTGACGTCAGTCGCGAGATCAACTACATGAACGCGCACTCGTCGCTCGGCGCGCAGCTGGCGTTGGGCACGCAGCCGTTCAACCCGAACCTCGCCGCCAACCTGCTCGGCTCACTCGGGCTCTGAGCAAGGCGGGCTGAGAAGCGCGTTCTCGCGGCCCGGGGCCTAGCCCCGGGCCGCGGCGCGTCACAGCAGCTCGGCCACGCGCCGCTCGACGTCGGCGATCGCCGCGGGTAGGTCGTCGACCTCGCGCTCGACGGCACGGCGCCGACGCGCGAACACGAAGAGGCATCGCGCCACCGGGGTGCCGAGCGTCCGCTCGAGAGCGAGGGCGTACGCGGCGCCCTGCGCCCGGTACCGCTGCATGGCGGCGTCGAGCTCGTCGTCGGTGGGCGTCTGGTCGGTCTTGTAATCCACCACGACGAGCCCCTCGAGGGTCTCGATCAGCAGGTCGACGAAGCCCTCGACCGTGATGCCGTCGACGACGGCGGCGACGGGAACCTCGCGCCAGTACCGGCCTCCTGTAACCGCGGCGCGCACCGTGTTCGACTGCAGGACGCTGCGAGCCAGCGCCCGGATCTCCGCCTCCCGTTGGGGGATCCCCTCGGCGAGGGCCTGCGCCCGGGCGGTGGCGTCGAGGCCGTCGCCGGTGGCCAGGTCGACCGTCTGGAGGACCGCGTGCACGGCGCGGCCCACCGACGTGCCCGCACGTCCCCGCCGCCACGCCGGCCGGTCGTCGACGGGCTCGTCCTTCTCGACTGCGACGTCGGTGGCGGAGTCAGCCGACACCGGAGGCTCCTTCGCCAACGTTGTGGCGGCGACGGTCGCGGGACGCCCGGCGCGGTCGAGCAGCGCGGCTCGCGCCGCGATCCAGCGCTCACGTTCACCGGGCGTGTCGTCCGCCTCGCCGGCGGAGGGCGCCGGCGGCGAGGGAGAGCGGGCCGGTTGCTCGCCGTCGACGTCGAGCTCGAGGACGGCGGCGGGCGCGTCATCGGCGTGCTCGCACAACAGCGCGGCGTGGCAGTCGATTCGCTCCGTGCGCTTGTGGTGCAGGCTCACCAGCAGGTGGTCGCGGGCGCGGGTCGACGCGACGTAGAGGAGCCGTAGCCGCTCGGCGGCGTCGAGCTCGTCCTCGCGTTGCGAGCGCTCGTGCCACCCGGCGGTCTCGAATCGGGTGCCCTGCGCGACGCGCCCGACCCGGACCTCGAAGGTGCCGTCGGGGTTCCAGAGCACGGGCGTCGCGCGGTTCGGCGGGCTGACGTTGAGCCCGGCGAGGATCACGATGGGGAACTCCAGCCCCTTGGCGCCGTGAACCGTGAGCACGCGGAGTGCGTCGTCGTCGGGCTCGGGCACGACGATCTCGACAGCGCGCGCACGCTCGTCAGCCAGTTGCTGGACCCACTCGATGAAGCCGCGCAACCCGCGACCGGAGGCGGCGTCGTACGCACGCGCCTGGTCGAGGAAGAAGCGGATGCGCCGCCAGTGGTCGCGCGGTCGCCGGTGCGTGACCGCGAGCTCCAACAAGCGGCGCTCGCGCACGATCGCCTCCACCGTCTGGCTGACCGATTGCCACCAGCGCGCGTCGTGGAGCCGCCGGAGCGCGGTGAGCGCCGCGGCCACCGGGTGGTCGAGTGGCAGGTCGTCGGGCGCGGCCCGCCGGTAGTCCCAGCGCCCGCCGCGGCGGTAGTAGTCGACGAGCTCGTCGTCCCCGCAGCCGAACGCCGGCGACCGCAGCGACGCAACCAGCGCGATCTCGTCGGTGGGATCGTCGAGCGCGGTCAGGATGGAAAGCAGGTCGCGGATCTCGGCCGTCGAGAAGACGAGCGACTGGCTCTCGATCCGGACCGGCACGTCGGCGCGTTCGAGTGCGTCCTCCAAGTCGGGCAGCGCCGTGCGCGTCGGCAGCAACAGCGCGACGTCGTCGTAACGGGCGCGCCGCATCTCCCCGGTGACCGGGTCGACGATCTCCCACACGTCGTCCTTGATCCGACGGGCGAGGGCGGCGACGGCGTCGGCCTCGACGGCGCGGACCTCGGCGACGTGCTGCACGTCGGCAGGCCCGCCGAAGGTGGCGACGGGCGGCACCGGCGTGGGGGAGGCATCGCGCTCGGCGACCAGTGGGACGTGTGCGGCTTGCGTGCCCTGCTCGTCGCGCTCGAAGAGGCGGGCGAACATGTGGTTCACCCACTCGAGGACTCCGGGCACGGACCGGAAGTTCTGGGTGAGCTCGCGTCTGCCCTCGAGCAGCTCCTCCTCGACCCGGTGGTACAGCTCGAGGTCGGCCCGGCGGAACCGGTAGATCGACTGCTTCGGGTCGCCGACGAAGAACGCCCGACCGGGCGCGATCTGCACTTCCCACCATGACCGTTCGCCCGCGTCGGGGTCGTCCGACGCGAGCAGCACCGCGATCTCGATCTGCAACGGATCCGTGTCCTGGAACTCGTCGATCAACAGGACCCGGAACCGCTCGCGGAGCGCGGCGCGCACGTCCGGGTTGCGTTGCAGCACGTCCCGCGCCAGCACGAGCAGGTCGTGGAACTCGATGCGGCCGTCGCGACGTCGCTCGTCTGCGTAGCCCCGCACGAAGCCGCGCAAGCGGGCGACCAGCACGTCGAGCGTCGCCTGCTGCTGGCGGCGGACGAGCGCGGTGCGCGCCGCGTCCGCATGCTCGAGGAGACCTCGTACCTCTTGGACGGGACAGCTCCAGTTCCCGTGCCGCCCGACGTTCGTGGCCAGCTTCGGCATTTCGCCCAGCAGGTCGAGGCGGTCGAGGTCGTCGGTCGCGCCGCGCAGGACGTCGGCCCACCCCGCGAGCGCGTCGATGTGCAGGAAGAGCTTGTCCTGGCGGACACGGCAGTCAGCGAGCCGGGCCACCGCCTGCTCGAGAGGCGCGAGGACCGGCCCCAGGTCGACCGCCGGCGCCGGCGCCGCGACCGCGGCCGCGGGCCGCAGGCGCTCGTAGTGCTCGTGCAGGACGAGCGCGACGCGGCGCAGGTGATCGAAGTCGACACCCAGCGCGAGCGCCGGGAGCAGGACCGGCTCGAGCTCGGAGTCGGCGACGAGCGCGTCGAGGAACTGTCCCCAGCGCTCCTCGAAGCGAACCGCCGCCTCGACGTCGTCGACCACCTCGAACCGGGGTGGCAGCCCGGCCTCGAGCGGGTGCTCGGCGAGAATCCGCTGGGCGAAGCCGTGCAACGTCGAGAGCGCGGCGTCGTCGACGTCGTCGAGCGCCGCCCGGCACCGTTCGCGCTCGTCGGGCTCGAGCTCCGGGTCGGTCGCAGCCTGCTCCAGACGGGAGCGGATGCGGTCGCGCAGCTCGCCCGCGGCGGCCTCCGTGAACGTGATCGCAGCAAGCTCACGGATCTCGACGTGGCCGCGCGCGATCAGCGACACGACCCGCTCGACGAGCGCGGTGGTCTTCCCGGTACCCGCGCCGGCCTCGACGAAGAGGGTGGCGTCGTGGAGGTCGCGGATCGCGTCGCGCGCGGCCGCGTCGACGGGAGTCACTCCTCCTCCTTCTCATCCGGCGTCGGGTCGGCGAGCTCCCGGAACCGAACCACGACCGGGTCGGCCCGCTTGCGGGTCCAGTCGTCGTCGCGCGCCGGCGAGCAGACGCGGTCGAAGGCGCAGTAACAGCAGTTCTCCCACGTTTCGCGGCCACGGCCGTCCTGGCGGGGCTTGTCTGGGAACGCGGGGAACACGCCGGCGCCGATGCCGTCCACGATCGTCGAGACGTTGTCGGTGAACTGATCAAGTGTCGGCTTGTCGAGCCTGATGCCCGCGAGCGCGTCGGTGCCGAACTCGCGCGTCCACCAGTAGTACGCGTGCACGTTGGCTGTGGCCCCGTCACCGGCCATCGCCAGCCCATACACCGGCAGCTGGAGCCGGTTGCCGCGCTCGAGCCCCTTGGTGGGGTCCTCGGGCCGGCCCGTCTTGTAGTCGAAGACGACGATCGGCGACCCGTTCGGGCCCTGGTCGACGCGGTCGATGCGCCCGTGGAAGCGCACCACGCGACCGTCCGCCAGCGTGATGGTCGCGGGGGCGCCGGAATCGCCGCCGAACCCGAACGCGAGCTCACGTGCGCCCGCCCGGGGGACGACGGCGAGCTCGCCGCGGATCTCCTCGTCGGTGTCGAGGAAGCCCTCGAGCTCCCGCAGGATCCGTCGCCGGTCGAGCTTCCAGAGCAATGGCCGCCCGGTGAGGCCTTCGCTCTCGGCCTCGTTGCAGTACCGCTCGCCGATCGCGAGGAGGAGCGCCCGCTCGGCGTGGTCCCACGGCTGGTCGGGTGCCGTGCGGGGCTCGACGGCGTCGAGGAACTCGGCGAGCACCTTGTGCACGAGGCTGCCGCGTTCGAGCGGGCCGATGCGATCGGTGGCCTCGGGGCGCTCGACCTCGCGTACCCGCAGCACCCGTGCCAGCAGGTAGCGAAAGGGGCACGTCGCCCAGCTCTCGAGGGAGGTCGGGGAGAGCGCGTCGTCCTCGTCGGGCAGGAGGCCCGGAACGGCTCCGACGTTGCCATCGAACCGTGTGAGCGCGGCAGAGCGGCGGGCCCGCAACGCGGAGACTCCGGCCGCGAGCGACGGAGTCGCGGCGATGAGGGGGTGGCGGTCGAGTGGCCGTCGACGTTCCTGCCACGCACGCAGGCTGCGGACGTCGCGCTCGGTCAGCGATCCCTCCTCGCCCGGTGCGCGTACGCCCGCCTCGAACGACGGCACGACGTGCAGCCACCCGGTGCTCCCGAGTCGAGTGAGCTCCTCGGCGCCCACTGTCTCGCCGAGCAGGGAGCTCGCGGTCTCGAGCAGCCACCGGGCCGGGAGCCGCTTGCGTTGTGCGCGCGGGTCGGCGCGCGGGTAGGAGAGCGACCGCACCGGCGCCGTCGCGAGCGCGGCCAGGTAATCGCG
>Ga0075435_100000238_pt1 | contig 33882 bp, 38 predicted proteins | sample RhiMethybrSRZTD4_FD_75302 | JGI IMG/M metagenome (GOLD analysis project Ga0075435, IMG submission 75302) | Populus rhizosphere microbial communities from Tennessee, USA - Rhizosphere MetaG P. TD hybrid SRZTD4 | ecosystem: Host-associated > Plants > Roots > Rhizosphere > Soil | place: USA...
CAAGACCTTCAGCCGTTGGCGCGACCCTGGGGTGTGAGTCTTGGTGCGCTTGGCCGACTGCTAGTCCTACTTGCTTCCCTGTGGAGCGCTTCAGCCCTCGCCGCCTCGGCGGACTCGTGGCTGTTGAGCCGATGGTCGAGTTGATGGAAGAGCACCTGAAGACACTAGCGCAATACCCGCCGGTGCAGGGCGGCACTTCCTTCGACATGTCCAACATCGTGCAGCAGTTTCTGCAGCGATCGAAGCAGTAGCGGGCGATGAGCCGATTCTTCGGTGCAGTAGTCCTAGTAGCCGTCAGTGCCCTTGCGTTCGCCCAGGGCGCCCAGAAGCCGAACATCCTCTTCGTCCTGGTCGACAACCTCGGCCACGGGGAACTGGGCGTATGCGGCGGGGGGGCAACGCGCGGTGCACCGACGCCGCGCATCGACAAGCTGGCGAGCGAAGGCCTGCGCCTGACGAATATGAATATGGAGGCGTGGGGGACTCCCGATCCCTATACTCCGAAGGCGAGGCCATGATGTTTACACGACGCAGGTTCCTGGGAACGACGCTCGGCGCTGCCGCGCTGGCGAGCGCCGGATGCGCGACGCAGTCCGGCGGCAAGCGCCAGATCACGGATGCGCAAGTGCATTTGTGGAAGGCCAATGGGCCTGACTATCCCTGGATTGCGGGCGCGACGCCGCAGCTGCCGGAGCCGTTCACGGTCGAGCGCATCGTGCCGCTGATGGACGCGGCCGGCGTTGACCGCGTGGTGATCGTGCCGCCGGCCCTGAACGACGTGAATGCGTATGCACTAGATGCGGTCAGGCGCTATCCCGGCCGCTTCGCGGTCATGGGCCGCATCCCGTTGGAAGATCCGAAATCGGCCGCATTGCTGCCGGGCTAGAAGAATCAGCCCGGGATGCTCGGGGTGCGGCTGACATTCAACACGCCCGCGACGCTCAAGTGGCTCGACGACGGCACCGCCGACTGGTTCTGGCCGGCGGCCGAAGAACGGGCTGCCGGTCATGTTCCTCGCGTTCGGCAATGTGAATCGTTTCGGGTCCATCGCGCAGCGCCATCCCGGACTGCCGCTCATCATCGACCACATGGGCGTGAATACCGCGATCGCGAAGGAAGGCAAGATGGTGGAGAAAATCGGCGACGCCGTGGCGCTCGCGAAGTACCCCAACGTCGGCATCAAGATGTCGAATCTTGTCAACGCGTCGCTGGAGCCTTATCCATTCCGCGACCTGGACGATCATCTGAAGCGGGTATTCGACGCTTATGGTCCGCAGCGCTGCTACTGGGGGACCGATCTCACCAACACCTCGTTCACCCGGGTGACCTGGAGCCAGCGCATCACCCACTTCACCGAAGAGCTGAAGTTCCTCTCCGAGAGCGACAAGGATTGGGTGATGGGGCGCGCCATCCGCGAAAGGCTGAAATGGGCGTGAAGTAAGCCCAAGGTCCAATTTCGCGTCGTGGGCCGTCTGGCGACACTGGGGCGGGGGAACAACACGGAGACGCCCGCCATGCGTGTCGTCACAACCCTGATCGTCGCAGGTGCGCTCGCCGGCTGCGCCGGCACCGGCGGCTCGCCCTCGACGTCCGACTCGGCCAACCTGCTCGGAACCTACACCGGCCTCCTGCCCTGCGCGGATTGCGCCGGCCTGCGCACCGACTTGCGCCTTTACTCGGCGCACCCCGGAGGCGAGGTGTCCCGCTACGAGATGAGGGAGACCTACATCGCCACGCGCGGCGGCGACCGCACTTCCGAGCGGGCGGGCCGGGCAAAGCTGGTGCACGGAACGGCGAGCGACAAGGCGGCGAGCGTCTACCAGCTCGATGCGGAGCGCGGCGACGCACGACTGTATTTCCTGCGCGCCGCCGACAACGAGCTGCGCCTGCTCGATCACGACAAGCGTGAAATTCCATCCTCCGTTCCGAGGTCGCTCTACCGGGCGATTGCGCTCGCCGAAGCCGATTCGGGCAAGGCGTTCGAGGTGAGTCGCGGCGAGAGGGTCATCGTGCGCCTCGCTTCCAATCGCACCACCGGTTATCGCTGGTCGCTCCTCACTTCAGGCACCGAGTCGCTGACGAGGCTCGCCGCCGGCGAGTACTCGCAGGACGTCGGCGCCGACGGCAAGTCCGGCGCCGGCGGCACCGAAAGCTGGTACTTCCAGGCGAGCGCCACCGGCGCGGAGGAGCTGCGTTTCGAGTATCGCCGGCCCTGGGAAGAGAACGTGCCCGCGGCGAAGTCCGCCAACTACACGGTCAAGGTGCGCTGATCAGGCTTTATGCGCTGGCGATCGCAGCCGTCTTCTCGTTGTCCGCGGCCAGCGCGCAGGGCGCCGACACGCAGTGGCGCTTCGAGGTCAAGCGTCAGAACACCGACCGCGACACCCCGGGCGAATCCACCAAGACCACGCTTCGGCTCGAGGCTTTGCCGGAAGGGCCGGTGGCGCTGTGGCGTCTCGACCTCCCGTTCCCGGACGCGAAGGATACGTTTGAAGGCAGCCCCTTCGATCCCCGCCCGGGAGACATCAAGTTGCGCGCGCGATTGCGGCCGGCGGACGTGAGCGGCGCGCCGGTGTCGTTTTTCTCCGAGCTCACGTTTCCGACCGCCGACCCGGATACGCTCGGACAGGGGAAATACCAGGTCATGCTGGGCGCGGAAACGCTCCATCCGCTGCCATCGATCAGCAACGACGACCACAAGCTCTCCTTTTCGCCTCAGGTACAACAAGTGGTCTCGATCGCGGGCGACTCCGAGCGCAAGGACATCAACTACACGAAGTTCGAGCTTGCGCTGCGCGACGTCTGGCGCAAGCTGTACTCGCTGAAATTGACGGCGAAACCGGTCGTCGATTGGGTGCAGAATGGGAAGACCGGCGCGGTGGCGGAGCTCGAGGGCGCGGTGAGTCTCCAGCACAACTGGAACCTCAAGCTCATGCTCGGCGGGCTGCTATGGGGTGAGGGCACGGCGAGCACGTACGGCACGCGTCTCGAGGTCACAGTCGGGAAGACGTTCTGACTCAGTCGCCAAGGGGAGAGGGGAAAAACATCATGGCCGAGATGCAGCGACACGACCTGACGCGGGTCGTGCTGATGGTGCTCTTCATCGGCGGGCTGATCGCCGCCTCTTTCTGGATCCTGCGGCCGTTTGTCGCGCCGACCATCTGGGCGGTGATGATCGTCGTCCCGACCTGGCAGGCGATGCTCGCGGTGCAGCGCTTCGGGGGCGGGCGGCGCTGGGTCGCGGTGACGGTCATGACGTTCATCCTGGTTCTCCTGCTCATCGTCCCCCTGTCGGTTGCGATCGGAACGATCATCTCCCACCTCGGGGACATCACCGAATGGATCAAGGGGCTGCAGGATTTCCAGGTGCCGCCGCCGCCGGCGTGGCTGCCGCAGATCCCGTTCGTGGGCACCCGGTTGAGCGATGTCTGGCAGGAAGTATCGAGCGAAGGCGTCGAGGTGCTCCGGGACAAGGTCGCTCCCTACGCGCGCGGCCTGCTGGCGTGGTTCGTCGCCGAGATGGGCAGCTTCGGCAAGCTCTTCGTCCAGTTCGTGCTCACGGTGGTCGCCGCCGCGATCCTGTACGGCTGGGGCGAAGGCGCCGCCGACTGGATGCTGCGCTTCGGCTCGCGCCTGGGCGGCGAGCGCGGCGAGGCCGCCATCAGCCTGGCCGGACAGGCGATCCGCAGCGTGGCGCGCGGCGTGGTGGTCACGGCGCTCGTGCAAACCGCGGTCGGCGGCATCGGCTTGTTCATCGCGGGGATCCCCTTCGCCTCGGTCCTGACTGCGCTGATGTTCCTCCTTGCGGTGGCCCAGATCGGCGCCGCGTTGGTGCTCGTCGTTCCGGTTATCTGGTTGTACTGGAGCGGCCATCCGGGCATGGGGACCTTCCTCCTCATCGTCACCATCATCGCCGCCACGCTCGACAACTTCCTGCGCCCGTTCCTGATCAAGCAGGGCGCGGCGGAGCTGCCGCTGCTGCTCATCTTCATCGGCGTGATCGGCGGCCTGATCTCATTCGGGCTGATTGGCATCTTCATCGGCCCGCTGGTGCTGGCGGTGGCGCATACGCTCCTCAACGCCTGGGTGCGCGGCGACGCAGTGCAGAAAACCCCGGCCGTGTAATCCCGCAGTAACAACCACAGCGCCAGATCAGCGCCAATCGCGCCGTTCTCGTCGAACCCGCTCCTCGTAAAAAAAGACCCGGTCACCATCGCTGGAGCCGGGCCTTGACCGGCGAATCGTTTAGGGAGGACGCGCCGGCAATGCGCGAGCACAGTACTTCCCGGGCGCGGCCGAGACTTATCCCGTTGTCGGGTTCGTCTGTAGTCTGAATGGTGATTCTGAGGGCCTTTGTGACAAAATCCGCGCCGCCGTAATGCATTGTTAATTGGTAAGGGCGCAGACTCATTCTGCGCTGGTTGCGTCGTGGGGCGTGGCCAAGCCGGTTCGTGGGGGACCGGTGCCGACGGTATATGCAAGAACGTTGAGCCGTGCCGCGGAACTCTTGGGCGGCGAGGAACAGCTTGCTCGCCATCTGAAGGTTACGCCGAGCCATTTGGCGCTATGGATTCGCGGAATCGAGACGCCACCTACTGAATTCTTCCTGAAGGCCGTGGACGTCATCATGGAACATGAAAATCGGCGAGGTTTGAGGCCGCCGGCAACGTGAACCAGCCGGGCACTGCCTTCAGCCGCGGCGGGATACGACCAAGGACCAATAGGCGCACGATCGGCGTTAGCATCGCCTCTTGGAGCAGTCAATTCACAAGGGGGCGGGATGAATTCTCTGACTCAGACGCGTTCGATCGTGTTGGCATGCGCTCTTGCGCTCGTTCCGGCCGCTGCTTACGCCGAGGAGACGCAGCACCACTGGGGTTACGGCGGCGAACACGGTCCGAGGCATTGGGCCGAGATGAATGCCGAATATGAGGCGTGCGGGGTCGGCAAGGCGCAGTCGCCGATCGACATCCGCGACGCGGTTCCGGCCAAGCTCGATGCGATCGAGTTCGACTACCACCCCACGCCGCTGCACATCATCGACAACGGGCACACCATCCAGGTGAACTACGAGCCCGGCAGCTCGATCTCGGTCGGCGGCAAGCTTTACCAGCTCACGCAGTTCCATTTTCACAAGCCGAGCGAGGAAAGGATCAACGGCAAGCGCTATCCGATGGTCGCGCATCTCGTGCACAAGAACGCCGAAGGCGAGCTTGCCGTCGTCGCGGTGCTCCTGAAGGAGGGCGCGCGGAACCCGGTGGTGAAGACGTTGTGGACCGACCTGCCGAAGGAAAAGGAGAAGGAAAGAGTGATGGAGCAGGTGAAGATCAACGCGGCCAGCCTGCTTCCGAAGAATCACAAGTACTACACGTTTGCCGGGTCGCTCACCACGCCTCCGTGCAGCGAAGGGGTGACCTGGTTCGTGCTGGCCACGCCGAAGGCCATCTCCAAGGAGCAGGTTGCCCGCTTCGGCAAGATTTACCGCGCCAACGCGCGGCCGGTGCAGCCGCTGAATGGACGCGCAGTCAAGGTGAGCCAGTAGTCGAAGCGAAGATTGCTTCCCCGTGCGCACGGCGGCGCTTCTGCTGATCCTCGCGCCGGTCCTCGCGCGAGCGCAGTCGCTGGAGCCGCGTGCTTATGCGAACGCGCCGGTCGGCCTGAATTTTCTGGTCGCGGGCTACGCCTATTCGACGGGCGGGGTTGCATTCGATCCGTCAGTGCCGCTGGAGAATGGGCACGCGCGAGTGAACGCCGTGCCGCTCGCCTACATCCGCTCGCTCGACGTCTTCGGAAATGCCGGGAGCCTCGGGTTGGTCCTGCCGTTTGCCAACCTTTCGGGCAGCGCGACGTTCAATGGCGTGCAGCAGGACCGGGAAATCAGCGGCATGGCCGATCCCGCGCTGCGCTTCGCGGTGAATTTCCACGGCGCCCCGGCGATGAACCTGGAGCAGTTCAAGGCCTACAGGCAGGATCTGATCGTGGGTGCGAGCGTCGTAGTGACCGCGCCGCTCGGGAAGTACGACTCCAGCCGCGTCGCGAACCTCGGCACGAACCGCTGGTCGGCCAAGCCCGAGGTCGGGTTGTCGAAGGCGCTGGACGTGTGGACCGTCGAGCTGAGCACGGGCGTCACCTTCTTCACCAGGAACGACGACTACGTCCAGGGCAACGTGCGCGAGCAGGATCCGCTCTATTCCGCGCAGCTTCATCTCACGCGCCAGTTCGGCCGGGGCATGTGGGGCGCGATCAGCACGACGTATTACGAGGGCGGGCGCACCTCGCTGAACGGTGTTCCGCGCGACGATCGCCAGTCGGGCTCCCGCATCGGGCTCACCTTCTCGCTCCCGCTCGCCCGCCAGTACGCGATGAAGTTCTACGCGAACACGGGTCTCTATGCCCGCACCGGCACGGATTTCGACACGCTCGGCGTGGCCTGGCAGTATTTGTGGGGCGCAGGCCTTTGACGCCGTGCCACGACAGCGGGCCCTGCTGCGACGGCGAAATGGGACCAAAGTCCAATTACGTTCCGGGATTTGGCTTGAGCACACTGCGGAGATGAATCGCAGGGGCCGAGACAGTCACCTACGTATCCAACATCTACAAGTACTACGTCGCCTGCAGGCTCGCCGCCGATATTCAGGCGGAGCGGCGGCAGCAGCCAGAGCAACTGAAGGTTGACAGCAGCCCCAGGTAATCCACGGCGATGACGGCAAGGCTGGGCGCCGCCCTCGCGCTGCTCGCCGCAGGCTGCGCTGCGATACTCCCCGACGCCGCGGCGCAGGAGATCTACGGCCTCGCCGGCGCGCTGCAGGCGGATACTGCGGAGCGCGAGCGTGCGTCCGCCTGGCTCATCTCGTACCACCAGGCGCTCGGCGAGCACCTGGCGGCGAGCTTCACCTACCAGAACGAGGGGCACGTCCCCAACCACCACCGCGACGGCCAGTCGCTGCAGCTCTGGGCCAAGACCACGGCGTTCAGCCCGCGGCTCAGCTTCGCCGCGGGCGCCGGCCCCTACCGCTACTACGACACTACCGTAGCTACCGGCGAGAGCACCAGCGACTACTCCAACGCGCACGGCTACGGCGTGCTCTACAGCGCGACTGCGACCTGGAGCGGCGCGGGGCGCTGGCTCTACCAGGTGCGGCTCGACCACGTCGAGACGAAGAAAAGCATCGACACGACGGAGCTCGTCTTCGGCGTCGGCTACAAGCTGGACAAGGATGACGAGTCCGTCTACCGCGGCTCGGAGGCGCGCCCGGCGGCGAAGCGCGACGAGCTGACGCTGTTCGCCGGCGCGACCATCGTCAACAGCCTGGGCTCCGAGAACGACAACTCTGTCGCCGCGAGCATCGAGTACCGGCACGCCTTCGGTCCCGCGTTCCGGGGCTCGATCGCGTGGCTCCACGAGGGCAACGCGAACCTCGTCGGGCGCTACGGCATCGTGACGCAGGGTTGGTACGAGCCGAGCTTTTTCGGCGACCGGTTCACGCTCGGCGCCGGCCTCGGCGTGTACGTCGCCGTGGACGAGGAGCGCGAGGGAGACCACGATGCCTTCGCCGCGGGCATCCTCACGATGACCGCGAGCTACCGGATCGGGCGCGACTGGACCGGACGCTTCTCGTGGAGCCGGGTCCTGTCGAACTACGACCGCGACACCGATGTCCTGCTCTTCGGCGTCGGCTACCGGTTCTGATCCTGCCATCGCAGGCGAAGGGAATCAGGGTGCGCCGAGCAACAGGTAGAGGCTGTAGTGGCCGGTTTCACCGAAGCCGAACCCGAAGTACGCGGGACCGGCAAAGGTGCTTGCGGCAAGGAACACCGAGCCGGACCAGAGGGTGCCCGTGGTGGATTGGCTACCGGCGCGGCCCTGCATTTGCCCCGCTTCGATCGAAGCGCCGACGAACACTCCCGAGCCGAGAATGTCCGGCAGGTGAATCGCCCGGTTGTAGTACATCAGGCGGCTGAACCCGAATTGCCGCCCGCTGAACTGGTCGATGCGGTAGCCGGACAGACGGAGCGGCCCGCCGAGGGTGAAGTTTTCATACGCCGGCATATCCGAGTGGAAATCGGTGCCGCCGGAAATCTTGAAATTCACGGTGTGCGCACCCCAGCTCCTGACCGCGGTGAGCTCGCCGTCGAGCCGCTGGTAATTGCGGTCGGAGCCGAGGCCTTCGTCGGCGGCGTACGCCGCCGCGGCCAGCCGGTAGCCGCTGCGCGCGAACCAGGCGTTGTCGAGCTGATCCACGAGGAACAAGGCCCGCAACCCCGCAGTGGTTTCGTCGACGTCGGGGAGGATCGGGAGGCCCGTCTCAGTGTGCGCGTCCACCCGCCGCCACACCAGGCCGAGCCTCGCCTCGCCCCAGGTGCCCAGATAGGACCCGCCGTCGAGGCCGACACGCGTCTCCTTCGTCTGGTACTCGGCGACCTTGTCGTCGCCCGAGAATACGTAGCGGAATTCATTGCCGACTCGGGCGTACGGAGCGACGAACCAGCGGCCCCGCTCCTCGACCGGCTGCATGAACTCGGTCGCGAGGAACGTCTGCCGGCCGACCTGGGCCTCGGTGAGCCATTCCCCGCCCAGCCGGTTGAGCCAGGTGTTGCGGTATTGCGCGAGCAGGTTGAAGTTGTTCTCACCCTGGAAGTCCGTCGCGAGGCCGAGGCCGAAGCGGAAGTAGTTCGGCCCCCACTCCTTCTCGACCGGCTGGATGACCATGACCCGCCGGCCCGACTCCTGCTGGATGCGATAGTCGACGCTCTCGTAATCGCCGCGGCCGTAGATGCGGCGCAGATCGGCGCCGACCTTCTCCTCGGTCAACGGCTCGCCCGGCTTGGTCTCGAGCAGCGCGCGCAGCGCTTCCGGGTTGGTCCGCCGCAACCCCTCGAAGCGGATTTCGTCCACCGCGCCCACCGGCTTGCTCTCGGCGATCTGCCGGCGGCGCAGCGCTTCGTATTCGGCCGGGGGCAGGCTGTAGCGGCCGAGCGACTGCGCCAGCGCGCGCGCGGCCTCCTCGCCCACGCGTATTGCATCGCCGGCGCGGTTGAAGCTGCCGGCCGAGATGTCGCCCAGCTCGGGCGCGATCAGCACGTCGCGCGGGCCGAGCGACGCGATCTGCCGCTCCACGTTGGCTTTGCCCAGAAAATTGATCAGCTGCGTGCCGACCGTCAACGCGGAGCTGATCGCCTCGCGCTTCATCGCCGGCGTGGAGATGTTGACGGCGATGACCACGTCGCCGCAAAGCTTGCGCGCCTCGTCGATCGGCAGGTTGTTGGCGATTCCCCCGTCGACCAGCAGGCGGCCGTCGATCTCCACCGGCGCGATGGCGCCGGGCACCGACATGCTGGCGCGCATCGCGCGCGACAGGCTGCCGCGTGAAAGCACCACCGCCTCGCCGGTCTCGATGTCGGCTGCGACCGCGCGGAACGGAATCGGCAGCTTGTCGAAATCGCCGACCTCGACCGCTTGCTGCGTCAGCTGGCGAAAGAATCCCTCGATCGAAACGCCGGCGATCAGTCCCTTGGGCAGGAAGAGCGATCCGGGCCTGATGCCGTACTCCGGCGCGAACAGCGTCTTGTAGTCGTCGACCTTGCGGCGGGTGGAGATCTCCGCCCGCGGCGGGCTGTCCCGGAACACGTCGTCCCAGTCGGCCTTGCGAACGAATTCGTCCAGCTCGGCCGCGGTCGCTCCCGCGGCGTAGGCGCCGCCGACGATCGCGCCCATGCTCGTGCCGGTTACGCAATTCACCGGGACGCGCAATTCCTCCAGCACTTTGAGAACGCCGATGTGGGCGAGGCCGCGCGCCCCGCCGCCCGACAGCGCAAGGCCGACGCGCGGGGTTGCTTTGCCGCTGGCGGTCTGGGCGATGGCGGCGACAGTGAAGAGCGTGAGGCCGGCGGCAAGCGCCGCCGAGGCAACTAGAGTTCTTTTCATCGCCCTCCCTGGAGGCGATCCGACTCTAGTGCACCGGGCCAGCCGGGGCCATGGGACCAAAGTCCAAGGGCTATGATGGTAGGAATGGGCCCGACTTCGGCAGCTTCGGCATGTAGGTCAGCCCTGTTGGTGTTCCTGGGTGCGCTCGCCGGAGGCTGCGCGCACTGGCCCGCCACGCCGCGGCTCGAGCAGGCAGGCGCACCCGGTTACCGCGTCGACGGCTCGGCGCGCCCCGGCCAGTCTGATGACGTGCTCCTGTTCGTCGCCATGTCGGGCGGCGGCACCCGGGCCGCCGCCCTGGGCTACGGTGTTCTCGAGGAGCTTCGCCGCACCGAAGTCACGCTGAACGGCGTGAAGCGGCGCCTCATAGACGAGGTCGATGTCATCTCGGCAGTGTCGGGCGGCACGTTTCCCGCGGCGTATTACGCCCTGCGTGGAGACAGGACGTTCGGCGAGTTCGAGGCGAAGGTGCTGTCGCGCAATTTCGAAAGCGAGCTGGTGCGACGCATCGCGCGACCGACCAACTGGTTCCGGCTCCCCTCCGCGACTTTCGGCAAGTCGGACCTTTTCGCCGAGATCTACGATGAGACGGTGTTCGACCGCGCGACCTTCGCCGACCTGAAGAAGGCCGGCGGCCCCTTCGTCATCATCAACGGCACCGACGTCACCTCAGGCGCCCGCTTCAGCTTCACGCAGGACCAGTTCGACGCGATCTGCGCCGATCTCATGCGGGTGCCGCTCGGCCGCGCCGTGGCCACTTCGACGGCGCTGCCGCCGCTGCTCACGCCCATCAGCTTCGAGAACCGCGGCGGGACCTGCGGCAGGAACGCGCCGGCCTGGCAGGCCGCCGCCGAGGCCGCGAGCGGCGGGTCCGAGACGCCGGGGCGGGCCCTGCTCCGCGCCCGCGCGCTCCAGTCCTACGCCGACCCGTCCCGCCCCTACGTCCACGTCTTCGACGGCGGCCTCTCCGAGAACCTCGGCCTCGCCGAGCTGATCCGGGCCTTCGAGCTTCTGAAGGTCGATGCCGACGAAACCGTCCTGCCCGCGCTCCGCCGGGCGCGCAAGATCGTGGTGATCGCCGTGAACGCGCTGCGCTTCCCCGAGGTGGACTGGGACCGATCCGACGCGCCGCCGGACACCGACACGCTCAACGACCAGATGTGGTCGATCCCGGTCGACCGGATCACCCTCGACGGCGTGGAGCAGGTGCGCGACAAGCTCGCCGCATGGCAGGCCGGCAGCCCCGAACGGCGCGCCTACCTGGCTCAGGTCACCTTCGAAAACCTGAAAGATCCGCTCGAGCGCAGCTACTTCAAGGGAGTCAAGACCCGATTGCAGCTGCCCAAGGAGCAGACGGACAAGGTGCGCGAGGTCGGCGGCCGGCTGCTGCGAGAGGCGCCGGCCTTCCAGAGGCTGCTCGCCGACCTGAAGCCGGGACGCTAGGCCTTCTGGCTACGCGCTCGCTCTAGCGGTCGGGGCCCTGCCACCAGCCGCCGCCGAGCGCCTGGAAGAGCGCCGCCGAATCGGCGTAGCGATCGGCCAGCGCCTGCGTGCGGTCGATGAGCGCGCCGTGGAGCTTGCGCTGCGCGTCGAGGAGGAAGAAGTAGCTCACGCCGCCGGCCTTGAAGCGCGCCGAGGTGATGTCGTGGTAGGTGCGCGCCTGCGTCGCGGCCTCGGTGCGATCCTTGAGCTTGCTTGCGTCGGCCTCGAGCGCGCGCAGCACGTCCGCCACGTTCTGGAACCCCTGCAGCACCGCCTCCTGGTACGCTGCGCCGGCCTGCTCGTACGCGGCGATCGCCGAGCGGCGCTTCGCCTCGAGCTCGCCGCCGTGGAAGAGCGGCTGCGTCAGCGACGCGCCGAGAAGATAAAAGCCGCTCCCGCTCGAGAAGAGGTCACCGCCGTTCGACGCGAGCGACCCGACGTTGGCCGAGAGCGTGATCTGCGGGTAGAGATTCGCGGTGGCGACGCCGACTCTGGCGCCCGCCTGCTGGAGCAGCGCTTCGGCCGCGCGGATGTCGGGCCGCTGGCGAGCGAGCTCGGAAGGCAGGCCGAGCGGCAGCTCGGGTGGCAACTGAAGATCCGTCAATTTGAATTCCGGAAGCTTGGCCGCGCCGGGCGGCTGGCCGATGTAGACCGCGAGGCGATGGCGCACCTGCTCGAGCTGGCGCTGCAGATCCGGCAGCACGGCGCGGATCTGCGCAAGGTCCAGGCGCTGGGCCACGGCGTCGGCCTGCGCAGCGGTGCCGAGCTTCACCAGCCGCTCGGTGATGGCGAGCTGGCGCTCCTGCAGCTCGACGATCTCCTGTGTCGCCGCGATCTGCTCGCGCAGCGACGCCTCGCGGATCGCCGCGGTAACGACGTTGCCGGCGAGCGTCAGGCGCGCGGCCTCGAGCTCGTAGCGCTGGTAATCGATGCCCGCCTGCAGGCCTTCGAGCTCGCGCCGGTTCGCACCGAAGAGATCGAACGTGTAGGACACGCTGACCGAGGCGAGGTAGAGGTTGAACGGCGTCTGCACCGGAAGGGCCGGCACGCCGAGCGATTGCGGATTCACGTCGACACGATTGGCGGAGACCTTGCCGTCGACCTTCGGGAACCGGGTGCCGCCGGTGCGCGCGCTCAGGTCCTCCTGCGCCTGGCGCAGCTTCGCGTTCGCGCGGGCGAGCGAGGGACTTGCATCGAGCGCCTGGCGCACCAGGCCGTCGAGCGCCGGCGACTGGAACAGCGTCCACCACTGCGCCGGGATGTCCTTGCCCTGGACGAGCCGCTCTTCCGTAACCGGAGTCGCCGTGTATCGCGCGGCGGTCGGAACCTCGGGCGGCCGAACCGCGTCGTGGGTGCACCCCAACATTGCACCGGCAATGACCGAACTGAAAGCACTGCGCCTGGAGAACTTCACGTTAGTCCAGCGTCTTCCGATAGAAGATCACCGCGAAGGCCATGACCACCACCGTGAACACCGCCATCGGCCAAATGTTGGGCCAGAGGTCGACCCAACCGTTGCCTTTGAGCAGGATGCCGCGCACCAGGCGCATGAAATGGGTGGCAGGAAGGACTTCGCCGATCGCCCGCGCCCACCCGGGCATGCCCTGGAACGGAAACATGAAGCCCGACAGCAGGATCGTCGGCAGGAAGTAGAAGAACGTGAGCTGCATCGCCTGGAGCTGGTTCTGCGCGATCGACGAGAGCGTGATGCCGACCGTCAGGTTGGCGGCGATGAAAAGGAGCCCCACGCTATAGAGCACGGTCACGCTGCCGACGAAGGGCACCTCGAACAGCCAGCGCGCCGCGATCAGGATGATGGTCGACTGGATGAGACCGATAAAGACGTAGGGCACGATCTTGCCGGTCATCACCTCGAGGGGCTGCGCCGGCGTGGCGAGCAGGTTCTCCATGGTGCCGCGCTCGCGCTCGCGCGTCATGGCGAGGCCGGTCATCATCACCATGGTCATGGTGAGGATCACGCCCATCAGGCCCGGCACGATGTTATGCGCGGTCAGGCCTTCGGGGTTGTAGAGCTTGTGCACCCGCACCTCGAACGGCGCCTCGCCGCCCGCCAGCGGGGCGAGCGTGCCCTTGAGGTCTTTCCGGGCGACAGAGGCGGCGAGCTCGCGCACCGAGGCGATTGCTGCGCCCGCGGCCGCGGGATCGGTCGCGTCGGCCTCGATGAGCAGCGCCGGGCGCTCGCCGCGCAGGAGCCTGCGCGTGAAGTCGGCCGGGAAGTTCACCACGAACTGCACGTCGCCACGGGCGAGCGCTGCGCGCGCCGCCTCCTCGCTCTGCAGCTCGGCGACGAAATCGAAATAGCCGCTCGTCTTCATCGCCGCGAGGTAGCTGCGCGTGAATTCGCTTTGCTCGGAGACGACCACTGCGGTGGGAAGATGCTTCGGGTCGGAGTTGATGGCGTAGCCGAAGAGAACGAGCTGGGCGATCGGCACGCCGATGATCATGCCGAAGGTGATGCGGTCGCGCTTGAGCTGCAGGAACTCCTTGAGCACGATCCCCCACCAGCGCGAGAAAGAAAACCGCCTCATTGCCCGGTTCCGAAGTTGTCCGACGAGCGGCTCATGAGGTGGATGAACACGTCTTCCAGCCCGCTCTCGGCGCGCTCGACGCGCCAGGCGGTGCCGGCGGTCGCGCGGCGCAGCGTCGCTTCGAGCGCGGCGGCATCCCTTCCGGTGACGTGCAGCGCCGAGCCGAACGCGGCGATCTGCTCGACGCCCGGCTGGCCCTGCAGCTTTTCGGCGATGGCGGAGAGGTCTTCGCCGGACACCGACCACGTGGAGAGGCGCGCCGCCGCGATGATCTCTTCGGCCGTGCCCTGGGCCATCAGCCTGCCGTAGGCGATGTAGGCGAGCTTGTGGCAGCGCTCGGCTTCGTCCATGTAATGGGTGCTCACGAGGATCGAGATGCCGCGCGCGGCGAGCGCGTGCAGCTCCTCCCAGAACTCGCGCCGCGCCTTGGGATCGACGCCGGCGGTCGGCTCGTCGAGAAGGAGGAGCTCGGGCTGGTGCAGCATGCACGCGGCGAGCGCGAGGCGCTGCTTCCAGCCGCCGGAGAGCGACCCGGCGAGCTGGGTCGCGCGCGCCTTCAGGTTCAGCCCCTCGATCGCGCGCTCGACCGCCTCGCGCCGCGAGCGCATCTCGTAGATGCGCGCGACGAAATCGAGGTTCTCGCGGATCGAGAGGTCTTCCCAGAACGAGAAGCGCTGCGTCATGTAGCCGACGCGGCGCTTGATCTCGCGGCTCTCCTTCAGGATGTCGTAGCCGAGGCAGCTGCCCGAGCCCGAGTCCGGCGTAAGGAGCCCGCACATCATGCGGATCGAGGTGGTCTTGCCGCTGCCGTTCGGGCCGAGAAAGCCGAGGATCTCGCCGCGGCTCGCGCGCAGCGACAGGTCCCTGACGACGTGCTTGTCGCCGAAGTGCTTGTTCAGGCCCTGCACGTCGATCGCGAGCGAGCTCATTTCAACGTGACCGTGACCGGCTGCCCGGGCCGCAGGCGCACCGCGTTCTCCACCGACGGCCGCGCCTCAACCATGAACACCAGCTTCGCGCGTGTCTCGTTGCTGTAGATCACCGGTGGGGTGAATTCGGGTTCGGCGGCGATGTAGCTCACCGTCGCGGGCACTTCGCCTTCGCAGCCGTCGCAGCGAACCACGAGCTTGCGGCCCGGCTTGAGCCCGCCGATGACGGGTTGGGGAACGAAGAAGCGCAGCTTCACGTTCTGCGGCGGGAGCATGCGCACCACGGGACTGCCCGGCGGGACCCATTCGCCTTCGCGGTAAAGCGTGTCGACGATGAGCCCGCCCTGCGCGGCGGACACGTGCTTCTGGTCGAGCCGCCAGTCCGACTGGCTGGCAGCCGCGCGCGCAGCGGCAACCTGCGCGTCCTGGGCCCGGATCTGGTCCTGGCGTGCCGGCAGGCGCGAGACGTCGAGCTGGCCCTGGAGCTCGCGCACGCGCGCCGCCTTGATCGCGTGGTTCGCGCGCGAATCCTCGAGCTGCGCGCGCGGGATGCCGCCGACCTCGAACTGCGCCTCGTCGCGCTTCAACTGCTGCGCGGCCTGCTGCTCGGCCGCGATCGCCTGGGCGAGCTGCGCCTTGGCGACATCGAGCTCGGGATTGCGCCGGCCGACCCTCAGGTCGGCGAGCTGCGCCTGGGAAGCCTTGAGCTGCTCATCGGCCTGGCGCTTGGCCGCCGTTTCCTGGTCCGCCTCGAGCTCGAAGAGCCGCGCTTTTGCCTCGACCGTCTGCCCGCGCTGCACGAGCAGGCGCTCGAGCCGGCCGCCCACCGGCGAGGCGACGTGCACGTACTCGCCCTCGACGTAACCCTGATAGGTCGACGGCGTCTCTCCGGAGCAGGACCAGAATATTGCCGGGACGACCGACAGCGCGAGGAATCGGCGACGCAAGCGCTAGGAGTCTATATCGTAGGACGTGCGACATAGGACCTTGGGCGGATTTGCGCCGCTGCCGGACCGGGAGAGCGGGTTGGACCGGGAAGGCGGCATCGTGCATTCATGGACGACTCCGGGAAGACTTGCAGCTTCCCCAGCAAAAAGGGCGACGACTAGGTTGTCGTGGGCGCTTCGTTCATAGAGTCGTTCTTACCGCTCATTTTCCCGGGTTGGACCAAGGTCCAATATCAGTCCGCAGGCGCCTTCAGCACACTAAGGGCATGATTTTCCCGGCTAGAATGCAACCGCAGAGGGACGTTTGCTGACACGAATCCTGGCCGCGGCGATGGTCCTGGCGCTTTCCGCCTCCCCGGCGCGCGCCTCGTTCCTGTCGGGGGAGGCGCTCGACACCTTCGCCGACATCCTGGCGCTGGTGGTGCTTTTCGTCGTTCCGGTGGTCGTAATCGTGCTTTTCTGGATCGTGCACGTTCTGCCGGAGAAGATCGCCGAGAAGCGCCATCACCCGCAAACCGCGGCCATCACCACGCTGTGCCTCCTGTCGCTCGTGTTCGGCGGGCTGCTTTGGCCGATCGCGTGGCTCTGGGCCTACACCAAGCCGGTCATGCACCGCATGGCCTACGGCACCGACAAGCACGAGGATTTCTTCGACGAAATGGCCGAGAAGCACCGCGAGGGCAAGCTGCTGCGCGAAGAGGTTTTCCATCTGCGCGAGGAGCTCGAGGCGATGGAGGCCCGCGGCGCGTTGCCGCCCAACCTGAGGAATCTGAAGGACGAGCTCGCGCGCCTCAGGTTGTCCGAGGCCCAGTCGCGCGCGGACGCGTCGAACACGCCTCCGGCCAAGGCCAAGAGCGACAGGGCGGCGTAGATGGAAATCCTGCTGCTCGGCATCTACTCGTTCTTCGTCTGGCTGATCTTCATCAAGCTGAAGTGGCTGCCCTGGAACATCGGCACCCAGGTGACCGTGGTCATCATCCCGGTGGTCGGCCTCGGCGCCACCATCCTGCTGCTCAATATCTACGCGCCCTCGTCGTCCGACGTGCGCGTCTACAAGTACACCGTGCCGATCGTCTCCCAGGTGCGCGGCCGGGTGATCGAGGTGCCGGTCGAGGAGGGCAACCGGCTGGTGAAGAAGGGCGCGGTGCTATTCAAGGTCGACCCCACGCCCTACGAGCTCGACGTCAAGGTGCTCGAGGCGCAGCTGGTCAACTCCCAGGCGGGGCAACGCGAGCTGAGGGAATCGGCGCGCGGCGCCGCCGCCAAGACGGCCGAGACGCGGGGCGCGATCGGGCAGGCCGCGAGCCGCGTGCGGGAGGTCGAGGCGAAGCTCGCGCTGGCGAGAACCCGCCTCGAGCAATACCGCGAGCTGGCGAAGACCGGGGCCGGCAGCCGCTTCGACCTCGAGCGTACCGAGTCCGAGATCAAGGAGCTCGAGGGCCAGCTTGCCGCCGCGCGCAGCGCCGAAATCCAGGCGCGCGCCTCGGAAGGCCAGGCGGTGTCAGGCGAGCGCCAGATCGAGCAGAAGCTCGGCGCCAACGTCAAAGGCGAATTCGCGCAGGTGGCGCAGATCCGCGCGCAGCTCGAGAACGCGAGATGGCTGCTCGACCAGACCACGACCCTCTCGCCGTGCGAGTGCTATGTGGTCAACCTGCAGCTGCGCCCGGGCGGCTTCGTCGCCGGCCTGCCGGTGAATCCGGTCATGACGCTCGTGGAAGCCGACGGCCAGGTGGTCGCGTTCTACAACCAGAATGAGCTGCACGCCGTGCAACCTGGCAACGAAGTCGAGTTCGCGCTGAAGACCCTGCCGGGCAAGATCATCAAGGGCAAGGTCGACTCGATCGTCTGGGCGATCGGCCAGGGCCAGCTGCAGCCGAGCGGCAACATTCCCACGTCCGGCATGCAGGCGATGCCGGCGGGCCGCTACGCGGTGAAGTTCAACATCGCTGAGCGCGACAGGCAGATCTTTCTCGCCGCCGGCGCGGCCGGCGATGCCGCGATCTACACCGACAGCTTTGCCGCGATCCACATCATCCGCAAAGTGATTCTGCGCGTCGGCTCGTATTTGAACTACCTGATCCCGAAGCTGCACTGAAGCGATGCGCATGCGCCGCTCCGTCCTGGCGGTAGCGTTCGTGCTCGCGGCGCTGGCCGGCTGCGCGCTGAAAAAGCCGCCCGAGCGCGCCGAGATCACGAAGGAATCGCTCCCCAATCTGCAGCTCCCGCCGGGATGGACGGGCGCAGGTGGCGCGGCAAGCGCGCCGGGCGCCGTGGGCGAGCAGCCCTGGCTCGCCGCGTTCAAGGACCCGCAGCTCGATGCGCTGGTGCAGGAAGCGCTCAAGTACAACCCGGACCTGCAGGTCACGGCCGCGCGCGTGGAGCAGGCCGCGTCCTACGTCAAGGTAGCCGGCGCGACGCTGCTGCCGCAGGTCAATGCGCTCGCTCGCGGCGGCGGCGCGCTGAGCGGCGACTCGAGCGGGCTGGAAGGCGTCGGCATCTTCGCCAACTGGGAGCTCGATCTCTGGGGCCGGGTGCGCGCCGGGCGCGAGGCGGCGCGCGACCAGTACACCTCGGCGGCGCTCGACGCCGAGTACGCGCGCCAATCGCTTGCCGCGCTCGTCGCCAAGAGCTGGTTCCTCGCCACCGAGGCGCGCCTGCAGAAGGCGATCGCCGAGGAAATGGCGGGCTCCTCGGAGAAGCAGCTCGCCCTCTCGCAGGACCGCTTGCGCGTGGGGCGGGGCGACGAATACGACGTGGCCCTTTCGAAAGCGAACCTGGCGACGTTCCGCGACAGCGTGCGCAGCCTCGACCTCGCCTACCAGCAGGCGCTGCGCGCGCTCGAGGCGCTCGCCGGGCGCTATCCGGCCGCGACCGTCCAGGTCCCGGCGCAGCTCATGGCGCTTCCCGGACCCATCCCGGTCGGCATGCCTTCGGAGCTGCTCGAGCGCCGCCCGGACGTGATCGCCGCCGAGCGGCGCGTGGCCTCGGCGTTCTATCGCATCGAGGAAGCGAAGGCGGCGCGGCTGCCGCGCATCTCGCTCACCGCCGCGGTGACCAGCATCTCGAGCGATCTTTTCGTGCTCAAGGACCGCGACAACCCGGTGTGGAGCGCGGGTGCCTCGCTTACCGCGCCGCTCTACACCGGCGGTGCCCTCCAGGGACAGGTCGAGGTGCGCACGGCCGAGCAGAAGCAGGCGCTCGCCGAATACGGGCGCATCGGCGCGCGCGCCTTCGGCGAGGTGGAGAATGCGTTGTCGAGCGCTTTCGCGCTCGAGGATCGGGAAGCCATCCTCACCGAATCGGTCGCCGCGAACTCGCGCGCGCTCGAGCTCGCGAACGTGCGCTACCGCGTCGGGGTGGGCGACCTGCGCGCGGTGCAGCAGCAGAGCCTCGCGCTGCACGCCGCGCGGACCGCGCTGCTGCGCGTGCAGGCCGAGCGCCTGGTGCAGCGGGTCAACCTGCACCTCGCTCTAGGCGGCAGCTTCGAGCAGCCTCAATACAAGGAAGGCAGCAGCCAATGAACCGCAAATGGCCGGCGATCTTTGCAGCAGCGCTATTGAGCCTCTTCGTCGCTCAGCTTCACGCCGAAGGCCTGTACCTCGGCGCCGCCATAGGCCAGGCGGGCATCAAGGACAACATCAACACCGGGACGTTCGATTCGAACGACGCCGCCTACAAGGCGTTCGTGGGATGGCGGTTCAAGGTGCCGGTCGTCAACTTCGCTGTCGAAGGCGCCTATACCGACTTCGGCAAGCCGTCGCAGACCTTGGGCGCACAGCGGGTCGAGACCAAGCTGCACGGGCCGAGCCTCGCGGGGCTCGCGATCCTGCCGCTCGGACCGTTCGACTTCTACGGCAAGGCCGGCGCCATCAACTGGAGCGCGGACACCACGGTCGGAGGCGCGACAACGAGCAAATCCGGCACCGACGCGTTCTACGGCGTGGGCGCCGGGCTCAACCTGGGCCCGTTCGGGTTGCGCGCCGAATACGAGCGCTTCCAGATCAAGGACACCGACCGCGTGGACCTGTTTTCGCTGAGCGCGCTGTTCCAGTTCTAGGCTATTTCTTCTTCGCCGCGGCGGGCTTCTTGCCCGGCTCGACCGAGACCGCGGCGGCTTCGGTGTAGGTGACCTGCACCTCGTCGCCCACCTTCACCACCTTGAACTGGTCCGGGTTCTGCACGTCGAGCTTGACGGTGTTGCCGCGCGGGCCCCGGAGCGAGATGGTCTTGCCCTTCGGATCCACCGCGGTGACCTTGGCGATGGCGGTGACTTCGCGCGCCGCGATGGCCGCCGGGCGTTCGCCCGGCTTGGCGGTCGCCACGCCCTCGGTCGCTCCGACCGCTTGGCCGCCCTTGGTCTTCATGAGCTCCAGGGCGAGCGACTGCACGACCTGCACCACCACGAAATCCCCCAACTTGATCTGCGGGAAGTTCTTCACTTCCTCATCCGCGACGACGTCGACTGTCTTGCCGTCGGGTCCCTTCAGAGTGAGGGTGCGCGTTGCCTTTTCGATCGCCACCACCTGCGCGGTGACCTTGATCGTGCGCGCGATCGCCGCTCTGCCCGGCTCGCTCGCGACGGCGGTGCCGCCGGTGACGTCGGGCTTCTGCTGGGCGGCCACGGGAAGCGCCGCCGAACAGGCGAGGGCGGCGAGAATTGCGAGGGTCTTGCGCATGACATGCTCCTTTTTCTGGATTTGGACCGAGTCTCGGACAAAGCCTGAGGTAGCCAGGGCGGAACGGCAATTAGACCTTGGGCCTATCCCACGTTTCGTTCGCGTGCCGCAGCAGGACCGGATCGCGACGGCAGGCCGCGACGAACTGGCGCACCTCCTCGGAACGCCAAGCGGCTCGGTACGCCTCCCACGCCTGCTCGAGCGAGTCGCGCCGAAGGTCGGCGGGCGCGAAAGGCAGGGCGTTCAGGAGCTTGACCTTGCCGTTGGGGACCACGAGCAGCATCGCCTGCGGGCTTTCGAGCCGCTGCTCCATCTCGGCGAGGATGTCCCAGGGATAGATCGACAGCGCAATTGTTTTACCACCTGAACGGGCGTGCTCCCGGAGGGCTGCGACGGAGGAATCCCACTCTTTGTCGGTGCATGCGATCGCATCCCAGGCCGCCGCGGCGCGGCCGATGCGCATCAGCGGGCCGGTGACGAAGGCGCTGCAGCCGAGCTCGACCGCGAGGTCGTAGGTTGCAACGGCTTCGTGGATGTTGAACCGCGTGGGAACGAACACGAGTTGAGGGGCCAACCCGCGTGCGACGAGCCGCCGGATCGCGCCCGTCGCCGCGCTGAAGCTCCCGCCCGGACGCACCCGCTCATGCATGGCCGCGCTGGCGCCGTCCACCGAGATCTGCACGCACTCGACGCCGAGCGCAGCCAGGCGCTCCGCGGCGCGCTCGTCGATGCGGCTGCCGTCGGTCTCGATCTTGAGCGCGACGCCGCCGTCGGCCAGGCGCTCGAAGAGCTCCCAGCAGTGGGGCACACCGAGCGGCTCGCCGCCGCCGAAGGCGACGTAGGGGATCCCGGCCGCGACGATGCGGCGCGCGAGTTCCAGCGCCTCGCCGCGGTCCAGCTCGTCGCGCCAGGCGCGGTCCGGGCCGGACTCCTCGCAGCAGGCGATGCAGCGGGCGCTGCATCGGTTCGTGAGCTGCCAGGCAAGAAAAAGGGGCGCGCGGTATTCACCTACCGCGCGCCCCGGCATTTCGGACTGCCGGATTATTTCAGGTAAAGCGGATGTAAGGCTGGGCCATCACCTGCTCGGAAACGTCCTCCATCCGGGGCGTCTCCCAGTTCAGGCGCTCGGCCGGGTCGGCCTGCTCGGTCCTGGCCTCTTGCTGCTCTTCCCGCAGATTCGGTTCGGCGTGACCCATGTCGGCTCCGAAGGGTTGCAAAACGGGGTTGCAAAAACGGGTTGGATCCAGAATAGCAGAATTTCACTCCGTCGGCGCGACGTGCCCGACGCCCTTGTGGCAGTCGATGCAGGTCGCCTTGCCCTCGAGCACCTGCTGGTGCATCGGCTGGGCGAACTCCTTCTGCTTCTTCAGCGCCTCGGGCGTGAACTGGTGGCAGTTGCGGCAGTTCTGGGAGTTGTTGGCCTTGTATTCCTCCCACACATCCTTCGCCATGCGCAGGCGCTCCTTCTTGAACTTCTCCTCCGTGTCGATCACGCCCCGCATCTCGCCGATCGCGTCCTTGATGCCGGCCTTCGCCTTGTAGACGAGAAGCTCGGGGTAGTGCTTCGGAATGTGGCAGTCGTGGCACCCGGCATGGAAAGCGGTGCGGTTCGCCACGTGGACGCTCGCCTCGTGCTCCTTCGCCACCCATTGCATCGAATGGCAGGCGGTGCCGCAGAACTTGTCGGTTCCGGTCGCCTCCACCATCACCACGGTGCCGGCGGTGGCCACGAAGCCGAGCACGACGCCGATGATGAGGAGCGTCAGCACCGACCAGTGCATGCTCGGCCGTGTCAGCCGTCGCCAGAATCCAGCTCTCTCCTGCCCGATTGCCATGTTATTTCTCCCTTTGAATCGTTCGATTATCTACGCGCTGACCAGGTTCATGGGCTGCCAGCTGTTCGCCAGGCGATGGCGCGATTCGTCGGCCAGGGCATCGCGCACGGATTGCTCGACTGAGGGCTCGCGCCAGGCGCGCTGATAGGCACGCCACGCGTCGTCGAGACCGCAGCGCCGCAGGTCGGCGCAGACCTCCGGCAGCGCGGCCGCGACCTTGACCCAGCCGTTCGGCAGCACGAGCAGCGTGGCGGGCGGCTCCTGCGCGCTCTTGCGCAGACCTTCTGCGAGGCTGAACGGCTCGAAGCAGATCTCCATCCCCGCTGCCTCCGCTTCACGCCTCAACAGGGCTTGAAAGTCTCGCCAAGCTTGCTCAGGCGGCGCAAGGCGCTGCCAATGGCGCGCCGCGGTGCCGACGCGCATGAGCTGCCCGGAGTTGAAGCGGAACGCGCCGAGCTCGCGCGCCCGGCGGATTACCGCGGGCGCCTCGTGCAGGTTGAGGCGCGTGGGCGCGAACGTCACCTCGAGCGGCATTCCAGCCGCGCGCACCGCGCGGCAGGCCGCGTGCGCGCGCGCGAGCGACCCGCCCGGCCGCTGCCGCTCGTAGACTTCCTGGGTATCTGCGTCGAGGCTTACCTGGATCGAGCGCACCGGCAGGCGAGCGAGCCGTCGCGCCGCTTCGTCGTCGAAGCGCTGGCCGTTGGTCTCGATCTTGAGCTGGATTCCGGCCGCGCCCAGGGCCTCGGCGAGCTCGAAGAAATGCGGCGCGACCAGCGGCTCGCCGCCGCACAACATGACGTAGGGCACTCCGCCCGCTACGATCTCGCCCGCCACGCGCATTGCCTCATCGCGGTCGAGCTCATCCGGCAGGCGCTTCCCGGGCGCCGATTCGGTGCAGCAATGCAGGCACGCGAGATCGCAGTCGCGGGTGATTTGCCAGGACACGAACAGCGGTGCGCGCAGGCCGTCTATGCGATGTGCCATAGAAGGCCGATACTGAAGAGGGCCACGGCCGCCAGATAACAGGTCACCACGGCGCGGATCGCGGGCACGAACTGGCGCGGCGACTCGTACGTGCGCACGCCGACTCGGGCGCTCTGCACGAGGAGCGGAGCCGCGAGCAGCGCCGCCAGGCAAGCCACCGGAAACACGCCGGCCGCGACGCCGATCGCGGCGACGGTCAATCCGGCGGCGGCGAGCGCCACGTAGAGCCGGACGCCTCGCTTGCGGCCGAGGCGCACGACGAGGTTGCGCTTTCCGACCAGCCGGTCCTGGTGGTAGTCGGGAATCGCGTTCACCACCGCGAGCGCCATGATGAGAAGGCCGGGAACGAGCGAGGCGCACAGCGCGCCCCACGAGAAGGTGCCGGTATGGAGGTAGAGGCTTCCGAGCACCATCCACGGCCCGTACGAGAGGGCGATGACCGCTTCTCCCAGGCCGCGGTACGCCCAGCGGATCGGCGGCGCGACGTAGAAGATCGCCGCGAGGCCGCCGAGCAGCGCGAAGGCGAGGATCGGCCAGCCGCCGCGCCAGGTGAGGTAGATGCCGACCGCAAACGCGCCGGCGAACGCCGCGATGCCTAGCCACAGCACCCACCCGGACATCGGCGGCAAATCGTCCGGGTTGAACACGCGGTCGGTGCCCATCCGCGAGTCGAAGTACTCGTTGAACGATTCGACACCGACGACCGCGAGCACCACGCCGCCGAGCCCGCTCCAGAAAACCGGGGCGTCGAAGACCCTCTCGATCGCGTAGGCCCACGCGGCGCCGAGGAGATAGGGCAGCAGTCCCGCATAGAGGAAAAATCGGTAGCGCACCAGGCTGAACACCAGCCATAGACGCTTCCAAGGGGAATCTAGAGATAGATCCATTGGTGAAGCGTCGCTGTTTTCCGCGGATCGGTGGCGAGCTCGTCGACGAACCGGGCGACGCGCGGGTCCTGCCAGGCGCGCTGGAACCGGCCCCAGATCTCGGCCAGGGTCTGCCGTCGCAGGTCCCCGCACACGAAGGGCAGCGCGTTGATCAGCTTGACGAGGCCGTTCGGCAGCACGATGAGGAGCGCGGCCGGGTGATGCAGCCGATAGCGCAGCTCCTCGAGCAGCCCCATCTCGTGGAAGTGCACGCGCATGCGGTCGCGATACTCCTCGGTCTTGCGGTGCAAAGTCTCGAAGAAGGGCCCGTATTGGTCTTCGCTCGGCGCCATCCGGTGCCAGGTCTTGACGGCGTTGCCCGTGTACATCGTGCGCCCGGTATAGAAGCTGTAGGCGCCGAGCTCGGCTGCGAGATCGACTGCCGCGCCGATCTCGTGCGCGTTGAACGACGTAGGCGAGTAGTTGATCTCGATCGGCACGCCGGCGGCGCGCAGGTTCTTCACGCCCTGGACTGCCGTATCGAAGTTCCCACGAACCCGCATGCGGTTGAAGGTTTCGCGGGTCGCGCCGTCGAGGCTCACCTGCACCGCCTTGACGCCGATGTCTTTCAGGCGCGCGCAATTTTCCGGGCCGAGGTAGTGGCCGTTGGTCTCGACTTTGAGCTGGCCGTTGCGGCGGCACACGAATTCCGCCATGTCGAAAAAGCGACGATGGACCATCGGCTCCCCGCCCGAGAAAGACAGGTAGGGGACCTCCAGGTCCATCACCTGCTCGAGCACGGCGAAGACCTCGTCGTCGTCGAGCTCGTCGGGGAACGCCTTGCCGGGGCCGCTTTCCTCGATGCAGTGCAGGCACGCGAGGTTGCATTCGTTGGTGACCTGCCAGGCGATGTAGAGCGGCGCGCCGAGGTCGCCCGAGCCCGTGGCGGCCGGGGTGCTCGCCGGGATGGACACGGTCAGTCTTCCACCAGGCCCTTCTGCCGCAGCTCGGCGATGAAGGCCTGCGCTTCGCGCTCGATGGCGTCGCCGTCGTCGCGGTAGCGCGCCTTCAGGCGGGACGGGATCTCGCGCTCGTCGCTCCCGGCCTGGATCTCGCGCACTACCGCGGTGGCGGTGGGGTTGAGGGTGAACACCTTCTCGGAGCGCGTCTCGAAGAGCACGCCGCCGAACTTCTCTTCGCGGAACTTCACGTACTTGGCGAGCTTCATGCCCGCGTCATGCTCCCTATTGGGAGAGCACGTACCCGACGGCGGCCTTGATGTCGGCGTCGGAGGCGGCGACCTTGGGATGGCCCTTGCCGTCCTTCAGCTTCGCGGCGATCGCGTCGGCCGCGCCCTTGTCGGCCTTGTGCTTCGCGGCGATGTCCTTGAAGGAAGGTCCCATCTTCTTCGTGTCGACCGCGTGGCAGTTGAGGCAGCCCTTGGACTTGACCACGTCGGCGCCCGACTGCGCGAAAGCCGCTCCCGCGGCGACGGCGATGATCGCTGCAAACCATGTCCTCTTCATGCTGCGCTCTCCTGTAGTTGCGATTCTTGGACTCGGTGCGGATCGTTTGGATGCCCTACTGGAACCTATAGTAATACGATACGCCCAGGAAGTTGACTCTCTGGCTCTGGTTTTCCGAGAGCTGCGTACCGTCGGCGTACACCCAGCTCGCCCAGGTCCAGTCGTCGGTCTTGAACCGGTCAAAGATGTAGTCGAGACGGACGCCCGAATTCTTCTGCAGCGCGTAACGCGCAAAGAGGTTCAGCCGCATCGTCTTGGTGTGGCTGTCCGGCAGGTCGCTGACCGCGGCGCCCTGAATGGTCGACAGGTGATTCTGGTCGGTGATCTCCGCGTAGGTGAACTCGGCGCCGAGGTCGATCTGGGCGGTGGGCTTCGCCCGCAGGCCGGCGCCGACGTTGTTGCTGAGATTGCGCATGTTCGCGCCCCAGATCGGGTCGGTGGCGTTGGCGGGGCAGACGCCCGTCGCCGAGGCGTTCTCGCAGGTCGACGATTCGAAGTGCGTGTCGTTTTGCGAATACCAGGCGTTCACCTGCCAGCGGTCGTTGATCACGTAGCTCGCGTCGAGCGACCAGTTGGTGGCCTCTCCCGAGTGCGGCCCTAGCGTGGATCCGGGGCGCGAGCCGTAGTCGTCGCGCGCCTTGTCGGCGTAGAACTGGATGTTGAACGCATTGGCCGGCGCCCAGTTGGCCGACACCCGTACCTTGTCGCGCACGCGGTCGGCGAGGAAGATCGGCGCGATCAGGTTGCTGCCGACCGTGCCGTTGTTCTGGACGGTGGTCTGGAAGTCGGAGCCGCCGCGATCCTGATGCATCAGCGCCACGGAGCCGATGACCGTCTCCGCCATCGGGCGGCGCAATTCGAGCTTCCAGGTGGTTTCGTCGGTGGTCTCGCGGCCGCTCACCACGCGGATCGCGGAGAGGTTGCGCTTTTTCTCCTCCCAGCCCACGCCGCCGATGATCTTGAAGCTCTCGGGCAGCTGGTAGCCGGCTTCGGCCTTGGCGCTCGTGGTCCGGATGGAGCGCGGCTCGTTCTCGCCGTTCGAGGTCGTCGTTGGCGGGGGGAAGAAATAGACCAGCACCGGGGTCTTGTCGTCGCGGTCCTCGTAGTGCACGTCGGCGACCAGCGAGAGCTTCGGGATCGGCCGCGACGTGATGCCGAAGTGCGCGATCTTGGTGTCCACGCGGCCATTCAGGTCGCCGCCCGCGGCCGCCGCGGCCGGGGAGAGCGGCACGTTCACTCCGCTCACGAACGCCGCGTCCTGGGTTTCTTTCTGGTAGGCGAGCTTGAAGGTGCTGCGCGTGTTCTGCGTGAAAGTGTAGTTGCCGCTCACGTAGAGCTGGTGCGACTGGTTGTCCGGCGGCAGCGCGATCGGCGTGAACGTCGACAGCCCGGCAAGGCCTCCGGTGAAGTTCAGGCCGCTGTCGAACTTGTTGTTGTACATCGTGCCGTAGTAGCCGCCCTGCAGGAGCAAGGCGCCGCCGCTGTAGTTGACCTTGGCGTCGATCTGGCGCGTGGTGGCGTCGATCGGCTCGGGTGCGAACTCGAACTGGCCGAAGCTCCCCACAGGGCCCGTCCCGGTGGTGCCGCGGGCGAAGATGCGTGCGCCGTCCTTCTCTTCGTTGCGGAACTTGATCTGCACGTCCCAGTTGCCGCTGATGTACTTGTCGAACCCGAGGCCGAGGATGTCGCGCTTGGTCTTGAGATCGATCGTCCCGCCGTTCGGGTTCAACGTGGTCGGGATCACGAGGTTGTTGCTGCCGATTCCGCCGACCGCCGTGGTGATGTTGAGCGGCTCGAACCGCGGGATGCGGCTGTAGTCGATCGAGTAGCCCCAGTTGCCCTGGCGCTGCTGCTCGAAGCGAAGCTGCCGGTCGTCGAGGCCGACGTCGCGGCCGAAGATGCGCGTCCAGGTGCCGGTCTCGTCGTTGCGCTTGACCCAGTTGAAGTCGATCAGGCCGTAGGCGCCGTTTTCCTTGATGCCGTTGTACTCGCCGAAGCGGCGCGTGGCATCGTTCGCGTAGCCGATGCCGACGCTCGCCTCGCTCGCACCGGTGTTCAGCGAGTTGGGCGCGCGCGGGTCGATGTTCTCTGTCACGATGGGCTCGACCGCGTGCGCCGTGCCGAACGCCGCTGCCAGCGCGAGCGTCATGCTGGAGTACTTGAAGCTGCAGACTCGTTTCATGGGTCGCCGGCCTCCTGGCTCAACGCCGGAACGTCCGCTCGTTGCTGATGTTGGCGGGGTTATTGGTGCCGTGGATGTTGGTATGGCAGTTCAGGCAGCCGCGCGCGAGCGTGTTCGCGCCAGTGCTGGTGCCGGCGAGGTTCGGGAAGTTACCGCGGTGGCTGGTCGGCTCATGGCACTGCTGGCACAGCATGGGCTGGCGCATCTTGAGCAGGTTCGGCGCGGTCGTGCCGTGCGGGTTGTGGCAGTTGGCGCAGTCTTCCTGCACCGGCTGGTGGGTGCGGACGAACGGCCCGCGTTTCTCCATGTGGCAGCTGTAGCAGGTGTCGTTGACGGTGTCGCGCAGCACCATGACGCGCCCGACCGAGCCGTGCGGGTTGTGGCAGTCGGAGCAGGAGACCAGTCCTTCGCGGATCGGATGGCGCGAGGGGCGGTTGATCTCGACGCGCTGCACCTTGTGGCAGGCGAAGCACACTTCGGGCTGAGTGAGCTTGTCGCGCACGCGGTCGGTCGCGGTGTGCAGCTTGTGGCAGGACGAGCAGGAGACGTCGTTGCGCTCGTGCGCGCTGCCCGGCCAGTGCATGCGCTCGCGTCCCTGGTGGCAGGTCTGGCAGACCTCGTTTTTCTGTCCCGCGGACATCTTGCTGAAGCGCTGCGGCATGGGGCTGCCGCTCTTCAGGTGCTCGGTCGGGTCGCCGTGGCAGGTCGCGCAACCTACGATCCCCGCAGGCGTGCGGCTGTCGGCCTTGGTGCCGTGCTTGCCGCCCCAGATGAGCGGCGCGTCGGCGTGGCAGGTCGCGCAGACCTTGCCGTCCTTGATATCGTCCGCCGACTGCGCGAGCGCCGTTGCCGGAAAAAACAGCACCGAGCAAGAAACGAAAACTGCAGCGAACAGCCGTGCCGCGGGCGCCGCTACCGCGTTGTCTTTATTCACTTCGCGACTCCTCCACTCGAGCCGGCGTCCGCCCGGCCGGGCTGCGGCGGGCGAACGAACAGTCCGGGAGTTTGCGTCCCTAGGCGACCGAGCGATATTGGACCAAGGTCTTACATTGGCCTAAAAATCCATGAAGGATTAGGCGCTTGGACCAAAGTCCAATAGCGGCGCCTGCGCCTTTCGCCAACAATGGGATCGAACCCATGCGGCTCAACAACGAGAAGGGAGCACGAAAGTGGCCGAAAGACGCGGCATCACCATCTACTTCGTCGATGGCTCGAAGCTGAGGCTGGATTTTCCGAAGCAGACGCTGAACGAGACCGGGACGGTGCTGAAGCTGAAGGAGATCCTGGCCGCCCGGCAGCTCGTGGCCGAGGTGGACGGGGTCCTGCTGGTGATTCCCTTCGACAACGTGCGCTACATCGAAGCCCATCCGGCGCCGTCCAAGCTGCCGGAATACATCATCCGGGGCGCCACCATCCCGAGTTGATTTCGTGCAATGGAGCCGGCGCTAGAATGAACGTCATGACCTCATTCCTTCGCGCCTCAATCGCCGTCGCGGGTACTGCGCTTTTTGTCGCCGCCTGCAGCTCGCCCCCCACGTGGGAGAAGGCCGGCGCTAACGAAACGACCGTGGCGAACGACAGCAACGATTGCCGCGTGCAGGCGCGCTTCGCGCCGCTGCCCGAGCGCTACGTGGGTTCGCCCGACCCGTCGGTCACGTCCAAGGTCATGTCGCGGGAAGATGAGCGCGTGGCGTTCGAGACCCAGGAGTTCCAGAAGTGCATGACCGGCAAGGGTTACACCGCCGTCAAGCGTTAGTGTCGCGCAACGCGGTCGTCTAGCGGGAGCTCGAGCCGCCCGGGGGCCCGCTAGAAGCTCGCGTTGACGAACAGCACAGGGCCCTGGAACGTCTGCTTGAACTCCGCCTTGCGGCCTTCGTCCTCCGCAGCCACCTTGAGCGCGAGCGCGCGCGAGCCGATCCCGAAGCCGACGTTCTTGAACGGCTGGTACATCACGTCCAGCGCGATGCCGGTCAGGTTGCCGGAGAACTTGCCGTACTTCAGGGCGAAGCGGTCCATCCGCCCCCCGACCGCCCAGCGGTCAGTGAGGGCGAACTGGCCGTAGGCGCTGAGCACCGGCAGCGGGGCGGTGAGCTTTTCCGACTGGCTGTTGATCGGCGCGCCGTTGAAGTTTCCGGAGAGGTTCGCGTCGTACCCCGCGACGTGCAAGCCCAGGGCCACGCCGACCTCCTTGTCCTTGGTCTTGAAGAACGAGTAGCCCCCGGAGAGGCGCAGATCGGAGAAGTCGAACTTCGAGCTCACCGTGGAATTCACCGGAAACGTCTGGTCGCCCCAGTTGATGGTGCGGTCAATGGTCTTGTCGCCGCTGCGGTTGAGCTGGAAGTACTCGGCTTCAACGCGCCAGCGCTCGCCGGTGCGCCAGCGCGCCATCCCCATCGGCACAGTCTTCGATTCCTTCATGCCGAGCGTATTCTCGAAATCGATATTGGTGCCCACGCCGGTGCGCGATTCCAGCTCCGCCGAGGTGGTGGTGCGCGGGAAGTAGGCGCCGAGCGCGAAGTAGAACTTGTCGCGCAGCGCGGGGTGGTCGGGGATCGCTTCCTGGCAGAACGCGGGCGCCGCGACGGCGGCTCCTATAGTCGACGCAAGCAAGCCTCGAAGAGTGTTTTTCATGACGGGTCCTTTGACGGGCGTTCGCGTGGGGGGAACTTGGCAGGCCGATCGGCGTAAAGATGCGCCGCGCAACTGGCGCGCATGGCAACGGTACTTCTCTTTGGTGGTACATGCAACGACAGCCGAATCGCTCCGTTCGGCGACCAGGGTAGGTACAGGACACCATAGGCGCGCTAAGCGCAGCGAAGGCAATCGGCGAGGTCCACTCGTCGGTGTAGGGCCATTAGCTACCGGCAATGCACCCGGCTGCAAATGGCGAAGGAGAGCCACACGGCAAGATCTCGGCGTCGCTAAATTGGTCAACAGCTTGTGCATGAGCGCACTACTACGCTCCTCAAAGCAGCCACTCGATCGGAAGAATGGACAAGAAGCCGATCCAGAGGCGCCGGAGCAATCCGGCTCCGGGCTCGGAAGTGCAGTGAACCTCATGTTCCACCCATTCGAGGCTGCCTTGAGGCAGCAAGCGCACTTCGTAAGCGACGCTCGCCATGTCACGATTGAAAGCTTCGGACAGCCGGTTCGCGAGCGCCGGACTCTCGACCACGATGCCCATCTCGGTATTGAGACGCGCCGAGCGCGGGTCGAAGTTGAACGAGCCGACGAAGATCCGGCTGCGGTCCACGCCGAACGTCTTGGCGTGCAGGCTCGCATCGGAGCTTCCCGCCGCGCGGTCTTTGTCTTTCGCTTGTTTTTCTTCCGCGCGAGGCTTCAGCTCGTCGAGCCGGACGCCGGCGCGCCCGAGCCCGCATCCGGATTCAATTCCCGGCCTTGCCGCTCCCCAGCGGCACGAGCTCGCCTGCGCGCACCGTGACGCGCTGCCCGGCGTAGAAGCGTCCCGGATCGCGCGGGCGGAAGGTGCGCCGCTCGCCGTCGTCCATGGTGACGATCACTTCCACGCCGCCTTCCGCGAGCCAGGGCTGCATCTCCGAGGTGCCCGCGGCGCCGAACTGCCATTGATCGGAGCTCGCAGGACCAGTCGGCATGAACACTACCGCGCCGACGAGCCGCGGCTGGTCGAGCGCCGACTGCGTGCCGATCTGGGGCGGTCCCGTGCGCGGGGCGAGCGCGGCCTCGGAGCCCGTATTCACCTGCCGGATCGAGGCCACGACGCCGTCCGTGAACTTGGGAAGCCGCAGGTCGAGCTTGTCGACCTGGGCCGAGGCCGCGGCCGCGACGAGCGCGACCGGGGCAGCGAGCCAGCGCAGCCGCAACAGGGCCACGGCTATTCCGCGAGGCCCTGGATGAAGTACGTGGCGGAAAGCAGCGGGCTCGGCGCGCCGAGCGGTCCCAGCCAGCGGTCGTAGACGCGCCGGATGTCGCCGCTGCGGTAGAGCCGCGCGAGCACGCGGTTCACCGCGAGCCGGAAGTCGGCATCGCCGCGCGGCAGCATGAGGGCGTACTGCTCGATCGAGAAATCCTCGTCGAGGAGCTTGTAGGCGTCGCCGCCGCCGGCTCTCTTGACGACGACGCCGATCAGCGTGGTGCGGTCCGAGGCCAGGCCGTCGACCTGGCCCTGGCGGAGCAGCTCGAGGCCCTCGTCGCGGGTCTTGATCCCCACGATCTCCGCGGAGACGAGTCCCTTGGTGAGCGCCTGCCTCAGGGCGGTTTCGGTGGTCGTGCCGCCGATCACCGCGATGCGCTTTCCCTTGAAGTCCGCGAGGCGGCGCGCCTCGTTGTCCAGCTTCATGAGCACGCTCGCGCCGTCGAGGAAGGTGACCAGGCTGAAGTCGACCAGCTTCTGGCGTCCGAGCGTCCACGTGGTGGTGCTGCACTCGACGTCGACCTGCTTGCGGCGCACCGCGTCGATGCGGTTCTGGATGCTGAGCTTCACCCAGCGCGTCTTGAGCTGCGGGCGCTCGAGCTGGCCCGCGATCCCCTCGGCGATCGCGCGACACAGCTCGACCGAGTAGCCCTGCGGGTCGCCGTTGGCGTCGGCATAGGAGAACGGCGCCGCGCCGTCGATGTAGCCCAGCGTGATCACGCCCTGCTTGCGGATCTTGTCGAGGGTTTGCGCTTCCCCGGTAGCCGCGAAGGCAGCCAACACGATGGTGAAGATGAGAAAGACCGACTTTTTCGCCATCACTTCCCTTTCAGCTGTGACTCGCTGACGAGGCGCCAGCGCTCGTCCACCCTGCACAGGATCCTTCGGTTGTCGGACTTGCGCCCGCGGGACTCGTTGCGCACGCGCACCTCCTTGCACGAGCGCCCCTTCGACTCGAAATCGCGCAGCAGGGTGATCTCACCGCGGTTGTGGCTCTTGGGGTTCTCCCAGGTCACGGGCTGGTTCTCCGGTGCGCCGCCGTCCAGCACCTTGCGCGCCGTGTCGAGGAACAGACGCAGGTCCTCGTCGTCGAAGGACTCGGCGGGCGTGTTCTTGAGCAGCGTGACCCAGTTCTGGGCAACGGCGGGAGACACCGCGAGCGCGCAGGCGGTCGCGAAGAACGTGGCGGTCAGGAGCTTCATCGGGTCGTCGTCCGCAACGGTAGCACCAAAAGGCCTGGCGCTACGGCCGCGACCCGCCGGACGATCAGAAGCGGAATCCGAAGTCGAGGCGGTACTGCGTCAGGGCGGCGGTGCCGTACGAGCCGCCGAAGTCGATCCACTGCTCGTTCACGAGCCCGCGCACGAAGTAGTTGCGGCCCCAGTCATAGCGCAGGCCGGCGCCGGCGTTGTAGCTGAACCGTGTCGTGGAATAGGTGGGCGTGACTCCGGTGCAGACCTGGCCGACCCAGGGATAGAACCAGCACACGTTCTGCGGCAGGCCCGAGGGAATGTTGGTGTCGACGTAGCTCCAGCCGGCGCCGCCGGTCACGAAGGGTTTGAAGGGCCCTTCCGAGAAATGGTACGTGCCGAGAAATCGCACCGTGCCGGTGTCGATGCTGCTGTTCAGGCGCGCGGAGGCATTGCCGTTGCCGATTCCCGGCTGGATGGTCGCGGTGTAATCGTTGGTGGTCCATTCGAGCTCGATCGCGCCGGTCAGCTTCGGATTGAAGACGTGGGCGAACCCGACGGTGAAGCCCCAGCCGGTGTCGGTCCTCACGTTCGTGCCGCCCTCGAACGTGTAGTTCTTGCTGTCGGTGAACACCGGGGCGGCATAGAACTCCGAGCGGCCCTGCGCCTGCGCCGCGGCGGACAAGGCAGCGAGGAGAACGGCGAGGAAGAGGGATTTCCAGATCATCGAACGGTTCCTGTCGTGAATGTTTGGATCAGCGTGTCCTTGCGCCGAGCGCCGCGGTGATGGTGTCGAGGAGCTCGTGCTCTTCGAGCGGCTTGCGCAGGTAGGCGGTGGCGCCCGCCGCGAGGCACTGCTCGCGGGTCTCGGGCGCGTCGTGCGCCGTGATCACCACGAT
>Ga0075435_100000241_pt1 | contig 33718 bp, 36 predicted proteins | sample RhiMethybrSRZTD4_FD_75302 | JGI IMG/M metagenome (GOLD analysis project Ga0075435, IMG submission 75302) | Populus rhizosphere microbial communities from Tennessee, USA - Rhizosphere MetaG P. TD hybrid SRZTD4 | ecosystem: Host-associated > Plants > Roots > Rhizosphere > Soil | place: USA...
GCGGTCGACGATACCGGCGTTGTTGACGAGCGCCGTGACGCGGCCGAGCGCCTTGTCGGTCTCGGCGAAGATCTTCAGCACGTCTTCTTCCCTGGAGACATCGCCGGCAACGGCAATGGCTTTCTTTCCAAGAGAAAGTTCCTTTAAGAGGCTTTCAGCTGCCTTTGCGTCCTCCAGATAATTCACGCATACCGCGTAGCCCCGCTTGGCGGCGAGCTTGGCAGTCTCGGCGCCGATGCCGCGGCCCCCTCCCGTGATGATCATCACCTTGTCCATCAACGTCCCCGCAGGAAGAGCTTATCCAGGTCCGCGAGGGTAAGCTGATACCACGTCGGTCGCCCGTGGTTGCAGCTGCCGGAGCGCTCGGTTTCCTCCATCTCGCGGAGCAGCGCGTTCATCTCGGCCAGCGTCAGCACGCGGTTCGCCCGCACCGCCGCATGGCAGGCCATCGTGGCGAGCAGCTCGTTTTGCCGGGCGGTGAGCGCTTCGCTGCCGCCGAACTCGCGGATCTCGCGCAGCACGTCGCGCGCGAGCGCCGGGATGTCGCCTGCCGCCAGCGCCGCCGGCGCCGCGCGAACCGAAAGCTCGTTCGGTCCCGACACCGCGACCTCGAGGCCGATGCGCTCTAGCACCTCGCGGTTCTCCTCGGCGGTGGCAATGTCGAGCGCCTCGGCCGAGAGCACCGCCGGCACGAGCAGCGCCTGGCGCTGCACCGCTCCGGCATCGAGGTTGCTCTTGAGCTTCTCCATCACGATGCGCTCGTGCGCGGCATGCATGTCCACCAGGACCAGCCCGGCCTCGTTTTGCGCCAGGATGTACACGCCGTGGAGCTGGGCGAGGGCGTAGCCGAGCGGCGGCGCCTTCTCGGCCCGCGGCAGCGCCGCAGGAAGCGCCGAGCTCATGAATGCCTGGTAAGCGGCGGCGGGCTGCGCCAGGCCGAATGATTGCTGTTGCCCCCCCTGGAAGGCGGGAGCGGAAATGCTCGCATAGCTGACCGGCGCTTCGGCCGCGCTCGGGGAGAGCGCCCGCTCGAGCGCGTGCTTCACGAACTGGTGCACGGCGCGCGAATCGCGGAACCGCACTTCGGTCTTGGCCGGATGCACGTTGACGTCCACCGCGCGTGGGTCGAGCTCGAGGTAGAGCACGTAGGCCGGCTGGCGATCGCCGTGCAGGAGCTGGGAGTAGGCCTCGCGCGCCGCGTGCGCGAGCACCCGGTCGCGGACGAACCGGCCGTTGACGAAGAAGTACTGGGCGTCGGCGCGAGGCTTTGCCGCCTGCGGCAGCCCGGCGAGCCCGGTCAGCGCGAGAGCGCCGCTGCGCGCCTCGATCGGCACGCTCGCCGCGACGAGATCCTCGCCGAGGAGCAGCGCCGCGCGCTCGGCGAGCGCCTGGGAACGCAGGTGCCGGCTGACCCTGCCGTTATGCTTCAGGGTGAAGGCGACATCGCAATGCGCGAGCGCGATCCGCCGGAAGGCCTCGTCGCAATGCGCGAGCTCGGTCGCCTCGGTGCGCAGGAACTTGCGCCGCGCCGGCGTGTTGAAATAGAGGTCCGCGACGCAGACGGTCGTGCCCTGCGCGCGCGCCGCCGGAGAGACCTCGCCGACCTGCGCGCCTTCGGCGCTGACCGAGGCCCCGTGCGCGGCCGGGCCGGTCCGGCTCGCGATCGAAAGGCGGGAAACCGACGCGATCGAGGCGAGCGCCTCTCCGCGGAAGCCCATCGTGGCGACGCCTTCGAGGTCGGCGAGGCTCGCGATCTTGCTCGTGGCGTGACGCGCGAGCGCGAGCGGCAGGTCGTCGCCGGCGATGCCCTCGCCGTCGTCCTCCACCTGGACGCGCCGCATTCCGCCTTCGTCGAGGGTCACGGTGATGGCGCTCGCGCCGGCGTCGATGCTGTTCTCGATCAGCTCCTTCAGCACCGAGGCGGGCCGCTCCACCACTTCGCCGGCCGCGATCTGGCTCACCAGCAGCTCCGGCAGCACCCGGATCGAGGTCATGCCGCGAGCTCGGCTTCCCGGCCGCCGGTGATGCTCAGGAGCTCGCGATAGCTGAGGCGGAAAACGGTGTGCGGATGGCCCGCGGCGGCCCAGAGCTCGTCGTGCGCAGCGAGCGCCTTCTCCACGAACACGCTTGACAGGCCGTGCCCCACCGGCGCGACCCCGCCGATCGCGAAGCCGGTGTGCCGGCGCACGAAGTCGGCGTCGGCCTTGGCGATCGGCTCGCCGAGGAGCTGCGCCAGCCGCGCCACGTCGACGCGGCACGCCCCCGAGGACATGACGAGCACGGCCGTGTCGCTCGCTTGCGCGCGGAACACGAGGGAATTGGCGATCTGCGCCACCTGGCAGCCGAGAAAGTCGGCCGCCGCCTTGGCGGTGCGCGCGGCGCCGGGAAGCTCGACGATATCGGCCGCCATCCCCGCGCGCTCGAGCGCCGCTCGCACGCGTTCGACGCTTGGATTGGTCAGTACGGCGGAGGCAGCCATTTGGGAAAATGCGAGAGCGGGAAGCGCGCCGATTATACAATCGGCCGATGGAGCTTCTCGCCTTCCTGTGGGATCTGGTGGTGCACCTCGACGTGCATCTGGGCGAGTTCGTGAGGCAGCACGGCGTGTGGGTGTACGGGCTGCTTTTCGTCATCGTGTTTTGCGAGACCGGGCTCGTGGTCACGCCATTCCTGCCGGGCGATTCGCTCCTCTTCGTCGCGGGGACGCTGGCCGCGCTGGGGGAGATGAGCCTTCTCGCGGTCATCGCTACGCTCATCGTCGCGGCGCTCTGCGGAGACAACTCGAACTACTGGGTCGGGCGCTGGGCCGGCATGCGGCTTTTCGGCCGCTGGATCAATCCGGCGTATCTCCAGCGCACGCACGAGTTCTACGAGCGCCACGGCGGCAAGACCATCATCCTCGCGCGCTTCGTGCCGATCGTGCGCACCTACGTGCCGTTCGTGGCCGGGGTAGGCAATATGCCGTACCTTCGCTACCTCGCGTTCTGCGTCGCCGGCGCGGCGATCTGGGTCGGCTCGCTTTGCGCCGCGGGCTACTTCTTCGGCAACATCCCGCTGATCCGCAACAACCTGACGATCGTGATCCTGGCGATCGTGGGGCTGTCGATTTCGCCCGGGCTCGTCGCCTGGATGAAAGCCAGGTCAGTTCAACGCGAGGGGTGAGGCAGGCCTCGGCGGGTGCTTGGCGAAGTAGTCGCGGATGCCATCGAGCAGCGCCTGCGCCAGCCTGTCTTGATAGTCCTGGTCGTTCAACCGCTTCTCCTCCTCCGGATTGGAGATGAACGCGGTTTCCACCAGGATCGACGGAATGTTCGGCGCCGTCAGCACCTTGAAGCTCGCCTGCTCGACGTGCGGCTTGTGCAGGGTGTTCACCGTGCCCAGGCGCTTCAGCACCGAGCCGCCCAGGCGCAGGCTGTGGTCGATGGTGCCGGTCTGCCAGAGATCGAGAATCGTCCGCTTCACGTAGTCGTCCTTGCCGTCGAGGACGGCGCCGCCGACGAGATCGGATTCGTTCTCCTGCTTTGCAAGAATGCGCGCCATCTCGGACGTGGCGCGCCGGTCCGACAGCGCGAACACCGAAGACCCGCGCGCGTCGGGCCGGACGAACGCGTCGGCGTGGATGGAGACGAAAAGATCCGCCTTGACCTTGCGCGCCTTGTCGACCCGCACGGCGAGCGGCAGGAAATAGTCCCCGTCGCGCGTGAGCAGCGCGCGCATGTTGGGCTCGGCGTCGACCAGCGCCTTCAGGCGGCGTGCGATGCCGAGCGTGATGTCCTTCTCGCGCGAGCCGTGGCGCCCGAGCGCGCCGGGGTCCTCGCCCCCGTGCCCCGCGTCGATCACGATCGTGGCGAGGCGCGCCACGCTGCCTGGCGGCTTCGCCTTTTCCTCCTGCGCCTTGCTCGCCTCCTCGAGCAGCGCGGCGAGCGGATCGATCGGCACCGCGGGATAGATATCGAGCACCAGCCTGTGGCCGTACTCGGCGACCGGCGGCAGGTCGAAGAGCTGCGGCTTCACGTCGGCCTTGAGGTCGAGCACCAGCCGGATCACGCCCGGGCGGTTGCGCGCGACCCTCAGGCCCTTGATATACGGATCCTCCGGCGCCACCTTGCCCTGCAGCTCGCTGAGCGCTGCAGCGAGCTCATCGGTCTCGAGATCGAGCACCAGCCGCTCGGGATCCTTCACGCTGAACAGGCTGTGCTTGATCGCGGACTTCGATTCGAGCGTCAGGCGGGTGTAATCGCGCGCCGGCCAGATGCGGCTCGACAGGATCTGCGCGTGCGCATCGCTCAGGGCGAGAAGCCCAATCGCGAGAGCCAGGCTTCGCCAGCCGCGCTGCGCGCCTCGACCCGTGCGCGCCTGCGGTCGCTCTCGAAGCGCAGCTCGATCTCCAGATCCGGCGGCGCGAGCAGGCCATGCGCGCGCTCCGGCCACTCGACCGCGCACAGCGCCCGGCCGTCGAAGTATTCCCGAAAACCCGCTTGCTCCCATTCTTCTTTATTCTTCAAGCGATAGAAATCAAAGTGATAGAAGTGTAAGCTCGAAAGCTCGTAAGGTTCAACCAGGGTGTAGGTCGGACTCTTGACCCGGCCCGTGTGTCCAAGGCCACGCAGGAGCCCTCGCACCAGGGTTGTTTTTCCGGCACCGAGATCGCCGCGCAGGTGCAGCACCCTACCTGCTTGCGCGTCTGCGGCCAAAGCGTGGCCAAGTGCCTCGGTGGCCCCGGGGTCGGGCAACTTAAGATCGAGCGACATGGAAAGCCGTGCCTTCGCGGAGCGCATCAAGGAGTGGGGCCTGGACCTGGGATTCCAGGCCGTGGGCATCGCGCAGGCGGATCTCTCCGCGGCCGAGCCGCGGCTCATCGAATGGCTCGATCGGGGCTGGCATGGCGAGATGGAGTATATGGCGCGCCACGGGGCGCTCCGGGCGCGGCCAGCCGAGCTCAAGCCCGGCACGCTGCGCGTGATCTCGTGCCGGATGGACTATCTCTGCGACGTCCCGGCCAGCGTGGAGGACGAGTTACAACCCGGACATGCGTACATCGCGCGCTATGCCCGCGGGCGCGACTATCACAAGGTGCTGCGTGCACGCCTGCAGAAGCTCTGCGAGCGCATCGAGGCGGAGGCGGGGCCCTTCGGCTACCGCGTGTTCACCGATTCCGCGCCGGTGCTCGAGGTCGAGCTTGCGGCGCGCGCCGGCATCGGCTGGCGCGGCAAGCACACGCTGCTTCTCGACCGCGAGGCGGGCTCGTGGTTCTTCATCGGGGAGATCTACTGCGACTTGCCTTTACCCGTCGATTCTCCTCAGGAAAACCGATGCGGGACTTGCAAGCGCTGCATCGACGTGTGCCCGACGCAGGCCATCCGCGGCCCCTACCAGCTCGACGCGCGCCGCTGCATCTCCTATCTCACGATCGAGCACAAGAGCGCGATTCCGGTGGAGCTGCGTCCCCTCATCGGCAATCGCGTCTACGGCTGCGACGACTGCCAGCTCGTCTGCCCGTGGAACGGATTCGCCCAGCCGAGCGCCGAGGAGGACTTCAAGCCGCGCAACGGCCTCGACCGCGCCACGCTGGTGGAGCTCTTCGCCTGGACCGAGGCCGAGTTCGACCAGCGCCTGCAGGGTTCGCCCATCCGCCGCATCGGCTACGAGCGGTGGCTCCGCAACCTCGCCGTGGGCCTGGGCAACGCGCCTACGTCGGCCGAGGTAGTCGGCGCCCTGCATGCACGCGCGAACCATCCCTCAACCCTTGTCCGCGAGCATGTTCAGTGGGCGCTCCACAGGCACGAAAGCGGACATGAAGGCGGCGGGCATTCGCACCTGGCAGCCTGACCGGCTGTTGCCGGGATTCGAGGCGCTCGAGCTTCGCTTCCCGAACGATTACGACGGCGAGGTCGTGGCCACGCTCGTCCGTCTACCCGCGGGCGAGGCGCCGCGCGGCGCCGTGCTCTACGTCCACGGCTTCGGCGACTACTTCTTCCAGCGGCACATGGCGGAGCGCTTCGCGGCGGAAGGTTACGCCTTCTATGCAATCGACCTGCGCAAGTACGGCCGCTCGCTCAAGCCTCATCAGCATCCCAATTTCTGCAGAAGCGTCAAGGAGTATTACGCCGATCTCGGCGCCGCGCTCGCCGAAATCGGCGAGCCGGTCCTCCTCGCCGGCCACTCGATGGGCGCGCTGATCTGCGCTCTGTACGCGCATGAGGGCGAAGCGCGTGCCTCGGTGCGTGCGCTGTGGCTGAACAGCGCTTTCTTCGACTGGCGCCTGCCGGCCTGGAGGGTCACGCAGATGCACCTCGCGGCCGCGCTCGGGCGTTTCTATCCCTTCATCAAGGACGAGAAGGTGCTGCGCGAGGACTACGTCAGAAGCCTGCTCGACGAGGGATGGGAGTTCGATCTCGCCCTCAAGCCGCCGCTCGGCTTCGGCGTGTATTACGGCTGGCTCGGCGCGATGACGGATGCGCATGCCCGCGTGCATCGCGGCCTTGCGATCGCCTGTCCGGTGCTTTCCATGCACTCGGACGACAGCGATATCGTGCTCGACTGGCGCCACATCGCGAGGTGGTCGCGCACTCTCGGCGAGGACATCACGGTGATGGCCTTTCCGGGCGCGCTGCACGACCTCGTGCTGTCGCGGCCGCAAATCCGCGAGGAAGTGTTCAGGCAGCTCTTCGCCTGGGCGGAGCGAGCCACAGCGTTAGCAGCGTAGCCGCCGTCCAGAGAACGTAGGCGGCGGTGAACACCCATTCCGGTGCCTCGTAGTAAAGCAGCCGCTGCACCCAGCGTCCGACGAAGGACCCGGGGTGCAGGCCACCGCGCAGCGTGTCTTCCCACACCGTGAGCGGGCAGGCGACGCCCATGAGCGCCTCGGCGGCGACGAACGCGATGGCACCAAGGTGCAGATAGCGAAACCATGGATTCCGGGTCCACTGCCAGCCGAGCGCGGCACCGAGCCACACCAGCACGAGGCCGCCGACGATGAACGCGACGATGATGAAATGGACGACGAGAAGCGCGTCGGCCAGCAAGCGGCTAGGCCGGCCCCTTTTCCACGGGGCGCTTCGGATCGGCGCTCCATTCGCTCCACGACCCGGCGAAGAGCCTACCGCCCGGCAGGCCGGCCACCTCCATCGCGAGCAGGTTGTGGCAGGCCGCCACGCCTGAACCGCAGTAGTGCACCGCTTCGGAGGGCGCGCGATCTCCGAGCACCGCCTGGAATTCCCGCCTCAACTCGCCGGCGCTCTTGAACGTTCCCTGCGGCGACACGTTGTCCATGTTGAAGCGGTTCCTCGCCCCGGGGATGCGCCCGGCCACCGGGTCGATCGGCTCCTGCTCGCCGCGGTAGCGCGCCGGCGCGCGCGCATCGAGCAGCAGCATTTCACTGCCCTGCCGCATCACCTCGCTTACATCCACGGCTGGTTGTCCCTTGCTCTCTTGTTGGTAGTGCGAAGGCGCAAAGCGAGGCACCTCAGAGGTAAGCGGACGCTTTTCAGCCGCCCATTTCGCCAGCCCGCCGTCGAGCACGGCCACAGTTTCGTGGCCGATCCAGCGCAGCATCCACCACAGGCGCGCCGCCATGGCGCCGTTTCCAGCGTCGTAGCAGACGACCTGGTCGGAGGGCTTCACCCCACAGCCACCCAGCCAGGTAGTAAAGACGTCAGGTTGCGGCAGCGGGTGGCGGCCGTTGCGGCCGGTCTTCGGCGCCGAGAGGTCGCGATCGAGATGGGCGAAGAGCGCCCCCGGAATGTGCGCCTCGCGATACTGCCCTTCGCCGAGCGCGGGTTTGGCGAGATCGTGCCTGCAATCGAACACGCGCCACTGCGGGTGGGCGGCGAGCTCGGCGCTGCTGACGAGCGTAGTGGGCATCAGAGCATTCTAAGGAGATTCTTGACCCGGCGGATCTCGGGCTCGTCGCGCTTGTAGAAGGTCCATTGCTTGATGCGCTTGGCGCGCACCAGCCCGGCGTCGACCAGGATTCTCATGTGCTCGCTCAGCGCTGGCTGGCTCACGCCGAGCTTGTCCGCGATCAGCGCCGCGCAGACCCCGTCGCGCACGAGGTCGCCGTCGACCTGGGGCGGAAAATGGCTGCGCGGCTGCTTCAGCCAGTCGAGGATCCGGAGGCGCCGCTCGTTGGCAAGCGCTCGCAGCGCCGCCGCGTGGTCTTGCATATATATTGTCACTTAGCTAAGTGGCTATATACTAACGCGGTGGACCTTGGGCGGGAAGCGATCGCGGGCGTCGAGCGGCTGATCCGGCCGCACGTGCGGCGCACGCCGGCGATCGACGTGCGCGCGCGGGACTTCGACCTCGCTCTTCCCGACCTCAACTTCAAGCTCGAGCTGCTGCAGCATTCGGGCTCGTTCAAGGCGCGCGGCGCGTTTGCGAATCTCCTCACGCGCCAGGTGCCCGCGGCCGGCGTGGTGGCCGCCTCGGGCGGCAACCATGGCGTCGCGGTCGCCTATGCGGCCGGAAAGCTCGGCGTGCGGGCACGGATCTTCGTGCCGACGGTAGCGTCGCCGGCGAAGATCGCGCTCATTCGATCGTACGGCGCCGACCTGGTGGTCCAGGGCGAGCTCTACGCCGACGCGCTTGCCGCGGCCGAGCACTGGGCTGCCGGGCGCGACGCGATGCAGATCCATGCCTTCGATCAGCCGGGCGCGATTCTCGGGCAGGGCAGCGTCGGGCTGGAATGGGAGGCGCAGGCTCCCGATCTCGACACGGTGCTCGTGGCCGTCGGCGGCGGCGGCCTGATCGGCGGCGTGGCCGCGTGGTACGGAAAAAAGCTGAGGGTGGTCGGGGTCGAGCCGCTCGAGGCGCCGACGCTCACCCGCGCGCTCGAGGCGGGCCGGCCGGTCGACGCCCCGGCGGGCGGCATCGCCGCCGATTCGCTCGCGCCGCGGCGCGTGGGCGAGCTCATGTTTCCGCTGGCGCAAAAGTACGTGGAGCGGGTCTTGCTCGTCGAGGATCAAGCCATTCGCGATGCGCAGCGGGCGCTGTGGGAGCGCCTGAGAATCGTCGCCGAGCCGGGCGGCGCCGCGGCTCTTGCCGCTCTTCTATCGAAAAAATATCAACCGGCAGCGAACGAGCGCGTCGGCGTGCTCGTCTGCGGCGGCAATACGACGGCGGTGGACTTCGGCAAATAAAGGGGTCAGAGGAATTTTCCTGTAACGGAAAAGGGGTCTGGCCCTTTTCAGTTAGCGGCCAAGCTTGCGGTGCAGCCACTCGTGGAAGTGCACCTCGGCGTCTTCCATCGGCGACTGGTACGGTCCGGCGTCGTCCAGGCCCTGCTCGTACAGCGCGCGGCGGCCGGCGTCGAGGCGCTCGCAGATCTCGTTGTCTTCGATGGCGGTCTCTACATACGCCGCCTGCTGCGCCTCGATGAATTCGCGCTCGAACAGGACGATCTCTTCCGGGTAATAGAACTCGACCACGTTGGTGGTGCGGTTCGGCGCGCGCGGAATGAGGTGCGACACGACGAGCACGTTCGGATACCACTCGAAGGTGAGTCCGGGAAAGTACGTGGCCCAGAGAGCGCCCTGCTTCGGTTCCTGGCCGTCGAGCTGCTTGAGGCACATCTCCTGCCAGCGCTTGTAGACCGGGGTGCCGGGGCGCTGCAGTCCCGCCTTCGCCGCGACGATCTGTACCGAATACTCCTCGCCGTAATCGACGGTGAAGTTGTTGCAGTCGGTGAAGTTGCCGAGGCCCGGGTGGAAGAAGTCGACGTGGTAGACCTCGAGGTAGGTCTCGATGAAGGTCTTCCAGTTGATGTCGTAGTCGTCGACGCGCACCGAATCGAGGACGTAGCCGCTGAAGTCCCAGTCGGCCAGGGTGGTAATTCTCGCGAGGTCGCGGCGCGGGTCGCGCGGGCCGGTGAAGAGGAGCCCGTTCCAGCTCGAGAGCGGCTTCGAGCGCAGCTTGACGCAGGGACTCTCGGCGAAATGCGGCGCCCCGAGGAGCTCGCCCTTCAGGTCATAGGTCCAGCGGTGCAGCGGGCAGACGATGTTCTGCGCGTTGCCGCGGCCGCGTAGCATGATGGACTGACGGTGGCGGCACACGTTGGAAAGCAGTTCAATATTCTCGGCATTCCGTACGAGCATCCAGGCGTTCTGGGTCCAGTCGAGCGTGTGATAGTCGCCCGGCCGGGGGACCATCAGCTCGTGACCTACATAGTTCGCCCCGGCATCGAACAGGAGCTTTTTTTCCAGGGCAAAGATCTGCGGGTCGAAATACCACGACACCGGGAGCTGAGGGCTCGCCGGACGTACCTGCCGCCATCGCGCGAGGTCCGACATTCGTTGTAAAGCTCCTAGAAAAACAGTATTTTACTAAAAGATGAGCAAGCCTTCAGGCGAGCCCTCCTTCGAGGGCGCGCTCGCCGAGCTGGAAAAAATCGTGGCGCGAATGGAGGGCGGCGAGCTGACGCTTGAGGAAGCGCTCGCCGTCCACCGGCGCGGCCTCGAGCTGGCGCGCTTCTGCCAGCAGAAGCTGGAAGTCGCGCAGCAGCAAGTCAAGGTGCTCGAGGGCGAGGTGCTGAAGCCCCTCGCCGACGCGGCCGCGCAAGCGGGACCCGATGAAGATCATCGAGAGTGACTTCCAGGCCTGGATGGGCGGCATCCAGGCGCGCACCGAAGCGGCGCTCGCGCGCCTGCTGCCGCCGCCGCACATGGCGCCGGCGCGCCTCCACCAGGCGATGCGCTATGCCACGCTCGAGGGAGGCAAGCGGGTGCGGCCCCTGCTCGTGTTCGCGGCGGGCGAGGTTGCCGCCGCCCCGCCCGAGCGGCTCGAGTTCGCGGCCTGCGCGGTCGAGCTGATCCACGCGTATTCGCTGGTGCACGACGACCTGCCCTGCATGGACGACGACGTCCTGCGCCGCGGGAAGCCCACGGTGCACGTCGAGTTCGACGAGGCCACGGCGCTCCTCGTGGGCGACGCGCTGCAGTCGCTCGCTTTCCAGCTGCTCGCCGATCAGCGGCTCGCCGACGATCCGCGCGTTCAGCTCGACATGGTCAGGACCCTGGCGGTCGCTGCCGGCTCGCGCGGCATGGCCGGAGGGCAGCAGATCGACCTCGAGTCGACCGGCAAGGCGCTCACGCTGCCGGAGCTCGAGGTCATGCACATCCACAAGACCGGGGCACTGATCCGCGCCGCCGTGACGCTCGGCGCCGCCTGCGGCCACGTCGACCCGAGCCAGAAGAGCTCCTTGGACCGATACGGAAAGGCGATGGGGCTGGCGTTCCAGGTGGTCGACGACGCGCTCGACTACGAAGGGAGCACCGGGACGCTCGGCAAGACCGCGGGCAAGGATTCGCGCCAGGGCAAGCCGACCTACGTTTCCGCGCTCGGCCTGCCGCGCACGCGCGAGCTCGCCGGGGAGTTGCGCGCCGACGCCCTCGCGGCGCTCGAGCAACTCGGCGACCGCGGCCGCCGTCTCGGACAGCTCGCCGACTTCATCGTATTGCGAAAGTTCTAGCCATGAATGCCATCACCGGCGGGCTTCCCCACGATGCCTACAATGCCTCGATGTACGAGCTGCTGAAGACCATCGACGACCCGGCGCGGCTGCGCTCGCTCGACCGCAAGCAGCTGCGCCAGCTCGCCGACGAGCTGCGCGCGTACGTGCTCGAGTCGGTGTCGAAGACCGGCGGCCACCTGTCTTCGAATCTCGGCACCGTGGAGCTGACGATCGCGCTGCACTGCATCTTCGACACCCCGGAAGACCGCATCGTCTGGGACGTCGGCCACCAGACCTACCCCCACAAGATCCTCACCGGGCGGCGCGAAGAGATGGCGCGGCTGCGCATGCTCGACGGCATCTCCGGGTTTCCGCGCCGCGTCGAGTCGAAGTACGACACCTTCGGCACCGCGCATTCCTCCACCTCGATTTCAGCCGCCCTCGGCATGGCCGTCGCCGCCAAGCTGAAGAACGAGAAGCGCCACTGCATCGCCGTGATCGGCGATGGCGCGATGTCGGCCGGCATGGCGTACGAAGCGATGAACAACGCCGGCGCGATGGACGTCGATCTCCTCGTCATCCTCAACGACAACGAGATGTCCATCTCGCCGCCGGTCGGGGCGCTGACGAACTACCTCGCACGTCTCCTCTCTGGCCGCATTTATTCAACCGCTCGCCGCGCGAGCGAGCACCTGCTCAAACGCGTGCCGGGGGTGTGGGAGCTCGCGCGGCGCGCCGAGGAGCACATGAAGGGCATGGTGACGCCTTCGACGCTGTTCGAGGAATTCGGCTTCAACTACATCGGGCCGATCGACGGCCACGATCTCGACGCGCTGATTCCCACGCTGCAGAACATCCGCAAGCTGCAGGGACCGCAGTTCCTCCACGTGATCACGCGCAAGGGGCAAGGCTACAAGCTCGCAGAGGACGATCCGATCGCCTACCACGGCCCCGGCAAGTTCAATCCCGCGGAGGGCCTGAAAAGCGTGATCGGGGGGAAGCCGACGTATTCGCAGATCTTCGGCGACTGGCTGTGCGACATGGCGGCGCGCGACCCGCGGGTCGTGGGCATTACGCCGGCCATGCGCGAGGGCTCGGGCATGGTGCGCTACTCCGAGCTTTATCCCGAGCGCTACTTCGACGTCGGCATCGCCGAGCAGCACGCGGTGACCTTCGCCGCCGGCATCGCCGCCGAGGGCATGCGGCCGGTGCTCGCCATCTACTCGACGTTCCTGCAGCGCGGCTACGACCAGCTGATCCACGACGTCGCGATCCAGAACCTGCCGGTGCTGTTCGCGCTCGACCGCGGCGGCCTGGTCGGCGGCGACGGGGCGACGCACAACGGCGCGTTCGATTTCGCCTACCTGCGAACCGTGCCGAACCTCACCGTGATGGCGCCTTCCGACGCGGACGAGTGCCGGCAGATGCTTTATACCGGGAGCGAGCTCGGCAGGCCCGCCGCGGTGCGCTACCCGCGCGGCGCGGCGCTCGGCGAAGCGAGACCCGACATGAAACTCCTTCCCGTGGGGAAGGGAGAAGTGAGAAGAACCGGCAAACGCGTAGCCATCCTCGCGTTCGGCGCGATGCTGAAGCCCGCGCTCGAGGCGGGCGAGGCGCTCGACGCCACGGTCGCCAACATGCGTTTCGTGAAGCCGCTCGACGCCGAGCTGGTGCGCGAGCTGGCGCAGCGCCACGAGCTCCTCGTCACGGTCGAGGAGCACCAGGTCATGGGCGGCGCCGGCTCCGCGGTATGCGAATCGCTCGCCGGGCAAGGGATCGATCGGCGGGTCGTGCTCCTCGGCTTGCCCGATCGGTTCATCGACCACGGCGACCCGGCGCGGCTGCTCGCGTCCGTCGGACTGGACGGCGCGGGCATAGCAAGCTCGATTCGCGGCGCGCTGGGGCGGGCCTGAAGCGCCAGGTTCTCCCCGTGGCGCTCGCCGCGGCGCTCGCCGCGCCGGGCGCGGCGAGCGCCACCACCGTGCTGGTGATGTCGATCACGGGGAGCGGCGTGGAAATCCTCGTGAACAACAGCGTGGTGCGGACCCTGCGTCCGGGAGAAAGCTCGCCCGAAGGCGTCAAGCTGATCGACCTCGGCTCCGGCGCGGCGCTCATCGAGGTCGACGGCCGCCGCTGGCTCATGCCGCTCGGCTCGTCGACCGCGACGACGCTCGTGCTGCAGGCCGACGAGCGCGGCCACTTCATCGTGACGGCGGCGATCAACGGGATCCCGGTGAGGGCGCTGGTCGATACCGGAGCGAGCTCGATCGCGATGAACCTGAGCGACGCGCGCCGCGCCGGAGTCAACCTCTCCGGCGCCCGGCGCGTGCGGATCCTCACGGCGAGCGGCGCACGCGAGGCGCTGCTGGTGCAGCTCGGCACGGTGCAGGTCGGGGACATCGTGGTGAACGACGTCGAAGCGACGCTGAGCGAGCGTGACGAGCTGCCCATAACCCTGCTCGGCATGAGCTTTCTCAAGCACTTGGACATGTATCGCATCGGCGCCAGCCTCACCCTGACGCTTCGGCATTGATTAAAATAGGCGCGATGAAGTCGAGAGATCTCTACAACATCCCGGACGTCCAGAGCGACCCCGATTCGCGCAAGCTCGCCATCGACAAGGTCGGGATCAAGGCCATCCGCCACCCGGTCCGCATTCAGGAGAGAGGCTCCACGGAACGCAGCCCGCGCGCGCAGCACACCATTGCCCTCTTCAACATGTACGTCGGCCTGCCGCACCACTTCAAGGGCACGCACATGTCGCGCTTCGTGGAGATCCTCGAGGCGCACGAGCGCGAGATCACCGTCGAGACCTTCCAGCTCATGCTGCGCGAGATGGTGGACAAGCTCGAGGCCGAGGAAGGCCACATCGAGATGTCGTTTCCGTACTTCATCGAGAAGAAGGCGCCGGTGTCCGGGGTGAAGAGCCTGATGGACTACGAGGTCACCTTCTCGGGCGAGATCCGCAAGGGCCGGCAGAGCTTCACCATGAAGGTGGTGGTGCCGGTGACGAGCCTGTGCCCCTGCTCGAAGAAGATCTCCGAGCGCGGCGCCCACAACCAGCGCTCGCACGTGACGGTGACGGCGCGCACCAACGAGTTCGTCTGGATCGAGGAGATCGTCGACATCGTCGAGCGGCAGTCCTCGAGCGAGCTCTACGGGCTGCTCAAGCGGCCGGACGAGAAGTTCGTCACCGAGCGGGCCTACGACAATCCGAAGTTCGTCGAGGACCTGGTGCGCGACGTCGCGTCGGTGCTGAACCTCGACGAGCGCATCGACGCCTACGTGGTCGAGTCGGAAAACTTCGAGTCGATCCACAACCACAGCGCCTACGCCCTCATCGAGAAGAACAAACGGGCAAAGTGACGCGCATCCTCTTCGGACTACTTTCGGAGATCGCTCTCACGGAAGGAGTCGAAGCCCAGGATTTTCCGGCCCAGCGGGCGAGCCTGGTGATCGAAGTCGACGGCATGTACGCCGAAACTCGTGGCGAAACCGGCCTCGCCGCGATGTCGCCCGCGGTGCGGGCGGCGATCGGCAAGGTGGAGCGCCACCGGCTGGTGCCACCCGCTCAGGCTTCCTACGCCTATCGCAACCACCCGCTGCCGATCGGCGCGGGTCAGACCATCTCGCAACCGTACATCGTGGCGCTTTCGGCCGACCTGCTGGCGCCGAAGCCGGGGGACGTGGTCCTCGAGGTCGGTACCGGCTCGGGATACCAGGCGGCCGTCCTCGCCGAGATCGTGAAGCAGGTCTACAGCATCGAGCGGGTCGAGAGCCTGGGCAGGTCCGCCGCGGAGCGCCTCGCGGAGCTCGGGTACCGCAACGTCGAGGTGCGCATCGGCGACGGCTACGCCGGCTGGCCGGAACGGGCGCCCTTCGACGGCATCGTGGTCACCGCGGCGGCGCCGCAGGTGCCGGCGGCTCTGGTCGCGCAGCTCAAGCCCGGCGCCCGCATGGTGATCCCGGTCGGGGAAAGCGGCGGCCTCCAGTACCTCAAGGTGCTGGTCAAGCGCGCCGACGGCGGCTACGACGAGCAGCGGGTATTGGCGGTGCGGTTCGTTCCGCTCGTTCCGGGAAAGAAATAAAGCGGTTCAAAACCTCTTCGTCAGCGTCATCGTCTCCCCCTCGCGCCTCATGTCGACGCGGTTGAGGAAGCTCATGCCGAGGAGCGCGGTGTCGAGCCCGGCCTCGAATACCACCGCGTCCACCGAACTGAGCTCGATCTCGCCCAGCCTGACCGTGGCGAGGCTGACGCGGTAGACCGGCACCAGGCCGTTCGCGGTGTTCGACAGGCCCGGCTCGCCTTTGCGGAAGTCGATCCCCGCGCGCTGCGCGAGACTTGCCGGCAAGGCGATCGAGCTGGCGCCGGTGTCGACGAGAAACCGGACCGGCGTGCCGTTCACCATTCCCTCGCCGACGAACTGGCCGCCGGGTCCGGCGGCGAGCGTCGCCTGTGCGCGGTCCGGGGTGGCGGCTGCGCGGCGGTAGTGCTGCCCCTGCTGCAGCGTTCGGCGGGCGCCTTCGATTTCCATGACCGCGCTGTCCTTGTCGACGGACACCACGGTGATCCCGTTCCACGTCTGGCCGACCTTCACGGTCTTCGGGTTGCCGCCGTCGAGCACTACCACGGCGGCCTTGCCGCCGATCACGCCGACCAGCGAAACTTCGGCCGCGGCGGCGGTGCCGCAGGCGAAGCAGAGAAGCAGCGCAATAATATTGGGCATGAGACCCGTCGTTGTTGTTCGAACCGCGCGCAGCGAAGGACCGGCCTATTTTGCCAGCTACCTCGAGCGCCGTTCAATTGCATGCGACCTGCTCGCGATCGACGAAGGCGCGCCGGTGCCGCGCGATTCGAGACATTTTTCCGGAATTGCCATCATGGGCGGCGCGATGAGTGTGAACGATGACCTGCCGTGGATCCCGCAGGTGCTGGAGCTCGTCCGCGAAGCGGTGCGCAACGACGTGCCGGTGCTCGGCCACTGCCTCGGCGCCCAGCTCATGTCCAAGGCCCTGGGCGGCGCCGTGCGCGCCAATCCGTACAAGGAGATCGGCTGGGGCGAGGTGCGCGTGTGCGACAACGGCGTGGCGCGCGCGTGGCTCGGCGAGCTTCAGTCCTTCGAGACCTTCCAGTGGCACGGCGAGACCTTCAGCATCCCGCCGGGCGCCACGCGCGTGCTCGAGAACGCGCACTGCGCCAACCAGGGGTTCGCCATCGGCAAGCACTTCGGCATGCAGTGCCACGTCGAGATGACCGAAGAGCTGATCCGGGTGTGGGCGCGCGGCGGCGCCGACGAGATCAGGGCCGCGGCGGCGAGCCCGGCGGTGCAGAAAGCCGAGGAGATGGAGCGCGACCTCGAGCCGCGGCTGCTACGTCTTCACGAAGTCGCCGATCGAATCTACGACCGGTGGAGCGAGAACCTCAGTCGCGGAAATTGATGAACTGCAACGGAACGTCCGTAACCGTTTTCTTGACGAGCTGAATCGCGTTCTGCAGGTCGTCCCTCTTCGCGCCCGAGACGCGCACCGCGTCGCCCTGGATCGAGCCCTGCACCTTGAGCTTGGAGTCCTTGATCAGCTTCTGGATTTCCTTGCCCTTTTCCACCGGGATGCCGACCTTCACCTTCACCGGCTGCTTCACCTTGTCGCCCGAGATCTTCTCGATGCTTCCCGACTCGAGGCAGCGCACGTCGACGCTCCTCTTGGCGAGGCGCTGGCGCAGCACGTCCATGACCTGGCCAAGCTTGAATTCGTCGTCGGCGAACACCGTGAGGTCGAGCTTCGTCAGCTCGACGCGCGCGTCCGAGCCCTTGAAGTCGTAGCGATTGGTGATTTCCTTGTTGGTCTGCTCGACGGCGTTCTTCACTTCCTGCTCGTTCACCTGCGAGACGATGTCGAAGGAGGGCATGGCGCGACTCTAACTCAGTTCGGCTTGATTCCAGCGGCCTTCACCAGCACGGCGTTGGTGCGCAGCTCCTCGCTCACCAGGGAACCGAACTCACCCGGCGTCATCGCCATGGGTTCGGCGCCGAGCTTCGGCAGGCGCTCACGCACCTCCGGCGATTGGAGGGCCGCAGCCGTGCCGCGGTGCAGCCGCTCGATCAAGGCGCCGGGCGTCCTTGCAGGCGCGAACAGGCCCACCCAGAAGTTGTAATCGGAATCGGGAAATCCCGACTCGATGGTGGTCGGCACGTCCGGCAGGATCGAGGCGCGCTTCGAGCTGCCGATCGCCAGGGCGAGCACCTTGCCTTCGCGCAGCAGCGGCAGCGCCGGCGCGATTGGCGAGAAATAGAAGTCGAGTCTCCCGGCGACCACCTCGGTCAGCGCCTCGGGGGCGCCCTTGAACGGGATGTGCACGGCCTCGATGTTCGCGCTGCGGCGGAAGCGCTCGGCGTTGAGCTGCGTCGATGCCGCGGCCGAGCCGAAGTTGATCGACCCGGGCTTTGCGCGAGCGGCCGCGACGAGGTCGGCGAGCGTCCTGAAGCCTCGCGAGGGCGGCACGACCAGCACCGTGGGCAGGTTTGCGAGCGGCGTCACGGCCGCGAGATCGCGCGCGGTGTCGTAGGCGAGGGCCGGATAGAGAAACGGCGCCACGGTGTGCGCGGACGACGTCGCGAGCACCGTGTACCCGTCGGGCTCCGCCTTGGCGACGAACGCGGCCGCGATCGTCGTGCTCGCCCCGGGGCGGTTTTCGACGATGACCGGCTGGCCGAGCAGGCCCGAAAGGCGTTCCGCCACCGTGCGCGCAAGGATGTCGGTCGCGCTGCCGGGGCTCAGAGAAACGACGATGTGGACCGGCTTGGCCGGCCACGCCGGGGCCTGCGCCAGCGCAGCGCCGTGCAAGGCGACGAGCAGCGCGGCGAGCGCCGCCCGCGAGAGCTTCATCGCGACTCCTCCTCTGGCAATATGATGCCATGGCGCTCATCGAAGGCGTGGAGGTCGAGCACCGCGGCAGCGGGCCCGACCTCGTCATCCTGCATTCCCTGCTCGCGGACCGCTCGGCGTTCGACCGCGTCGCGCCCGTCCTGGCGAAGAAGCACCGCATGTGGCTCGTGAACCTGCCCGGCTACGGCGCTTCGAAACCCGCCGGCACTTCGGTCGAGGACTATGCCGACCGCGTCGCCGCGCTCCTCCAATCCTTGAAACTGGAGAACGCCGATGTCCTGGGTAACGGCCTAGGCGGGTTCATCGCGGTGGCGCTTGCCGCCCGGCACGGCGCGCGGGTCCGGCGTTTGATCGCGGCGCCCGCGCTCGCGGCGTTCCCGGAACCGGCGAAGCAGCCGCTGCGCGGCCTCGCCGAGCGGGTGGCGAAGGAAGGGATGTCGGGCGCCCTCGACGTTGCCATCCGCCGCATGTTCCCGGAGCGGTTCATCGCCGCCCATCCTTCCGTCGTGGAGGAGCGCAAACAGGCGCTGATGAAGGCCGACCCGGCGTGCTTCCGCACCGCATGCCTCGCGCTCGCCGCCCTCGACTTGTCGCCCGTCCTGAAGAACATCAGGAATGAAGCGCTGGTGATGGCAGGGAGCGAGGATGCGACCACGCCCCCGGCGCTCGCGCGCGAGCTGGCGACGAAGATTCCGAACGCCAGGTTCCGCGAGCTGCAGGGCTGCGGCCATTGCCCGCAGATCGAGAGCCCGGAGCTCTTCGTGCAGGCGGTCGAGGCGTTTCTTTCCTAGGCCGGCCTAGTCGCCCTTGATCTTCGCCGAGCGGATGACCTCGGCCCATTTCTTCAGCTCGGTGCGCACCACGCCGTCGAGCTCCTCGGGCGAGCTCGCCACGGGATCGCCGGTCTGCTCGATCAGCTTGGCCCGCACCTCGGGCAGCTTCACGGAGCGCGCGATCTCCCTTTGCATCCGCGCGATCGCGGACGGCGGGGTTCTTGCGGGAGCGAACATCCCGATCCAGGAGTCGACTTCGTAATCAGGAATTCCGAGCGCTTCGGCGACGGTGGGAATGTCGGGAGCGCCGGGCGAGCGCTTGAGCGTCGTGACGGCGAGCGGCCTGAGCCTGCCGGCGCGCACGTGGGTCATCACGATGGCTGCCGTAAGGATCAGCACCGGCACCTGGCCGCCGAGCGTGTCGGTGATCGCCGGGCCGCCGCCTTTGTAGGGCACATGCAGCAGGTCGACGCCGGTCTTGAGCTTGAGCAGCTCGCCGGCGATGTGGGAAGGCGTGCCGTTGCCCGCCGAGGCGAAAGACAGCTTGCCGGGTTGCGCTTTGGCAGCCGCGATCACGTCCTGCATCGACTTGTAGGGCGTCGCGGGGTTCACCGCGATCAGCTGCGGGACACTCATGATCAGGGATACCGCCGCTAAATCGCGCTCCACGTCGTAGTCGAGCTTGTAGAGCAGCGGATTGATGGTGTGCGAGGAAAGCGTGACCAGGAAGGTGTAGCCGTCGGGCGCCGAGCGCGCCACGGCGCTGGTGGCGACGCTGCCGCCCGCGCCACCCCGGTTCTCGACCAGAATCGGCTGGCCGAGGCCCTCGGACACGTGGCTCTGCAGGATGCGCGAGACCAGGTCTACGCTGCCCCCGGGCGGAAACGACACCACCCAGCGGATGGGCTTGCTCGGCCAATCCTGCGCGCCGGCGGCCGTGACTGCGAACAGCGCGGCGAAAAAGACTGCCTTCATTCGGCCTCCTTCAGTGATCGTACGAGCTCTGCAGCTCCTTCAGCTTCGCGCGCAGGAACGCCTCGCTCGTCATCCGCTTGCCGTCATCGAACACGATCTCGTAGGGCTTGCCGGACACGGAGCTGCGCGAGCCGCACAGCACGATGAAGTCTTCGGCGCTCGCCACCCGGTCGCCGGCCTCGCGCAGCTTGAGGCGCAGGTGCTCCGCGGCCTTGGCCGCGTCGTACGCGGTGCCGTTGCGGACGAATTTCGCGTTTCCGAGCCGCTCGACCGCCGCGATGAGCTGCTCGATTTTCCGCGCCTCGACCGGGGAGGGCGCAGCTGACGCGGTCCAGGTGAAAAGCATCAGCGTAAGAATCGAAAGGGCGAAACGCACGGTCAGGGCTGCATGTACCCGTTGAGCTCCGCTGTCGTCAGCGAGCGCTCGAGATAGCCGAAGCTGCCCTGGCCTTGTACCTCGCGCGCAGCGTCCACTAGCCCGCTCATCGCCGCGCGGTAGAGCGAAGTCGCCAGGCTGATCCGCCGCACGCCCGCGGCCTCGAGCTCGCGCACCGGGAAGGACTTGCCCTTGATGCCCGCCATGAAGTTCACCGGCTTCCTCACGGCCGCGCACACCGCGCGTACCGCGGCCAGATCGGGAAGACCGGGCGCCATCAGGACGTCCGCGCCCGCTTTTTCGAACGCCTGGAGCCGCCGGATGGTGTCGTCGAGGTCAGGCCTGCCGCGAAGGAAGTTCTCTGTCCGCGCCGTGAGAACGAACCCGCCCGGGATCCGCCTGGCCGCTTCCGAAGCAGCCGCGACCCGCTGCACAGCGTGCTCGAAATCGAAGATCGGCTTGTCCTTGTTGCCGCTCGCATCCTCGATCGAGCCCCCGACGAGGCCCACCTCGCCGGCGAGGCGGATGGTTTCGGCCGCGGCTTGAGGCGCGTCGGCGAAGCACTTTTCGAGGTCAGCCGACACCGGCAGATCGGTGGCCATTACGATGGCGCGCGCGTGCGCCAAGGCTTCGTCTCGCGTTATGGCACCGTCGCGCCGGCCGAGCGTGCCGGCGCAGGCCCCGCTCGAGGTCGCGAGCGCCGGGAAGCCCAGCCCGGCGAGAATGCGAGCAGAGCCGGCGTCCCAGGCATTGGCGATGAGGAACGCCCGCGGGCCCTCGTGAAGGCTTCTGAACCGGAGCGCCTTTTCGGCGCTGGCAATGGTCATGGGAACTCCTAGCGGTTCAGGCGCTGCAGGTCGTCGATCCAGCGCGCGGTGATGGCACGGATCCAGTCGAGGTCCGCGGCGCTGTCGTAGGCGCTGTACACCGACAGGCTGAGCGTCTTGCCGCGCACCAGCACCAGGCTGCTGGTGGACAGCGAGTACTGCTGCTGCTTCTGGGCGCCCGGAGGCAGCATGCGCGTGTTGGGCGGCACGCGCGACCCGAGCAGCAGCGAAAGCACTTCGGCGTCGCGGCGCAGCTCGCCGACCACGCTCGATTTTCCGAGCGGCTGCTTGTCGAAGTACTCGGTGAAGTTCCTGCCGGCCGGGACGCGCTCGCCGAGGTCGCGCTGCGCGGCGTCGGCGAGCTCGGCGAAGCGCTGCGTGCCGATGCGCTCGCGCTCGAGCCCCATCGGCGTGACGGCGATCATATAGCGGCGAAAGTCCGGTGGATCGCCTTGGGTGAACTTGCGCAGGTCGCCGTCGGAGAGGGCGAAGAGCAGGATCCGGTTCGACGGCGAGGTGAGCGCCTCGGCGAGCTCCTGCAGCCGCGGCGAGCCGGTGAACATCGCGTCGGCGAATCCGGGCGGCGCGTCGAGGCCGACGCGCGCTTCGCCGATCTGAACGGCGAACGGCGCGGCGAGCGCGCACGCGGCGAAGAGGGAGGCGACCAGGGCTGCGGCGAGGCGCACGCGAGTCATTCTATATATCATTGCTGATTTCGGAGACAGGCGCTTTGGCGACGATCCTCGGCACGCTTCCCAAGGGAGAAAAGGTCGGCATCGCCTTCTCCGGCGGCCTCGACACCAGCGCCGCGGTGCACTGGATGCGCGCGAAGGGGGCGATCCCGTACGCCTATACCGCCAACCTCGGCCAGCCCGACGAGGCCGATTACGACGCGGTCCCGCGCCGCGCGCTCGCCTATGGCGCCGAAAAGGCGCGGCTCATCGAATGCCGGCCGCAGCTCGTCGCCGAAGGCATCGCCGCGATCCAGTGCGGCGCCTTCCATATCTCCACCGCCGGCGCCACCTACTTGAATACCACGCCGCTCGGCCGCGCGGTGACCGGGACGATGCTGGTGGTCGCGATGCGGGAGGACAAGGTCGGCATCTGGAGCGACGGCAGCACTTTCAAGGGCAACGACATCGAGCGTTTCTACCGCTACGGCCTGCTCGCCAATCCGGAGCTGCGCATCTACAAGCCGTGGCTCGACCAGCGCTTCATCGACGAGCTCGGCGGCCGCAAGGAGATGTCGGCCTACATGGCAAAGGCCGGCCTCGACTACCGGATGAGCGCCGAGAAAGCCTACTCGACCGACTCCAACATCCTGGGCGCGACGCACGAGGCGAAGGACCTCGAGTTCCTCGACAAGGGCATCGCGCTCGTGCAGCCGATCATGGGGGTCGCGTTCTGGCGCGAGGATGTCAAGATCAGTAACGAAAAAGTCACCGTGGAATTCGCCCAGGGCGAGCCGGTCGCGCTGAACGGGCAGCGCTTCTCCGATGCCGTCAAGCTGATGCAGGAAGCCAACGCGATCGGCGGCCGCCACGGCCTCGGGATGTCCGACCAGATCGAGAACCGCATCATCGAGGCGAAGAGCCGTGGCATCTACGAGGCGCCCGGCATGGCGCTCCTGCATATCGCCTACGAGCGCCTGGTGACCGGCATCCACAACGAGGACACCATCGAGCAATACCGCGGGAACGGGCGCCGGCTCGGGCGGCTCCTCTACCAGGGGCGCTGGTTCGACCCGCAGACCATGATGCTGCGCGAGACCGCGCAGCGCTGGGTGGCCAGGGCGGTGACCGGCGAGGTGACGCTCGAGCTGCGGCGCGGCAACGACTACTCGATCCTCGACACCAGGAGCCCCAACCTCACCTACAAGCCCGGGCGCCTGACGATGGAGAAGGGCGAGGTCTACTTCACCCCGGGCGACCGCATCGGCCAGCTCACGATGCGCAACCTCGACATCCTGGACACGCGCGACAAGCTGCGGATCTACGGCGAGGCCGGCCTGCTCGGCGATTCGACCGCGGGCGGCGTGCCGCTGCTCGGCTCGCCCGACGACGAAAAGAAAAAGCCCTAGGTTTTTTTCCCCAGGACGAGGAACTCGAGCAGCGCCTTTTGCGTGTGCAGGCGGTTCTCCGCCTCTTCCCACACCACGCTCTGCGGGCCGTCGATCACCTCGGCGGCGACCTCTTCGCCGCGATGCGCCGGCAGGCAGTGCATGAAGAGCGCTTCGCGCTTCGCCGCCTTCATCATCTCGGCGTCGACCTGCCAATCCTGGAAGTCGCGCTTGCGGGCCTCGTTCTCCGACTCGAATCCCATCGAGGTCCACACGTCGGTGGTGACGAGGTCGGCGCCGCGCGCGGCCTCCATCGGGTCTGAAAACACTTTTGTGTTGCTGTTAAGGCGCTCTTTTTCCACCTCATATCCGGGAGGGGTCGAGACCTGAAGGCTGAAATCGAATAGCGCCGCCGCCTGCAGCCAGGTGTTGCACACGTTGTTCGAGTCGCCGATCCAGGCCACGGTGCGGCCCTGGATCGGGCCGCGCTGCTCGATGAAGGTATAGACGTCGGCGAGGATCTGGCAGGGGTGGTACTCGTTGGTGAGGCCGTTGATCACCGGCACGCGCGAGTTCGCGGCGAACCGGTTGATGATGTCCTGCTCGAAGGTGCGCAGCATGATGACGTCGCACATCCGCGAGATGACCTGCGCCGCGTCCTCGACCGACTCGCCGCGGCCGAGCTGCGAGTCGCGCGTGAAGAGGTAGATCGCGGCGCCGCCGAGCTGGTGCATGCCGGCCTCGAACGACATGCGCGTGCGCGTGGAGGGCTTCTCGAAGATCATGGCGAGCGTGCGGTCCTCGAGTGGCCAGTAGCGCTCGTAGCGCTTGAAGCGCTCCTTGATCGAGCGCGTGCGCGCGAACAGATGCTCGTGCTCCTCGCGCGAGAAGTCGCTGAACTGCAGGAAGTGCCGCAGCCGCATGGCGTCAGGCGGCGGCGCGCTTGTCGAGGAAAGCCTCGAGCAGGGGCAGCAGGCGGGCGAGGACCTCGCGCGCCTCGGCCTCGTTCATGACGAGCGGCGGCAGCATGCGGACGACGTTGTCGGCGGTGACGTTGATGACCAGGCCCGCGTCGAGCGCCTGCCTCACCAGCTCGCCGCAGGGGCGCGCGAGCTCGACGCCGATCATGAGCCCCATGCCGCGCACTTCCGCGACTCCATCGCGCCTGGGAAGGCCGCCGCGGATCACCTCGCCGACGCGCGCGGCGTTGGCGAGCAGCCCTTCCTCCTTGATCGTGTCGATGGTGGCGACCACCGCGGTCATCGCGAGCGGGTTGCCGCCGAAGGTGGAACCGTGATTGCCCGGCTTGAACACGCCTTTCGCGCGGCCGCCGACCACACAGGCGCCCACCGGCACGCCCGAGCCGAGGCCCTTCGCGAGCGGCACCACGTCGGGGAGGAAGCCCGCGTGCTGGTAGACGAACCACTTGCCGGTGCGCCCCAGCCCGCATTGCACCTCGTCGGACATGAAGAGCCACTGGTTGCGGTCGCAGATTTCCTTCAGGCCGCGCAGGTACTCCAGGCGTGACACGTTGATGCCACCCTCGCCCTGGATCGGCTCGACGAAGACCGCCACGACGTTCTTGTTGTGCTCCGCGACCTGGCGCACCGCGTCGAGGTCGTTCAGCGGCACGCGCACGAAGCCGGACACCAGCGGCTCGAACCCGGCCTGCACCTTGCGGCTGCCGGTGGCGGAAAGCGTCGCGAGCGAGCGGCCGTGGAACGCCTTTTCCATCACGATGATCGCCGGCTCGGCGACACCGCGCTCGTGGCCGTACTTGCGCGCCACCTTGATCGCGGCCTCGTTCGCCTCCAGGCCGGAGTTGCAGAAGAACACCTCGTCCAGCCCGGTGATCTCGGCGACCCGGTCGGCCGCGGCTTCCTGCGCCGGGATGCGCCACAGGTTCGACGTATGGAGCACTCCAGAGGAAATACGCTCGTTGAGGGCGCGGGTCAGGCGGGGATGGTTGTAGCCCAGCGTATTGACGGCGATGCCGGCGAGGGCGTCGAGGTACTTCTTGCCGGCCTCGTCCCAGAGCCACACGCCTTCGCCGCGGACGAAAGCCACCGGCTGGCGCGCGTAGGTGTTCATGACGTGGGACATGATCGTTTCTCCAGAATGCAAAACGGCGGCCCGGGCCGCCGTTTCATGAATCCTATCACGTGCCGCTATTGGAGAGCGTTCGTCAGGTCGCCCGTCCTTGCCCGGACGCCGGGCAGCGGCTCGAGGCCGAAGCGCCGCGTAATGAGCTTGAGGATCGACGTGGTGTCGTAGGAGGTGTGGTCGACGAAACCGCGCTTTGCGTGCGGGGAGACGACGAGGGTCGGGATCCGCGTTCCCGGTCCCCAGCGGTCGCCCCAGCCCTCGCCCGAGGGCGGCGGCACGTGGTCCCAGTAACCGCCGTTCTCGTCGTAGGTCACGACCACCAGCATGTTGGGCCATTGCGGGCTCTTCTCGAGGCGCTCGAGCAGCTCAGCGATGTGGATGTCGCCGCTCTGGATATCGGTGTAGCTCGGATGCTGCGTCAGCCGGCCGGCCGGCTTGTAGAACGCCACCTGCGGAAGCTGGCCGCGGTCGATGGCGGCGAAGAAATCCTCGCCGTCTTTCAGGTAGCGCTCGCGGTCCGCGGTGCCAGGCGCGAATCGCGCGTAATAGTTGAACGGCTGGTGGTGGGGCTGGAAGTTCGGGCTGCCGGCGTCCCGGTTGTAGATGATCGCGCGCTTTTCTTTGGGGTCGCGCTTGCCGTCGGCGAGCGCCTGGTTCCAGCCGCCCGCGTACCAGGCCCATGAAACCCCCTTCGCGGACAGCGTGTCGCCGATCGTTTTTGCCGACTGCGCCGGGACCGGGTTGCGCGCCGGATCGGCGAGCTCGAGATTTCCGCCCGCCGCCGGCGGGAGGCCGCTCGGCTGGTAGGGCGGCTGCGAGGTGTTCACGGTGTACCCGTCCGGCGTCACCGTCCCGTCGAGGACGTGCGGCGGGCCGTCCATGGCGGAGGCGGGGGAATCGGCGCGCCGCTTGAGCAGTCCTCGCTCGTCGAGCTGGGGGCGTAGCGCCGCGGGCGCGCTCGGGAACACCGGCGTGCACGCACAGACGAGCCAGTGATGGTTCAGATACGAGCCGCCGAATGCGCCCATGAAGAAATTGTCCGCAAGGACGTAGCGCTTTGCCCATTGCCACATCCTCATCGAGGAGCCGTCGTAGTAGCCCATGGTCCAGGCGCCGACGCTCGTCATGGCGACGAACTTGTTGTTCCTGCCGCCGTTGATCTGCTCGATGTTCTGCCAGTAGTTGTGGATCGGGCTCGGCACGACCTGGTCCATGCGCGCGTTGATGGGCGGCGCATCGATGCGAAAGGGCCCGTTCGGCAGGCCGCGGGTGGGGAAGCGCGGGTCGAGCTTGCCCGCGTTGTACGTCGCGGGCAGGGCGGGCAGCGGCTTGCCGTCGTGGTCGAGCTGGGTTTTCTGCTCCGCGGTGGCGTTGGCGACGCCGTTGGCGCCGGGAAACAGGCCATACATGTTGTCGAAGCTGTGGTTCTCGGCATAGATGACGACGATGTTCTGGATCTGCTCGAGCGGGGCCGGCCCGCCTGGCCCCGCGGCGCAGCCGCCGAACAGTGCCGCAGCCGCGAGCCACACGATTCTTGTCATTGGATTCCCTTTCAAAGCACCTGCAGGCCCTTCTCTTCTTCACGCTTGAGCACGCGCACGCATGGCACGTAGCCTTCGTGCACGATGCCGTGCATTTCCATGCGGCGCGTCGAGCGCAGCAGGTCCGCGAGATACTCGACCACGCCGCCGGTGATGAGCTGCCCGGGCACCAGCACCGGGATGCCGGGCGGGTAGGGCACGATCTGGTCGGCGCAGACGGTGCCGACGAGCTTGCGGTTGACGCGCTCGCGCTCGTCGAACACCGGCAGCAACTCCCCGCCGCAATAGTACGCGTCCCTTGGGAGAAACCTTAATTTTGTAAATGCGGGAATCTCCGGGCTTTGCACCAGGCGCCGCGGGTGGCGTCCCTGGCGAGCGATGCGCATCAGGGCGTCGTACAGCCGCGAGAGCTTGGAGCGGGTGGTGCCGATCGTGAAGAGCAGCGACAGCGTGTTGAAGGTCGACTTCTCGACCTGGATGTTGTAGCGCTCGAAGAGCTCCTTCTGCAGGTCTTCGGCCGTGTAGCCGCAGCCCGAGATGTCGATCGTCACCTTGGTCGGGTCCAGGCGGATCCCGTCGCCCCTCACCTCGTCGGGCAGCAGGTCCTCGAGCTCGAGCACGCGGAACACCTTGGTCGAGTTGATGAGCTCGCGCGCCTCCTTGGCGAGCTCGAGCGTGCGCCCGAGCAGCTTGTAGCCCTCCATCACCGCTTGCTTCCGCGCCACGTCGAGGCTCGCGATCAGCCCGTACTGCGGGCTGGTGGAGGTGTGCATGTTGAAGTTCTCGCGGAAGAGGTGCTCGCGGAACCCCGGATCGTTGATGTGGATCATCGAGGCCTGCGAGAAAGCCGAGAGCACCTTGTGCGTCGACTGGGTGGCGTAGTCGGCGCCGGCCTCGAGCGCCGTGGGCCGGAACTCGGGATGGAAGCGCGCGAAGCCGTACCAGGCCTCGTCGATGATCACCTTGATGCCCTTCGCGTGCGCCGCCTCGACGATCGGCGCGAGGTCGTAGCGCAGCCCGTCGTAGGTGCAGGAGGTGAGGATCAAGGCTTGAGCGTCGGAATGCTTTTGAATTTCCTTTAACAGCGTTTTTTTCGGGACCGGGCCGTAAAGGCCGTATTTTCGGTTCAGCGCCGAATCGAGGTAGATCGGGTGCGCCCCGGAGAGCACCACGCCGTGGTGCACGCTCTTGTGGCAGTTGCGATCGAGGAGCAGCTTCTCCCCGGGCGCGAGCAGGGTCTGGAAGATGACTTTGTTCGCAGTCGAGGTGCCGTTGGTGGCGAAGTAGGTGCGGCGCGCGCCGAACGCCTTCGCCGCCATCGCCTGCGCCTCGCCGATCACCCCCTTCGGCTCCATCAGCGAGTCGAGCATCGGCACCGACACCGAGAGATCGGCGTCGAACACGTGCTCGCCCATGAACTCGTAGAAATCGTTCACCCAGGGACTGCCGCGCAGCGACTCGCCCGAGGAGTGGCCCGGCGTGTGCCACTGGTCCTTCGCCATCCACACGTAGTTCTTCAGCGCGTCGTAGAACGGCGTGCGCGCGCGCTCCTGGATCTGCGCGTTGAGGATCCGGTAGATGCCGCGGTAGTCGCGCTCCTCGCGGTAGAAATAGCCGTCCACCGATTCGGCGAACAGCGCGTCGACCACGTCGTCCTCTTTTTCCTGCGCGATCAGGATGTAGACGTCGAGCTCGGGCCGGAACCGGGTGATGCGCTGGACCAGCTCCAGGGCAGACGTCTGGAGCTGCTTTTCTTTTCTGTCCTGGTCCTTCTCTTTCCCGTTGTTTCGCGCAAGCGAATAAAGCGTGTCGTCGACGAGAACCGCCTGCAGGTCGCCGTCGGACTCGATCACCGACAGCGCCTCTTTGGCGGTGGTTACGCCCGTGAAGCTGATGCCGAGGGGATTGTCGAGCGCGCGCGCCGCGGCGTTGAGGCCCTTGACGAACTCGCGCAGCACCAGGTGCTCATCGTTGATGACGAGGATCCGGCAGGCGAGCTTGGGCATCGGCGCGCCTCAGTATAATGGCGCATGCCCGAGCCTCATGCCCGCAGGCTCGAACGAGGCTCGAAGAACTTCAGAGTGCTACTTGAGGGTCCTGAGCGCGTGCGCCAGCCGGCTCTTGTGACGGTCGCCCGCGTTCCGGTGCAGAACGCCCTTGGCGACCACGCGGTCGATGACCCGCTGCGACTCGCGCAGCACGCTCTCCGCCGCGGCCTTGTCCCCGCCGGCGACGGCCTTTTTCACGTTCTTGATCGCCGTGCGCACCGCGGTGCGCAGGCTCATGTTGTGGACGCGGCGCACTTGCGCCTGGCGCGCGCGCTTGCGCGCGGACTTGATGTTGGCCATGAACGGTCTTACGCCTTCGAAAGGGGCGAGATTCTAGCATGAACCTCCTGCGCGCCCTGGTAACTGTGAGCGGACTGACCTTCGTCAGCCGCATCCTGGGGTTCGCGCGCGACTTCATCATCGCCCGGGGGTTCGGCGCCAGCCTCGCCACCGACGCGTTTGTGGTCGCCTTCCGCCTGCCGAACCTGCTGCGGCGGCTGTTCGCCGAGGGGGCGTTCTCCCAGGCGTTCGTGCCGGTGCTCGCCGAGCAGAAGAACAAGACCTCGCCGGAGGAGGTGCGCTCGCTCATCGACCGGACGGCGACGCTGCTCTCCCTGGCGTTGGTCGTGACCGCGCTCCTGGGCATGGCCATCGCGCCGCTCGTCGTTTACATCTCGGCACCCGGCTTCGCCCAGGACCCGGCGAAGTTCGATCTCACCGTGACGATGCTGCGCATCATCTTCCCCTACATCGCGTTCATCTCGCTGGTGGCCTTCGCGGCCGGGGTGCTGAACACGTGGAACCGCTTCTCCGTCCCGGCGATCACGCCGGCGCTCCTCAACGTGTCGTTTATCGTCGGCGCGCTGTTCTTCGCCGATCGGTTCCATCCCCCGGTACTGGTGCTTGCCTGGGCGGTCTTTGCCGGTGGTGTGCTGCAGCTCGCCTTTCAAATTCCCTTCCTGGCGAGGATGGGCTTGCTCCCGCGCTGGCGGCTCGACCTCGCCCACCCCGGTGTGCGTCGCATCCTGAAGCTGATGGGTCCGGCCGCGTTCGGCGTCTCCATCAGCCAGATTTCCCTGGTCATCAATACGATCTTCGCCTCCTACCTCGGCGATGGCAGCGTGTCCTGGCTGTACTACGCCGATCGGCTGATGGAATTCCCTTCGGGGCTCCTGGGTGTGGCGCTGGGGACGATTCTGCTGCCCAGCCTGTCGAAATATCACGCCGACGCCAACCGCGAAGAGTACTCGCGCCTGCTCGATTGGGGCTTGCGGGTCACGATCCTGCTCGCCGTCCCGGCGACCGTGGCGCTCGCGGTTCTCGCCTTGCCGCTCATCGCGTCGCTGTTCCATTACGGGCGGTTCACCGCCGAAGATGCCTGGATGACGCGCCAGGCGCTCATTGCCTACAGCGTGGGCCTGGTCGGCATCATCATGGTCAAGATCCTCGCGCCGGGCTTCTACGCGAGACAGAACATCGTGACCCCGGTCAAAATCGGCATCATGACCCTGCTTGCGACCCAGGCCCTGAACCTTGCCTTCATCGTTCCGCTCAAGCACGCCGGGCTCGCTCTCTCCATCGGCCTCGCAGCGTGCCTGAACGCCGGTCTGCTCTACCGCGGACTGAGAAAGAGCGGGGCGTACAGGCCTGTTCCGGGCTGGCCGGTCTTCCTGCTGAAGGTCGGCGCGTCGGTGGGCTTCATGGCAGTCGTGCTCTTCACTACGATGGGCGAGGCGCGCTGGTGGCTCACCGCCGGATGGGAGAGGAAAATCGGCGCGATGATCGGACTGGTGATCCTGGGCGTCGTGGCCTACGGCGGATGCCTCTTCGCCTTCGGCTTCAGGCCGCGGGATTTCGCGCGCCGGGGGGCGGGATGAGCCTCGAGCGCTTCGCGCGGGAGGTGAGGCGCGAGGAACGCGACATCGATCTCGCGCAGGCTTGCCTGCTGATCGCGCAAGACCCCTACCCCGCGCTCGACGTCGGGCGCTACATGGACGAAATCGAGCGCATGGCGCTGCGCCTGCGCGCGGACATGCCGGAGAGCATGGACCTCGAAGAGCGCATCGTCGCGTTGAACGAGTTCCTGTACGGCGAGCTCGGCTACCGGGGCAACACGCGCGAGTACTACGATCCGCGCAACAGCTATCTGAACGACGTGCTGGACCGCAGGATCGGGATCCCGATCACGCTTTCGGTGCTCTACATGGAGCTCGGCCGGCGCGTCGGGCTGACCGTCGACGGGATTTCGTTTCCCGGGCACTTCCTGGTCCGCGTGCAGCTGCGGGGCGGGCTGATCGTGCTCGATCCGTTCTCCGGCGGCGTGCCGCAGTCCGAGGCCGACCTGCGTGCCCGGCTGAAGCGCGTGATCCCGGAGGGGGTCGCCGAGGACGTGCCGGTGGCCGAGCTGCCGCTCGACCAGTTCCTCGAGCCGGCGAGCAAGCGCCAGATCCTGATGCGGCTGCTGCGCAACCTGAAGGACATCTACCGCAAAACCGACAAACCCGAGCGGCAGCTCGAGGTGCTGAACCGGATGCTCGCGGTCACGCCCGAGGCCGCCGCCGAGCTGCGCGACCGCGGCCAGGTCTACCAGCGCCTGGAATGCTGGCAGCCGGCGCTCAAGGACTTCACCGACTACCTCGAGCGCGAGCCCGATGCCTCGGACATCGACGACGTACGCGTCCGGATGATGGAGCTGCGGGCGCTTTGCTCGAGAATGAGTTGACTTTCCTGACGGTTTGCTTAAGCCTGCGCGCCGATGGCGCGAATAAAATGATCCCGTTTTTCACCCGAGAGGAAGAGGAAAATGACCCGTAGAACGTTTCTGAAGAACGCCGCGGCCGGAGTCGCGGCAGGCACGCTCGCAGCCCCGGCGATCGCGCAATCGCAACCGACGGTCAACTGGCGCATGGCCGCGAGTTGGCCGAAGAGCCTGGACACGCTCTACGGCGGCGCCGAGCTCATCAGCAAGCGCGTAGCGCAGGCGAGCGGCGGGAAGTTCAACATCAAGGTGTTTGCCGCAGGCGAGATCGTCGGCGGCCTGCAGGTGATGGATGCGGTGCAGAACGGCACCGTGGAGTGCGGCCACACCGCGGCGTATTACTACTTCGGCAAGGACCAGACCTTCGCGTTCGGCACGAACATCCCGTTCGGCCTCAATTCGCGCCAGCAATACGCCTGGTACAACCACGGTGGCGGCCTGGAGCTGATGCGCGAGTTCTACAAGGAATACAACATCGTTAACTTCATCGCCGGCTGCACGGGCTGCCAGATGGGCGGCTGGTTCCGCAAGCCGGTCAAGTCCGTGGCCGATCTCAAAGGCTTGAAGTTCCGCATCGGCGGGACGGGCGGGACGGTGCTCGCCAGGCTCGGCGTGGTGCCGCAGCAGATCGCGGGCGGTGACATCTACCCGGCGCTGGAAAAAGGCACCATCGACGCGGCCGAGTGGGTCGGTCCGTACGACGACGAAAAGCTCGGCTTCTACAAGGTGGCGAAGAACTATTACTACCCCGGCTGGTGGGAAAGCGGCTCGACCCCCGAGTTGTTCATCGGCACGAAGGCATGGGAGTCGCTGCCCAAGGACTACCAGGGGATGCTCGAATCGGCCTGCGCCGAAGCGTATGCCTGGATGCTCGCTAAGTACGACGCGCTCAACCCGCCGGCGCTGAAGCGCCTGCTCGCCAATGGCGTGCAGCTCGCGCCGTTCCCGAACGACGTGCTGGCCGCGTGCTACAAGGCCTCGGAGGAAAACTACGAGGAGGTCGCGGCCAAGAACCCGAAGTTCAGGAAGGTGTACGAGCCTTGGAAAAAATTCCGCGCCGAGCAGGTGCAGTGGTTTTCCATCGCGGAAGGCCGCCAGGACAACTTCATGGTCGCCGCACAGCGCTCCGCGCAGCGCAGCTCGAGCAAGTAGGGCTGAGGCATCCGCGCTCGCGATGAAAGGCCCCGCGCTGCGGGGCCTTATTTTTATTTCGGACGATCGAGGAGGTGAGCATGAAACGTCGTTCCTTTTTGAAAAATGCCGGCCTGGGCCTGGCGGCAGGCACCGCAACCGCAGCGCCGGGCATCGCCAGCGCGCAAGCGCCGGCCGTGTCCTGGCGCATGGCGCTGAGCTGGCCGAAGAGCCTCGACGCGCTGTACGGCGGAATGGAATTCCTCGCCAAGCGGGTCGCGGAGGCGAGCGGCGGAAAGTTCAACATCAAGATATTCGCTGCCGGCGAGATCGTCGGCGGATTGCAGGTGCTCGATGCCGTGCAGAACGGCACCGTGGAGTGCGGCCACACCGCGAACTACTACTATTTCGGCAAGGATCCGACGTTCGCCTTTGCCGCCGCGATTCCGTTCGGCCTGAATGCGCGCCAGCAGAACGCGTGGATGCGCCACGGCGGCGGCCTCGAGCTGATGCGCGAATTCTTCCGCGAGCACAATTGCTACAACATCCCCGCCGGCAACACGGGGGCCCAGATGGGCGGCTGGTTCCGCAAGGAGATCAAGACCGTTGCCGACCTCAAGGGCCTGAAGATGCGCATGGGCGGGACTGCCGGCCTGGTGCTCGCCAGGCTCGGCGTGGTGCCGCAGATCATTGCCGGCGGCGACATCTATCCGGCGCTCGAAAAAGGAACCATCGATGCGGCGGAGTGGGTCGGGCCCTACGACGACGAGAAGCTCGGCTTCTACAAAGT
>Ga0075435_100000242_pt1 | contig 33676 bp, 24 predicted proteins | sample RhiMethybrSRZTD4_FD_75302 | JGI IMG/M metagenome (GOLD analysis project Ga0075435, IMG submission 75302) | Populus rhizosphere microbial communities from Tennessee, USA - Rhizosphere MetaG P. TD hybrid SRZTD4 | ecosystem: Host-associated > Plants > Roots > Rhizosphere > Soil | place: USA...
AGGGCGGAGACGCGTCCTCCCGCTCCGACGCCGACGCCATGTCCGAGCGCACGCAAATCGTTTGAAGTGCGGCACTTCCGACACGAAGCCGAACACGCGGCGCATGGTACGCGGCGTGCTGCCCGATCAGGCGGTTCGACATGAGAAAACTGCCCGCCATCGTCATCAACGCAGGCTTGGTGTTGGCCGCGAGCGGAGTGGCCGTCCGCTACGGAGTGGCGGCGTGCGACTCGCCGCCGGCGCATCAAGCGCAAGCGCAAAGCCGATCCTCGGGCGCGCCGGCGCAGACGCAGACGCCGAAAGACATCGACAGCCTGCTCGCTCCGATCGCGCTGTATCCGGACCAGCTGCTGGCGCAGATCCTCCTGTGTGCCTCCGATCCTGCGAGCGTGCGAAAGCTGAGCGACTGGCTCTTCGCGAACCAGAAACTGAAGGGCACCGAGCTGCAGGACGCTGCCGTCGTGGCGGGATTCGAGCCGAGTTTCGTTGCCCTTGCCGTGTTTCCCCAGGTCGTGAACTCGATGGCCGAGAAAATCGAGTGGACGACGCTCGTGGGCCAGCTGTTCGCCGCGGACCGCAATGCCGTGTTCGCCAGCATCCAGAAACTGCGCGCGCAGGCGCGCGACGTGGGAACACTCAAGAGCACGCCGCAGCAACAGGTCGAGACGAAGACCACGTCGAGCGGCCAGGACGTGATCGTCATCGAGCCGACCAACCCGCAAGTGGTTTACGTCCCGCAATACAACTCGACCGTCGTCTACACGCAGGCGCCGGCGACGACAGTCGTCGTCCAGGAATCGTCGAGCAGCTCCGACGCGGTCGCGGCCGGTCTGATCGGATTCACTGCGGGGATCGCGATCGGTGCGGCGGTGAACAACAACTACTACTACGGGCCGTACGGATTCCACGGCGGCGCGTACATGTACAACGACGCCTGGGATGACTACTACGACGCGCGCGAGGACGCGCGCGAAGACTGGCAGGATCATCGGGAGGATCTTTCCGAAGAGCGCGGCGACCGAGCGAAAAACGGACAGGAGCAGCGCACCGACCGGCAGCAGACCCGCCAGGAGAACCGGCCCGAGAGCACCCAGGCGCAGCGCGATCAGCGACGGAGCGAGGCGCAGGCCCAAGGCGCGCAGCGTCGAACCGACGCGCAGACGGCCGCGACGTCCGGGACGCAGTCGAAGAGCTCGCGTGGCTCCGGCAGTTATGAATCCCGCGGGTACAACAGCAGCCAGTCAGCCACCGCGCAGCGGAGCGGAACGAAGTCGGATGCCTTCTCGGGTTATTCGAGCGGACGATCCGAACGCGCGGCCAGCTCACGCGGACAACAAAGCCGAAGCAGCTCGCGCGGCGGCGGCGGCAGGCGACGCTAAGGCGCAGGGCAAAGCTTCACTCGAGCCAACGGAGAGACACGTGATCAGGTTCGCAAGCACGGATCGATGGAAGACGTTCCTCGGCGTCCTCTGTGGTCTGTCGGCGCTCACGATCGTTGCGGTGGCGCCGCGCGTGATCGCCGGAGCGGCGCCGCCCGCGTATCGGACGTTCGCATCGCCGGAAGCCGCAGTGCGAGCGCTCGCCGACGCCGTGAAGGCGGGGAAGCTCGACGACGTCATGGCGATCTTCGGACCTGACGCACAGGAGCTGGTCGACACGTCGGACGCGGCAACCGGCCGCAAGAACCGCGAGGTCTTCACCATCGCGTTTGCCGAAGGCTGGCGTCTCGTGAACCAGGCCGCAAATCAGAAGGTACTCGTCATCGGCAACGAAGGTTGGCCGTTTCCGGTCCCGCTCGTCAAAGACGGCAACGCGTGGCGCTTCGATACGGCCGCGGGAAAAGAAGAAGTGCTCGCGCGGCGGATCGGCCGCAACGAGCTGTCGGTGATCTCGATTTGCCGAACGTACGTGGCGGCGCAGCAGCGGTACGCCGCCGACGGTCACGATGGAAAGCCGGCGGGCCTGTATGCGACGGCGTTTCACAGCGATCCCGGACGTCAGAACGGGTTGTATTGGCCGGCCACGAAGGGTCAGAAGCGAAGCCCGCTCGGCGATCTCGTGGCGGAGGCCGCAGAGGAAGGGCGGATGCTCGCGGAGAACAAGCGGCCGCCGGATCCGTTTCACGGCTACTACTTCAAGATTCTGACAGGTCAGGGAACGAACGCGGGCGGCGGCGCGAAGTCGTACATCGTCAACGGCGACATGTCCGGCGGGTTCGCGCTGGTCGCGTGGCCGTCCCAGTACGACGCGACCGGCGTCATGACGTTCATCGTCAATCAGGACGGCGTGATTCGCCAGAAGGATCTCGGTCCGGAAACCGACGCCGCAGCGAGCGCGCTCACGGCCTACGATCCGGACGCGTCGTGGAAACAGGTGCAGTGACCCGCTGACGTCATTGCCATCGGCAATGGAGCACCAGCGACCGCGTCGTGTCGGCACGATGATCGTCATCCTGCTGGTGGCTGGCGCTCCATCGCTGTGCGCGCAGGGACTCGAGATCGCGCCCTTCGGCGGATATCGATTCGGCAGCGACCCGTTCGTCATCGTGGGAGACGCCGTCGATATCGACGGAGCGCCGGCGGTCGGCCTCGTGTTCGATGTGCCCACATCGAACGGTTTTCAAATCGAAGGGTTGTTCACCCACCAGCAGGCAGACATCCAGGCAATTGGCGCTCCCACGCGCTGGCGGATCGCCGTCGATCACTTTCAGGTTGGAGGACTGCAGGAGTACGACGTCGGACTCGGACGGGCGCGACCGTTCACGACCGGCGTGTTGGGCCTGACGAGGTACGCGGCCGAAGCCGACACCGAGGTGCGATTCACGGTCGGGGCCGGCGGCGGGATGAAACTGTTTCCCTCGCCGCATCTCGGGGTACGCCTGGAGTCCCGCGTGTTCGCAACGTTCCTCGACGCCGACACGAGGGCGATTGCCTGCTCGCGCGGGACCTGCATCTACGCCCTCCACGTCGACGTCGCGTGGCAGGCGGAGTTCACGGCAGGCATGGTCGTCAGGTTTCCGTAACGACCGGGCCTCCTGGCGGCGTCCGATATTTCGGAGCGCCTCCGCGTCGAGAGGCGGCAGGTGCAGCCGCGCGCTTCGATGCCATCGACGAATCCGCGCGATCAGGCCATTCACGAGAGGCGAGCGCGTGCCGGGAGCGGCGTTCGAGTCTGGCCGGGGATCTGCATCATCGTCAGCGACCGCTCGAAGGAGCATGGCCATGAACACCCTCGCGACTCGCACGCTTCTCGGCGCGTCGCTCCTCCTCCTGCCGCTGCCGACCGGAGCCGCCGCGTCCGGCCTCGACGCGCGCGTCTACCCGCCGATTGCGTTCGCCCCTTGCAACGTACTGGTTCAGGCGTTCATCGAGCCCGACGCCCGCAACCGGTCGGTCGAGTTCGTTGTCGACTCCGAAGCGTTCTACACCAGTTCGACCGTGCAGCTGGACGGCGATCGTGCGCCGCGAACCAAGGAAGTGATGTTTCGCAGATTGCCGGCGGGCATTTATCAGGTCCGCGTCACGCTCATCGGCACCGGCGGCACGCGCGGCGGCGCCGTTCGGCGCGTCCAGGTGATGCCGACCGGTCGGCCGCAATAGGACCGAGGTGATGCAACGACCGGCGACCACCAACGCGCCCGCTTTGACGATCGTCGCCGGCAGTCTTCACACGATGACGGTCACGAGGCCGCTGCCATGAGCTGTGTTGAATCAGTCGAACGGTCGCGACGGACGCTGTGGTGCGCGGCGTCAATCGTGAGCATCGCCCTGTGCGCGTCCGCCATGGCAGACACGGGCAAGTATCCGCTGGCTCTGACGCTCGATGCGCACGCGACGAGCGGCGTCACGACCGTCAATTCGGTCGTGACGATTCACGTCGATCGATTGATGGAAGAGAACCGGTTCAAGCGCGTGAGCGACGCGCTGAAGCAGGGCGGGTACGGGAACTTCATGAACGCGCTCCGTCCCCTTCCGCCGGTGGGCAAAATCGAGCTCGCAAAACGGAGCGTCGACGTCCGCTACGCGCGCGAGCAGCCGGACGGTACCGGCCGCCGACTGGTCCTCGCCGCCGATCGACCGTTGTTCTTCCTCGGCGAGGAGAAGAGCCGCGCCGGCTACGAGTTGACGCTCGTCGAGCTGCGCTTCGATGCAGATGGGAACGTGACCGGCCGGATGGCCGGAGCCGCGCGTGTCAAGCCGGGACCGGACGGTGGCGTCGTGCTGGACGACTTCGCCGAAGCGCCGGTGCTACTGACGGGACGCCCGACGCGCCCCTGAAACCGAGATCCGTCATGAAGCGATTCATCGTTGCCTGCGTTGTGTGCGTCTGTGCCGCCGCGATCGTCGGCGCGCAGACACCGATGCCGAAGTACGGCGTGACGGTGACGCCGGAGAAGAACGTCGACTTCACGACGTTCAAGACGTACTCCTGGACGAAGGGACAGCCGTCCGCCGTCAAGGAGATCGATACGGCGATCGTCGGCGCCGTCGATCACGAGCTCCGTACGCTCGGGATGACGAAGAGCACGTCCGGACCCGGCGATGTGCTCGTCACCTACTACTCGCTGACGCGCACCGACGTGAACCTGAAAGCGAAGCCCGACACGCAGGGCATCTACCCCGAATACTCCGTGGGAACGCTCGTCGTCGCGCTGCTCGACACCGACAGCCGGAAACGGCTGCTGCGGATGCGCGTCGACAAGCCGATTGAGGTCGAACCGGCGAAGCTCGACGAAGCGATCAAAGCGGCGGCCGCCGACATGTTTGCGAAGTATCCGACGCGTCAGAAGAAATGATGGAGATCCCGATGCGAACCGCGATCATCGGTGTGCTCGTCGGCGCCGCCTCGACGCTCGTCGCCGCGCCGCAGCAGACGACCTCCCGCCCCGGCGACATGACGAAGGCTGAAGTCTGGGTGCAGAACCGCGGCCGCAACGAAGCGATTGCCGTCGATCTCCGCGAGGTGAACACCGAGGGGCCGCTGCGCGTGCAGGTGATCAACGGCGAATCGGCGGCGTACGCGGTGCCCCTGCCGGTGCACGTGTCGCGTCAGGCGTGGGAGTACAAAACGATCGTCGTGTCGACGCGGGAGGATCCCGCCGTACGCCTGCATGCTGAAGGCGATGCCGGCTGGGAAACGACCGGGATCGCGTTCGTCCACGGCCACGACGCCCGGCTGCTTCTCAAGCGCCTGCGATGATTATCGCGGTGTGCAAAAGGGGTGGTGACTCACGTTCGTGGTGAGCTTGTCGAACCACGAGCAGACGGCTCGTCCTTCGACTGAGCTCATCACGAGCGAGATTAGATCGCCTCGCCGGGCCCAGATGGAATTCACGCTACGTGACGACCGCATTGAGCGCGGCCGTCACCGCCGCCTGCAGCGTCTGTAAGCCCGCCGCGACGTCGGCGCCGAGGTGAACACGCAGCGCCCGGCGGTTACGCTCCACGAGAACCTCGAAATCTCCACGCGCCTGCGCGGCCTTCACCACACCGAACGTGTATTTCTGGCCCGGCACCGGTACGTCGCCACCATCGTCGCACGTGAGTTGCAGGAACACGCCGGAATTCGGTCCGCCTTTGTAGGCCTGACCGGTCGAGTGCAGGAATCGCGGACCGAACTCGAGGCACGTCGCAACGCGCTTGGCGTCGCGGATACTGTGTCGGATCGCCTGCAGTACGCGTTCGTGATCGGCGGACATCTCGATGTAGGCGAGCAGCGCGAAATAATCACCGGTGTCGAGCCGGTTCAGGTGCGCGTGCAAGTACGCCGCGAGCGTCGACGACATGCCGATAGTCGTCGTCAGCGCCGCCGAATTCTTCTCATCGGCGAACAGCGAGATGCCTTCTCCCGAGAACATCGACGTCTCCGGGGGCAGCGCTCCGCTGTTTTCGTACTCGGCCGTCAGCTTCCGCGTCGCCGTCTTGCTCGCTTCGACGTCCGGCTGATCGAACGGGTTGATTCCGAGAATCGCGCCCGCCGTCGCGGTCGCGATCTCCCAGCGGAAGAATTCCGCGCCGAGATCGTACGCGTCGTTGAGCGTAATGCGCACGACGGGGTGGCCCGCGCGTTCGAGTGCTTCGACTGATGCCGCCTGCGCCGCGTCGACCTCCGATCGCAGCGAGAGATACACGAACACACGATCGCCGCCGTAGACATCAGGCGCGGAGAGCATCTCGCGATCGATTGGAATTATTCCCTTGCCCTCTTTGCCCGTGGATTCTGCAATCAGCTGCTCCAGCCATGCGCCCAGATTCGCGATCCGCGGCGACGCGGCGATCGTGAGCTTGTCGCGACCGAATCGTGCGGCCGCGATCCCGATGATCGTGCCGAGCACGACGCCGGGATTGTCCTCGACCGGAACAGACGGCATGCACGCGCAGACCATCTCCTCGGTGCGATCCAGAAACTTCACGATGTCGACGCCCATCACGGCTGCGGGAACGAGACCGAAGTCGGACAGTACCGAATAGCGTCCGCCGATGCTCGGCCATCCGAAGAAGACGCGGCGGAACCCGTCGGCTTCGGCCGCGCTCTGCATCTTCGAGCCGGGATCGGTAATCGTGACGAAACGGCTGCCCGCGCCCTGGCGGCCGAGGGTCTGCGCGACGCGGTTGAAGAAATACTGCCGGAAGATGTTCGGCTCGAGCGTCGATCCCGACTTGCTCGAGACGATGAACAGGGTCTTCTTCAGATCGATCGCGCGCTCGAACGCCTTCACCTGCGACGGATCGGTGGAATCGAGCACATGGAGCTCGGGAAATCCGTCGATTTTCCCGAAGGTCGTCCTGATGACTTCCGGTCCGAGGCTCGATCCGCCCATGCCGAGCAGGAGGACGTCAGAGAAACCGGCGGTTTTGGCGACTTCTCCGATCTGCGTGAACCGCTCGATATGTGCGAGCTGACCGTTCGTGATGCCGAGCCAGCCGAGCCACTGAGCTTCGTCCTTGCCGCTCCAGAGCGATGCGTCGCGGGCCCAGAGCCGCCTGACGTTTGCGTGCGTGCGCCACTCGGCGAGCGATGCCTTCACCGCCGCCGCGATCGGCTCGGGCAAGGTGTACGTCATGCCGTTGAGGCCCGACGGCGGCCAGGCCGGTCGACGCTGTGCGTCCACCGCGTGCAGCAGCTTCTCGAACGCCGTGGAGAAGAGCTGGAGGCCTTCGGTGAGCAGCGTCGCGGTGACGTCGCTCATGGAAATTCCTGCGTCGGCGAGCGCCCGCATCGTGTCGTGCGCGGCGTCGACGTCCTCGGTCAGGCTTGCGCGCGGGCGTCCGTGATCGCGAAACGCGTCGAGCGTCGCGGGCGGCATGGTGTTGACCGTATCCGGTCCGACGAGCTCCTCCACGTAGATGACATCGCGATAACTCGGATTTTTCGTACCGGTGCTGGCCCACAACAGCCGCTGCGTCTGAGCGCCGCGATTCGCGAGCGCCTGCCACCGGGGACCGGAAAAGATTTCCAGATACCGCTGGTACGCCAGCTTCGCGTTGGCGATTGCGACCTTCCCGGTGAGATCCTGGAGCGCGCGTCGTTCGGCGGCGTTCGCTGTCGCCTGCGCGCGTGAACCTGCCAGCGCGTCGATCGCCGTATCGATCCGGCTGACGAAGAAACTCGCGACGCTGGCGATGTGCCGCAGATCTCCGTCGCGAGCGGCGCGCTGCTCCAGACCGGCGATGTACGCCTCGGCCACCTGAACGTACACGTCGGTGGCGAACAGGAGCGTCGCGTTGATGTTGATGCCGTCGGCGATCAGCTGTCGAATTGCGGCAATGCCTTGCGGCGTCGCAGGAACCTTGACCATCAGATTGCCGCGTGCGACCGTGCGCCACAGGCGCCGCGCTTCTTCGATCGTTCCGGCCGTGTCGTACGCGAGCAGCGGCGAGACCTCGAGGCTGACGTATCCATCGCGCGTCGACGTCCGATCGTAGAGCGATCTCAGATCGTCGGCGGCGTCCTGGATGTCGCGTACCGCGAGGCGTTCGTACACAGTCTTCGCATCAGGCTCTGCTTCGGCGGCCGCGAGGAGGTCGCGGTAATCGGAGCTCCCGGCGATCGCCTTTTCGAAGATCGCCGGATTGGATGTGACGCCTCGAACGCCGTCCTCGTCGATGAGGCGCCGCAGCTCGCCGCTGGTGATGAGGCTGCGGCGTACGTAGTCGAGCCACACCGACTGGCCGAAGATCTGCAGCGCGCGCAACGGATTTTCGAGTGCCGTCAACTTCGCGATCCGCCGCACGTGACGCGCCTCGCCCGTGAATCTCGCGTTCAGGAATGCGGCCGCAAGTTCGCGCGCGAGCTCGATGCCGACGACGCGGCCGCCGAGCACGAGCACGTTCATGTCGTCGTGCTCCACGCCCTGATGCGCGGAGTACGTGTCGTGGCAGAGGCCCGCCCGAATGCCGTGAATCCTGTTCGCGGCCATCGACGCGCCGACGCCGCTGCCGCACACGATGATGCCGCGCTCGGCGCGATGGTCGCGCAGCGCCGCGCCGACCTGTTCGGCGTAGTCCGGATAATCGACCGGACGATCCTTGTCGAACGTCCCCACGTCGATCACGTCGCGATCGCCGCCGGCGAGCGAGGCCTTCAACGCCTCCTTGAGCTCGAAGCCGGCGTGATCCGACCCTATTACCACGCGCATGGGGTCACCTCGTGTTCTGAATCTGTTCTCTCGCCGCGAGCACGACGTTCTCGACCGTGAAGCCGAACTTCTTCTGCAATTCCTGCAGCGGTGCCGACGCGCCGAACGTCTCCATGCCGATGCTGCGGCCGTTCGCGCCGACGTAGCGCGCCCAGCCGAGAGTAGATGCTTTCTCGACCGACACGCGCGCGGTGACCGACGAGGGCAGCACCTGCTCGCGGTACTCAGGATGGTCGCGACAGTACTGCTCGAATATCTCCCACGACGGCATGCTGACGACGCGCGCTTTGATCCCTTCGGACGCGAGACGTTCGTACGCTTCGACGCAGAGCGCGACCTCGCTGCCGGTCGCGAGCAGCAGCACGTCCGGTCGACCGTCATGCGCATCGGCAAGGACGTACGCGCCGCGCGACACGCCGCCGGCGGCAGCGTATTTCGTGCGATCGAGCGTGGGCACCGCCTGCCGCGTCAGGATCAACGCCACCGGCTCGTGGCGTAATGGCATGATGACACGCCACGCTTCGACCGTCTCATTGGCGTCGGCCGGACGCAGCGTGACGAGGCCGGGGATGGCGCGAAGCGACGCGAGTTGCTCCACCGGCTGGTGCGTGGGACCGTCTTCACCGACACCGATCGAGTCGTGCGTGAAGATGTGGATGACCGGAATCTCCATCAATGCGCTGAGACGGATTGGCGCGCGGCCGTAATCGCTGAAGATGAGGAATCCTGAACCGAACGGCCGGACCTTCGAGAGCGACAAGCCGTTGAGGACGGCGGCCATCGCATGCTCGCGGATGCCGAAGTGGAGGTTGCGGCCGCTCGGATTCTCCGCACTGAAGTCGCCGGCGCCGTCGAACGTCAGCCGGGTCTTGCACGAGGGCGCGAGATCCGCCGAGCCGCCGAGCAGCCACGGCACGTTCCTGGCGATTGCGTTCAGCGCCTGGCCGGACGCGTCCCGCGTCGCCACGCCGTTGCCGTTAGCGGAAAAAGAGGGCAGGCCGGCGTCCCACGTGTCGGGCAGCTGGCGCCGCAGCATCCGCGACCCGTGATCCGCGCGCTCGGGGTACTGTCGGCGGTACTCCTCAAAATTGGCCCACCACTGCTCGAAGAGCGCGAGGCCGCGCGCACCCATCCCGGCCGCGAAGTGTTCGCGCACCGCGTCGGGCACGAGGAACTTCGCGTCTTCGGGCCAGCCGTAATGTTGTTTGGCGAGCCGGATTTCTTCCGCGCCCAGCGGCTCGCCGTGCGCCGCGCTCGTGTCCTGCTTATTCGGCGCGCCGTACGCGATGTGGCTGTCGACGATGATCAGGGTTGGCCGATCGGAGGTGTTCTTGAAGGTCTTGAACGCCCGCTCGAGCATCGCGAGATCGTTCGCGTCGCCCACGCGCGTGACGTTCCATCCGTAGCCGACGAACCGCGCCGCGACGTCGTCGCTGTACGCGAGCGCGGTGTTGCCTTCGATCGTGATGCGGTTGTTGTCGTAGATCCAGCACAGATGCGAGAGCCGCAGGTGCCCGGCGAGCGATGCCGCCTCCCCGGAGATTCCTTCCATCATGCAGCCGTCGCCGCAGAGCGCGTAGACGTCGTAGTCGAAGAGATCGAATCCGGGACGATTGAAGTAACCGGCCAGCCATCGCTCGGCGATCGCCATGCCCACGCTGGTCGCGAGCCCCTGTCCGAGCGGACCCGTCGTCGTCTCGACGCCCGACGTCCATCGGTATTCCGGATGACCGGGGCACTTGCTGCCGATCTGCCGGAACCGTTCGATGTCCTCGAGGGTCACGGCTGGATCGCCGAGCGTCTCGTACTTGGGATTCACCGCTTTCACGCCGGTGAGATGCAGCATCGAGTAGAGGAGCATCGACGCGTGGCCGACCGACAGCACGAAGCGGTCGCGGTTCGGCCAGATCGGATGGTTCGGATCGAACCGCAGAAAGCGTTGCCACAGGCAGTAGACGACCGGCGCGAGCGCCATCGGCGTGCCCGGATGCCCTGAATTGGCCCGCTGCACCGCGTCCATCGACAGCGTGCGGATGGTGTTGACGCACAGTTCGTCGAGGTCGACTCCAATCGAGTCGAGGTGCGTAGGTACGCGGCGCCCGTCGGTGACGAACGTCATCGGTTCACTCCGGCGCGATCTTCAGTACGGCCACGTCCAGTTCGTGATCTCCGCACGATCGGTGCCGTGCTCGTGCGCGTACTGCATGTTGTTGATGATTGCGTTCTTCATCTCCTCCTTCAGGTGCGCGGCTCTCGTGCGCAGCTTCGGCACGCGCTCGATCACGTCGATGACGAGATTGAAGCGGGAGGTTCCGTTCAGCATCGCCAGCTCGAGCGGCGTGTTGATGTTGCCCTTCTCGCGGTAACCGTGGACGTGCAGGTTCGCGTGACCCTTGAAGCGGTACGAGAGCCTGTGAATCAGCCACGGATAGCCGTGGAAGTTGAAGATGATTGGTTTGTCCGATGTGAACAGCCCCTCGAACTCACGATCGGTCGATCCGTGCGGATGATCCGTGGCCGGTTGCAGCTTGAACAGATCGATGACGTTGACGAAGCGCAGCCTGAGATCGGGCAGGCGCTCGCGCAGGATCGCCGCGGCCGCGAGCGCTTCCATCGTCGCGACGTCGCCGCAGGATGCGAGTACGACGTCCGGCTCTTCGCCCGCATCCGTGCTCGCGCGCGCCCAGATGCCGAGGCCCTTCGCCACGAGCGTCACCGCCTCGTCGATCGTCGCGAACTGCAGATGCTTCTGCTTGTCGGCAACGACCACGTTGATGCAATCGGTGCTGCGCAGACAGTGATCCGCGACGGCCAGAAGCGTGTTCGCGTCAGGCGGCAGGTAGATTCGCACGACCGACGAACCCTTGTTGGTGACGAGATCGATGAATCCGGGATCCTGATGCGAGAAGCCGTTGTGATCCTGCCGCCAGACCGTGGACGACAGCAGGATGTTCTCGGACGCCACCGACGCGCGCCAGTGCACGTGGTTCTTGCTGATGTCCAGCCACTTCGCGTGCTGGTTGAACATCGAGCCGATCACGTGCGCGAACGCTTCGTAGGTGTGGAAGAGACCGTGCCTTCCCGTGAGCAGGTATCCTTCGAGCCATCCGAGCAGCGTGTGCTCCGACAGCACCTCCATCACGCGGCCGTCCGGCGCGAGCTCGCCGCCGTCAGCGTCTTCCGGAAGGAGATCGGCCATCCACGTTTTCTTCGTCGCTTCGTACACGGCCTGTAGTCTGTTCGAGGCGGTCTCGTCTGGACCGAACACGCGGAACGTCGTCGGGTTGTTCTTCAGCACATCGCGGAGGAACTCGCCGAGCGGCTTCGTGTTCTCGTGTTCGATCGTCCCGCGCGTCGGGATGTCGACCGCATACTTCTTGAAGTTGGGAAGGTTCAGATCTTTTCTCAGCAGCCCTCCGTTCGCGTGCGGATTGGCGCTCATCCGCCGGCTCCCCTTCGGCGCGAGCGCCTTGAGCTCCGGTATCAGGGTGCCGCTGGCATCGAACAGGTCCTCGGGCTTGTAGCTGCGCATCCAGGCGGCGAGCAGCTCCAGGTTGGCGGGATTGTGGCGCACGTCTGAAAACGGCACCTGGTGCGATCGCCACGATCCTTCGGCCTTGTGCCCCTTGATCTCCTTCGGCCCGGTCCAGCCCTTGGGCGTCCGCAACACGATCATCGGCCAGCGCGGACGGAACGGACTCTTCGATTCGCGCGCCACCTGCTGATGCGAACGGATCTCGCCGATCGCCTGCTCGAGCGTGGACGCCATCTTCTGGTGCATCTCCTTCGGATCGTCTCCCTCGACGAAGTACGGTTTGTACCCGTATCCGACGAACAGGGAGTCGAGTTCCTCGTGGCCGATCCGCGCGAGGATTGTCGGATTCGCGATCTTGTATCCATTCAGATTCAGAATCGGCAGCACCGCGCCGTCGCGCACCGGGTTGATGAATTTGTTGGAATGCCATGCCGTCGCAAGCGGTCCGGTTTCCGCTTCGCCGTCGCCGACGACGCATGCGGCGATGACATCGGGGTTGTCGAGCACCATGCCGTACGCGTGCGAGAGGCTGTACCCGAGCTCGCCGCCTTCGTGAATGGAGCCGGGCGTCTCGGGCGTGACGTGGCTGCCGATGTGGCCGGGGAAGGAGAACTGCTTGAAGAACTTCCGCAGCCCTTCCACGTCCTCGCTCTTGTCCGGATAGATCTCGGAATACGTGCCTTCGAGGTAGGCAGGTCCGAGCACGCCGGGCGCGCCGTGACCCGGTCCTGCCACGAATATCACATCGAGATCGTGCTTGACGATCAGGCGGTTGAGGTGCACCCACACGAACGACAACGCGGGGCTCGCGCCCCAGTGCCCGAGCAGCCGGTGTTTCACGTGATCGGTCGTCAGCGGCTCTTTGAGCAGCGGGTTGTCTTTGAGATAGATCATCCCGACCGAGAGGTAGTTGCACGCCAGCCAGTAGGCGTGTATCAGCTCGACTTCCTTCCCCGTCAACGGCCTGTCGACGTCGACTACCGCTACGCCTTTACCGGTCGCGAGTGTTTTTTCCACGGCATTTCTCCCCATCGCCACTTCGGTGCGCGTGTGTCACACCGGTCCTGCGAACGCTCTGGTGACGAGCGCCTGCGCATCTTCCTGAATTCGCCGCAGGTGATCGCGGTCTCGAAAGCTCTCCGCGTAGAGCTTGTAGACGTCTTCTGTGCCGGACGGGCGCGCGGCGAACCAACCCTGCCTGGTCACGACTTTCAGACCGCCGAGCGGCGCGCCGTTGCCAGGTGCATTGGTGAGGACGGCTTCGATCGGATCGCCCCCGAGCTCGAACGCCATGACGTCCGCCGGCGACAGCCTGAGAAGCGCCGCCTTCTCGTCCGGCGTCGCCGCCGCATCGATGCGCGCGTACACGGGTGCGCCGAGCTCGCTCGTCAGATCGCTGTACAACTCGGAGGGGTCGCGGCCGGTGCGGGCCATCAGTTCCGCTGCCAGGAGATCCAGGATGATCCCGTCCTTGTCGGTGGTCCACACCGTACCGCTGCGGCGAAGGAACGACGCGCCGGCGCTCTCCTCGCCGCCGAAGCCGAGCGATCCATCGAGCAGGCCGGGCACGAACCACTTGAATCCGACCGGCACTTCGACCAGCGGCCGTCCGAGTTTCTTTGCGACGCGATCGATGATGCTGCTGCTCACGGCGGTCTTCCCAATCGCCGCATCGGGCAGCCAGTCCGGCCGATGCGTGAACAGATAGAAAATCGCCGCGGCAAGGTAGTGGTTCGGGTTCATCAGGCCGGCGGTGCGCGTGACGATGCCGTGGCGATCGCCGTCGGGATCGTTGCCGAACGCCATGTCGTAGCGGTCCTTCAGCGCGATGAGCCGCGCCATCGCGTATGGCGACGAACAGTCCATCCGGATCCGGCCGTCCCAATCGAGCGGCATGAACGCGAACGTTTCGTCGATCGTGTCGTTGACGATCGCGATGTCGAATCGGTACCGATCCGCAATCGGCTTCCAGAAGGACAGGGTCGCGCCTCCAAGCGGATCGACGGCGATGGCGAGCTTCGCGCTCCTGATCGCGTCCATGTCGACGACCGCAGCGAGGTCCTTCACGTACGACGTGACGTAGTCGTACTTGTGCGTCGTCGGCGCGCGGCACGCCTTGTCGTACGCGATGCGAGACACATTCTGGAGGCGATTCGACAGCAACCGGTTCGCCCGTTGCCCGATCCAGCGCGTGACTTCAGCGTCCGCGGGTCCTCCCGTGGGCGGGTTGTACTTGAAACCGCCGTCTTCCGGCGGATTGTGCGAGGGCGTGATGACGATCCCGTCCGCGACGTGAACGGTCCGGCCGTGGTTGTGCGCCAGGACCGCGTGGGACACCGCAGGCGTCGGCGTATAACCGCCGGCCGAATCGATCATGGCGTCCACGCGGTTTGCCGCGAGCACCTCGAGAGCGGTCGCGAAGGCCGGCTCGGAGAGCGCGTGCGTATCTCTGGCGAGGTACAAAGGGCCGGTTATGCGCTGGTGCTTGCGGTAGTCGCAGATCGCCTGCGTTATCGCGAGCACATGCGCTTCGTTGAACGTACCGTTCAGCGATGTGCCGCGATGTCCGCTCGTACCGAAGCTGACCTGCTGGGCGGGATCGGAGGGGTCGGGCTGACGCGAGCTGTAGGCGTCGCGCAGCGCACCGGGATCGATCAGACGATCTTTTGGAGCGCGCTGACCGCCGAACGGGTGAACCGTCACCGCATCACCCGCGCGCGTTCGTCCTGCGGTCGTCTGCGTCGAGCCGCAGTGCGAGAAGTGCGATCGAGCGCGGCTGCACGGCATAACTCGCTTGAGCGACGACCGCCGCATCGTCCCAGCGCGAGACGTCGTCAGGCGCGGGAAGCGCCGTGTCGATGCATCGCCGCCAGTGCCGATCGACGTCCGCCGGCACCGGTGGGAGCTCGAACGTGAGCGGCTCCCAGTACGCGTTGAGCATGCCGTGCAGCACGAAACGCGCGCCGATGCTACGCAGTGTGAAGGCGAGCGAGTGTGACTGATCGCTCCAGTCCGGCTGGCCGAGCTTCACGCCGTGCCATTCGATGTGCGCGCGCTGCAGCAGATCGTTCAGAACGAGCGGAGTCTCTTCGGCCAGCACGTCGCGCCGCTGACGGAACGCGGTGAGCTCCCTGACGAACCGATGCATCTGGGGGTGTCGTTCGACCAGGCTCCAGTCAAACCAGCTGATCTCGCTGTCCTGGACGTAGGCGTTGTTGTTGCCCTGCTGCGTGCGGCGCAGCTCGTCGCCCATCAGCAGCATCGGCGTGCCGGCGGCGAGCAGCGTCAGGACGAAGAAGTTCTTCACCTGACGCTCGCGCAGCGTCTCGATCGCCGCGTCATCGCTCGGTCCTTCGGCGCCGCAGTTCCAGCTCGCGTTGTCATCCGAGCCGTCGCGATTGCCTTCGCCGTTGGCCTCGTTGTGCTTCACGTTGTACGAAACAAGGTCGTTGAGAGTGAAGCCGTCGTGGCACGTGACGAAGTTGATGCTCTGCTCGGCCTCGCGTTGCTTGTGCGCGTAAATGTCGGGACTGCCGAGCAGCCGCTGCGCGAGCTGCGGCACCGTGTGGTCGTCGCCCTTCAAAAAGCGGCGGACGTCATCGCGGAACCGCCCGTTCCACTCGTGCCACGCGTCGCCGGCGAAGCTTCCCACCTGGTACAAACCGGCGGCGTCCCACGCCTCGGCGATCAGCTTGGTGCCCGCCAGCAGCGGATCGGATTCGATGTCCCAGAGCACGGGAGGATTGGCCAGCGGATGGCCGCTCTCGTCGCGTGACAGGATCGAGGCGAGATCGAAGCGGAACCCATCGACGTGCATCTGGGTCACCCAGTAACGGAGGCTGTCCTGGATCATCCGCCGCACCATCGGCTGGTTCGCGTTCAGCGTGTTGCCGCAGCCGGTGTAGTCGGCATACTGCGCGCGGTCTTCGCGGAGGATGTAGTAGACGGAATTGGCGAGACCGCGATAGCACATCGTCGGTCCGCGCGCGCCGTCTTCGCACGTGTGGTTGTAGACGACGTCGAGGATGACTTCGATGCCGGCGCGATGGAAGGCCTTGACCATGTCGCGGAATTCGTCGATCACGCCCAGCGGGTCCTTCCGCGAGCTGTACGCGTGATGCGGCGCGAAGAACGATACGGGCTGGTATCCCCAGTAGTTGGGGCGACGTCCCGGCGCATGCTGGTGATCGAACTGAAAGACCGGCAGCAGTTCCACCGCGGTGATACCGAGATCTCGAAGGTAGGGGATCTTCTCGACGAGTCCCGCATAAGTGCCGCGCTTCGCGTGTGCCACGCCGGAACTCGGATCGCACGTGAAGCCGCGAACGTGCATCTCGTAGATCACCGTCTCAGCGGAAGGTCTGTTGAGCGGCATGTCGCCTTCCCAGGCATAGGCGTTCGGATCGGCGACGACGCTCTTCATCGCCGCGGCGGTGTTCGGGCCCGGCCGCATGCCTGCTTCGCGATCGAACGCCGCCGGCACCGCGACCGCCAGGCCGTACGGATCGATCAACACCTTTTCACCGTCGAAGCGCGCGCCGCGATCAGGGGCGAACGGTCCGTGCGCGCGATACGCGTAGACCTGGCCCGGCTCGAGGTCCGGCACGAACACGTGCCAGTAGTGATAGGTGCGGTTGTCCTTCGCGGTCAGCGGGATGACCGTCGCCGGCTCTTTCGCATCGACGTCGTCGAACAGCAGCAGCTCGACGAGCGCGGCGCCCTTGGCGAAGACGCTGAAGTTGACGCCGCCGCCGGCGAGCGTGGCCCCGAGCGGCGCGCTCCGTCCTCTCGTGTCGGCGATGGATCCCGGCGCGGACGCTTCGCGTGTCGAAACGATGCTCGCGCTCATAGAGACATTCCGGCCGGCACGATCGGCCTGACGTCCCAGATCTCGCGGCAGTATTCGCGGACGGAGCGGTCGGACGAGAAGCGGCCGACGCGCGCGCTGTTGAGGATCGACATGCGGGTCCACGCGCGCTGGTCGGCGAAGGCGTCGCTTACACGGTCTTGTGCGTCCAGATAGTCCTGGAAGTCGGCGAACAGCATGTAATCGTCTCGATCCATCAGCGACTCCACGAGCGGCCTGAACAGCTCGCGGTCGCCGTTCGAGAACGTTCCGGCGGCGATCAAGTCGATCACCGCGCGGAGTTCCGCGTTCGATTCGTACATCGCGCGAGGGCTGTAGCCGCTCGCTTTGAGCTCCACCACCTGGCCGGCGGTGAGGCCGAACAGGAAGAAGTTCTGATGGCCGACGGCGTCGCGTATCTCGATGTTGGCGCCGTCGAGCGTTCCGATCGTGAGCGCGCCGTTCATCGCGAACTTCATGTTGCCCGTGCCTGACGCTTCCTTGCCGGCGGTGGAGATCTGCTCGGACAGGTCGGCGGCGGGGTAGACGCGCTGGCCGCTCTTCACGTTGAAGTCGGGCAGGAAGATCACTTTCAGGTATTGCGAGACCGCGCGATCCCGGTTGACGATTTCCGCGACACCGTTAATCAGCCGGATGATCAGCTTCGCCATCCGATACCCTGGCGCCGCTTTGCCGCCGAAGATGACGGTGCGCGGTGCGATCGGGGCGCCCGGGGTTCGCTTCAATCGGTTGTACAGCGCGATCAGATATAAGGCGTTCAGGTGCTGCCGCTTGTATTCGTGCAGCCGCTTCACCTGGATGTCGAAAAGCGATCGAGGATCCGGGGTGACGCCGGTGCGTTCGTGGATAAAGGCCGAGAGCGCGACCTTGTTATCGCTCTTCACGGCCCGCCACTTCCGCTGGAACTCGTCCTCGTCCGCGAGCGGCTCGATGCGCTCGAGCTCGTGTTCGAGATCCGAAATCCATTTCGGGCCGATGTGCGCCGTGATCAGGTCGGCCAGCCTCGGATTGCTGAGCACGATCCAGCGCCGCGGCGTCACGCCGTTGGTCACGTTGCGGAAGCGATCGGGCATCACCGTGTGGAAGTCCTTCAGCACCGTCTGCTTGAGCAGCTCGGAGTGCAGTTCGGCGACGCCGTTGATCCTGTGACTCCCGACGCAGGCGAGGTGTGCCATGCGCACGTACTTCTGCGCCGTTTCGTCGATGAGCGAGAGCCGCTGAGTCAGGTGATCGTCACCGGGATGCTCCCGACGAACACCGTCGAGAAATCGCTGGTTGATCTCGTAAATGATCTCGAGATGGCGCGGCAGCATTCTGGCGAAGAGCGGAAGCGGCCATTTCTCGAGCGCTTCCGCCAGCAGCGTGTGGTTCGTGTAGGCGCACGTCTGCTGGGTGATGGTCCACGCGCGATCCCAGTCCATCAGGTGCTCGTCGACGAGCAGACGCATCAACTCCGCGACGGCGATGGATGGATGCGTGTCGTTCAACTGCGCGGCCCAGTACGAGTGGAACTCGTCCAGCCGTTTGCCACGGGCCAGATGGAGGCGGATCATGTCCTGCAGCGAGCAGGACACGAAGAAATACTGCTGCGAGAGACGCAGCTGCTTTCCGGCGTCCGGTTCGTCGTTCGGATAGAGGACCTTCGAAATCGTTTCCGACGAGATCTTCTGATCGACCGCGCGGTAGTAGTCGCCGACGTTGAAGGCGCTGAAGTCGAACGACTCGGTGGCTTCCGCTTTCCACAACCGCAGGATGTTGGTGGTCGCCGCCTCGTAGCCGGGCACGGGCGTGTCGTGGGCGATGCCCTTGACGATGTAGTCGGGAATCCAGCGGACCTGATGACGCCCCTGTTCGTTGCGGAAGTGCTCGGGTCGTCCGCCGAACTTCACGTCGTACGCCACCTCGGAGCGCACGATCTCCCACGGATTGCCGAATCGAAGCCATTTGTCGGTCAGCTCGATCTGCCAGCCGTCGACAATCGCTTGATCGAAGATGCCGAATTCGTAGCGGATGCCGTAGCCGATCGCCGGAACGTTGAGCGTCGCGAGCGAGTCCATGTAACACGCCGCGAGCCGACCCAGTCCGCCGTTTCCAAGGCCGGGTTCTTCTTCCTGTTCGAGCAGCGCGGACAGATCCTGCCCGACCCGCGCCACCGCCTCCTGAGTCGCGGACCGGATTCCAAGGTTGATGAGGGCGTTGCCGAGATGTGGTCCCGTGAGGAATTCCGCCGACAAATACGCGACGACTTTTGCCGACGCGTCTGCGGCGGCGATCGCCTGGACCGTCGCGATGTAGCGGTCCAACATGCGATCGCGAACGGTATAGGCCAGCGCCATGTACCAGTCGTTCCGCGTCGCATGCTGCGGAAGCTTCGCCTGACGAAAACGAAGGTTGTCGAGCAGCGCGTCGGCGATGTCAGCCGCCGTCAGTCCGCCGCGAACGTCGCCGTGATGTCCATGCGTTGAGGTCGGCGCCTGTGTCGCGGCGGGTCTCGTGTCCATACGTGCTCCGTACGCGTTAAGCGTGTCGCGCGAATTGCCGCCGGCGTCGTGCTACTTCTTGTCTTTCTCTCCGGGCGGATAGTTCTTCAGCATCTTCGCGACAGCCTTCGACAGGTTCTTCTGCTGCTTCTCCGGCTTGGCTTTCGGGTCGAGCGTCTTGCTCGCCGTGCCGCGCCACACGAGGCTGTGAGGCTGCGAGGCGTACATGTCGAGCGCCAGCTGGCCGATGTAAATCGTAGAGGTCTGACCGGTCGTCATCCCGCCGCCGCCGCCATACCAACCGCCGCCGTGCCAGCCGGGCCCGTAGCCCCACCCGGTATCGAACGACGTGTACTCCTTCTCCTGGCCGACGCCGGCCTGGTAGCCGATGAACAGATCGGCGGTGTCGCTGTCGGATCGCGTCAGGCCCTTCTTGGCGAGCTCGGCGTCGACGGCGGACTTGACCTGCTTGTCCGCGAGATCGCTCAGCTGATTGGCGCCTTTGATCACGACCCATTTGTAGGTCTTGAACGCGGCGAAGTTCGCCTGCTTGTCGTAGTTGTACCGGACGTCCTGCGCGAGCGCAGTCGTCGCACCGGCCAGGAGCAGCACCAGCGGAAAGACAGATAGCGGCCTCATCGCGATATTCCTTTCTTGAAAAAAAGTGGTTTGAAAGTCGCCGGAACACTCGTGCAAACGGCACGCCCATGTCGATGCCGCACGCGTCGACGCGCCCGCCCGTCAGATGCGAGGCGCCCGCGTCCACGTCCGGTCGCGGCGGTCCGACATTTCGGAGCGTCTCCGGATGACCGGGGGCGTATCGATGAATCGCGCCGCACCGCCTTCGTGACCAACGCACGTCGTTCGAGGCAATTCACACAGCCGGTGATGGTTGGCGTGGCTGCACCCGAGGTCATCAGAGGCAGTGGCATGCGGTCTGCCTTAACACGCGTCGTGTATCTCTCACACGTCGGTAGGACCATGGCTGTGGCGCTGCTCATGATGCACGCGGCGCCCGGGGCAGGTCGCGCGCAGACAAGTGATGTGCCGCCCGCGGACGGCGCCGCAGCGGCAGTGCCCCTTGCACGCGTGACCTGCTCGTCGTCGCCGGGCGCGCGCGAACATTGCGCGGCGGATACGTCGACCGGCGTCGCGCTCGTGCAGTCGACGGGATCCGGACCGTGTCTCCTCGGGAAGACCTGGGGCTACGACGACACCGGCATCTGGGTGTCCGATGGCTGCAGCGGCGAGTTCATCGCCGGTCAGGCGCCCGCCGGCTCAGAAGAGAAAGCCGAGAAGCTGAAGCCATTCGAGCACGTCCCGAACGCCGGCTTCCTTCTGTACGACGGCGATCTCGGTCAGATCTATTTCCGGCTCTTCAGCTACGTGCGCTATCTGAACCAGCTGTCGCTCGACGAGAGCTACACCGACGCGTTCGGCAAGCCTCACACGGTGCAGCGGCGGCAGGACGTGCAGCTGCAGAAGTTCTTCGCGCCCTTCAGCGGATGGTTCCTCACGCCGAAGTTCCGCTACTACCTGTATGTCTGGTCGTCGAACCCGTCGCAGGGCGATCCGGCGCAGGTCGTCGGCGCCGGCAATCTGAGCTACACGTTCAATCGCTTCGTGACCGTCGGCGGCGGCATCACGTCGCTGCCCACGGTGCGCAGCACCGAAGGGCAGTTTCCGTACTGGCTCGGCGTCGACGATCGCCCGATCGCCGACGAGTTCTTCCGAGGGTCGTACACGAACGGCGTGTGGCTGAAAGGCGAGCTCCCCGCCAAGTTGAAGTACATGGCGATGCTCGCCACCAACTTGAGCATTCTGGGCGTCAGCGCGGCGCAGTTGGACAACAAGATGGACACGCAGTCCTACATGCTGCAGTGGCTGCCCACCACCGGCGAGTTCGGGTTGTACGGAACGTTCGGTGATTTCGATTACCACGAGAAATTCGCGACCAGAGTCGCCGTGCACGTCTCACACAGCCTCGAGAACAAACAGAGCCAGCCCGGCGCGAACGCGATTGAGAACACACAGATTCGCCTGACCGACGGCAGCATCGTCTTCACGCCGGATCTGTTCGGTCCCGGCATCACCGTCGACAGCGTCGACTACAAGATGATGAGCATCGACGGCGGCATCAAGTACCACGGGATGTCGCTCGAAGCCGAGTACTACCGCCGGTGGTTGACCGACTTCAGCGGCATCAACACCACGGGGATCACGGACGTCACCGACAATGGCTATCAGCTGCAGTCTTCCGCGATGGCCGTCCCGAAGATCCTCCAGCTCTATGTGAGCGGATCGCAGATCTTCGGCCGCTACGGCGACTCGTCCGAGCTTCGCATTGGCGAGAACTGGTACATCACGAAGGACCGCGGGCTGCGCGTGAACACCGAGTTCATTCACGTCGACAGGAGCCCGGTCGGCTACACGGCGTATCCGATGCCCGTCGGTGCGACGGGCAGCATCGTCCACGTCAATTTCGAGATGAACTTCTAATGACGTTGCGCAGCCGCTTCATCCTGATAGGCACGCTGGCGATGGCCGGCGCAGGCGTGTCCGCCGGACCGATTGCGAACCGGGCTGGCGCGAAGCAGGGCGACGCGTACGAACTGAACGACACGCACTTTCACCTCACGAACTACATCCAGGAAGGCACGAACATCCACGACTTCGTGAAGATCATGGGCGCGAAAGTCGGCCGCGTCGCACTCTTCGGCATCCCGCTGCAGCAGCAGTGGTCGTACGGCAACACCGGCGACTTCGCGCCGACCTATTACCTGCAGACGGACGCGCCGCTGTATTACTACTCGTTCACCGACGCGCTCATCGCGACGGCGTACAAATCGCTCACGCCCTCGGAACAAGCCCGCTTCGATCCGATGATCACCGGCTTCAATCCGGCGGACATGTACGCCGCCGATCACGTCCGCCGCGTGCTGACGACGTTTCCCGGCGTGTTCTCCGGCATCGGCGAGTTCACGATCCACAAGGAGTTCGTGTCGTCGAAGATCGCCGGCGAAACGGCGAGCCTCACCAATCCGGCGCTCGATCGGCTGCTCGACTTCGCTGGCGATGCCGGCCTCGTCGCGCTGCTGCACAACGACGTCGACATGCCGTTCCCCAAACCTGGCCAGGAGCCGTACCAGCTCGCGCAACTTCGCGATCTGTTCCGCCGGCATCCGAAGACGACGATCATCTGGGCGCACATCGGCCTCGGGCGCGTGATCCGTCCGGTCGCGGATCAAATTGCGATCGTCGAACGCCTGCTCGCGAATCCCGATCTCAAACACGTGCACGTCGACATCTCCTGGGACGAGACGGCGAAGTACATCGTGTCTGGCCCGGAATCGATCGCGAAGGTGGCGGATCTCATCAACCGCTATCCCGATCGTTTCCTGTTCGGGACCGACGAGGTCGCGCCGGGCAGTCAGGACGCGTATCTCAAGGTCTACACGCAATACGCGCCGTTGTTCGCGCGGCTGACGCCGGACGCGAGCGAGAAGGTGCGCAGGAAAAATTACGAACGCCTGTTCGACGACGCGCGACGCAAGGTCCGGGCGTGGGAACAAGCCAATCGAAGGAGACTCGACGATGACTGACCGACGGCGGACCCTGCGACCAGCGGTCCGCGCCGTGCCCCCTGTGATGGTTGCCGTATGTGCGCTTGCGTTTGCGCCGGGCGCCCGGGCGCAAACGCCGCCGGCGCCCCCACCGCCACAAGCGCAGGAGGAGAAGCCCTCACTGGAGATCTACGGCTTCGCGCAAGCCGACGTGATTGCCGACTTCAAACAGGTGAACCCCGACTGGTACGACGTCATGCGGCCGTCGCGGCTGCCCTCGTTCCACAACGAGTTCGGCGAGGACGGGCACTTCTGGGTGAGCCCGCGCCAGAGCCGCTTCGGTGTCCGCGCCACGTTACCGACCTCCGACGGCGATGTGAAGGCGACGTTCGAGATCGACATGTTTGGCACCGGTAGCGACGCCGGGAAAACGACGATCCGCCTGCGCCACGCCTACGGACAGTGGAAGCAGTTCGGCGCGGGACAGACCAACAGCCAGTTCACCGACGTCGACGTCTTTCCGAACTCGCTGGACTACTGGGGACCGAACGGGATGCTGTTCTTCCGGAACGTGCAGCTGTTCTACGAAGTGTTCAACGACGGCTCGTCGAACGCGCGCGTGGCGCTCGAGCAGCCGGGCGCGAGCGGCGACGCAGGCGTGCTCGGCAATCGCATCGAGCTGCAGAACATCAAACCGCATTTCCCGGTGCCCGACTTCACCGGCCATTATCGTCTCGGGCGGAGCTGGGGATACGTCCAGCTCGGCGCCGCCCTGCGCTACATCGGCTACGACGATCTCATCACGACCGATCAGTTCAACCTCGGCGGCCATGTGTGGGGCTGGGGCATCAGCGTCAGCTCGAACCTGAAAGTGAGTCCGGCCGACGTGCTGCACCTCAATGTGGTGGAGGGCGCCGGCGTCGAGAACTACTTCAACGACGCGCCGATCGACGTCGGCATCAAGGCGAATCCGGGCAACCCGGTGACGCCCGTGGTCGGCGAAGCGCTCGGTGACTTCGGCCTCGTGCTGTTCCTCGATCACACGTGGAACGACCGCTACACGACGGCGGTCGGGTACTCGCGCGTCGACATCTCCAACAGCAACGGGCAGGCGCCGAGTGCCTACAAGAACGGTCAGTACGCGCTCATCAACCTGCTCTGCACGCCGGTGAAGAACGTGATGATCGGCGGCGAGCTCCAGTGGACGCGCCGCGAGAACTTCTCCGACGGGTTTGCGGTCAACGACGTTCGTCTGCAGTTCGCGTTCAAATACAGCTTCGCCACCAAACTAGGAGGGTAGTCATGGACGCAATCACACGGTTCGCTCGGCGGCGGTGGCGGCTCGGCGCTGGTGTTGCCGTGATCGTGGCCGCATTCGGTGCGTCACTCTTCGTGTCGGCGCAAGGTAACGCCCAGTCGGTCGTCAACGCGGCCTTCGACAAATACAAGACGCTCAAGGAAGGCAAGAACGCCGACTACATTCCGGCCCTCGCGAAGGTGGACCCGAATCTGTTCGGCATCGCGCTCGTGACGGCCGACGGCAAGGTGTTCACCGCGGGCGACGTCACGACCGAGGTGTCCATCCAGTCGATCTCGAAGGTCTTCACGATGGCGCAGGTCATCCAGGAACAGGGACCTGACGCCATCGAGAAGCGCATCGGCGTCGACGCGACAGGCATGCGGTTCAACTCGATCATCTCCGTCGAAGCGGTGCGCGGCGTTGTCGGCGCCGGTGCGCCGGAAATCAATCCGCTCGTCAATCCGGGCGCGATCTCCGCGACCAGCATGGTGACCGGCGCCAATGCGGAGGCGGTGTGGGCGAAGATCATCGGCTTCCACAACGACGCCGCAGGTCGATCGCTGACGGTCCTCCAGGACGTTTACAAGTCCGAGTCCGATACCAATCAGCGGAACCAGGCGATTGGCGCGCTCATGTTCGCGTACGGCTACATCAAGACCGACTGGCACCAGGCCGTGGATCTCTACACGCGTCAGTGCTCCATCGGCGCCAACGCGAAAGATCTCGCGACGATGGCGGCTACGCTGGCGGCGGCGGGAAAGAATCCGGTGACCGGTAAACAGGTGATCGACGCGAAGCACGTGCCGGGCGTTCTGGCCGTGATGGCGACCGCCGGGCTCTACGACGACTCCGGCAAGTGGCTGTTCCACACCGGACTGCCCGCGAAGAGCGGCGTCGGCGGCGGCATCATCGCCGTCTCGCCGGGCAAGTTCGGGATCGCCGTCGTCTCCCCGCCGCTCGATGACGCGGGAAACAGCGTTCGCGCGCAGAAGGCGATTGCGGACATTTCGAACGCGCTGAACGGGAATCCCTTCGCGACGGGCGGCTCCCGTCCGGTGTCGCACTGACCGGCGCAGATCGCGGTCCTGACCGAAAGGATCGCCGCTGTATGCATCCGTTCCGACTTGCCCTTGCCGGCGCGCTCGCCGTCGCTCTGCTGTCTCCTTCTGCCCTCCGCGCACAGAGTGATGCGGGCGCGCCCGGCGCGAAAACGCCGGCCGCGGCGCCGGCCGAGGTGTCAAAGGACGCGCTCGGCCGCGACACGCCCCGAGGAACGCTACTCGGTTTCATGCGCACGGCGCGTGACGGGAACGACGAAGCCGCTGCCGCGTACTTGAATACGGGCCTGCGCGGTCACGCCGCCGAGAACCTCGCGCGTCAGCTCTACATCGTTCTCGACAGCCGTCTGCCGGCGCGGCTCAACGAGGTGAGCGATCGAGCCGAGGGCGGGCTGGCGAACCCGCTGAAGCCCGACATCGACGTCGTCGGCAGCATCAACACTGCGTCAGGACCGCTGTCAATCGTGGTCGAACGCGTGGGGCGCGCGCCGTCGCCTCGACTCTGGCTGTTCTCGCGGCAGACCCTCGACGTCATCCCCGACGTGTACGACGAAGTCAATCGCGTGCGCGTCGAGGGATATGTGCCGAGGTCTCTGAAGATCCATATCGGAGGCATCGGCCTGTTCCACTGGGCGCTGTTCTTTCTCGTCGTTCCGTTGCTGTATCGACTGATTGGCCCAGTCGGCCGGCTCGCCAATCCGATCGTCGCCCGCTGGCGTCGTCGATACCCAAGCACGGGGACCGCCTCTCCCGGATCGGTGCCCGGGTTCGTCCGCCTCCTGCTGCTCGCCGTCGCGATCCGCTGGCTGCTCGCAACCCTCGATCTGCCGTTGCTCGAACGTCAGCTCTGGTCGAACGTCGCGGCCATGTTCGTGATGGTTGCTGTCGTCTGGATGGGGCTGCTTGCGAACTCGCAGCTCGAGCGCTATCTGCGCCGGCGACTGGGGGCCGCGGGCCACGATCAGATCGCCACGCCGCTGCGGCTCGTCCGCCGCGTGGCCGACGTGCTCGTCCTGGCGGCCGGCGGAATCGTCACGCTGAAGTTCTACGGCTTCGATCCGACGGCGGCACTGGCGGGCCTCGGCATCGGCGGCATCGCGGTCGCGCTCGCGGCACAGAAGACGCTCGAGAACGTCATCGGCGGGCTGTCGATCATCTTCGACAAGGCCGTGAGAGTCGGCGATTTCCTGAAGCTCGGCGATCTCTCCGGCACCGTCGATTACGTCGGCCTGCGCTCGACGCGCATCCGGACGCTCGATCGCACGGTGCTCAGCGTCCCGAACGGGCAGATTGCGAACGCCACAATCGAGACCCTGTCGTCGCGCGACAAGTTCTGGTTTCATCACTTCTTCGGTCTCCGGTACGGCACCACCGCGCTGCAAATGAGCGCGGTCCTCGACGGCATTCAACAGCGGCTGGGGTCGCACCGGTCCGTCGAGCACGAATCCGCGCGTGCGCGATTCGTACGCGTCGGTCCCTCGTCGCTCGACATCGAGCTCTTTGCGTACCTCTTTGCGGACGATTGGGTGAAGTTCCTGGAGATCCAGGAGGCGCTGCTCCTCGACGTCATGGAGATCGTCGAACGGGCCGGCGCCGTCATCGCATTTCCATCACAGACGTTGTACTTCGCGGATGCGAATCCGTTCGCGCCGGTCACGGGCGGAGCCGCCACTGCCGCAGTCAATCCACGAGCGAGGTAGAGCCATGAACGCCGAAGAATTACGACTGCAGGAAGATCGAGAGCTGCGGACGCCGTGGAAGAAATGGGGACCTTATCTGAGCGAACGGCAATGGGGCACGGTTCGCGAGGACTACAGCGAGAGCGGCGACGCCTGGGATTATTTCAGCCACGACCAGGCGCGCTCGCGCGCCTATCGATGGGGCGAGGACGGCCTCGCCGGTATCTCCGACGACCAGCAGCAGATCTGCTTCGCGCTGGCGTTGTGGAACGGCAAGGACCCGATCATCAAGGAGCGATTGTTCGGCCTGACGAACAGCGAAGCGAACCACGGCGAGGATGTAAAGGAGTACTACTTCTATCTCGACTCGACGCCGACCCACTCGTACATGAAGTACCTCTACAAGTATCCGCAGGCGGCATATCCGTACGAGAACCTCGTGACGACGAATCGAGGACGCAGCCGCGGCGACTTCGAGTACGAGCTGCTCGACACCGGGGTCTTCGACGACAACCGCTACTTCGACGTGTTCGTCGAATATGCCAAGGCGTCCGCGGACGACATTCTCGTCCAGATCACGGTCAGCAACCGTGGTCAGGATGCCGCGGCCATTCACGTGCTGCCGACGGTGTGGTTCCGCAACAACTGGGCGTGGACCGGCGCGCTTCGTCCGGAGCTGCACGAGGAAACGCACCGCGGCACGAAAGTGATCGCTCTCTCGCATGCGGAGCTGGGGCGGCGATTCCTCCATGCTGACGGCGCGAACGAGCTGCTGTTCACCGACAACGAAACCAACAATGAGCGTCTGTTCGCGGCGCAGAATCCGACGCCGTACGTCAAGGACGGCATCAACGACTACATCGTCAACGGCCGTGGCGATCGGGTGAATCCCGATCGCAAAGGGACGAAGGCCGCAGCTCATTACGCGGTGACGGTGCCGGCCGGGAAATCGCAGGTGATTCGCCTGCGACTGACCGACGCGAGCCCCAACGCAGCGACATTGAAAGGGAGGGGCGGACCCTTCGACGATTTCGAGGCGGTGATGAACGCGCGGCGGCGCGAGGCCGACGAGTTCTATGCGGGTGTGATCCCGTCCTCGGTGAATGCGGATCAGGCGAACGTCATGCGGCAGGCGCTGGCCGGCATGCTGTGGTCGAAACAGTTCTATTACTACGACGTCGACCGATGGCTGGGAGAGCGCGGCGCCGATCCGTTCAAGGCCCAACGCCACGCGCCTCGCAACGAGCACTGGCATCACATGTACAACGCCGACATCATCTCGATGCCGGACAAGTGGGAATACCCGTGGTACGCCGCATGGGATCTGGCGTTCCACGTCATCGCCCTCACGATGGTCGATCCCGACTTCGGCAAGAGCCAGCTGGATCTGATGCTGCAGGGCCAGTACCTGCACCCGAACGGACAGCTTCCCGCATACGAATGGAACTTCGGCGACGTCAACCCGCCGGTCCATGCATGGGCGACGATCTTCACGTACCGGCTCGAGCAAATGAAACGCGGCCAGGGCGACATCCAGTGGCTCGAGCGCTCCTTCCTCAAGCTGTTGCTGAACTTCACGTGGTGGGTCAACCGCAAGGACCGCTCGGGTCGGAACGTCTTCGAAGGCGGATTCCTGGGGCTCGACAACATCGGCGTGTTCGATCGCAGCTCGCCGCTGCCGACCGGCGGGTATCTCGAGCAGGCCGATGGCACCGCGTGGATGGCGCTCTTCTGCCAGAACATGCTGGAGATTGCCGGTCAACTCGCCGAACACAGTCCGTCGTATCTGGCGATGGTGCGCAAGTTCATCGAGCACTTCCTGTGGATCGCATCCTCGATGGTTCACGCCGGCGAGAGCGTCGGCATGTGGGACGACGAGGACGGCTTCTTCTACGACGTCCTGCGGCTGCCGGACGGCTCATCGCACCGTCTGAAAGTGCGTTCGATGGTCGGACTGCTGCCGCTGTGCGCGACGACCGTGTTCGAGCCGAACAGCACGTGGCAGGACTCCGAGACCAAACGACGATTCGCCAGGTTCCTCGAACAACGTCCGGAACTGCGGGCGAACATTCACGACCCGGTCCGCGAAGGCTATGCCGGCCGGAAGCTCGCCGCCATCCTCGACGAAAACAAGCTTCGGCGGGTGCTCTCGAAGATGCTCGACGAAAACGAATTTTTCAGCCCGCATGGGATTCGAGCGCTCTCGCGGTACCACGCCGACCATCCGTTCGTGTTCTACGTGGGCGATCAGAGATACGACGTCGGCTACCTGCCGGCCGAGTCCGACACGGGCATGTTCGGCGGCAACTCGAACTGGCGCGGCCCGATCTGGATGCCGGTCAACGGCCTGATCGTCCGCGCGCTGCTGCAGTACTACGCGTACTACGGGGATGATTTCACGATCGAATGTCCTACGGGATCCGGGCGGCAGATGACGTTGTACCAGGTTGCCGAAGAGATCACCCGGCGCCTCGCCGGCATCTTCCTGCGCGACAGCAGCGGGCGGCGGCCGGTCTACGGCGGAACCGCAAAATTCCAGGACGATCAGTACTGGCGCGATTGCATCCTGTTCTACGAGTACTTCCACGGCGACAACGGGGCGGGCCTCGGCGCGAGCCATCAGACCGGATGGACCGGAATCGTAGCGAGGCTCATGCACTTGTTCGCGACGAGGACGCCCAAACAACTGCTCGAGCTCGGCAAGCGGGCGGCAGTCGCGGAAGCGGCGGCGGCGCCGGCCCGCAAGACCGTTGGCGTGTGAGATCGATGGGAGCCTGAAGTGCGCTGCCGCTCGTCCTGAGCTTGTCGAAGGACGAGCGGCATTTACCCGATCAGCTTCATCTTCTTCATCTCGCCGACCGCGGCATTCACGAGGTCGGCGATGAAGTCCTGAAGCTGTTTCGGGTTTTTCGTCTCGCTGGTTGCCGCCCACACCAGCCGGTCGCGCGTCAGGTCGTAGATCAATGTTTCGACTACGACAGTCGTCGTGTCCGACGAGGAGCGGGCGACGTACACGCTGCTCCAGCCATAACCGTAATAACCCCAGAACGACTGGTAGTATCCGGACGACCAGACGACTGGCGAGTACGATTTCTCCGTCTCGCGGCTCACCGGCCGAAGCGCGACGACGCCCTGGACGCCCGCGCGCTCGAACCAGCCTCGCGCCGTGTCGGCGTTCTTCAGCTCTTCGCGCGGCACGAGGCGATAAGACGCGACGCCGTTCGTGTTGCGCGCGGTCAACTCTCGGGTCAACGCCTCCTCGCCAGACATCTGCAGCGATTGATCGTCGGCGATGACGAGCGCGGCGATTTTCCTGCCGGCGAAGTTCAGCCGCGAGATCTCCGGCGATCTCCACACGTCGAGGAACTTCGGTTCCGATGCGGCGACACTCGCGGCGATCGCGATCAGAGCACCGACGCACAGATTGCGAATGCGGATGGTCATCGTTATACGCGGCGTCGACGCTTGACGTTCAGCTGCGCGAGCGCGTGTGCCAGCGACGCGTTCACGGTCGCGACTTCCTCGTCGGAGATCTTGTCGCGCAGCCGCGCGGCCGCACGCTGTCGCGCCTCTTCGGCTTTGGCTTCGTCGATGTCCTTCACCGACACCGCCATGTCGGTGACGATGGCGACGTGATCGCCGGTGATCTCGACCAGCCCGCCGCCGACGGCGAGAAATTCATCGGCGCCGTTGCGCCGGACGATCATCTCGCCCGGCGTGACGCGCGTCAGCAGCGGGACGTGATGCGGGTAGATGCCGAGCTGCTCCTCGACGGCCGGCAGCGTGACCATCTCCACATCCTGGGAGTACACGACCGCCGCCGGCGTGACGATCTCGAGCTTCATCGTGTCGGCCATAGGTCACGCCGCGGGCGCGGTCACCTCGTCGATGCCGCCCTTCATGTAGAAGTTGTCCTCGGGTACGTTGTCGTGCTTGCCGTCGAGGATCTCCTTGAACCCGCGGACGGTCTCGGCGACCGGGACCTGCTTGCCTTCGCGTCCCGTGAACGCCTGCGCCGTGCTGAACGGCTGGCTGAGAAAACGCTGAATCTTGCGGGCGCGGAGCACCGTCACCTTGTCCTCGGGCGAGAGTTCGTCCATCCCGAGAATCGCGATGATGTCCTGAAGGTCCTTGAAGCGCTGCAGCACTTTCTGCACGCTGCGCGCGACGTCGTAGTGATCCTGGCCGACGACCGCCGGCATGAGCGCGCGCGACGTCGACGCGAGCGGGTCGACGGCAGGGTAGATGCCGAGCTCCGCGATCGACCGCTCGAGCACGAGCGTCGCGTCGAGGTGCGCGAATGTCGTGGCCGGCGCCGGATCGGTCAGATCGTCGGCCGGCACGTACACCGCCTGGAACGACGTGATCGATCCCTTCTTCGTCGACGTGATGCGTTCCTGCAATACGCCCATTTCGGCGGCGAGCGTCGGTTGATAGCCCACCGCGCTCGCCGTGCGTCCGAGCAGTGCCGACACCTCCGAGCCTGCCTGCGAGAAGCGAAAGATGTTGTCGATGAAGAGCAGCACGTCCTGGTTCTTCTCGTCCCGGAAGTACTCGGTGATGGCCAGGCCCGCCAGCGCGACGCGAAGACGCGCGCCGGGAGGCTCGTTCATCTGGCCGTACACCAGCGCGATCTTCGACGCGCTCAAATCCTTCTCGTTGATCACACCGGCCGCGGCCATCTCGTGGTACAGGTCGTTGCCTTCGCGCGTCCGCTCGCCGACGCCGGCGAACACCGACACGCCGCCGTGCAGCTTCGCGATGTTGTTGATCAGCTCCGTGATGACGACCGTCTTGCCGACGCCCGCGCCGCCGAACGCGCCGATCTTGCCGCCCTTGAGAAACGGGCAGATCAGATCGATCACTTTGATGCCGGTCGCCAACACCTGCGGCGAGGTGGACTGGTCTTCGAGCCGCGGCGGCGGTCGATGGATCGGATAGGTCTTCGCGGTCTCGACGGGGCCGCGCTCGTCGACGGGCCGGCCCGTCACGTCGAACACCCGTCCCATCACCGCCTCGCCGACCGGCATGGCGATCGGCCCGCCGCTGTCTCGGACGTCGTACCCGCGTTTGAGCCCCTCCGTTCCGGACATCGAGATGGTTCGCACGCGCCGATCGCCGAGATGCTGCTGGACCTCGAGCGTCAGCGTCACCGGCTCGTTCTGCACGCGGTAGTCGACCGACAACGCGTTGTAGATCGCGGGAAGCCTGCTTGGAAATTCGACGTCCACGACCGGACCGTTGACTTGAACGATTGTGCCGGTGTTCATACTCCTGCTTTCCGCGTCATTGGGCCTGACCGCCGGCAATCTCCAGCAGTTCCTGCGTGATGCGACCCTGGCGCAGCTTGTTGTATTCGAGCGTCAGGTCCCTGATCATCTCGGCGGCGTTGTCGGTGGCGGCCTTCATGGACACCATGCGCGCGCTCTGCTCGCTCGCTTTCGCGTTCAGCAGCACCAGATGGACCATGACGTTGAGGTAGTGCCCGAGCAGAAACTCGATGACGTTGTCGACGCTCGGCTCGAAGAGATACTCGGTCGTATCCGCTGACATCTCGCCCGGTCGCGGCACGCCGGGAACTTCGACACCTCTGATGTCGCCGACCGGAAGCAGTTCGAACTTGACCGGCTGCTGGACCAGCGTGTTGACGAAACGGGTTGCCACGAGGTCGACGGCGTCGACTTCGCCCTTCAGGAACAGATCGCGCGCCATGGCGGCGATCGCCCTCGATTCAGCGAAGCGCGGCGTGTCGCCGTAAGGGAACTCGGCGACGAGTTGACGCCGCGTGCGCGCGACGAACTGCGCCGCCTTGCGTCCTGCGGCGATGAACAGCGTCTTGTGCGGATCGTAGCGGCCGGCGAGACGAAACAGGTTGCTGTTGAGGGCGCCGCACAACCCCTTGTCGGATCCGACGAGGATGATCGCGCGCTTCCGGATCTCGCGCACTTCGATCAGCGGGTGCGTGAACTCCTCGTCGACGAGCGCCGTGTGCGTCGTCGCGACGCGTTGGATGCGGTAGAGCATCCGCACGAACGGACGCACGTCGATCGCCGCCTGCTGCGCCTTCCGCATCTTCGACGCGGCGACCATCTGCATGGCGCGCGTGATTTGCGAAGTGCTGCCGATGGACCTGATCCGCCGACGGATGTCGCGACCGCTCGCCATGAGGTCAGGTCCAGCTCTGTTTGAATTGCTGTGCGGAGGCGTCGAGCTCGGCGACGAGCGCGTCGCTCAGTGTTTTTTCCGCGGCGATCTTCGCGAGCAGGTCGCTCTTCGACGTCGTCAGGTACTCGGTGAAGCGAGCCTGGAAATCCTTCACGCGCTCCACCGGCACGTCGTCGAGGCATCCGTTCTGAACGGCCCACAGCACCGCGACCTGAAGTTCGACCGGGACAGGGTTGTACTGCGGCTGGTTGAACAGCTCGATGATCCGCTTGCCGCGATCGATCTTGGCCTGCGTCGCGGCGTCGAGCTCGGAGCCGAACTGCGCGAAGGCGGCGAGCTCACGGAACTGCGCCAGCTCGCCCTTCAGCCGTCCGGCGACCTGCTTCATCGC
>Ga0075435_100000243_pt1 | contig 33666 bp, 23 predicted proteins | sample RhiMethybrSRZTD4_FD_75302 | JGI IMG/M metagenome (GOLD analysis project Ga0075435, IMG submission 75302) | Populus rhizosphere microbial communities from Tennessee, USA - Rhizosphere MetaG P. TD hybrid SRZTD4 | ecosystem: Host-associated > Plants > Roots > Rhizosphere > Soil | place: USA...
AGTGATCGCCGTTCCGGATGGCCGCCAGCAGATCGGCGGGACCCGCAGCGAACGACGCCGTGCCGGACGCGAAGAGGATCATCACTACGAGATGACGCATGTCGATTCTCCTTATCGCACCTTCACGTACTTCCGCAGCCGATGCGGGCCGACGTCGGCCGCGTAGATCGTTCCCGCATCGTCGGCGACGATGCCCGACGCGCCGGAAATCCGGTTCACGTCCGCCTGCGCGAGGTCGGGATCCGGGATGAACGCCCGCAGCGAGCCGTCCTTCGCGCTGCCGACGGTGATGCCGCGCAGCATGCCGCGATTGATGGTCGAATTCGACGTCGAGTCGCTCACGTAGAGCGTATCGTCCTTCGACACGAACACGGCGCTCGGGCGGCCGAACTGCTTCCACGCCGCGATGAAGCTGCCGTTCTGATCGAAGATCTGCACGCGATCGTTCGAGCGATCCGCGACGTACACGCGTCCCTGCGAGCCGCCGATCGAGATGTCGTGCGGCTGATCGAACTCGCCGGGGCCCGATCCGTGACGTCCCCACGTCTTGATGAAGCGGCCGTCCTTCGAGAACTTCACGACGCGATCGTTCTTCCCGTGTCCATCGGTGACGAAGATGTCGCCGCTCGGCGCAACGGCGATACCGGAGGGTTGATCGAACGTGTCGGGATCATTGCCCGGCACACCGGCCTTGCCGAGCGTCATGAGCAGCTTGCCCGCGGGGCTGAACTTGAAGACCTGATGCCCGCGCAGCACGCCGTTCGCGCCTTTCGCCGAGAGACCGAGGACCGTCTCGTTCGCATTGGCGTCGCTCGCCCAGACGTTGCCGTCGGGATCGATCGTGAAGCCGTGCGGGAAGGCGAACAGACCGCCGCCGAAGCTCGAAAGCAGGCGCCCGGACGGATCGAACTGCAGGATCGGCGGATCGGTGCGGCCGACGCACGTCGCGGCGCCGGCCGGCTCGGTGTTGAAGCATCGGTGGAAGACCCAGATGTTGCCGCGGCGGTCGAGATCCGCGCGGATCAGTTCGCCCCAGCGTCCACCGTTCATGCCGGCCGGCAGCGTCGGCCAGTTTTCGACGAGGCGATACGGGTTCGGCAGATCGCGTTGGCCGGATGGTCGGGAGGCCGGCGCCTGGGCGCCGAGGCTGGCCATCGTCGCCACGGCGGCGGCCACTCCGACGCCGACTCGAGCGAAATGCACCATGGCGGCTCCGTCGGTGAAGCGTCCGCGCGTCGAGCCTCTCCCGCCGGCCGGCGTGTCGCCGGCTCGGACGAGAGACGCTCGTGTCACGGACGTTCCGCTGTCAGGTGGTTGCCACTGCGCCGAGGAACTTCACCAGTTCCGCGTTCACTGCGTCGGCGTGCGTCCAGGTGACGCAGTGCGGACCTCCGTTGATCACGACCAGACGAGCCCCGCGCACGAGCTTCGCGGTCCGCGCGCCGGCGGCTTCGAGCGGCACGATCCGATCGGCGTCGCCGTGAATGACCAGCGTCGGCACATCGATGCGGGCGACATCCTGCCGGAAGTCCTCGTGCCAGGTCGGCACGCAGGCGACGCTCGCCGTCGCCGACGCGCCTGCCGCGATGTTCCAGCTGGCGCGCACGACTTCCTCGCTGACGCGCTGAACGTCGGTGTTGAAGAAATTCTTGAAGAAACCGGTGAAGAACGCGTAGCGATCCGCGGCGACGGCTTTCTTGATGCCCTCGAAGACGCTCGCGTCGACACCCTCGGGGTTGTCGGCGGTCTTCAGCAGGAAGGGCGGAACGCCCCCGATGATCACGGCACTGCGTGCGCCGCTCGAGCCGTATCGCCCAAAGAAGCGCGCGATCTCGCCGCCGCCCATCGAGAATCCCACGAGCGTGAAGTCCTGCAGCGCGAGATGGGCCAGCAGCTTGCGCAGGTCTTCGGCGAAGGTATCGTAGTTGTAGCCGTCGGTCGGCTGGCTCGACCTGCCGAACCCCCTGCGGTCGTAGGTGATGACGCGATGGCCCGCGTTCAACAGCGCCGGCACCTGCTTCTCCCAGGACGCTCCGCTCAACGGGTACCCATGGATCAAGACAACCGGTTTCCCCGAACCGTGATCCTCGTAGTACAGCGCGATGTCGGCCGAGTTCTCTTTTCCCACTGTGACGAATGGCATGGCTGTTCTCCTTGATATCCGAAGATGCGCCCGCGTTACCGTAGCACCCGGTCATCCTAAGCCCGATCTCTTACCGCTCGCCCCAGAAAAGAATGGTCAGCGAAGCAGCGATTCCGGCGGATGTTTCGGGCTCGTCCGAGGCCGGACATCAGCGGCGAGGTGCCGCGGCAGGCGGCTCTTGACAAAGTACACCGAGAGCGCAAACAGTGGCGCCGCGCTGCGTAGTGACTATGGGGGGCAGCCCGCCGCATGCTCAGGAGGTCAGGCGATGGCAACTCAAGTCGAAACGACTCGGCAGGTTTTCGAACACCATCTCGGCGCTCTTGGCGCAGGCGACCTTGACGCCGTCCTCAGCGATTACGCAGGCGACTCCATCCTGATCGCGCCCGACGGCGCACTCAAGGGCAGGCAAGCGATTCGCGGGTTCTTCGAAGGCGTTCTTGCCTCTCTGTTCAAGCCCGGGACTTACGAATTCGCGATCGACACGCTGCACGTCGCTGACGATGTTGCCTACGTTGTGTGGCACGCGAACTGCGCGTCGGCGGATATCGTATTTGCCACGGATACATTCCTGATCAGGAATGGCAAGATTGCGGTCCAGACGTTCGCGGCAAAAGTCGAACCGAAGAAGTAGCACTCCGCAGGCATCGTCGGCCAATGTGATCCATCGCCTGTTACGAGCGCGTTGCCGAACCCGGACTCGTTGGGCGATCCTCAGCGCATGCTGACTCTGGGAACGTCGACAAGAGTCCTTCTGTGTGCGACGGTGATCGACGCGCGTACCGGTTGCGGCAGCTGACCCGATTCGGACACGCCGCTTCGCCCGACGCATCGGCGGCCAGTTCCCCAACACCAGGGTAGGCTACCTTGTGTTCGCCGGCCGAAATCGCGCCAAATATGCCTCACGTCGTGGCGATATGCGCGCGGCCGCCGAATTTGGAGCCAATGCGGTGACGATCCGGCTTAGCGGTCATGTGCAATCCGGCAAGGGCGACGCTTCGCGATGGTTAGCGCTCTTCAACACCGAGTACTCACACAAGACAGGGATGCCCATTTTTCCAGGGTCGCTCAACGTGGCGCTCGATGCCCCGTTCGACTGGTTTGCGCCCGTGATCAGCGGACGCACCATCTGGTTTGGGCGGGAGAAGTATGGAGGCGAGCGCGATATCCTCTTACTCCCATGCGTGCTCGCCAATTTGAACGCGGACGAGCGATGTTGTGGACGCCGACCACTGCGGCACGTTATCGACCCGATCCGTGGGTTGTCGAGGTCATTGCAGGCGTGAACTTGCGCGCGACCTACGATTTATCCGACGGTGACGGTGTCGAGATCTTGGTCGTGAGTGATGGATCGCTGCGCATCGAATCCGAAGCGTAGGCAGCTCGTTTGGCGCGCACAGCGTCGTTGCGCACGAACCGCGAAGCGGTCTCTGAAAGACGAGATCTTGCCCGACCCGCCGGCGACTGAGGAATCGTCCAACGCGATCTCAAGCCGGCCAACATCGTCGCAAGCGCCGACTACCCAGGTCCAAAGCGCTACAGCGACTGGCCCTCATCGATCCGATAGTGCGGCGGGCGCGCACGCTCAAGTGCGGACCGCGCCGGCGCCGGTGAGACCGAATCGCGATCAGCGCTGTGCCGGCTCGAACGACAGCGTGCGGCTGAAAAACGGCATCACGTGCTCCTGGAAGCGGACGGCGACGTCGCTCGTGTGCGTGCCCGGGTAAATGTCGAAAGTGTTCGCGATGCCGTACCAATCGAGCACGTCGTGCAACTTCCCGGCGTCGACGCGCAATCCGTCCTGATCGCCGACGTCCATGGCGATGGCGCGATAGCGGCGCAGGCCGGGGATGTACTGATCGATGAACGCCAGCGGTGCGTTGGCGGCCCACTTCGCAAGGACCGCCTGCTGGTTGTCGCCGAGCGGCAGATCGAGGTAGAGCAGCGGATTCTTCGGGTTCGGCGACCAGGCAGCCGCCGACGCCAGCTGCGCGCGTAGGCCGAAGGGCAGTTTCGCCGAGTCAGCCGGCGTCTTGACGGCGGCCAGCGCCTCTTCGTTGGCCGCTGCGGTGGCAGTCGCGGCGCCGCGCCCGCCACCGCTACGGGGCGACAGGCAGCACGGGCTCATGATGTACAGGCTTCCGAACACGTCGGCGTGCTTCATGCCGATGCGAGTCGCGCCGTAACCGCCCATGGAATGGCCGACGAGGCCGCGGCTCTCCCGGCGGGCGATGGTTCGATAGTGCGCGTCGACGTACGACACGACGTCGCGCACGATGTAGTTCTCGAAATCGCCCGTCGTCACCGAACTGGAGTACATCGACCCGTTGTGGACCGTTTTCGAGTCCGGCACGACGACGATCATCTCGTGCGCGCCCTTCGCAAACGCCCCTTCAATCGTCTGCGGCACGTGGATCTCCTGGGTCCACTGCTCCGCGCCAATCGAGTAACCATGCAGCGCGTAGACGACTGGATAGCGGCGCGTGCGGCTCTGGTTGTAGGACGGCGGCAAGAAGACGATCGCGGGGCGATCGACGGCGTCGCCTTCCAGATTGCCTTCGAGCGCCTGACCGTGAATCGTGATGCGCTCGACGATGGCAGAACGCGCGCCAGCGACGACATCCGGTACGTTCGTCTTCACTTGGGCGACGGCCGCCGCGATGGGGGCGCTCGTCGTCAGCGACAGCGCCAGAACCGCCGCGCGGCGTTCCAATCTCGGACGGTGCACCACGGCGTTGTCCTCCTAAAGACCGTTGCGCCTCAAATCATCGCCGACGAGCGTAATGGCGGCACCGCGCGCGGTCGCATCGAAGGTCCGACGCGCGTTGCCACGGCGCACACGCAGCGGCCGTCCGAGCAAGGAACGAATGGTCGCGCGCTCGAGCGTGCCGTGCTTCCACGCCAGGTCGACCTCGAACCCGCCCCGCGCCCTCAGGCCGGTGACTCGACCGTCGGGCCAGACGGCGGGAAGCGCCGGCAACAAACGAATCTCGCCCTCGTCACATTGCAGCAGCATCTCCGCGATGGCGGACGTGCCGCCAAAGTTGCCGTCGATTTGAAACGGCGGGTGGGCGTCGAACATGTTGGGATAGGTGCGCTCGGGCCCGAGCAGGAACTTCAGGATGTCGTAGGCGCGGTCGCCATCGGCCAGCCTCGCCCAGAGGTTGATCCGCCAGGCAGTGGCCCAGCCGGTTGCCTGATCGCCGCGAATCTCGAGAGAGCGTCTCACCGCCGCTGCCAGCGCGGGCGTGCGGCGCACGTCGATGTCGTGCCCGGGAAAGAGCCCGAACAGATGCGACACGTGCCGGTGGTGGATCTCGGGCGCTTGCGTGTCCCAGTCCTCGAGCCACTCCTGCAGTTGGCCGGCGCTGCCGATTTGCAGCGGCGCCAGCCTGGCGCGAGTCGCGCTCCACTTCTGCTGCAGCTCGGCGTCGGTGCCGAGCGTCCGCGCCGCCTCGATCGCGTTGCCAAACAGCTCTCGCAGGATCTCCTCGTCCATCGTCGGGCCTGGCGTCAGCGAGGTGCCGAACGGATGTGCGTTCTCGGGCGACAGCGACGGCGAGGTGACGACCCACCGATGCGTCGGCTCCTCGACGAGCGTGTCGAGGAAGAACTGCGCCGCGCCTTTGAGCAGTGGGTAGATCCGCTGCAGTTGCTCCCGGTCCCCTGTGTATTCGTAGCGATCCCACAGCGACAGCGTGAGCCACGCCCCTCCGGTCGGCCACATTCCCCACTGCGGTCCGTCGATCGGTCCGGTGGCGCGCCAGAGATCCGTATTGTGATGCGCGACCCATCCTCGGGCGCCGTACATCTCCAGCGCCGTTCGCGCACCCGTCACCGACAAATCAGACACCAGCGCCGTCAACGGATCCATCGTCTCGGCCAGATTCGTCGAGAGCGCCGGCCAGTAATTCATCTGGGTGTTGATATTGATGGTGTACTTGCTGCCCCAGGGCGGCGACATGCTTTCGTTCCAGAGGCCCTGCAAGTTCGCCGGCTGCGAACCCGCGCGCGAGCTGGCGATGAGCAGGTAGCGGCCGTACTGGAAATACAGCGCGGCGAGACCCGGATCGCCTCCGTCGCCGAACGCGCGCACGCGCTCGTCAGTCGGCAGGGACCTGGATGATCCGAGGTCGAGCGTGACGCGATTGAACAACTGCTGGTAATCGCGGACATGCGCAACGCGCAGCGTGTCGATGTTCTTGTGCGAGGCGGGGTTGAGCGCGGACGCGACACGTGCGGCGGGATCACCGCTCACGTCTTCAAAGGTGCGGTAGCTGGTTGCCGCCGCAATCAGCAGGGTGACGGCGTCGGCGTCACGAACGATCACGGCATCGCCACTGGCGCGGCGTGTTCCGCCTTCCGGGCGCACGCGGACGCGCGCCTCGAACCGCAAGGCGCCTGTCATCGGACGGCCGTCCGCGGTCGCTCCGGCGCCGTCTCCGTTGACGCCACGCATCACCAGGTCGCCGTCCACGGTCGCGTCGACGGTCGCGCGCTGAGGCGTCTGCATGCGCGCCTCGAATGAGATCCGTCCCGGACGGCTGGCGGTGAGCCGCACGACGATCACCTGGTCGGTTGCGCTCGCGAACACCTCGCGCGAGAAGGTGACGCCGCCGCTGTTGTAGGACACGTGCGCCGTTGCGGTCGCAAGGTCGAGATCGCGACGGTAGTTCTCCACCGAGTCGATCTGTGGAAACGTCAGCGCAAGATCGCCCACCGTCTCGTATGGCATCTGGGCGAGCGGCTTCGACATCACCTTGGCTTCGACGAGCTTTGCCGCTTCAGGAAACATGCGCGCGGCGAGCAGACGCCTGACCTCCGGTAACGCGTCCTTCGCTTCGGGGTTCACCGGATCGTACGGCCGCCCCGCCCACAGAGTGTCCTCGTTCAGCTGCAGCCGCTCGTGCACGACGCCGCCGAAGATCATCGCACCGAGACGGCCGTTGCCTACCGGCAGCGCGCGCACCCACTCGGCGGTCCCGGTCTGGCGGCTTTCTCGCGGCGCGTCCAGCGGCAGCAGCGGATGATCGGAGGCTGGCGCGCGATACCACAGAGTGAGCGCCGACGGAGGTGGCGCGGCTTCGCCGATCAACCGCGATGAGGCCTGCGGTTGCGTCGCCGCACCGACGACACCCACCGCAAGAGCTGCCGCGAGACATGCGGCCGCGCTGTGCGACGGCATCCGTGCCGTTCTCATCTGGCGCCTCTCAACACGTCGACGACAGCGTCGAACGCCGGCTTGGGCCGACGCTGGCGATCCCAGCGCATCGGATAGTTCATGCGTCCGCGGCTCAGCCAAGAATCCGCAGGCACTCAGTCCCCAGAAGTCGCGAGCCATCACCATGTTAAAACAGGCGATCGGTTCCGAGGGGCCGGCGCCGTTTATCTACTGTGGCGACGTCGGCCCGTGACCATCGTCGCGCCACGCGCCAACGATGATTTTGCGCATTCCGCTGCGGCCGGTCGAAAACAACGCCGCATGCCACGCGAACAGCCGCTCATCGCTCAGTGGCTCCGCGTAATTCTGCGTGGCGTCGAACATCATCTCCAACAACGCCCTCGACGTCGCGCTCCCCCGCAACCATGCCCGCGGTCTCGATGCCGAGCCGACGGGCAATTGATGAGCGCGTCTGTGCTGCGTGCAGGTGCCGGATGCCATAGGAGAAGATAAAGCGAATATGATAAGCGATGCGCTGCATCGACGCGGCGGTCGCGTAATCAGATCACTGGTTGTGGCAAATGGTGCTGGGCAGTTCCGAGCCGCTCTCGCAACTGGAGGTGCTCGTGGTCGACTGCCAAGCCACGGCCGCCGCGCCGCGAGGGCAACTCCTTGAAATCGGCTGGGCCCAAGTCCGTAATACAGTCACGCACCCGCATGCGTGCCTGATCGCGCTTCCCGATGGCGAGAAGATTCCGCCGGCCGTTTCGCGGATCACGGGCATCTCCGAGCACATGATGCGGGCCGCTGTCGACGGGCAGCTCGCCTGGCGCGCGCTGTGCCATCAAGCCGCGAGTCTCACGCAGCAGCCCGCGCCGACGGTCATCCATTTCGCTCGATTCGAGCAGCCGTTCCTTCGCACGTTGGGCGCCGGCCTCTTCCCGCTCGACGTGGTCTGTACGCGTGACATTGCCAGGCGCCTCCTGCCCAATCTGCCTCGCTGCAGCCTGCGCGCGCTCGCTGGATACTTCGGTCGCGCGGTTGGCGCGCTGCGGCGCAGCGCCGACCACGTCGAAGCGACGGCGTTCGTCTGGCAAGCACTGGTCCGCCTGCTCGAGACGACGGGCGTGTCCACGTGGAGCGCGCTCCACGACTGGCTCGCCGCACCCGTCGAGTCGACCCGGTGTCGAAGGCGCCTGTGGCCGATGCCGCGCGACGTGCGGCTTTCACTCCCGCATGCGCCTGGCATTTATCGCATGCTTCGAATAGACGGCAGCGTGCTGTATGTCGGCAAGGCGGCGTCGCTCCACCACCGCGTCAACAGCTACTTTCGGAAGCAGAACGGTGTGCCCGAGCGATTGCTCGAGATGCTGTCGCAGGCACGCGCGATCTCGTTCGACGTCACAGGGAGTCCGCTCGAGGCCGCGCTCCTCGAGCCGGACGAAATCAAGCGGCGCCGACCGCCGTACAACGTCGCCCTCACGATTCACGACCGGGCGTTGTGGTTCACGTCGCCAGATCTGAGTGCGCGTATCCCAGAGCCGTCGCCACACTGCCCGCTCGGCCCATTTGCGTCGCCCGAGACGCTCGATCAATTCGTGGCGCTCGCTCGGGGAGACCGCGCGGCGCTGACGTCCGGTCCATGGGGCCCGGATGCGGGCACGTTCAAAGCCGGTTACGAGCGGTTGTGCGCGACCCATCGTGAACTGTCGTGCGTCGATCGCTCACCGCATGCGGAGCTGCTGCGGCTGGGCACGCGGCTGTGGCGCGAAGGTCGGCGAGACCGCGAGAGTGATGAAGACGATGCCAACGACACGCGTCGTGGTGTGACGGTTTGGACGCCGGAGTTCGTGCACGTTTCATTGGAGTGGCTCGCCTTGCGAGCGGCGCTCGCCCGGCGCCGCGCGATCTGGTTGACGCGGTTGGCCGATTCGAGTGTGGTGTGGCGCGAGCCTGGCGACAGTTGTGCGCGGCTCATCGTGATCGAGCATGGTGACATCGCGTTGAGCGCGGCCATCGACGCAAGCGCATCGCCACCGATTCCACCAGGCTGCCGCCGTCTGGCGGCCGAACGTCGAGCGACGTTCACCGTCGCCTCCTTCGATCGCTTGCGGGTATTGACGACGGAGCTGAAGCGCCTGATTGCGGCTGGCGCTCCAGTGGCGCTGCGTCTGGGCGTTGGACCGGCACTCGACGAGTCGCGACTCGCGTCTGCACTGTGGTGGGTGTGATGACGGACAGGCTCTCGCCGGCCACCATTCTCCACGCGGACCTCGACGCGTTTTATGCGTCGGTCGAGCAGCTGCTCGACCCTCGCCTGCGCGGCAAGCCGATTGCGGTCGGCGGCGGCGTCGTGCTCGCGGCCTCCTACGAAGCGCGGCCCTTCGGTGTACGAAGCGGCATGCCTGGACGGCGCGCGCGGCAACTCTGTCCCGCCCTCGTGTTTGTCGGCGGACATTTCAACGAATACCAACGGCTCGGCGACGCCGCGATCGGAATCCTGAGCGATTTCACGCCTGCCATCGAGCGCATCTCCATCGACGAGGCCTTCGCCGACGTTGCGGGGTGCACACATCTCTTCGGTTCGCCGGCAGAGATCGCAAGGACAGTTCGGGCCCGTGTGCGCGCCGAGCTTGGCTTGCCGATGTCCATCGGCGTGGCGCGTACCAAGCACATGGCGAAGATCGCATCGCAGGTCGCCAAGCCGGATGGACTGGTCGTCGTCGATCCAGAGACTGAACTCGAGTTCCTTCACGGCCTGCCCGTCGCACTGATGTGGGGCGTGGGCCCTGCCACCGAGGCGCGGCTCGCGAAGATCGGCGTCACCACCATTGGTCAGTTGGCGGAGAGCTCTCCCAAGTCCGTGGAGCGACTGCTCGGACACGCGGTGGGAACAAAGTTGACGGCACTTGCGTGGAACCGCGATCCGCGGCAAATCCAGACGCGCCGGCGCGCGCGTTCTGCCGGCGCACAATCGGCGCTCGGACGACGGCCTGCGATCGAGCGCGTCTTCAAACCGACGCTCCATCATCTCGCCGACCGCATCGGCGCGCGGCTCCGCGCCAAATCACTGACAGGCCGGACGATCACGGTCCGCGTGCGCTTCGCCGATTTGCGCTCGGTCACGCGCTCGCTCACGCTGTCAGCACCGATTTCTGCAACGAGGGCTCTCGCTGAGATCGCCGAGGGCCTGGTGCGCGGCGTCCTTGCGGATCACCGCAACGAGAAGACGATCTCGTTGCTGGCGATGGCCGTCTCGAATCTCGACGCGCATGCAATCGTGCAACTCGAGCTGCCGCTCGGGCTTGCCGACGAAGGACGTCGTCCTGGCACGAAGAAAGGCGTGGCGCGATCGCGCGCAGACCGCGCCATCGATGCGATCCGCAAGCGCTTCGGCGGACACGCTGTGGATTATGGGTTAGCCGTGCGGGGTGTACGCTCCGTCCCCGACGAGTTCCGACGCCTTGCTGAAAGAGAGCTGTGAAGATCGCAGCAATCGGAAAACGCGTAGACCACGGAGGCATGCGGTCGGGCGCCGATCAGAATCGCCACAGCAGCTCCGCGTAGCCGAGATGTCCGTGATTGCCCGAGGGATAGATGGACTGAATCGCCGCCATTCCGGCAGCGCGTCCGTAATACAAGCCGACGGCGAAGTGACTTGTCACCGCGTAATCGCCGCTGACGTCGTACAGCATCGCGAGACCCGATTGCCCGCTCGAGGGTCGGCCGGTGTAGCCAAAGGTTCCGGGTTGAAACGCGCCGCCGCCCGAGTACCAGAGATCGTTCGCGTCCGCGAGCCGTAGCGCGTGAACGTCCGCCCGCGCTGCGAGCCTCTTCGAAGGCCGGACGATCAGCTCGCCGAACGTGTCGCGGCTGTTCATCATGTTGAAAAACGGCAGCCTCGCGTAGACGCGCGGCGTCGGCAGCACCTGGAAGAACGTGCCGTGAGCACTGTCGCTCGGGTCGCGATCGCCTGACGCATAGTCGTAGCCCACACGTATCCAGGGTTGCAGCCGACCGAGCGCCGCCGGCTGCCAGCCGGCCTCCACCGCGAGCGCGCCGGCTCGGTGCGAGAGCGTTCCCCAGACGCCAGCCTGCGCGGCGCCCCAGACCAGAACGTCGAGCGCTCCGGCGTCGGTCGGCATGACCTGCAGGTACTCACCGCCGTAGGTGCCGATCGCGATCGATCTGGTGTCGGCGCTTCGGAGGGCCAACGAGCGGTTGTCGCTCTTCACGACGCCGTCGCGGTAGTCGTCGTATCCAAGCCCGAAGACTCTCCACTCGGCCGGATGCCGGTCGCCGCCAAGCTGGCCCGTCAGTGCGCCGTACAAGACGGTGACGTCCAGTTCGGGCCACCCGTTGACTTGAAAAACACCCTGCGTGGGCCGTCCGATGACGCCCGTGAGATTCAGGCCCGCGCGGGTGAGACCGTATTGCACGCCGTCGAGGCTCCGACCGACGTCGGAGAAGCCGAAGTTTCCGAGCAGCCGTTGGGTGACGCGATCGCGCTTGAGAGATGCGAGCGTGGCGTTCTTCGGCGTCAGTTCCGTGCCGTCGTTGAATTCGAATCGGCCGACCTTCAGGGTTTGCCCCATGATGCCGCCGAGGCTGTTCCAGCGGACAAACCCTTGTTTGAGAAACAACGCCGCCGTGTTTGGCGTGTTGCTGTTGGCGGCGAAATAGGTGGCTCCGAGTCCCAGCTGTCCCTGCGGCGTCGCGGCGACCGCCGTCGTCGGGAGATTGAGGATGAGCGGCAACGCGGCCTCGACCTGCCAATCGTAGGTCGGTTGCGATTTCGCGAGCGCGATGCGGACCAGCGTCGCCGCGTAGGTGTAGTCGCCATTCGCCGTGTCGCCGAACCAATCCCATGAGTAACTCCGGGCGCGAATCGAGCCGGAGACTGTGACCCCGCTGGGCGCAACGGCCTGGCTCGCCGCCGTTTGAGCACGGAGCGCAGGTGTTCGCGTGGCGAGCAGGGCGAACGCCCATGCGACGATCCAACGGAGTGGCTCGGTCGACAACGATTGCATCTATCGAACACTCCTGTCATTGATGTCGTGATCCACGCGCGAGCGCCGTTGCGTCACAACATCCTGGGAGACCGCCGCCGCCTCGTTCACGAGCAACCCCATATTGGGTCGACTCGACTCGAGATCCGGCGTGATGCCGTGGGTGCGCAGCGCTTCCGTCGTCGTCGGTCCGATCGAGGCGACACACATGCGCTCGCGCGCGCGCGTCAACGAGTCGACGAGGCCGAGCTCCGCGGCAACCTGAAAGAGATGCGTCACTTGCACTGCGGAGGTCAGCAACATCACGTCGATCTGGCCCGCGGCCGCGGCCATCACCGCGTCCCGCAGCGGTTGAATGTCGGACGGCAACGCCCACTCGTACACGAGGAGCCGCAGCGCGATGGCGCCGCGCTCGCGTAAGCCTTCGAGAAGGCCGTCCGACGGCACGCCGTATTCCTGAATCGCGACCGACCGATCGCGAAGCGGAATGCCGTCTTCGTCCAGCCGTTGCAGAATCTCGCGCCACGTGTAAGGCGGCGCGACCTGTCGAGCCACGGCAACGCCAAGCTCCCGCAGCGCGGCCAGCGGCTTCGGCCCCCGTGCGATGACGATCGTCTCGTTGAGGGCGTCAGCGAATGCCGATGGTGAAAGGACGTCGTCCAAAGCACGTCCGAGCATGCGCGCGCCGCTGCCGGTCAGGAAGACGACGACGGAGACGTCGCGGCGCCGCAAGCGATCGGCGAACTGATGCAGTACGTCGTTCGGGCCACGCGCGCGCTCATGCACCGACTGAACGACCAGCGGCACCGCTCCGTGCGTACGAATGATCCGCCGCATGTCGTCGCTTCGGCGGCTCTCGAGCGCCAGAACCCGATATCCGGCGAACCCGTCAGAAGCCATTCCAGGCGACGGATCGGTGTGACACCGGCATGGGCGCAGATCGTTGTGTCACGCCGCCCGACGCTCCTCCGCCACGTCGGCCGCGTCCGCCGGGTAGCAGACCGCCAGCGCCGCCCCGGTCAACACGGCGCCGCCGACGATGTTGCCGAGCGTCACCGGAATCTGGTTCCAGATCCACCAGCTCGCTACCGACACCGGCGCGCCGAGCGCCATCCCCGCCGGGATGACGAACATGTTCACGATCGAGTGTTCGTAGCCGTGCGCGAAGAAGGTCGCGATGGGCAGCCACATCGCCACAATCTTGCCGATGGTCGAACGGGAGACGAGCGCGAGCACCGCACCGATGGTGACCATCCAGTTGCAGAGAATCGCCTTGACGATCGCGGTGCTCCACCCGCTTACGCCGAGCGCCGCATACGCGGTTGTCTTCGCCACGGCAATCTTGCGCAGTTGATCGGCCACGGGACCACCCGCAGACGTCCCGAAGCCGGTGATCGCTGCCGCAAAGAGCGCGGCATACGCGAGACTGCCGAGGAGGTTGCCGGCGTACACCCACGTCCAATTCCGCAGGAGCGTTCGCCGATCGATGTCGCGCGACAGCAGCGCGGTCGTCATGACGGCAAAGTTGCCGGTCGCCAGCTCGAGACCGAGCAGCACGAGCATCACGAACCCGACCGGGAAGCAGATTGCCGCGACCAGCGACGGCAGGCCCTGCGCGAGGATCGTCATCACCAGCGAGGTCGCGTAGGCCAGCAGGCCGCCGGCCAATGCCCCTCTAAGCAGCATCTGCGCCGGTGGCAGGGTCGCCTTCTGGCGCGCGATCTGTCGGACCGCTGCGACTGTCTCCCGTGCGGTGAGATGATCCATGCTCGAAGATCCTTTCTTGAGTGATCGGCTCCTGATCGATTGGCACGATCCGCTCGCGCTCGGCGATCAGGCGTTCGACGACCCCGGGCAATTCGGTGCAGGGTACCGTCTCGAGGATCTGTTCGCCGGCGTTCGCGTTCGGTCCCGTGCGGCCACGCACGTACACGGCGACTGCATCGACCGCTACGCCGTCGATCGTCGCGCGATGACCGCGGAACCCGATATCGGCCGCCTGATGATTGCCGCAGCCAGCCTGACATCCCGACCAGTGCATCGTCAGCGGGGCGCCGCCCGCGCCGAGCCGCGCCTCGAGTGTTTTAGCCAGGGCGAGCGCGGGTCCCTTGGTGTCGATCAGCGCGAGATTGCAGAAGTCGGTGCCGATGCACGTGACCAGTCCGCGCACGAACGGCGACGCGGCCACCGGCATTCTCGCGAGCAGTCCTTCCCGAAGGATCCGCGGAACCGCGCTGATGGCGACGTCCGGCACGATCACGTTCTGCGCCGTCGTCAGGCGCAGGTTCCCGCTCCCGTAGTGGTCCGCGAGGCGCGCCATCTCGCGCAGGTCGTCCGGCGTCACGCGTCCGGTCGGCACACACAGGCCGACAGAGACGCGGTCGAAATCCTGTTGGCGGCAGATGCCTAGGTGGTCCGCGTGACGCCACGACCGGGCGTCACGGCCGGCGAACGGGAGCTCCCGGCCCATCCGTTCGGTCAACACGGCCCGCAGCCGCCGGAGTCCCCATTCTTCGATCAGAAAGGCGAAGCGACACCGGCCGCGGGCTTCGCGTGGTCCATGGTCACGATAGATCCTGATCAATTCGGTGACGACCTCGGCCGCGCCCGAGGGGCCAATGAAGACATCGAGCGGCGAGGCGATCGTGAAGCCGCCCGAGCCCATCTTGCCGCCGACGAGCACGTTGAAGCCGAGGCGTTCGCCCGAGGCCGCCGGCACGAGCGCGATGTCCTGCGACTCCGCATGCGTGCAGTTATCCAGACAGCCCGTGATCGTCACGTTCAGTTTTCGCGGCAGATTCGTGAATTCGGGATTGCCGTCGCGGCCGACGAGCCTTCGATCCACGTCGAGGACGATCGGCGACGCATCGAGCAACTCGCTGCGCGTCAGGCCGGCGAGCGGACAGCCGTTGATGTTGCGGACGTTGTCCATGCCGGTCTGCAGACTGTGAAGGTCGACACCGCGCAGACGCTCGAAGATCTCCGGGACGCTCTCGAGCGTGAACCCCCGCAGCTCGACTTGCTGACGCGTCGTGAGATCGAGGATACAGTTGCCGAAGCGTTCGGACAGTTCGGCGATGGCGACAAACTGCGCGCTCGTCGCGAAGCCGTTCGGCATCCGAATGCGCAGCATGAACTTGCCGGGCGTGCGCACTCGCGCGAAGACGCCAATCCATTTGAGGAGATCCTTCTCGGCCTTCGTCAGCGCCGAGGCGCCACGCGCGATCATCGACGGAAGATCTTCGCGGACGCGGAGCGGATCGCCGTTCTTGGACGCCTTTGCCGTCTCCACCGCGTTGGCGTGACGCATGCGACGCGCTGAGCAAGCGTCGTTCCACGGCCCGAGAGAAACTCTCGTTCTATTTCTTTGGAATTTCCGCGCGGGCGAGAGCCGCGTCCTACATCTTTGTCGCCATAACAGGAAAAGCGACAAGGTTGTCGATTTCAAGGACGCGGCAGGGCGCCGTCGAGCGGTGCAACAGACAATTTCGTCTCCTTCGTCGCCACGTTTCGACACGAATGTAGGGTCGCGGGATTCGGAAGCGATGGTGTCGCGCGAAGCCATGCATCAAGGGGACTCGCATGGACGTCGCGACAGTGGTTGGGTTGTCGCCGCCGGTGAAACGGTTGAGACGGTTTACAACGGCATCAACCCACAACACGCCGGGTCATGTCAATCGGCCGTGAAAATGGCGATACCCGTTCATTCGTTGAGCGAGCTAGGATCCGGTGGGCGGAGCGCCCGGGAGCGTACCTCACGATGAATCCGATTCTTTGCCGATCGCTGCGGCGCCGGATGGCGCTCGCAACCATCTGCACCGTGCCGCTTGTGTGGCTGCTCACCGCGAGCGCCGGTCAGACCAGTGGCGCGCCGGCCGATTTGCTCATCGTCAACGGCAGGATCTATCCTGCCGACGGCACGGGACGCTTCTTCGACGCCGTGGCGGTTGCCGCCGGCAAAGTGATCCGCATCGGGTCGACTCGCGAGATCGACGATCTGCGCGGTGCATCGACGAACGTCATCGATGCCCACGGCCGGGCTGTTCTGCCCGGCTTCAACGATTCGCACGTGCACTTCCTCTCGGGCGGGCTCGGCCTGAGCCAAGTCGATCTCGCCGGACTCGCGACGCTGGCGGATGTGCAAGGCAAAATCCGATCATTCGCCATCGAGCACGAATCCGCATCCTGGGTTCTGGGCCGCGGATGGCTGTACTCGCCGTTTCCTGGCGGCCTGCCCACCCGCGCGCAGCTCGACGCGGCCGTCGCAGATCGCCCGGCGGCGATGACCTGCTACGACGGCCATAGTCTGTGGGTCAATTCTCGGGCGCTGGCGGCGGCTGGCATCACAAAGGACACGCCTGATCCGAAAAACGGTGTGATCGTGAAAGACCCGAAGACTGGCGAGCCGACCGGCGTCTTGAAGGAGTCGGCGCAGTCGCTCGTTCGACGGGTGCTGCCGCAGGCGTCGCGCAACGACCAGCTCGCAGCGGTCCGCGCGGCAGTCGCAGAAGCGCTCAAGCTCGGACTGACCAGCGTGCAGAACGCGAGCGGCACACCTGAAGAACTGGAGATCTTCGACCAGGCGCGCCGTGCGGGCGATCTGAAGGTGCGCTATTACTCGACGTTGTCGATCCAACCGGGATTCACGCAGGCCGAGGCCGATCGGTACGACGAGGTGTGGCGCCGTTACGGAGACGATCCCGTACTGAAGACCGGAGCGGTCAAAGTCGTTCTCGACGGAGTGATCGAGAGCGGCACGGCCGCGATGCTCGACCCGTATACGAACTCCACGTCGGCGGGCGCTCCCAATTACACGCGCGACGATCTCGAACGCATCGTCACGATGATGGATGCGCGCGGATGGCAGATCTGGATCCACGCGATCGGCGATCGGGCAATCCGGATGGCGCTCGACGCATTCGAGCACGCCGCGGCGTCGAACCCGGCGCCGGCACGGGGTCGCCGCCACCGCATCGAGCACATCGAAGCGGTCGCGGCGGCCGACATCGCGCGGTTCGGCCGGCTCGGTGTGATCGCCTCGCAGCAGCCGATGCACGTGGTCCTCGGTGATATGAACGCGGACGAGCCTTCGGGACCGTGGCCGAACAACGTCGGCCGAGAGCGCGCAACCCGCGCGTGGGCATGGAACAGTATCCGCGCCACGGGGGGCCGAGTCACGTTCGGCAGCGATTGGGCGGTTGCACCGCTCGCGCCTGGCGAGGGCATCTGGCTCGCCACGACTCGCAAGGTGTCGCCGGGGGCGCAGGATCAGAAGTTGTCGTTGACTGATGCAATCGACGGCTACACGCGGTGGCCAGCGTACGCGTCGTTCGAGGAACAGCGGAAGGGAACGCTCGCGCCCGGCATGCTGGCCGACCTCGTGATCCTCTCGACCGACATCTTCGCTCATCCGCCGCAGAAGCCGACGGATCTGGCGGTCGACGTGACCATCGCCAACGGCGTAGTCGTCCATCGCCGCGACGCGCCGCTCGGCAAAGAGCAGCTGCGGCAGGCGCTATCTCACTAGGCAGCGACTCGAAAGTGTTTCTCACAACGTGATAGTTCGAACTGCTTCAATTCGTCGACCGGGCCGAGTTCGTGAACGCGACAGGGGGCATGATGAGGAACAAACGATTGGTGACGCTCGGCGTCACGTTGTTGCTGACCGGTGGACTCGCGACGTATGCGAAACACCGCGTCGTGACGGCCGCCGCGCCGGCCGACACGGTGACCGCGGGTGAGTTCATCGTTGATCCCCCGACGCTCATCAACCTGGGATTCGAATGGTTCGTCGACGGCGACGATAACCGCAACGCCACGGTGGACGTCACGTATCGCAAGCAGGGTGCAACGGAGTGGACGCAGGCGTTGCCGATGTTGCGATTGCACGGCGAGCGGATCAAGCAAGGGGATCAGATCGACGTCATCTCGCCGAACATGTTTGCGGGCAGCATCCTGGATCTCGAACCAAACACGTCGTACGAAGCACGTTTCGTGCTGCGCGATCCAGATGGCGCCAAAGGCCAAACGACGAAGACGGTAACGGTCAAGACGCGAGCCGAACCCATGCCAGCGTCCGGCGGAAGCGTGTATCACGTCTATCCGCCCGGCTACAAGGGACAGAAGAGCGAGCCCTCCTTCGAGGGGCTGGTGTGCGCGTACAACCTCACGTGCGCCGGAACCGATTGGGCGACCGCCGGCCGTCCCCGGGTCAAGGCCGGCGACATCATCCTCGTGCATGCCGGAGTCTACAAATACAATCGCTACGAATATACGAACGATCCCGCCGTCAACCGGACCGAGCCGCTCGATGGCACGTACTACTTGTTGGCGAAGGGGACACCGGAGAAGCCGATTGTGATCAAAGGCGCCGGCGACGGCCCTGCGATTTTCGACGGTGCAGGGAATTTTGCACTGTTCGACGTACGGGCCGCCGATTACAACTACTTTGAAGGTCTCACGTTCCGGAACACTGATTATGCGATTCTCGCAGGCACTCAGTTCCTCGCCGGTGCGAAGGGGATCACGGTGAAGCATTGCCGGTTCGAGAATATCGGCGCCGGCGTCTTCACCAACTTTTCCGGCTCGAGCAACTTCTACATCGCGGACAACTACTTCATCGGCCGCCACGATCCGGACCATGTGATTGGCTGGTCGGGAGAATTCTGGCGGAAGTTCGACGGAAAGGACGGACAGAAGTTTCCGCCCGTCATGGGGTCGTACATCGCCGTCAAGGTCTACGGTCCCGGTCATGTGATCGCGTACAACTACGTCGCGAACTTTCATGACGGGATCGATACCGAGACGTACGGCAATCCAGATGGTTCGGCGGCGGTCGGCGGCCCACAGTACCCAACGCGGGACTATTTCGACAAACGCACAGTTTCGATCGATTACTACAACAATTACATGACGAACTTCCACGACAACCCGTTCGAAGTCGATGGAAGCATGCACAACGTCCGGGTGTTGCGGAACATGATGATCAATTCCGCGTCGCATGCATTCTGCAACCAGCCGGCGATCGGTGGACCGGTGTATTGGGTGCGCAACATCGTGTACCACATGCCGGGCGGATCGACACGACTGACTGGCGGCGCCGCCGGCGCGATCTTCTACAACAACACCGTGCTCTCCGAGACGCAAGCGCAAGGCGCGTCAAACGTGCATTGGACCAACAATCTCTTTCTCGGCGAGAACTCGGCGCCGCCGATCTTCAGCGTGAACACCTACACGAATTACAGCTCATCCGACTACAACGGCTTCCGGCCGAATCCCGGAGCGCCGTATTCGTTCGGGTGGAACTCGCCGCCGTGGACGACTGTCGCCGACTACGCGCCATTGCTTCGCGGCCGTGGATTTGGGCCGGGACCGAATCCCGGCGCAGCGCAGGGCGGACGTGGCGGCCCCGACGGGGGTGGCCGCGGCGCCGCACCATCCGGATTGGAGACGCGTCAGTTCAAGACGCTCGAGGAGTACAGTCGTGCGACGCATCAGGATGCACACAGCGTTCTGGTCGACTACGACGTCTTCATGAACGTTCCCAGACTCGATGCGCAGGACGCCGCCACGGTGCAGAAAGTCTACAAAGCCGAGTCGTTTGACTTCAGGCTGAAGCCCGGATCTGCGGCGGTCGACAAAGGGACGATCCTCGCGAATATTACCGACGGATTCGGCGGGCGTGCGCCCGATCTCGGCGCTCTTGAAGTAGGCCAGCCACAGCCGCATTACGGTCCGCGCGATCCGATAACACAACTACCGTCATCGCCGCGGCGGTAGCCTTCACCGGCGCATCGCTCAATGTAAGCAGCTCACGGCTGTTTCTTGGGTTCAACCGTGGCAATGAACGCACGCGCTTCTTTCACGACCTCGTCGGTGATACCCATGTGTCCACGATCGGTGTAGCGCGTGAAATGATGGGCGACACCGGCGGTCTTGAGCTTCTCGACGAAATCTACGGCCTGCTGCACTGGCACCGCTCGATCATCGTCGGAGTGAATGGCGAGCATCTGCTTCGTAGCCGAGCCCACGACCCGAGGCAACCCGACACCGAGCTGCGTGCTAACATGCGCGGCGTCAGCGAGATCACGGCCGACAGAGGCCCCGCAGTCGCGCGTACGATTGCGAAAGGTGTCAGCGGTCTAATCCAATACTAGTTAGGACAAACGCCGAACGACAATGCGTCTCCTGTTCGATCTTGACGGGACACTCACCGACTCACGTGAAGGGATCGCGCGCTGCATTCAGCATGCCCTTGCGGAACTTGGCGTGGAGGGCCATTCAGCCGATGCCGTCAACGCCCAGGTTGGGCCAGCGCTCCACGCTTCTTTTGCGGCGTTGCTTGATACTTCGGACGTTGACCGACTCGACTTGGCGGTTGCCATCTTTCGCCAACGATTCGAGGAAGTCGGGATGTTCGAGAACGCGCTCTATCCTGGTATCGCGGAGGCCATCGAGGAATTCGTGGCGAATGGCTTCAGCCTTTATGTAGTCACCGCTAAACCGCACATCTATGCGCGGCGAATCCTCGAACATTTCGATTTGGCGCGTCGGTTTCTGGGAGTCTATGGACCGGAGTTGACACATCGAAACTACTCGAAGGAATCCTTGATTCGCCAGGTGTGCGCCGAAGAACACATCGGTTCCGGCGAGGCCATCATGATTGGCGACAGAGCAGAAGACATCCTCGGTGCCAAGCGAAACGGCCTCTTTTCTGTAGGTGCTCTGTGGGGATATGGCGAACGATCGGAACTTGAGGCGGCACAGCCTGATTGTCTAGCCGATTCAACCGAAAGGCTCATTGAGTACATTCGAAGTGCAGCCTAACACGCGCTGGAGCCGAAGCGCCTAAGTGTTCGGTGCTATTCTGTCGCCGCGGCGCGCTTTTCAGCGCCGGTCGTTCTGCCGCGTTGAGGAATCGCAAGTGAGACAGAACGTCTATTACGCCCACGCCATGTGCACATATCGTTGGCCCGCCGAAAGACGCGAGCTGTTGGCCATCCGCCGACGTTTTCATGGTGCCACGATCGTCAATCCTGCACAATACGATCGGCATCCTGAAAAGCTCCGTGACACACTCGGTTTCTGCCTCCGCCTCGTCGAGTCGTGCGACGTCGTCGTCTTCAGCCGCGTTCTCGGAAAGGTGACAGCTGGCGTTGGACGAGAGGTCAATCACGCTCTCGCTCGTGGCATTCCGGTCCATGAACTGTTGGGTGGCACGTTCAAGAGGCGGCTGCAAAGAGTCCGTTTCATTGACAAAAGAGCGACAATTCGGCTGTACGAAAAGTGGCGATCTGCGAACTTAGACTTGGCCTGAAACAAAGGCAGGAATGGAAGAGCAGCAGCAATGCCTACCATAGAAGTCTCGGACGAAATGTATCGCCGAGTGGGCGAATTCACGAAAGTGGTCCGCCCAGTCTTGGACGACGATGCGGACGCCGCGATGTCTCTGGGGATCCTCATCGAGCGTGGCTTGAAGACGGCGCTCGATGACGTCATCGCGAACCAAGATGAAGCGATTCTCTTGGAGTCATTTCACCAGATTGCAGTTCGGCATCCTGAGGCAGTGTACTCGTACGTGGCAGACATGGTCGGCCTGGGTGCAGATCTCAGGACACTCAAAGGGCGACACGCTCAAATCGGTTTTCGCAACCGCTCACGGACGCGCTGAAGCGACCCGCGGCCTAACTCGGTTTGCAGCGGCCGACGGCACGCATCTGTGGTGCCGTCGCCGCTGACACCTGACGTTAGACGGAGTGTACTTAGCCAACAAACTAATGCGGCTGATCATTCGCGACGGAACCCTACCCGGTGGCGGTGGAGGTCTGAACTTTGACCTCCGCGAGATACTTCAAGCGCTGGGCCGGAAGGGGCGGAATTGCACTTGGCGTGGTCGCGATATTCAATACGTGTCACGCGATGAACGAGATGTTGCACCGATCGAGGCGCTCGGTGCGGGGGGAGCCGTTTCTGGAACCGAGCTGATTGACCGGATTGAGCAACTTCTTCAAGTCATCCACCGTCAATTCGAGGGAACTGAATCCGGTGGAGGCGCTCCGCTAGCCATCGTTCGGGCAATCGATAGCTCTTGGTGGGAAGTATTATCTGACGACGAGACGGTACTCGCTGCGATTCGGCAACGGTTTAGCGCCGTGGATGAAGGCGGGCCAGGCGCCGTCTAACCTGGCGCTGGAGCCACGGGCCTGACGGTCCGGTGTTAATCTGTCGCCGTGGCGCGCGGCTCAGCGCCGGCGTTAGCCGGACTGCTGATCAGCCCGTGCATGAAATGAACGCACCTGACCGTACAAAGCGGTTTCTCGAATTGGCCCACGAGGACGAGACCTCGGCTGCGACGGAGTTCTACGACGCGCTGGAGTGGCTGCACACGTCGCATCAGATCCTGAGTGGCTGATCACACCCGGACATTTCGAAGTAGATATGTTCAGGATCCGAGTTTTTTGACACTAAGACGGCTCGTCGATCCGCAGGAGATTCTGATCAGCTCTTTTCGAACTCCAGCGTGTTTAACGTCATGGACCGGCTTCAGAACCTGACGTTGAAGCTCTGAGATTGACCATGATCTGGTTCGAGGCCTGACCCGGTCCTCCAGCACCTATCGCCCTAACACGGATGTAGAATCTGCTCGACGATGAGACGCTCCGAAAAAGAAACGTAGTGTCGTTATTGCCGGTGTCCACGGAAGCAATATCGCTAGCGCCAGGTGTCGATCCGATCTCAACCCGGTAGCTAGTCACATGACCGCCTGAATGAGGCGAATCCCAGAACAACGCCACGGTGTTGGCACCAGCGCTGAAAGACAGGGCGCTCGGCTGGCCTGGCACGATAAGTTCCCATTCGGCGTACGTAGCGCTGATGACTTGCTCAGCAGGTTTGCCGTGCAGCTCACTCGTCCGGTGCGCGTCGTTATAAGCCGCGATCGACGGATCGGTATCGATACTGAAGCCCCAAAAATCGAGTCCACGCACCGGATAATTTCTAGCCTTGTTCACGTTCACTAGCGCTTGATAGTAGTTCCGCTGCTGCTCCATTCCATCATCGACTCCATCGCCGTTCGAATCAGTGAACTCGTAAGGCGCGCCAGAGTCCGATAACGGATTGAGCAATGTATTGACCGAATCAATTGTGCCTACGCTCGTGAAAACGATCGGAATGCCTGGGTTCATGGTTTGCACTGGAACTACATACTTGTCCATAACTGAGCGCCACCGGTCCTCCAGTTCAGGGACCGAATACACCCTACTGACGGCCTGAGTGTCCAAGGTGTAGTACGCACTTATGCCAACGACGTCCAAATTCAAGTCTTTAAATAATGGCGCGGCGGCTGCTGTGTCATAGCCCCACCATTCCGGATGTTCGGTATACACAGCTCCATTCTGCGCATAAGTCACTAAACCCGTATACTCAGCGCGGACAGACGCGACCATGCGGGCTAATTCATCCCGGAAGTTGTTTACAAATCGTGCAGAAGACCGAGTCCTAAAGAGTCGGTCGGTTTCCTCGCCAAGCGCGAGAGCTCCAACGCCGAGTTGCTGTGCCAATCGCGCATATTTGATAGCCACATCAGTATACGTGGCCCAGAAAGTAGCCACGTTAGACGCATGCCGTGGATGCGACGGATTCCACCACCACAGTTCTGGATCGACACATTCGAACCCGAACGCAGAGCCGTACTTCGCGCTGGGCGGCTGGGGATCGCCGAATAGGTGAGAGTCGACGCTATACTGCGCCGTATTACAGCCGACTGATAGATCAGCGTACGCAGGCATGAACATGATTGAGAAGAACACGTTGATGCCGTTCTTCCTGAGCTTGTTTACGGCGTTGGCCAAGTCCTGATCATCGAACGAGTACATATTCGCGTAGTTGCTATCGGTCGGCGGCCGATAAATAATCCGGACTCTGGGGTCAACGATCGGCGTGTTGAAGATGGGAAGCGAGATATACAGCCAATTAACATGATCGTCTTTGAGGCGTTGAACGTACGCGTCTGGAAGATTCTTGATCGCATTGATGTTGCCTCCCCAATTCCCTTCCATCGACACCATACGCATTAGGGGGAGTTGTGCCACGTCGGACAATCCAAGTAGTCCTAAACGGTGGTGGGCGTCACGCGGAGACGCACTTGACTGCGTCAGTTCGAATGCGCGACCAGAGACAGCGGCGGCCTTTTGAGAGACAACGAACGAGCCGCCCGGGGAAGAGTATGTGATCGTGTCGTAGCCGAGCAGGCAAGAAACACAAAGAAGCAATACCGTCACGATAAAGCCGCTAACCCTCGATCTCACAGTTCGTTGCACCATGAAAACCTCCAGCGCAGCGCGACGGGCCAGACTTACATACCCGAAAGCCCATCGGCCAGCGGCGTGACGCAAGACGAGTCGAGCTGACGAGTGCGCTGTGTTGTATCAATCCCGCGCGTCGGCCTAGTGACGAGAGCGATTACGCTCGAAGCTGCCGCCACCACGACTTGGGCGCGGTTGCTGGATCGCGCTTCTACTCTCGCGATTGATGTCAGCCTGCGCTTCGGCGTCGATCTGCCGGATGATTTTCTTCACTTCCTCTGAAGGCCTGAAAGGCCCAACCGGCGTTGAGTGCAACATCGCCGCCGGGACCAAATGATTTCGCTTGCAATCAACTTCTCGCACACGGACGGAATCAGCTGGGCCCGACCCTATAACGAGAACAGCACCGTAGGCCGGGTGATAGAGGAGTGCTCCCGCAACCGGACGCGTTTTCATAAATGGCAGCAATATGAGGGCCTGTTGCAATTCGATCATGCAGAGCTACGCCTGCGGTCGCGCGCCACAAACTGGTATCAGGCGATGCGTCCGATTGCTCGGTAATGTGGATCTGAGCAGCCGCACGGAGAGGCGCAAATTCCACTTTCGTGGGAGGCGACAATCCGCTCGCCCCGACACTCGAAGACCTCAATCGCGCGCATCGTCCAACATTCAACCGGACGAAAGTCGCACGAACGCGAAGGGTTCCGTTGAGACACGCGGCCCGCTAACCCAATCGGCTCAACGGATTGTGGGCGGGCGAGCATCTGGCTTTCACCAAGTGCTCAATTCGCGAAATTGTTCACGGCAAGCGACTGACCTGAGTGGTTTGAAATCAAGCGGGCCCAGCGGGACTCGAACCTGCGCCCTCCTGGTTCGTAGGTTAATGCCGGTCAGCTATCTTGTTGGTTCTTCGGTGGGTTACCTCATTCGCCGTGGTCGGTGTTCTCTGGTGTTCGGGAGGAAATCGTTCACCGATTGTTCACTGCGGGCGGCACGAGCACTTTGCCCTGCTGCCCATTGCATTTGCCACGCGACCGGCTCGACCATCGAGTGGTCGTCGTTCAATGCGTCGTCAGGTTTCCAATTCACGTCCGCACCGGCGAATCCGGCGGGCCTGATCGGGGCAGTCATCGGCCATGACCGGAGCGGCATGTTCTTCGAGTAGGCCGAGCGCGTTCGTTCAGAACGCTTTCTGAATCGAGAGGTAGGAGTCCGCTCGTCCTCGAAGTGCGTGCAAGCGGCGATTCCCCTGCGCTGCACGCGGACTGTCTCTTCGAGGGCTCATCGCTCGCCGCTTGATCCGACGGCAGCCTTGCTGGCGCGCTCGACAAGGCGCACCGAGCGGGAATCGTCCATCGCGATCTGAAGCCGGGCAACATCGTGCTGACGAAGTCCGGCGCGAAGCTGTTCAACTTCTACTTCGCGTCCGGCCGACTCGTGATCCGAATCTGCGCGAGAGCGGCCGCGTCCGCCGGCAGGTCCTTCTCGCCCGCCGGACACTTGTTCTGGCTGAGTGTATACGCGAGTATGTCGGCGGCCTCCTGCGCGCCGAGCGTCTGCGGCGCGTCGGCCGGCATCGTCGTCTTGATCCGATCGAACAGATCGGCGAGCGTGAGGCTGCTCCACGCCTCGAGCACTTCCGGCCCGACAAGGCTTGGGCCGTCCTGACCGCCGGTGAGATCGGCGCCGTGGCATTTTGCGCAGCTCTTCCCGGCGCTCGCTTCGCCTCGCTTCGCCTGACCCGCGCTGTACACGCCGCCCCACACCGTCGTTCGCGCCGCCGGCGCCGTGGTCTGCCCCGGAGGAGGCTCGCGGCCGGAGCTGCCGGACGATGCCGTCGTCACGCCGCACGTAAACAGCCCGCACGCCGTCGCGGCCGCGGCGATCCGTCGCGCCCACGGCGATGATCTTTCCATGACGATCATTTCAGCGCCTCTCTGAGCCGTTTGGCCGGCATGGAATCCGGATCCAGGCGAAGAGCCTGCTCCACGTGCTGTCGTGCGTCCGCAACACGTCCGAGATTCGCGTCGGCGACGGCCAGCCCGATGTGCGGCGTCGCATCGCCGGGATTCAGACGCACCGCATCCTCGAGCTCGCGCGCCGCTTCCAGCCATCGCCGTTCGAGATTGAGCGCGAGACCGAGCTGCGCGTGCGCCGCCGCGTCGATCGGCCGCGCGTCGATCGCGCGCCTCGCGAAGCGTTCGGCGAGCTCCGGCGCTCGCAAATCAAACGCGAGCTTTGCGTACGCGAGCCATTGCGCGCCGGCGTCGTCGCCCGCGGGATGGAGCGTCGCGAGCACGCGTATCGCTTCCGACCGATCGCCGGCGGCGCCAAGCGCCCGCACGAGATCGTACCCGGATCGATCGACGCGAACGCCGCGGTCGAGCGCGCGACGCAGGTGCGGGATCGCGTCCTGCGGACGCTCCGCCTCCAGATACGTCTCGCCGAGCGCATACTCGGCGATCGCCTGGCTCGGATCGATCCTCAACGCCTCCTCGAAATGCGCAATCGCGGCATCGGGCCGATCGTGTGCGAGCAGGCGCTGGGCGACGCGGAAGTGGACGACGCCCGGGTACGGATTCAGCTGCGTCGCGCGCGCCACCCATGCGTCCGCTTCGTCATAGCGGCCGAGCGTCACGAGCCGCTCCGCCATGCGAATCCGCTCCTCGGCGACGCCGTCGTCGAGCCGCAGCGGCCGATTCGCCCACAGCAGCACGACGACGAACGCCGCGCCCGCAACCATCAGCGGTTTCCCGCGGCGCCGCGCGAGCGCGGTCGCGCAGGCGTCGAGCGCGGCGCCCGCGCCGACGCACAGCGGAACCAGCACCGGCAATTGATACCGATCGGTGACGTAGAACACCGCGACGGCCACTCCGTACAGCGGCACGAACGAGGCCCACGTGACGTAGTCCCATCGCCGATGGCGCGGCGCCGCGGTGATGAGCCCGACCAGCCCGAGGGGGATCAGGATCCAGGGTCCGACGGGCAACGCGCGCAGGAGCGTGCGCGCATCGCGCGCGAAGAACGGATAGCTGTAGTTCAGCCAGATGTACCCGGCGCTGAACATCAACGACAGCTTCCACGCGAACAGGCGGGCGGCGGCCATCGGATGCTCGCGCATCCACGTCCATGCGAGCTCGTAGAAGTACCACGACACCCCGCCGTCGTCGAGACGGCGGCCGGTCGCCTGCTCCGCCATCTTCCGCGTGCCCTCCTGCTGCCCCATCATGTTCGGCGAGATGCCGGCCACCGGCTGATAGGTTCCGTCGGCGGCCGCGTTGTTGCCGATGTAGAAGTTCAGTCCGCCGTGAGACGAGGTGAGAGGCGACCAGTAGCCGGACACGACGATGTTCCGGATCGTCGTGGGCGCGAGGGCGAGCGCGATGCCGATCGCGAGGGCCGCAGCGATGCGGCCGCGCCGGTTCGCGGTCAACAGCAGCGCCGCGCCGGCAGCCGGGATGGCGACGTTCGGACGATTGCAGATCTGGAGCCCATATGCGACCCCGGCGGCGACGGACCAGCGCCGGCTGTCGCGCGTGAGGCCGAGCGCCAGGCACGCGATCGCGGCGGCGGTGAGAACCGGATCGAGCGCGGCCTGCAGGATCAGCCCTTCGTAGAACGTGAACAGGCCGGTGAGCGCGGCCATCGCGGCCGCGAGCCACGCGGCGCGCCGTCCGAACCACTCGTCGGCGGCGACGAACACGAGCGCGACAGCTCCGGTGCCGAGCGCCATCTGGACGAGCCTCACCGCGGTGAACGAGCGCGTGAGGCCGAGAACGGCGGCGAGAAAATAGATGTACAGCGGCGAGACGAAATACAGTCCGGGGCCGAGGCCGACGTCGCCGTCGAGCACGCGCTGCGCGAGCGCGACGTAGGCTGTGGTGTCGAGGCCGGCGTCGGGCTGCGTCAGCACGTGGTCCTTCAACTGCAGCATCACCGCCAGCTTCACCGCGAACACCGCCGCAAGGAAAATCAGCAGCGGCCACGCCCCGGACGCGTCGATCGTCGCCGTCGACTCGGCAGACCGATCGGCGCGGGCGGCCGCACGTCGAGCCCTCGCGCTAGACGCACGAGTCATGAATCTGTTCCAGAGTGTCGTGGAGGCTGTGCCGGCGCGACCACGCCGGGTAATCGCGATTGAACCGGCGGACCGAACTGATCCACCACGCGTGATCCCCGGGTCGCCGCCGATCACTGTACGCGTAGCGCAAGCGCCGGCCGGCGATGTCCTGACAGTGATCGATGGCCTCGAGGATCGAGCAGCTCGCGTCGCGGCCGCCGCCGATGTTGTAGACCTTCGCGGCGCCGGGATGCTGCACGAACTCCCACATCGCGGCGACGAGGTCCGCGCTGTGCAGGTTGTCTCGGACCTGCTTTCCGCCGTAGCCGTGGATCGTGTACGGCGTGCCAGCGATGGTGCACTTCATCAGATAGGACAGGAAGCCGTGCAATTCGACGCCGGCGTGCGCGGGCCCCGTCACGCAGCCGCAGCGGAACACGGCGGTCTTCATGCCGAACTGACGGCCGTACTCCTGCACCGCGAGGTCGGCCGCCGCCTTGCTGGCGCCGTACGGCGAGTGCATCGACTGATCGATGCTCATCGTCTCGTCGACCCCGTCGCGGTACGCGTGTCCGTCCGCAAGATCCATGCGGCGATCGAGCTCGACGAGCGGCAGCGCGTTCGGCGCGTCGCCGTACACCTTGTTCGTGCTCGTGAAGACGAAGGCGGCGTCGGGACAATGCCGGCGTGTCGCCTCGAGCAGGTACACCGTGCCCGCGGCATTCACCTCGAAGTCGACGACCGGGTCGCGCGTCGCCCATTCGTGCGACGGCTGCGCGGCCGCGTGGATGACCGCCGCGACGTTCGCGCCGTACCGCGCGAACAGGCGCTCGACCGATGCGCGCTCCCGGATGTCGACGTCGCAGTGCGTGTAGAACCGGCAGTCGATCTCGAGACGACGGCGGGCGGCGAGCGTCGACGCGGCGTCGCCGAAGAACGATTTCCGCATGTCGTTGTCGATGCCGACCACGTCGAAACCCTCGGCTCCGAACCGCCGCACCGCTTCGGAGCCGACGAGCCCCGCGGATCCCGTGACGACGATCACCGCCATGGCGTCAGGCTCCGGTCTTGAGCCGCGGACCGGCCGCCGCGCACATGCGCAGCATCCTGAACAGGGTCGACACGACCCGGACCATCTTGCTGACGCCGTAGACGCGCTCCCGATAGTGCACCGGCATGTCGGCGATCGCCAGCTGCAGGCGCGCGGCGCCGAAAAGCAGCTCGTGGTCGCCCCAGCGATCCTCGACGCCCCACGAGCCCAGCTGCCTGTCGATGCGCTCCCAATCACGCCGCCAGAGCGCCTTCGTGCCGCACAGCGTGTCCTTCACGTGATGGTCGAGCAAGTACGAGCAGATCACACTCATCATCTTGTTGCCGACGATGTGGCTCGTAGACATGGCCGACTTCGGCATCGGATACACCATCCGCGATCCGTTCACGAGCTCCGCGCTGCCCTCGGTCAGCGCGACGATGACGTTCGGCAATTCCTCCGGCATCACCGTGAGGTCGCCGTCGAGGATGATCAGGATGTCGCCGCGGCTCGCGCGAAATCCGGTCCACACGTTCTCCGCTTTTCCGACGCCCGGACCGTCGATGAGCCGAATGTCCCGATCGGGATGCCGTGCAATCATGCGCCGGACCTCGTCCGCCGTGCCGTCGGTGGAGCGATCGTCGCAGAACAGCATCTCGGTGTGCCGGCCGAGATGCGGCATGCGCTCCACCGCCGCCGCCACGTTTCCTCGTTCGTTCCGGCACGGCACGACGACGGACACGCTGACGTCCCCGACGGGGACCCGCGTCGGCTCGGGACGCGCGACGACCACCGACACCAGGCAGAGCTTCGAGACGAACGGCAGGCAGGCGACGATGCGGTTGACGAACTCCGACACGAACGGAATCCGCTTCGGGATCAACACCACGCGGTACGCGCGGACGACCTGGAAACCTGTCAGCCGGAGAAGGCCGCGCACGTCGTCCTCCGACAGCCAGTTGGGTTCAGGCGGCTGCATCCGTAGACCGACGCGGCCGGCAAGCGCGAGCACCGGCTGCCACGCGGGGTTGTATCCGTACACGATGATCCGCGTGTGCGGCTCGCAGTGCGGCACGAGCCGCCTGAGCGCGGCGACGACGTCGACCGTGTCGGAGAGATCGCCGACGAGGATGTAGTCGAAGCGCTCCCCCAGATCGAGCCGCTCCGGATCCGACTGGACGAACGTGAACCGCGGACAGCGTGCGCGCGCAACGTCCACGAGCCTCTGACTGATTTCGACGCCCACGCCGCGCGACGGCGACACCGCGTCGAGAAAGTGTCCCGTCTGACATCGCACGTTCAGAACGCGTTTGCCCGGCTCGATGATGAAGCGGAGGAGCCGGTAGACGCACTCATAGTAGTAGCCGTTCCGATCGATCCACCGCTGCCTGAGAGGGGCGATGCGCTCCTGGTGTCGACGACGCGCGTCGCGCCGTTCCGCGAGCGGATCGCATTCGACGTCTGCGCGAGCTGGAGGAGCGGAAACCGGATGCGGTGATGCGGGCACGTCTCGCCTCGTGGCCGGATTCACGACCTGCGCGGACCATCGCGCCCGGCGTGCGGGCGGCCCGACTGCAGGGCCGCCCCACGTCCGTTGAACCGAGGCCCTTAGAACCGGAACGTCGCGCCGAGCCGCGCGACGCGCGCCGGCAGGATCCCGCCGTTCACGCCGGTCGCGTACAGATAGGTCGGGCCCGACTGGAAGTTGTACTGGTTCGGCGCGTTCGAGTTGAGCGCGTTGAACACGTCGAGGTTCGCGCCGAGCCGCATCTTCCCGCCGACCCTGAACTCCTTGCCGGCGCGGAGGTTCAGCACGTTGAGCGGCGGCCCGATCACGGACCCGAACGGCGTGGCGCGAATCGTGACCGTGCCGAGCTGCGAGATCGGCGTGCCGCCGGCAGGATCCGCCGTGCCGAAGAGGATCGTCCGCGCGCCCTTGGCGCCCTGCTTCGACTGCATCGACGCCGCGAGGAGGATGTCCCACGCCATCTTGTAGCTGACGTTGAACTCGCCGCCCCACCCCCAGGTCGTGTCGAGCGCGTTGAAGGCATCCTGCGGCGCGTTGAACGTGTCGACGACCCAGCGGTGATTCTTGACCCAGAAGATCGACGCCGATCCCTGCCATCGTTGCGTCGGCCGCTTGACGACGGTGAACTCCAGCGTGTGGAACCAGTTCGGATTCGGATTGTTGGTCGCCTGGTTCTGCACGAACGCCAGCCCGCGGAACGCCGGGTCGTAATCGAAGAACGTGATCGGCCCGCCATCGTCGGCGGAGCCGAGCACGCCGTCCGGTCCCGGGTCCTTGCGCGTGATCGGAATGTTGTAGGCGCTCGGCGGACGCAGCACGTTCGGTCCAGGCAGCGTGTACTGATGGCTCACGTGCCTGTAGACGTACGACGTCGTGAACCCGATGCTCGGCGCGAGCTGACGCTCGTAGCTGCCGCTGTACTCCTGCCACAGCGGCTGCTCGAGCGACGATGTGATCCTGTTGCCGACGGCGCCGTTGACGCTCACGAAGTCCGCGCCGTTGACGTCGAGGTTCACCTCGCCGGGTTGATATTGATGGTCGCCGTTGTTGTCGTGCCACCTGAAGGTGGCGTACTGCAGCGCGTTCTGGTTGTAGTTGATGCCCTGCTGCGCGCCAAAGACGTACCCGTACGTGCCGCCGAACACCTTGAAGACGCCGATCGAGCCGGCGTCCCACGCGAGTCCGGCGCGGGGGCTGAAGCGCGTCCATGACGAGAGCGTCTGGAGCGGGAACGATCCGGCCGGCCACAGGGTCGGGAAATCGGGACTCGCTTCCCGGCTCTGCGCCGGGAGATAGGTGTGGTCGTAGTCCCAGCGCAGGCCGAGGTTCGCGGTCAGCGCATTCGAGATGCGCCACGTGTCCTTCACGTACAGGCCGATCATCTGCGCGAGGTCCGACGGCACGACCGGTTCGTCGTAGATCCGTATCTGCACCGGCGTGTTCTGCACGCCGAGCACGGTCTGTTCGAGCAGCACGTAGTCGCCGAGGTTCGCGGGGTTGGCGGGATACTGCCACGCCTCGTGATCATGCTGGTAGGTGAGTCCGAGCTTGAACTCGTGATGCCCGCGAAGGAATTCTTCGGGCATCAGCGTATAGCCGGCGTCGATGGCGACCCGATCCTGCGGACGCAGCCGCGTCCCCGGATTCACTTCACCGGTCACCAGCCCACTCGTCAGGTTGAGACGGCTCGAGGTCAGCGTGAAGCCGTACTTGTCGGCCTGCCGCGCCGATGAATAGTCCGACCACCAGCCCGCGTAGCCGCCGACGATGTTGAACACCGACCGCGCGCCGACGTGCTGGAACTCGCCGCGGTTGACCGAGGTGGGATTGCTGTAGTCCTGCGTCGACTCCAGCGGCTGGAGCTGGCCGGCGCCGTCCTCGCCGACGAACTTGTTGCCGCGCTGCCACACGTAGTTGATGCGGTTGTTCTGCGAGAGCTGAAACGAATACTTCTGCGCGACCTGCCAGATGCCCGTCTTGGCGTACGCGATCGGCTCGTCGCCGGTGAGGTACCTGCCGTCGGGGCCGGGATTGGCGACGAACCCGGCGATGCCGGTGTTCTTCTGCTGCGTGCTGTAGCCGTCGTAGAACCAGAGGCGATCGCGCAGGAGGCGGCCGCCGAGATCCGCCTGCCAGTCGTAGAAGGTCTTGATCGGCTGCACGGCCGTGAGCCCCTGCGACCGCAGGTGATCGTCGAGGTTGTTCGACTGGAGCGTCGGCGACTCGTCCTCCACCTTGATCAGGCTGTGGAAGTCGTTGCCGCCCGACTTGATCACCGCCACCATCGAGATGCCCGGCGTCATCGTCTCCGCGTCGTTGCCCGACGTGCGGATCGTCGTCTCTTCGAGCGTGTCGGAGTTGAAGTAGACGCCGGAATTCTGATCGTCGCTGAGCACGATGTTCATGCCCTCGAACAGGAGCCGCGGCTGCAGC
>Ga0075435_100000246_pt1 | contig 33511 bp, 34 predicted proteins | sample RhiMethybrSRZTD4_FD_75302 | JGI IMG/M metagenome (GOLD analysis project Ga0075435, IMG submission 75302) | Populus rhizosphere microbial communities from Tennessee, USA - Rhizosphere MetaG P. TD hybrid SRZTD4 | ecosystem: Host-associated > Plants > Roots > Rhizosphere > Soil | place: USA...
GAAGAGAAATATCGAGAGCACGAAATCCGCAGCATTCAGAAAAAGGCAAAGGACCTCGGCCTCGTTGTTACTCTCACCCCCACAGCGGCATGAATAAAGTTTCTAAGGAGAGAGTGATGGAGCTGGATCCGCGAGGGCTGCACAGCCAACTGCTCTCCCAGTTGGTCTTCTCCTACGCCCGCGAGAAGAGAATCAGACGTTTTGGAAATCCGCGAATGCATGCCTGCATGCGCTTCAAAGAACAGCGGCAGAGTGGTATGGCTTCGATCGTTGGCCCCTTCCCGATTACCTGATCCGCAAACACGAACGCTGGCGAAAGCGTGTGCGTCCACTTCGCGGCTTGCCCGAATTATCAATACAGAGCGAATAACTTGGGGCTGTTATGATTTAAATCTGCTACGGTCGTCCGAATCGTTATGCCCCAACTCACCTACCTTGAAGCAATTCGCCAGGGGATCTGGGAAGAGATGGAGCGCGATCCCACCGTCTTTTGTCTCGGCGAAGATATTGGTATTTATGGCGGAGCGTTCAAGGTCACTGAAGGGTTCATTGACCGGTTTGGGCCGGAACGCGTAATTGACACCCCGATTGCGGAGTCTGCCATCGTGGGCGCCGCGTTTGGGGCGTCTCTCACTGGCATGCGCCCTGTGGCCGAGTTCCAGTTCATGGATTTCATCGGCTGCGCTTTCAATCAAATCAGCAATATGGTCGCTAAGACCCACTATCTTTGGGGCGCGCCATCACCGATAGTTCTGCGCGGGCCAAGTGGGGGAAATGTACACGGCGGGCCATTTCATTCCCAGAACCCGGAGATGTGGTTCGTGCATAACCCCGGCTTGAAAGTTGTTTGTCCTGCGACGGCCTATGACGCCAAGGGACTGATCAAGGCTTCCATTCGCGATAACAATCCAGTCATCTTTTTCGAGCACAAGTATCTATATCGTCGGATCAAGGGCGAAATTCCTGACGAGGATTACATCGTGCCACTCGGCAAGGCTCGCCTGGCGCGGGAAGGGCGCGATCTCAGCATTATCACTTACGCGGCGATGGTGCATACCGCTCTCGAAGCTGCGGAGATTCTTGCGAAGGAGGGAGTTGCCCCTGAGATTCTCGATCTCCGCACCGTTGCTCCGCTTGACCGGGAAGCGATTTTGGATACCGTTCGCAAGACCAACAAGGTGATCATTCTTCACGAACACTCCCGCACCGGTGGCCTGGCCGGCGAAATCGCAGCCATAATTAATGAGGAAGCGTTCGATGACCTCGATGGCCCTATCGTTCGCATTACTGCTCTGGACACGCCGGTGCCATTTGCTCCTCCTCAGGAGGAATACTTCCTCCCCAAAGTGAGCGATGTCGTCCGTGAGGCGAGGAGATTGAAAGCGTATTGAGTTTTCACGAGACACTTGTCACGGTCGCCACTTTCTACAACGAGCCGGAGTTTCTGCTTGCTCGAGCGCGGCTCGAATCGGCAGATATCGAGTGCTTCGCCCAGGATGAGAACATGCTTCGCATAGCGGGCTGGCACTCGCATATACTCGGCGGGATCAAGCTGCGGGTGCGTGAGTCAGACGCGCAGGAGGCACTTGCGATTCTGCGGCAGACGGCTCCCCTGGATCATAATTAAAATTGAAAGCTCGATGCTCATGGAGGCAAGATGCGGAATTTCATTTTCGGCGTCCTGATTAGTCTTCTCGTGCTCATATTGGGCGGGCTGGCCTACGCTCTTCTGGGTTTTGTTCCCACGAATGCGGACGCTACTCCGCCGCGTTGGGAATCGCGCATTGCCATGAGCGCCTTGGATGCTTCCATGGATCGTCACGCGCCACGGGTCAGCAATCCGCTGCCGCCAACAGACGACAATCTTATCGACGGCATGAAGATCTACACCATGAATTGTGCCGTCTGCCACGGAACACTGGATACCAAACCCAGTCCGCTGGAACATTCCTTCTATCCGCCGCCACCACAATTGATCCTGCGACCGCTGGATGATCCAGAGTGGCATGTTTTCTATGCCATCCGCACGGGCGTCCGGTATACGGGGATGCCAGCCTGGAACAAGGCTTTGGGTGAGCAGGAGATCTGGAAAGTGACTGGGTTTCTTTCCCGTCTCGATAAGTTGTCACCTGCAGTTCAAGAGTACTGGAAAAAATCCTTTGGAGTTGCGCCACCTGCGCCCAGCGAAGAGCACGAGCACGGGCATGGTCACGAGGACAAGGATTAGAGGTCTCCCCGGAATTTACCTATATATAATGAGGAGTTGCGCGACCCAAAATCGCCCCATAGGGCACGGGGAAGGAAAACTATGGCGACTGAAATTGTCATGCCCCAGATGGGCGAGTCCATCGTGGAAGGGACGATTACCAAATGGCTGAAGAAGCCGGGAGACAAAGTTCAACGAGACGAGCCGCTTTTCGAGATTTCCACGGATAAAGTCGACGCTGAAATCCCCTCGCCCGCCTCGGGCGTTCTTCAAGACATCAAGGTCGCTGAAGGCACCACCGTTCAGGTAAACACGGTTGTCGGCACGATCAGCGCAGATGGAGAGCCGGCCGCGGCTGCACGCGCCCAGGCCGCGCCACCGGCGCCCGCGGCTCCTGAAAAGAAGGAGGCCCCACCTGCGAAGCCGCAGCCGACACCGGTTCAGGAATCAGCACCCGTCGCGCACGAAGAAAGCGAGCACGCCCGTTCTTCTCCCTTAGTGCGGAAAATCGCACGCGAGAACAACGTCAACCTCTCTCAAGTGCACGGAACCGGACTCGGCGGGCGCATCACCAAGCAGGACATCATGGCTTTTCTTGAAAGAAGCAAGCCTGCTGCCCCGACTGCACCTGCTGCTGGGAGTGCGCCTGCGCCAGTTCAGCTCTCAGTTCCTTCCCCTGCTGCCATTCCAGGGGATCTGGTTCCGATGACGCAGATGCGCAAGATCATCGCGCAACGCATGATCGAATCGCGCCGGACCAGCGCTCATGTCCACTGCATGTTCGAGGTTGACGTCAGCCGGATTGTGAGCCTGCGAAACAAGACGAAAACCGCCTTTGAGCAGCGGCATGGGTCACGGCTCACTTTCATGCCCTTCTTCGTGCGCGCGGCCATCATTGCGCTGCAGCAATTCCCGATTGTGAATGCTTCGATAGAGGGCGAGAGCATTCGCTATCACCGCCACGTAAACATGGGAATTGCCGTCGCGCTGGACTGGGGATTGATCGTGCCGGTTTTAAAGAATGCCGATGAACTCAATTTCCTCGGTTTGCAACGCGGTATCACTGATCTCGGCGAGCGTGCCCGCAGCAAGAAACTGAAGCCGGAAGAAGTTGAAGGTTCGACTTTTACGATCACTAATCCCGGGCAGTTCGGCGCAGTGTTCGGGCTACCGATCATTAACCAGCCGAACTCAGCCATCATGGGCGTCGGTGGCATAAGTAAGGTACCGCTGGTCGTTACAGACGCCGACGGCAACGATTCAATTGCGATTCGCTCGGTTGTCCATCTGACGCTGGGCTATGACCATCGGCTGGTTGATGGCGCGATTGCCGATCAGTTCATGGCGCTAGTGAAGAAGACACTGGAGAACTGGAGTGAGGAGATCGGGTAGTCGACGCGAGACTCACTGCGCTGTCTTTCTCCACACTGAGGCATTCAAACAATCGACGGTTCCGTCGATCAACTTGCTGAGCCCTTGCTTAAATTTCTCTTCGTCGACGATCTGACGATTCGTGACTGCGTCGTGCAACTGGTACACGATGGTATACACAGTATTCGCGGGTCTTGCCGCACTCGTCGGCACCAGAGCAACCGATAACGCCCCTGCTGGCCCTAAGATTACGCTCTTGGTTCCGGCCGCTACGGCTTGCCCGCCCGCCGTGGTGAAGGCCGGCCACGAGATCAGCAATGTTCCCCCAGCTGGCGTGTCATCTGCCCGATACACCGTGTCAACGACGGTCGTAGTCGATGGTGTTTGCGCCGTCACAATTTCTGCGAGCACGCAGAGCAGCAATAAAAAAAGCCGCCCTGATCGGCGGTTACCGTACAGCATTTTCGATCCTCCTCGCCTCAACTGGGAACCGAGAACTGCGAACCGGGAACTGGTGTTTGGAACCCGAACCTAAGACCAGGAACCGAGCAAACTCTCACCCGCCACACCTGAAATCCTATCGCTGCAACTTTGGTGTGCTCCCGCCTCGCGAGACCAGTCGCCCATTCTCCAGCCCGGCGCGTTGTGTCAAGAAATTCTTGACACTACGCACGTACACCTCCGCGAAGTCCACAACCGGCCGCTTCGCTTCAATCAGGTTGAGTGCATCCTCGAGATTCCAACTCAAACAACATAACAAGGCCAGCGCCATCATCGGCGCCCGGTGTACCCCTGCTGCGCAATGAATGAACAGCTTGGTTCCATCCTGATCCAGAGCTTCAAGCGCAAACTCCACTCCCTGCTCAAAAACCTGCGGTGGTTTTGGTTGAAAATCGTCGTCCACTGCATTCCAAAAGACCACGATCCCATGTGGCTCTGCCAGCTTGGTGTCGTCGAATTCGATTTGCATGTCGATGATGTGCGTCACGCCTGCACGCGCCACCAGGGCCATGTTTTCTGCGTTCCAGATGCCGCCGCCGACCGCAATCCGGCCAGTCACCCATGTCATGTCCATGATTGCCTATCGGGCTCGCTCGCGTTAGAGTTTCGTTTCGCTTGTCTACGAAATTTCAGGCCTCGATACCACAAGCGTGCCTGCAATGCGAAGCTCGCCGCTCCTGATTCCATTCTAAGGCACCAGTACTGCGCGCATCGGCATTCTCAGGACAATCTTAGGTAACTGCATCTGACGATGCGAACTTTCCCTGCAAAAAAAGGGCGCATCAAAATGCGCCCTTCGTAGATTTTTGCTATCTAAAAATAGCATAGCAGATTCTTTTTTAGAGACTGCGCTTGCGCCAGGCACTTGGGCATTTATTTATCTCACTCAGAACAACTTGCGAGATTTTCATCGCTTTCCTGCTCTTGACACGACGTTCCGATCATCCATTCGCGTGTCGGGAAACCGGAGCAACAAGCCACAATCCAGGAACACTTCCGTCAGTCGGTCCAGAACCTGGCCGAGCCTTCGTCCGATTGTCCGACGGCCACACCCCAGCAGTTGGCCGGCCTCATCATGGGTGTGGTCCTGGTCGTCCAACTGTTCGAGGCGCCTCTCCACATCCCGTACGAAGATCACCGCAGCTTCAAAGGTTGCAACACGGTACAGTGTTGCCATGGTTCGGAAGAGTTCCCGGCCCAGTAGTGACGGCAAACGTCCCGCCTCGATTGAGATTCGAGTGTACCGTCGCAGTATCCGGAGCGTGCGGTCGCGATACAGCCACAGGTCAGGATCGGCAGGCATAAAGCCGCGCGTCGGCCGTCTTGAAACTCTTTTCACGCCGTGGGCTATAACAGGCTTGGTCGCACGTTCCTCCAGATCGGATGGAGGCAAACTGTGAAGCTTCATCCGCGCGAGGGAATGAGCATGTATCCACACCTCATGCCAGGTGCTTCGGTTCTTATCGACCGCCATTACAACTCTCTAAAGCCTTATTGCAGAGGTGAATCCAACATTTATGCCGTCGCGCACAATGGTCATTGTGCGGTCAGGTATGTGGAAGTTGCGGCCAATCATCTCATCCTTCGACCGCACAACCAGGATTGCGCGGTTGAAATCGTGCTTCTCCCAAAAAACAAGCACGCCTTTGACCACATCGTTGGACGGGTGTGCCGCGTGGGCCTCGAAATTTGATTAAGTTTGTAAACAACAGCTAATTATCCGGCTCAGTTCGGCTGTTCTCTGAATTGCTTGAGCTATTGCGAGGGAGCCGTCGTTGGACATAGGCCGCGTTCAAGAAGCCTTGGCTTTTTTCTGAACTCAATCGCCATAATCTGTCAATATGAAAGCGTTTGCATGTTAGGGAGAACGAACTCACTCCCATTACAGAAGTAATGTGGAAAGGACGGCGGCAACGAATCTCAACTTTAGCAACTCGCCGCCAAGAAGCTGACTGTCAGTGGCCAACGGAAACCAGATCAGGATTATAGGCGCAGGACTTGCAGGCTCGGAAGCCGCATGGCAATGCGCGAGGCGAGGCGTACCTTGCGAGCTCTACGAAATGCGCCCAGTCCGTGCGACCCCGGCGCACCGGACCTCGGACTTTGCCGAGCTTGTCTGCTCAAATTCCCTGAAATCTGACAGTGAGAACACCGCGCCCTGGCTCCTCAAGGAAGAGTTGCGTCGCGCAGGCTCACTCTTGCTCGGAATCGCGCGCGAATGCGCCGTCCCGGCCGGACACGCGCTGGCCGTGGACCGCTCGGCATTTGCCGGTGCTGTCACACGGGCAATCTCCCGCGAACCGCTCATCACCATCCGCCGCGAAGAAGTCACGCACCTGGACGGAGAGCAGGTTACGATCATTGCTACAGGGCCGTTAACCTCCGATGCTTTCTCGCGGGAGATTTCGAGCCTGGCAGGAACCGCACACCTCTACTTTTACGATTCCATCAGTCCCATCGTCGAAGCTGACTGCATCGAAATGTCGAAAGTCTACTTGGCCGCACGCTACGACAAGGGGACAGCCGATTACATTAACTGCCCAATGTCCCAGGAGCAGTACGACAGCTTTTACAACGCTCTGATCAGCGCACAATCTTCCGAGCAACGCGATTGGGAAAACCTCAACTACTTCGAATCCTGCTTGCCAATTGAGGAAATCGCCCGCCGGGGCCGCGATACTCTGCGCTTCGGTCCGATGAAGCCCGTGGGACTGAGAGACCCTCGCACGGGAAAACAGCCCTACGCCGTAGTTCAGTTGCGCCAGGAAGATCAGCGGGCGAATTCCTACAATCTCGTGGGCTTTCAAAACCATTTGAGATTCGGCGAGCAGGCCCGTGTCTTCAGACTTATCCCCGGCCTGGAAAACGTCCGCTTTCTCCGCTACGGACAGATTCACCGCAATACGTTCATCAACGCACCGGCACTGTTGAATGAAAAGCTGCAAATGCGCGACCACATGAACGTGTTCTTCGCTGGCCAAATCTGTGGTGTCGAAGGTTACGTCGAATCCATTGCAACCGGTCTGATGGCAGGGATTCATGCGGTAGCGTTCGTTTGTGGACAGGAATCGGTTATACCTTCACGTGCCAGTGCCTTCGGCTCCCTGGTTCACTACGTCGCCCGCGCAAACGCCAAAAACTTCCAGCCGGCAAATATAACCTTCGATTTGCTGCCCCCGCTGGAGAAGACGGTTCGAGATCGCCAGCAGCGCCATGCCTTGCAATGTGAGCGCGCTTTGCGCGAATTCGACCCCTGGATTGAGGCACTCAACTCCGCCACAACGACACAACACCTTCCCAACGCTGCTTGCAAGAAGCGCCCTTCTTGCCTGCCTCCGAGCAAATCCACGCAACAAAATCCCATCTGAATACGTATCCCTAAAGGGAGCGGCCCGGCTCACGTCGTGCAGGTTCCCCCGTCAAATCAGCAATGGTTTTACGCGATCTCATGGGCGATGTATTCCGCACCCTTTGGGCCCACAAGCTGCGTACGTTCCTCACTATGTTCGGAATCGCCTGGGGCATTGTTTCGATCGTCTTGATGGTTGCGGCCGGCGAGGGCCTTCGCAAGGGCCAGGAAATCCAGGCCCGAAATCTTGGAAAAGACATCCTGATTGTCTTTCACGGCCGAACCAGCCTTCAGGCAGGTGGGACCCGAGCTGGGCGCCTGGTCCGCTGGGATGATGCAGACGTGACCGCGGTCCAGCAGGGCGCTCCCGACTGCCAGCATGCCCTTCCCGAGTTGGAGCAGGACACAGTTCGCGCTCACAGTAACTACAACAACGCCGCATTCACGGTCACAGGATCGCAGCCGCCCTTTGCCTACATTCGCAGCCTCGACGTAGGCCAGGGCCGTTACTACGATTGGGATGACATGCGTGAGTCCCGACGCGTGGCCTTCCTTGGATCAGAAGCTGCCAAGCAACTCTTCCCTGGCCGCAATCCGGTGGGCGAGACACTTTACTTGAACGATTTTCCCTACATGGTGATCGGTGTCATGGCGGAGAAAAAACAGGATTCCAGTTATGACGGTTGGGACGTGCGAAAAGTCTTTATCCCATTTTCCGCGATGCGCCGCGACTTTCCTGACAAACCTCCCGGCACCGCCCACACATTTGATCAGCTTTTAGTGACCCCGAAATCGGTTGACCAGCACGAAGCATGCAAGCGCGAACTCCGTGCCGCACTCGCAAAAATGCACAACTACGATCCCAATGACAAAGAGGCCTGCCCCATCTGGGATACGGTCCAGGAAGCCAAGGCCTTTGAGCAGATGACGAATGGCATGAAATATTTCCTGGGCGCGGTAGGAATTGTCACACTCTTTCTCGGCGGGTTGGGAGTAATGAACGTCATGATGGTGGCTGTGCGGGAGCGAACGAGAGAAATCGGTGTTCGCAAGGCTCTGGGAGCGCCTGCTCATACCATACTCAGGCAGTTCTTCATGGAGGCATTGTTAATCGCGCTTGTCAGCGGTGGGATCGGAATGGGTATCGCCTACGGGCTCTGTTCGCTGGTGAATCTGTTACCCATGCCTGACTACTTTGCCGGGTTGCTCCCCACCTGGTCGTCAGGCCTCGTAGCCTTCGCTTTACTCGGGACCATCGCCGTACTCGCGGCTTTGTATCCCGCCCGGCGCGCAGCCTCCATAGACCCCATCGAGGCGCTTCGCTATGAGGCTGGAGGTTAGCCATGAGATTGTCATCCTGAGGCGACAGCGTTTTCGTCGCCGAAGGAACTGGGCGAGCCACCGGGCGCACTCGTGCAAATCGTGAGTGCACTAGAGCCCGAGACGAGCATCCTTATACCGACCATGCTTACCGAAATCATTCGCGAATCTTGGATTGCGCTGAAGCGTAACTACACACGCAGCTTGCTCACCATGCTCGGCATCGTGTGGGGGATCGCGACCGTTACGTTGTTAATCGCCTACGGCAGCAGCTTCCGGCAAATCTTGGTCAATGGTTTCGATGCTTTCGGTAAGAGCGTCGTCATCTGCTGGCCACAGCAGACGAGCGAACAACCCGGCGGCCAACGCGCCGGCAAAAAAGTTGTTCTCGAACAAGCCGATGTAGACATCGTGAAGGAAACCGCGCCCCTGGTGAAACATGTCTGCCTGGAAACCGTTCGCCGTCCCGGAATTGCCTATGCCAATCGCTTGGTTGGCACGGCTGCTATCCGGGGCGTGTGTCCCGAATATGGCGAAATGCGCAACGAGGTAGCTGCCGAGGGGCGCTGGATCAATTCCGCAGACCAACTTGAACGACGGCGTGTAGCTTTCCTCGGCGGGCGTGTTCGCGAGCAATTATTCAGTGGCCGTCCAGCCATCGGCGAGACTGTCCTGATCGGTGGCGTTCGCTTCGAAGTGATTGGCGTAATGGCACGCAAAATCCAGATGAGCAACTATTTCTCCAGTGACGATGACTCCGTTTGGATCCCCTACAGCGCCGCTGGCGATCTCTGGAACACCAAGTATGCTGCCGTGATGGTGTTCGCGCCCATTGCCCCACAGTTTGAAAAGAAAGCCATGGACCAGGTACTCGCCGCCATTGCCACCCGCCAGCAATTCTCCCCCACCGACAAAAAAGCCCTCCTCATGTTCGGGCGTGATGAGTTCCGCCCAATCATTGACGGCCTGACGATCGGATTGCAGGTGCTGCTCACATTCATAGGCACCCTGACTCTGGGGATTGGCGGAGTCGGTGTGATGAACATCATGTTGGTTTCGGTCGACGAGCGTATCCGCGAAATCGGCCTGCGCCGCGCGCTTGGCGCAAAAAAGTGGCACATCAAATCACAGTTCCTCGCTGAGACTTTACTGATCATGCTCCTCGGTGGCGCCATCGGGGTGCTGCTGTCCTACATGATTGCCGCCGCCGTTGGCACGCTGCCCTTAATGGGCCCCCTGTTCGAGGATGATTCGGGCAAGGCGGACATTCATTTAAAGATTTCTATGTTAACTGTGATGCTTTCCACGCTGGTGCTGATGGTTGTGGGGGTAGCTAGTGGGCTGGTCCCTGCCTTGCGCGCATCGAAGTTGGATCCGGTGGAAGCCCTGAGATACGAATAGCTTGCAGCTAATTTATCCCGAAGAAGCTCTCAACCTGCGTTAAATCTGTAGTTCTCCGGTAACTCGGTAAGCTTTCGAAGAATACTCGCCCATACGCCTTCTTCAGAATGCGATTGTCTAGCAATACAAGCAGTCCGCGATCCCGCAGTGAACGAATTAACCTCCCGAATCCCTGCTTCAGTGTAATAACAGCCGCTGGCACCTGATATTGAAAGAAGGCGTTTCCGCCGTCAGCATCGATTGCTTTCACCCGCGCCGCAACCACCGGATCACTCGGCACCGCAAAGGGTAGCCGGTCAATGATGACGCAACTGAGTTGCTCCCCCTGCACATCCACTCCCTGCCAGAACGACGAGGTCGCAAATAGCACTGCATTCGGAGTCAGCCGGAATTCTTCCAGCAGCGCAGTCTTTGGGGCGTCCCCCTGCAACAGAAGCGGGAACTCCGTTTCCCCTAGTAGCCGCTGATAGACTTCTCTCATCTGAGCGTAACTCGTGAACAAGACGAAAGCGCGTCCCTGAGTAATTTCGAGCAGATGGCGGATGCGCTCTGCCGCTTTCCCCGCAAAGTACGGCGTCCGGGGATCCGGCAGATCCGGAGGCACATACAGCAACGCTTGATTTTCGTAGTCAAAATGCGAAGAAACGACCATTTCGCGTGTGTGCTCCAGGCCTAGACGTCTGCGCATGTACTCAAAGCCACCGGCCACGGCCAGCGTCGCAGACGTCAGCACTGCACATTCCAGCTGGTCAAAAACGCACTTCTTGAGAATCGGTGCCACATCAATCGGTGTCGCTTGCAGGAAAACATTTTGCCAGTCTCGCCCGCCACGCCGTTCAATCCAGTAAACCGTGTTCCTTTCCTCCCCTTCCAGTAAGAACCCGAGTTGCACTCGCAACTCCTGAGCCCGCCGAATGAAGTTGAAAACCTCTTCCGGCTTCGACGGCAAATTCTCCAACTCGGAACGAAGTCCTCCCAGCAACTGCTGTACACCTATGAACTCGTCTCCGTTCTCTTCCAAAAACTCCCGACGATTCTCAAACACGAATCTCCCTTCCCCTTGGGGCAACACAGCAAATAAAAATCTCGCCCGATCGCGCAATCTGTTTACCGCGCCACAAAGCGAACCAGACAGCAACTGATTGCGTTGCAGCGAGCTTTCAATATCCCGGCAGAGCTGTTCGATCCGCCCGCTGCTGACAGAAATTCCGAAATAGCTACTAGCCATAGCTTCAAGTTCATGAGCCTCATCGAAGATTACAGTTCCAGCATCCGGCAGAATGCCGGCGTCCGGAGCATGCTCAGTCTGTTGTTTGATAGCCAGATCAGCAAAAAAGAGATGATGGTTAACAATAATGATGTCGCTCTCCATCGCTCGTCGATGCATCTCCGTAATAAAGCATCGCTCCCAGGAGCTGCACTTCTGACCCACGCAGGCCTCAGCACGCGCATCGAGCTTGTGCCATAAAGCACTGATCTCAGGTAATGAAGTTAACTCGGATCTGTCGCCCGTGCTCGTGGTCTTCTCCCATGCCGCAATCGCGCGATAGTGCTCAATCTCCTCCAATCCGCTGAGCACCGGCTGATATGTCAGATCGTAAAGCTTCTTCCGGCACAGGTAATTATTGCGTCCCTTCATGTAACAGACGCTCAACTTGCCTTCGCCATCAGGGAACAGTGCCTTTTCGAGAAAGGGAATGTCCTTGTAAAAAAGCTGTTCCTGCAAATTCTTGGTCCCTGTGGAGATGATCACCCGTTTGCCGGAACGGATCACCGGCACTAGATACGCCAGCGTCTTGCCCGTTCCCGTACCGGCCTCAATAATCAAGTGTCTTCTTTCTTGCAGCGCCCGCTCGATAGCTTCAGCCATCCGCAGTTGCCCGCGTCGAAATTCGTAGCCAGGATGCTTTCGCGACAGCACTCCCCCCGGGCCGAAGAACTGCTGTAGAGAAGCTTGCTGTTTCCTGCCGCTCGGCCCAGCGACAGAGGCGGGCTGATAACTCGCTGACACGGAGTCTCTATAATAACCGTGCTGTTCGCATCCAACTACCGATCGGCGGGATCCTGATTTTGGGAGTCTTTGCGTTCTTTGCGGCTTATCTTCGCGAACTTTGCGGTTAAAGATTTTTGCGATTCGTAAGAATAGGGCTGAGAAGGCTGAGTGCTCGCGACCAGACGTCACGGCAAATTAGCAGTGTTCCCAGCTAACGAGTAAGTAGCTTGTTCCATCGTCCCCCTGCATGGCTCTCGACCACAGCCAGTTCCGCCAATCGCTTCCTACGGTCGCCATTGTTGGTCGCCCCAACGTTGGCAAGTCCACTCTGTTTAACCGGATCGTAGGGACTCGGCGAGCAATCGTTGGCGATGAACCCGGCATCACCCGTGACCGGATCTATGGCGAGACCGAATGGCGCGGCCGCCATTTTCGCCTCGTCGATACAGGCGGCATTCTCCCCAATGAAAAAGAACACATGCCTGCGGAAATTTTCCGCCAGGCCAGAGTCGCTGTTCAGGAAGCAGTCGCTGCAATCATGGTCGTTGACGGCCGTACAGAAATCGCAGGTCCGGACTTCGAACTCTCGCGTCTGCTGATCAGGACTGGCAAGCCCCTGTTTCTGGCCGTCAATAAAATCGATGGTGAGAAACAAGAGCTAGTGTCTGGGGAGTTTCGCAGACTAGATATTCCTGAGCTCTATCCGATATCGGCCGAACACGGGCGCGGCGTTGACGAGCTGCTCGATGCAATGCTGAACGTGCTCCCGAAAGCTGATGAGCAAAGCGAGCGGAATACGCCCGAAGAGGCCCATGTGCCGGAGACCAAAGTCGCCATCATCGGCCATCCCAATGTCGGCAAGTCCACGCTTCTCAACCGCCTCACCGGAAAAGACCGCTCGATCGTCTCTCCAGTTCCCGGCACTACTCGTGATGCGGTCGACGAGATCGTCGAACATGACGGCAGCCGCTTCCGGTTCATCGACACCGCAGGCATCCGCCGCAAGGGCAAAACCAACCTGATGGCGGAGAAACTCTCCGTGGTTATGGCCCGCAAACATCTCGAAGCCGCGGATGTCGCGCTTCTCCTAATTGACGCGACTGAAGGTGTAAGCCAACTCGATGCCGCCATCGCAGGCTACGCCCACGAGAGCGGCCGGTCACTCATCGTGCTCGTCAACAAATGGGATCTGTGGGGCAGGGGAAAAAACATTCCTGGACAACAACCGTCCGGCGTGTCCGCGCGTCGCCGCCAGTTTCCTCAAGACCGTTCGGGCTACGAGCAGCGCCTGCGCTATGCCTTAAAATTTTTGAACTACGCGCCAGTGCTCCTTATTTCGGCCAGCACTGGCAAAGGTGTCGAGAAGATTTATCCAGTGCTCGAGCGGGTCGCTGCCGAGCGCCGCAAACGCATCTCCACCGCTGAGATGAATCGCTTCCTCAAGCAGGTAGATTTCCAGCGCGCCACAGTCCCCGTACGCCAGCGCGTCAAGGTTTACTACATGACGCAAGCTGCGGTCGCCCCACCCACTTTCATCTTGTTTACCGACCGCAAAGTAAAACTCCACTTCTCGTATCAGAGATTTCTCGAAAACCAAATCCGCCGTGCCTTCGGTTTCCTCGGAACGCCAATCTGGATTAAGAACCGCGCTCGAGATTAGAGTGTGCGTGAGAACTCGATTCTTGCCGGCTCCGTAGAACCAATCACTCAAATCCAGCCCGCAATGCGGGCGACTGATGGTGCGCTTCAGCGCCGTGCTAAGTGGGCAGCGCGAAATTGATTTGCGAACGAAAGCCGAAGCGATACAGAACCGAATTGCCGAGCGGCGTAGGACGACTTAGTTTTCACGCACACGATCTGCTCTTCGAGTCACAGATTCCGGTCGCCGAGCAATCCTACCCGCTCCGCCCGCATTCAGTATGGAATTCGGATTCCATCAGCAACCCGAGCGGCCGGGGTTACCCAATCTTCGCCTCCTGGTCGCGGTACAATCTAAATTGGCTTTTTGCCCTGACGCAGGCTTGCACAGAGGGTTCATGTACGAGGTCACCGTCGAAGATTCTTTTGCCGCCGGCCATTACCTGCGCAATTATCGCGGGAAGTGTGAGAATCCGCACGGCCACAATTACAAAGTGCGTGTTACTTTGGCAGGCGAGCAACTCGACAGAGCCGGTCTCTTGCTCGATTTCAAAGATTTGCGCGACGTAATGAGGCAAGTGATCGACCGGCTGGACCATCGCATGATTAATGATGTGGAGCCGTTCGTCGTATTGAATCCTTCGGCGGAAAACCTGGCGAAGTACTTCTTTGACGAAGCCAATGGCCGACTGCATTCGTCTACTAACGGGAGAGTCTGGGTGAAGACGGTCACGGTTTTCGAGACTGATACAACGACCGCGACATATTCCGAAGCATGACCATCTTCATCTACACTGACGCATTGAGGTAATGAACAGATTCCGTTGAGCAGGCTCGCATGCAGATTACAGAAATCTATAAATCGATCCAGGGCGAGTCCACTTATGCTGGCCTACCCTGTGTCTTCGTGCGCCTTACAGGCTGCAATCTTCGCTGCACGTGGTGCGACAGCGAGTACGCGTTCTACGGGGGACACAGAATGACGGCGGAACAAATTTGCGACCAAATCGAGCAACTAACTCCCCATGGTGGCCTGGTCGAGGTAACCGGCGGCGAGCCGATGCTCCAGGAGCGGGAACTGATCCCCCTTATGCAGCGCCTCATTGATGAGCACTACACGGTCTTGCTGGAAACGAGTGGTGAGCGCCCACTCGAACGGGTTCCTCACAAAGTCATAAAGATCGTGGATGTGAAGTGTCCGAATTCCGGTGAGCCTGACACCTTCCACATCGAGAATCTGGAAGCATTAAACGCGCGTGACGAAGTGAAATTCGTTCTGAGCGACCGCACTGACTACGAATTTGCACGCGATTTCGTGCTTCGGCACGACCTGGCCAATCATGTGAGCACGGTCCTGTTCTCGCCCGCTTTCGAAAAAGAGGCGAGCGGCCCCCGCGATAGCTCGCACTGCCTGCTCGACCCACAAGAGCTGGCGCAATGGATCCTCGCCGACCACATTCCGGCACGGCTCTCCCTGCAACTCCATAAATTCATTTGGGACCCGGCACTGAAAAGTGTTTAGCATCCCTGAACTTTTACTGCTGCCCTTAACGGCGCAACCATGACTTGCATCTAACATGAAGAAGGACATGCAAAAAGCGGTCGTCCTGCTCAGTGGCGGAATGGATTCCTGCGTCTGTGCCGCGCTTGCCGTCCGGGATCATCATCCTGCAGCGCTACACATCAGCTATGGGCAGCGGACTGAGCATCGCGAAAAACGGTCATTCCTGGAGATCTGCGACCGCCTCGGGATCAACGGTCGTCTCCTGGTCAGGAATGAAGCCTTGCGCGCAATCGGCGGATCGGCCTTGACAGACAAGTCCATTTCAGTTCCCGAGTCGTATGCAATTGGCCGGGACATCCCGATAACGTATGTGCCTTTCCGCAACGCGCATTTTCTTTCGGTCGCCGTGAGTTGGGCTGAAGTCCTGGGCGCAGAGCGAATCTACATTGGCGCCGTGGAGCAGGATAGCTCCGGTTACCCAGACTGCCGTCCCGCCTATTACCACGCGTTCAATAAAGTGGTGAAAGCGGGCACAAAAGCGGGCAAAATCGAGATCGTTACTCCGCTGATCCACATGCGCAAGGCTGAGATTGTGAGGCTCGGCCTTGAACTAAACGCCCCTTTCGATTTAACGTGGTCTTGTTACAGCCGCGAAGATATCGCCTGCGGCGTCTGTGACAGCTGTGTCTTGCGTACACGCGCCTTTCATGAGGCAGGAGCTGCAGATCCAATTCCTTACGTTCAGGTGGCGTCAACAGCCTAGGAGACTGTGGTAGTTTCTGCGCGGTCCCAAGTTAAGGTTCTAGTACTTGCAGTCGATATTTGGAATCGGTTCTTAGGGAGGCAAGTATGAAACGACATTTTACTGAGCTCTTGGTGGTTGCAATCGCGGCAGTTCTGTGTGTTCCTCCGGTATTCGCCCAAGTCATGGGTACGGTGAAGGGCGTTTGCCGCGACATGGATGGCAAGCCAATCGCGGGGGCTACAGTCGAGTGGCTCAACACGGAAAATGGCCGCAAGTACCCGCTCAAAACCAACAAGAAAGGTGAGTATTTTTCCCTCGGCATCGAGCCCGGCAAATATAAAGTGACGCTACTGCAGGACGGTAAACAACTGGATTCGGTCAATGGCTTTCCCGTCCAAGCCGATGAAGCTACCCTGGATTTCGATCTGAAGAAATCCCAGACCGAGGCTGCGAAGCAGCAAGGCGTCAATCCGGAACAGCTCAAACAAATGCAGGAGCAGCAAGCGAAAGCTGCTAAGGAGAAGGATGTAGTTAAATCGCTGAATGAGAAGTTGGCTGCTGCCAACACATCCATGCAGGCCGGCGATTTCGATTCAGCGGTGAATACCTTGAATGAAGCCACTCAAATGGATGCCTCCAGAGATCTGCTCTGGGCAAGGCTGGGTGATGCCTATCTCGGCTCGGCTGGCAAGCAAACTGACGCCGCTGAAAAGACCCGGCGGTACGCAGAGGCGGTCACTGACTATCAGAAGGCCATCGACCTTAAACAGAAGTCGATGGAAGGCGGAACACCCAAGCCCGACGACCCGAAGGCCCTCGCCGCCTATTACAACAATCTGGGGCAAGCGCAAGCCCGGACCAGTAAAACAGAGGACGCAATTAAGTCATACGACAAGGCTGCTCAACTGAATCCGACGGGCGCCGCACAGTACTACTACAACGAAGGAGCTATCCTCACCAATTCGGGTAAAGTGGATGAAGCCAATACAGCTTTTGATAAATCTATTGCCGCTGATCCCAATAAAGCCGAGGCCTACTACCAAAAAGGCGTGAACCTTATCAACAAAGCCACCACGGATAAGAACGGCAAAGTAATTCCCGCGCCGGGAACAGAGGAGGCTCTTAACAAATACCTGGAGTTGCAGCCGAGCGGTCCTTATGCCGAAGGCGCCAAGACTATGCTGCAGTATATCGGCGGCAGCATCGAAACCAGCTTCGGGAAAAAGAAGAGTACAAAAAAATAATCCGTCTCTTGAAATCCTCTCTCGAGCGGCCGCTCACATGCGGCCGTTTCTCTTTTCCCTTCCCGCATTACCAACGTGCATGCACTTGTCGTTCTTGCTTGGAGCAGCAACTGCTTTTCGCTAGAGTGGCGGAGAGGATTCAGCGCTCCAGTTGATGCACACTGCTTCGAGCCCTCCCCCAATGCGCAACAGGGCATCTTCTGAAAACCTATGGCCGCCACTGCGCCTGTTCAGGTCACGTTCGACGAGACTTCAACCTCAGGCCCAGCGGCTACTCATGCCCTCTTGGCCGCAGTGCTGCGCGCCAATAGCGAGATCAGCGACGTAATCTTCTCTCCAGGCCGGCCTCCACAAGTAGAAGTGAATGGCCAGCTCCTCCAAGTCGAGGGCCAAGGTTTACGCCCATTCACCGCCGATGATACCCGCCGTATCGCCTCTGACCTGATCGGCAGCAACAAGCAGGCGATCACCATACTCCGCGAGCAGGGTTCCTGTGACGTATCTTTTGGCCTGCCTGGTCTCGCGCGATTCCGTGTGAACGTGTTCATCCAGCGTGGAAGTTGCGCCGTCGTGATGCGCGTGATCCCCACAACCATCCCCGATTTTGCCTCCTTGGGCTTGTCGCAGGAGCTCGGAGAAATAGCCCGCCTTCGTGATGGAATCGTGCTGGTTACCGGTCCACGTGGCTCGGGGAAATCGTCAACTCTGGCTTCACTGCTTGACCGCATCAACGAACAGCAGGTTTGCCACATCATTACTATCGAAGACCCTATCGAGTTCCTGCACAATCACAAGCGCGCCACCATACATCAGCGCGAATTGCACAGCGACACTCCCAGTTTCAGCATGGGTCTGCGGGCAGCGTTGCGGCAGGCTCCGCGCGTTATTCTGGCGAGCGAGTTGCGCGACCGCGACACCATGGAAATGATTATTGAGGCCGCAGAAACGGGTCATGTCATTCTTTCCACACTGAATAGCGTAAACACAGCAAAGGCCATCGAGCGCATGGTGAGTGCTTTTGCAGTGGCGGAACAGGCATCCATTCGGAGCCGACTGTCCAAAACGCTGCGCTACGTAATCGCGCAGCGGCTTATTCCTCGGCGGGATGCAGGCAGGATTGCCGTCCGTGAAATTTTTAGAGTAAATCAGCAAGCAGCACAATACATCGAGTCTGAGAACAGTTCGGGACGAAATTTCTCTCAGCTCTTGAAATCTGGGTGCGGCATGCAGGACTTCGACTGCGAAATTGAAAAGCTGGTGCGAGCCGGCACCGTGGATCTTGACACAGGATTGGCCCATGCGAGCGACCCAGCCGAGCTGCAGAAAAGTCTAAGTATTGATAGCGAAAAATCGCTCGCAGCAGAACGCGCCTAGTTCCAGTCAGGAAATCAAAAGTCAACAATCGGTATCATTCAAGCATGGCAGTAGTCCGAGATATCGCTCCGGTCCTTAGCTTCGAAGAAGCGCGTCACCTAGTAGAGGACCACGCGAGTTGCGTACACCCTGGTGGCGAGGAACGAGTTCAGCTGCTCGAAAGCACCGGGCGAGTTTTGGCGGAGCCGGTAGAAGCTGACCGCGATTTTCCTCCGTTTCGGCGCGCTGCCCGCGATGGGTACGCGGTGCGCGCCTCTGATTTGCTACACCTTCCAGCCACCCTGCAAGCCATCGGTGAGATCAAAGCTGGCGCAACACCGGAAGGCCTGAGCGTCAACTCCGGCCAGGCCGTCGCCATCATGACCGGCGCGCCCGCACCCCACGGTGCCGATGCGATCATCATGGTGGAATATACTTCACGCCACGGCGACACGGTCGAGATCACAAAGGCAGTGGCCGCGGGCGACAATATCGTTCCTGTCGGTTCAGAAGCGAGGCACGGCGATGTAATGCTCTCAAAAGGCGCGCAGCTCGACGATGCAAGCATCGCCGTCGCTGCTTCGGTGGGAAAGACTCATCTCCACGTTTACCGCAAGCCGCAGGTAACCGTGCTGGCCACGGGCGATGAAATAGTTGACATCCAGGTGCAACCCGGCCCGAATCAGATTCGAAACTCCAACAGCTATTCTTTAGCCGCACAGGTGCGTGAAGCGGGCGGAGAGCCGGTGCTTCTACCCATCGCGCCGGATGATCCGGCTTCTCTGCGGGACCTGATCGTTAAAGGCCTGCAAGCCGATTTGCTACTGCTCGCCGGCGGAGTATCTGCCGGTAAGTACGACTTCGTCGAGCAGGTGCTGGCAGAACTCAATGCAAAATTTTTCTTCACCGGAGCGCGGATTCAGCCGGGCCGGCCAGTTGTCTTCGGACGCGTGCCACCTGCAACTTCAGCCAATGACGGATGCTACTTTTTCGGCCTCCCCGGGAATCCAGTTTCGACCATGGTCACCTTTGAACTCTTCGCCCGCCCACTCCTAGACGCCCTGGCTGGAAAGTCTCCCCACAAACTGATCTTCCTGCACGCAAAGCTCAAAACGGACATCAAGACCAAAACAGGATTGAAACGCTTTCTACCTGCCATCTTCTCAGGCGAATTTGAGCATGCGGAGGTCGAACTGGTGCGCTGGCAAGGTTCTGGCGATATTGCCGCCACCGCCAGATCAAATTGCTACATCGTCATTCCTCGCGATCGTGATCGAATCTCCAAGGGAGAGTGGGTACCCGTGCTGCTTCGATAGTTCCGATTGCCCGCCAACACCGCTGCCCCCTTCGTGTCCTTCGTGGTTCACGCTTTGAGTTCATCCGCGCAGGCGGATCGCCTGTGATTTCAATCACAATCGCCCGAGATCCCATGCATAGTGCCTCGCCTGAGAATTTGTGATCCTAGCGCGGAAGAGGTGGCCTATGGAGCACGACGACGGCGACATTCTCGAAGTCCTCAAGTTCGAGTTAAAGTTCTTGGAAGACGGCGGATATGGACGCTCACAGCGCACTCCCTGGCGTCCACCCTACATCTTCGAAGACTCCCCCAGTTGCCCGAAGTTCTGCGACCCCAGTCGCGCCACGCCCTGCGACGAGTGCCGTTTGATGCACTTCGTTCCCGAAAACATGCGCGACCAGCAGGTTCCCTGCAGGTTCATCCCAATCAATAAAGACGGGCATACGATAGACGACTTTTACCTCACCAGCACCCAGGTTGAAATGGAAGAGGCCCCTGGCCGCAGGACGGTTGCGTTCTCAGATCACTCGCATCGAGCAGGAACGAGCAGCAACCAACCCGTCACGGCAGTCCGCATAGGAAACCAGATCGAGAACACGCGGCCTGTAACTGTAAAATCCCATGAGGCGGCGCCGCCCCTATGCGGCCTTCTCTCTCCCAATATCTCTCCTCATGGACAACGAAGCATGGGATCCGGCCGCAAGACGAACCGCTCATGGTTCGCTTTCACGAAGCCTGTCAGAACGCAGTATTTATCTCCGTTATTTCTGATCCCTGAGCCTCAATACCCGCGTGGCTCAGACGAACGCCTGGCACGCATTTGCTTCGCCGATTACAATCGCGAGATACCGCTGGTCTTTGACTACACCGACGAGCAGAGTATAGTCCACGAGATTCTGGGTGGAGGCAGGCTAAGTAAGTTAGCAGAACACAACGAGGGCGAGGTTGCGGTAATTATCTCTGACCAGTATCCGGCTCAGGGGCTCGCTACGGAACTGCTCAAACAGCTGATCCAGATAGCCAAGAACGAGGGGCTAAACCGCCTTCAAGGAGAAGTGCTGAGGGACAAGATTACAATGCAAACCGTGATGCGAAAACTCGGGTTCCGCCTCCGGATGCTGCAAGATCCAGCCACCGTCCACGCGGTTTTTGAACTCTAGTTTTCACGCTTCCACCGGTGTGCCACTCTCAACCGGCAGCCCCGCCTGCTGCCACCCATCAAGCCCACCAACCACGTTAATTACATTCTGAAAACCAGCCCGCTGCAGCAGGCTGCAGGCAATCATGCTGCGATAGCCACTTTTACAGTGCACGGCAATCGGCAAGTTCTCCTTGGCGAGCGGTAGCGCGCTATTGAATTTATCCAGCGGCCACCAGGCTGCGTCAATGATGTGGCCAGCCTTCCATTCGCCCTCTCGCCGTACGTCCAGCACGCGCACTCCTCCCCGCGGCAACTTCTCGTGAAGCTCCTGCACGCTCATCTGCTCCATTGTGGAAACCGCAAACCCTGCCTCTTTCCAGCCACCAACCCCACCCTCCAGGTATCCTCGCTCCAATTCAATCCCCACTCGCGCCAGGCGCATCCTGGCCTCCTGAAGCTGGTCCGACGAATCAGCAATCAACACCGGCCGCGAAGACAACCCTAACAGTGTCCCCGCCCAGGTTGCGAACTGTCCGGAAAGCGCGATATTGATCGACCCCGGCACGTGCCCGGCGGCAAACTGCTCTCCAGGCCTGACGTCCAATGCTGTCACGCTCGCGCTCAACATCTCGCTCAGCTCGCCAGGAGAGATCGGCCGCATCTCCGGCAATTCCGCCAATGCCGAAGCTCCTTCTCGATTAATTTCCGCATCCTTCACGAAGTACTCAGGCCGCGTGGGTAAATTAGTGGTCAGCTGCTTCACGAATTCGTCGCGGCTGGGAATCTGCAGCGCGTAATTTGTGAGCCGCTCAGTTCCAATCGTCGATGAGCGTTCCGCACGCATGTTGCGCCCGCACAGCGAACCCGCGCCGTGAGCGGGATATACGAGCACATTGTCCGGCAAAGTCAACAGTTTGTTATGAAGGCTGTCAAACAACATGCCCGCCAGTTGCTGCGGCGTGTGCGTTGTTGAAAGATCTGGCCGTCCGACATCACCTAGGAAAAGCGTGTCTCCGGTCAACACCGCCCAGGGTTGCGCCGATTTCTCTTCGTCGGTTATTAGCAGGCAAATGCTCTCCGGTGTATGACCCGGCGTCTCCACAACTCGAATGCGCGCTTTGCCGACCTGCAACTCGAAGCCGCCCCGTACATCAACGTGCGGAAACTTTGCGCCTGCGGCCTCTCCAATGTAGATCGTTGCGCCGGTTCGGGCGGCGAGTTCCTTGTGTCCTGAAACAAAGTCGGCATGGAGATGCGTCTCGAAAATATGCCGTATCTGCAATCCGTGCTCTGCAGCGGTTTCAAGATAGATTTCGACATCCCGTTGCGGGTCTACAACAACCGCGGCCCCTTCAGATCCAAATAGGTATGAGGCATGTGCCAAACATCCGAGATAGAATTGTTCGAAGTACATTTTGATCCCCCCCATGCAACTATTAATCATAACGCTGAATCCACCCCGGTAACGGACCATGGCGGCACTCCGCATTCCGATTGACTCCCCACCCGAACCCACCTAAGATTACCTGCCAATGTCGGTTGCGCAGCAAGCGTTGATCGGCCAGACGATCTCCCATTATCGCGTTCTGGAAGCCATCGGTGGCGGCGGAATGGGCGTCGTTTACAAGGCCGAAGACACCTCCCTCGGACGTTTTGTCGCGCTCAAGTTCCTCCCGGAAGATGTTTCCCAGGAACCTCAGGCGCTGGAACGCTTTCGTCGCGAGGCGCGGGCCGCCTCGGCTCTCAATCACCCCAATATCTGCACCGTCCATGAGATTGGACAGCACGAGAACCGGCTGTTCATCGTCATGGAGTACCTCAGCGGCAAGACCCTCAAGCACCTGATTCAGAACCGTCCCCTGGAACTGGATCGCATTCTGAAGGCAGGCATCGAGGTCGCTGATGCCCTGGATGCGGCGCACGCAAAAGGCATCGTGCATCGCGATATCAAGCCGGCCAACATCTTCATAACTGATCGAGGCAACGCCAAGGTCCTTGATTTCGGCCTCGCAAAGATTACGTCTAACAAGCCGGTCGGGCATGAATCGCAGACCAAGGCCGACCTGACAGAACTCGACTTGACCAATCCGGGGACTGCTGTCGGCACCATGTCCTACATGTCGCCGGAGCAGTTGCGTGGCAAAGAACTGGACGGCCGCACCGACCTGTTCTCCTTCGGAATCGTGCTTTACGAGATGGCTACCGGTGTTCTGCCATTCCGAGGCGAAACGTCGGCAGTCATCACCGAGGCGATTCTCAATCGTGCCCCGACAACGCCCATCCGCCTAAATCCCGAACTCCCCGCAAAGCTCGAAGAGATCATCAGCAAGGCCCTCGAAAAAGATCGCGACATGCGCTGCCAGACTGCAGCCGAGATGCGCGCCGATTTGAAACGCCTGCAGCGTGCGCTGGAGTCATCGCGTAGCAACACCGTGATGACCGAGTCAGGCTCGACACCGACAACTGGCGTCTTAGCGATTCCTGCCCTCGCAAAGCCTAAGAAACTGCCGAGTGTAGCGGCTCTCGCGTTCCTTACACTTGTCGCTCTGGGCTTAGGTTTATTCGCCGGCAAGCTGATTTTCAGCGCGGCACCAGTTAGCCCACCTCTGTATCGTCAGCTCACGTTCCGCCGCGGCAGCATCCGTTCCGCCCGCTTTGCCCCCGATGGCCACACCATTCTTTACAGTGCGGCGTGGCAGGGCAATCCCCTCGACGTCTTCACCGCCCGTCCCGAAGCTCCCGAATCCCGCTCCATGGGGCTCAGCCGAACGCAACTCATGGCCGTGTCCACCAGCGCCGAAATGGCGGTTCTGCTTGACAGCAAGGCGATAGGCACCTGGGTGAGCATGGGCACCCTTGCCCGTGCGCCGCTGGCTGGCGGAGCCCCGCGCGAAGTACTCGAGCATGTGCAGTGGGCAGACTGGTCTCCAGATGGTGCGAACTTCCTCGTGGTTCGCGACTACGGTGGAATGAACCGCCTGGAGTTCCCGATTGGCAAACCTCTCTATCAGACCGGCGGCTGGATAGGTCATCCCAGGGCGTCGCCCAAAGGCGATCTAATCGCGTTCGCCGATCATCCCGTTCAAGGTGATGACAGCGGCTCCTTATCAATCGTTGATCTATCAGGCAACAAGAAGAGCCTGACAGGCGAGTGGTTCACGATTCAGGGCGTTGCTTGGTCTCCTGATGCCAAGGAAGTCTGGTTCACCGCCAGCAAAACCGGTACCGATCGCACCTTGTATGCTGTCACACTCGACGGCAAACAACGTATGGTGTTACGCCTTCCAGGCGCACTAATGCTCTTGGACATCGCCAAGGATGGCCGCCTTTTGCTCATGCGCGCCAGTTGGCGACGCGAGCTGATGGGCCTCGGCAGCGATTCGAAGGAACACGAACTGTCCTGGCTCGACTACTCCTATCCCGCTGATCTTTCCGCCGATGGAAAGACCTTGCTTTTTGACGAGGAAGGCGGCGGAGGAGCGCTTGATTATTCAAAGTCCGGTGGATTGACCTATGCCGTGTACTTCCGTAAAACCGATGGTTCAGCCGCCGTCCTGCTTGGCGAAGGCGGAGCGGTTGCTTTATCGCCGGATGGCAAGTGGGTGATCGCTCAAACCCAGGGTTCGCCGTCTCAGCTCAAACTGTTGCCCACGGGCGCCGGAGAACCTAAGGAACTCACTCATGACTCGGTGAATCATAGCTGGGCGCACTGGTTTCCTGAACAGAAGCGAATCCTCTATTCCGGCAATGAGCCCGGCAAAGGCGTCAAGCTCTATGTGCTCGACCTTGCCTCTGGAAAGAGCCAGGCGATCACTCAGGAAGGTGTGCAGGGCACTGCGTTCATGATTTCTCCCGATGGTCAGTCGGTTGCCGGCATCGGCCCAGACCAGAAGGGGTATCTATACCCAGTCAATGGCGGAGAGCCACGAGTCATTCCCGGCTTCCAGCCAGGAGAGCAACCAGTCACCTGGGGCGCGGATAACCGTTCCCTGTACGTCTACCAACCGGGAGAATTGCCCGCACGAGTAAATCGTCTCGACTTGCAAACCGGTCAACGCACTTTCTGGAAGCAGCTCATGCCCTCCGATCCGGCCGGCGTCGAAAATATCGGGCCTATCCTGTTGACTCCCGATGCCAAGAGCTGTGTCTACGGCTATCACCGCATGCTTGCCGACCTCTACCTAGTCGAAGGTCTGAAATAGGAAGAACCAACCAGTCGGGCAATTAGCCCATGCCCTTTCCCGAAATTGCTGTGTGCAAATTTGTCCGCCAACGTCTATCGTGGTTTATGCATCTCGATACTTTGCAAAATTATCAGCGGAGGTATTGAACAAATGAGGCTGCGTAAAGAAAACATCCTTATGAACGTGCTGTTGGGTACCGGACTTTATCTGCTGGATTCGCTGCGAGATCGCTTCGCCGAAGGCGTCGATGATCTCCGTGGCCGTGCGCGCGACACCTACGAGACTGCTTCAGAACGCGTCAGTCGTGCGAGCGATGTGTTGAAGGGCGAAGACCACCCGAGAATGAACGCTGCCCTGGCGCTGCTGGTCGGCGTTGGTATTGGTGTAGGGGTCGGCATTCTGCTGGCGCCCGCTAGCGGCGAGGAGACGCGCAGAAAGATTCAGACCCGCTTCGCTCGCGAGAACGAACCGGCAACTGGCACCTACGGCATGTAGACGTTGCGCTGCGCATGCTACGACTGAGCTGAACTCCGGGACGAGTTCCGAACGAGCACGACATTACCCGCAAGAGAGGGGCACTGAAATTTTCGCTAGGGCTAGGTATGGCGAGTCTCAACGCCGCTACTGTTTCACAAGCGGCGCCCCGCGCAAAGCGTCCCCCAAACGAACGTCAGAATCACCAAATGAGACACCAGAGCCTACGATGGCCAAAACGAATCCCGCAGCCGGAACTGCTGCGGTGCAATGTTTGAAGACCCAGGCCGGGCGCCGGGCGGACATCGAGGTATCGATCTGGACCACGTCACCGGGGCGGGAAACCGCGTACTGCTTGGGTTTGCGGATGGCATAGGGCTGGGGATGGGGAGCGCGGCGACTGCCCGGCCACCCCGCTGGCTGGAGTCTAGATCGCGCCTTGGCCCTCAAAGCCTGCAAGCGCGTCCCGCTTGCAGTGTGCTTTCCTGATCTGCGTTCCAGGAGTTATCCGCACTAAAAATTAAGCACGACATTGGTGGGTGAGTTACGCGCCCAGACCGCACGTTCATTTCTTTAATTTCCCGATAACCGCTCGCATGATAGCCTAAATCGGACGCCGCTTTGGGCCGCGGAATGCATGTTTCCAGGTCCAGAAGTCGTCTGAATCGCATGGATTCCAGCAGTAACAAACCGCCCGTACCCATCTCTTCTCAAAGGATTTCGGGGCCTCCCTCTCCGGCCGTAGCAACGCAACTTTCCCCCCAAGGCGGGGTTGAATCCTACGTGGGCAGCGTAGCCATGGATCAGGTGTTGCTCGCCACGGGGGGCGGGCCGATGGCAACGCCAGCCATCGCCGGAGCCATTCTGTTCGGCGACGGCTTTAGTGATGCCGATGTAATGCTCCGGGTCAAAGATGGCGATGACTCTGCATTCGACTATTTGGTGCAAAAGTACCGCCGGCCGATGGTTAGTTTCATGGCCCGCATGGCGCATAACACAGCGGTTGCGGAAGAGTTGGCACAGGAAGTGTTTCTCCGTGTATATCGTTCGCGTGGAAGCTACCAGGTCAGCGCGAAGTTTACCACCTGGTTGTACCGCATCGCGGTAAACCTGGCGGTCAATCATGCGCGCGACACGCGCCACGAGCGCGCGGAAAAAACCCTCAGCCTGAATGAGCCTGATCCGGAGAACGGCCGCACGCTGGATGTGCCCGATGGCGCTCTGGACGCAGAAGAAAATCTGGTTCGGCGCGAGCGGCTGCAAGCCATCCGCCAGCGGGTGCAGGCTCTGCCCGAGCGGCAACGGTTGGCCGTAATCATGCACAAGTATCAACAGATGGATTACCGCCAGATCGGCGAGGTTTTGAAACTGAGCGAGTCAGCCACCAAGTCACTGCTGTTCCGCGCTTATGAGACTTTGCGCGAACAGCTGAAGGATTTTGTATGAAACAAGCAGTCATCCATTGCAATGACGTTCGCGAGTTGATGCCGGATCTGGCCGCCGGCCTGAGCGCGTTGACCCCGGAGGTAAAACAGCACCTGAGTGCCTGCTGCGAATGTGCCGGTAAGCTCGAAGCTTTCCGCCAAACCATGTCGCTGCTGGACGAATGGCGCACGCCCGCACCATCCCCTTATTTTGACGTTCGCTTGCAAGCCCGCCTGCGCGAAGAAAAAGCCCACCAGCCGAGCGCACTGCTGCAATGGTTGCGCAAACCCGCGCTTGCCTTTTCGTTCGCCGTCCTAATGGTGGTAAGCGTGACACTGGTCCGCATAAATCAGACACACAGAGAGCCAGGCGCTCCCCCGGCGCCGGTACAGATTGCTGCCGAACCCGGTACGCCGGTGGGAGATCTGCAGGCGCTCGAAAAGAATCACGAACTGTATTCGGATTTCGATCTGCTCGACGACCTGCAGGTCCAGCAGGATGTGAATTCGAATCCGTAAGTCAAATTACAGAGCTTGCGACAAATTTTGGATTGCCATAAGGGGAAATCGGGGAACGTGTCACGCCTGAAATCTCGTACGGTTGCGGCGGTCTTGGGCTGTCTTCTGCTGATTGCTGCTAACCCCGCGGAGTCCCAGGCTCGCGGCGCCCGGCGAGCACCGCAGCGGCACCAGGAACGTCCTGAGGCGCACCAGGAAGCCCCACAACTTGCCGCCCCCAAACCAGCCGAGAAGCAACGATCAGGCCAACACGCGGGGCAGTGGCTGCGCCGCTACAAGAATCTCCCTCCGACAGAGCAGCAAAGGGCGCTCAATGAGGACCCGAAGTTCCGCAATCTGCCTCCAGAGCGGCAGGAGCGACTGCGCGAACGTTTGCAGCACTTCAGCAATCTGCCTCCGGAGCAGCAGGAGAGAATCCTCAATCGCATGGAAACCTGGGAGCACCTAACTCCCGATCAAAAAGGCCAGGCACGCCAGCTTTTCGGAAGACTGCAACAGCTTCCCCCTGACCGCCGCCGGGTCGTCGATAAAGCCATCCGCGGCCTGCGCGCCATGCCTCCTGAGCAGCGACAGCAAGTGATCGAGTCCGACCGCTTCAGAGACAGCTTCTCACCGGACGAACGGGACCTGCTCAACCAGGCTTCCCGCCTGCCTCTGGCGCCGGCGGAAGGCGTTCAGGGCGAGCAGGCACCGGAATACTAGAACCAACCCCTCGAGATGGCCCGTTTTCGCCATCGCTTACGCACCGACGGCGGGAGTACCTGTATGCTCAGCTTGCGGCCCCTAAACCGGTCTGTTTTCGCAAGTTGTGGGCAGGGAGGCAGTTATGACTTGGACCTCGGTGGAGGATGGGCTTCCCCATGACGGCGAGGAGTGCGTTCTGGTTTGCATGCAACCGTAAATTACCACGGTATCATAGACTTACTGGCATTTAGTAACCTACAACTTCAAGCGTTCGTACCCCCCCCGCGCCGTTACAGCCTAGTGTAAAATTTTGTAAGATTTTGTAACGTTTGTCTCCTCCCGCTCTGCCGCGCTCCTCTCGCGTACGCCATCTGCTGAGAGGCGTTGGTTGGGTGAAACTCTAGCCACCCCTCCCAAGTTCCGTCAACTCTCTCTTCACCGCAAATCCACACTACGTAAGCAGTATCGCCATCAATGACCTTGGCAGCAGTTTCACGGATAAGCACGGCGTTGACCTCGCGAGATTAGATGTCGCGTGATGACAAACTGGTCTGGGATGCAGCCCGCCCACTGAAGTTGATATAACTTCGGGAGGCATAAACGCCTAAGAGTGCCTAACAAAACCGGAAGGGTGGCGATTGCCGTCGTTAGCGCACAGGATGTGGCATCTAGCACACGAAAGCGCCTGTCTGACGCGGCATTCAACGCCCTACCCGCAATAATTTGACTTGACACCAGCTGTTTTGGGCATAGACTTATGCCGCTCAGCCGTACCCCCCTCCTGCAGTGGTGCGGCCCCTCGACAGTCACTGGTGAACTTACAGGCAAGCCATGCGAAAGAAATTTGTCCAGGTGCTCGTCGTGGCTCTCGCCGCTTTCGCAATGCTCGTATTTGCCTATCCCGACGACGATCTGTCTGATGACGACTTTGGCAGCCTGATGTTGCAAGAGTCCTCGGTGAAAGTCCCGACGCACCGGGACCAACAGGCCCGTGCTGTAGACTCCCCGCCGAGGCTTTTCGCCTCGAACGAAAGTACGTGCTCTCCACGTTCTTCAGGGAAAACGCCCTCTCCAACACTGTTATCACTCGCCGCTTGTGCTCTCCGTTGCTGACACTCAGCCGATCTCAAATTTGAGTTGCGACAGCCGCAGGTGATTAGCCTCCCGGCTGCCTCGCTTACGTTTGGCAAGAAAGTCTCAATCGCACAGGAGGCACTATGAAATCCAGAAAATTGACATGCATTACAGCGATGATAGTTTTCGTCCCACTTGTGATACCACTTCAGTTGACCGCACAGCACACTCGCTACACCGTCACCGACCTTCCTCTGGGAAAACGGCGTGCTAACTGATCTCAACACCCTGATTCCTGCCGATTCCGGCTTGCAGTTGATTTTCGCTTTCGGCATCAATCCACGCGGGCAGATCGACGCCTGGGCCTTTGAGTTCAGTACCGGCGATGTGCATGCAGTACTTCTGAACCCGCACCACAGCACCAGCACGAAGCAAGGCACTGAGTCCGCCGCATCGGCTGAGATCGCCGGGAGAACACGGGTGACTCTATCTGAGAATGTTCGCAAGATGCTTCGGGAGCACCTGACCAGACGGTATCCGTATCGCGGCTTCGGAGTGTGGCTACCGAAATAGCCACAGGAGTAACGAATGATGGCGGGGCGGGGCATTGTAACTCACATCACTAACTCCGGCCCGGCTGAGTTCGGTAAAACAACAAAGGTGTTAGGGGTTCTTAGCAAGTTAGTCCAAAATTCCGATTAAGGAGGTACACCATGACGTATGCATTCAGAATTGCGATGGCTGCCGTCTGCGTGCTCTTGGGCGCTGGCACACATCGTGCCTTTGCCAGCAGCCAGACGCAGACTTTCGAGTTGGAATTGTTTGCGCCGCAAATATCGCAGGCCGCAAATGGGGAGCTGGTCAGCATCACTGGACAGGGTTTGTTTTCTATTCACCCCAAGACGGTGAGCGCTAATGGCACCTTCACTCACAGCGATGGTCACGACAATGTTCTCGCCAATGGAACATGGGTTGCCACTCGACTCCTGAGCTTCCAGCCTTACGGCTGCGGGGTCGTGCTAGGTATTCCACTCCCCCCAGACCTTTGTGGTGGGAAGCTGGTGCTGCGCGTGCTCCTCACGAACTCATCTTCTGGTCAACAGTTTGATGGCGTTCTGTGGATGTTCTGCATTATCGGCCCCAATCCGCCAAACAGCCATGACGAGGAGGACGGCGAGGGAGCACACCTTAGTATCATTGGCGTCAACAACTTCAACAAGATTGTCAGCGGCGGAAACATTTATGTGAAAACGAATTAGTTTCTAAAGGAAGCCCTGCATCGTATCTGACCGAACCCACGGCTGCCATTCTTCTGATGCTTACCTTTCCCGCAGAAATGGCGTGATCGAGTAAGAGTAAGAATGACGTGGTTGCTTAGCGAGCCCTTGCGCCTGGGTACACTGGGCTACTCGGTCCAGAAGGTCGAGAACGAAGAGTGCCCTTGGGGGGCAGGGTATGTACGACGGCTGAACTTCATGAACTTCCTGAACTCTAAAACAGACCTCAAGTGAACAGCTTAGCCCGAATAGGCTTGTTAAGTAATAAGCGGATCCCGTGCACCTGCTGGCGCTCCCGCATCCGCACCAGAGTTCATGGAGTTCAGCAAGTTCAGCCCATACTTCTCTAGAAGCCGGCCGAGTTTTGGGCCCTCACCAGAAGCGATGACGTAACCACCTTCCCGGCGCTCTGGGGTCGGACGGGGCCGACCACACAGCCTTGCTTCTGTTTTTGCGGTTCCTGCGGTGTGGGGAGATCAGTTCAATGCCATAGCTCCTAAGCTTGGTGTGCAATTTGTCGGAGTCGTAGGCGTTGTCACCGACGAGATTCTGTGGAGGTTCCGGGATCACCATCTGCACGAGGGCGGACTCGGCCAACTTCACTTCGTGAGGCGTAGCACTTTCGACGAACACGGCAACTGGAAGACCATGGCAGTCTGCTACGGCCATGATCTTCGTTCCCTTACCACGTTTCGTTTTGCCGACCTTCGATCCCCCTTTTTGGCCGGCGCAAAGCTGCCATCGATGAAGGCCTCACTGACATCCAGCCGACCTCGAATCTGCAGATCTTCGGCCAGTGCTTCCAAGACGCCTCGCATGATTCCTGACCGCACCCATTGCTGGAATCGACGATGGCAGGTCTGGTAAGAGGGATACCGTTCAGGCAAATCAGCCCAAGGAGCGCCGGTGCGGAGCACCCATAGAATGGCATTGAGGACGCTACGGCGACTCTTCCAGGGACGCCCGCGCCCATCCTTGCGGCACGGTGGTTCAGGGATGAGGGCATCTAGCTAGGATCGCCCATTGGAGATCCGTCAGCTCTCGAGCATTAAGTACAAGCATAGGATTCACTCCAGAAAATTGTTTATGCAGTGTTCGAAACAAAGGCCGAATAGTCGGAACATCAATTACGACGAACCAAGCTACGTTTCGCGGGTCAGTTCAAGTACCGTAATCTCCGGTCGGGCACCGAGCCGGATGGGGAAGCCAGTTATGCCAATTCCGCGGTTCATGTAGAGTTGCTCGCCACCGCTGCCGTCGATTACCGGCCGCATAGCATGCTTATTTCCATACAAACCGCGGATGTAGGGTACCCCTATCAGGCTGCTGAGGTTGAGCCCGCGGTGGATGAAATCGAGCGACAACTGGCCACCGCCATGAATGTCTCCAGCCAGCGTCAAGTCGATACCCAGCTCGTGATCGCCGAAGGCATGCGGGTAGTGGATCAGCAAAATGTTTACCGTGTCAGGCATTATCAACGATTTGAGCTGCTGCAGTCGCCGGTCGCCCTCCATCTGCCGCTCGGCATCGGGTGCAAGATCGTTCCCGTGGTCTATCCCGATCAGATTAAGCATCTCGTCACCGAGCCGGATAGGTGCGCGCTCCTGACGCAGCATGCGGATACCCTGGGCGGCAAACAAGCGCGTGATGGAATCTTCAATCCCCACGTCCGCCTCATGGTTTCCCATGCATCCGAAAACTCCGTGAGGTGCTCGCAGGCCCGCCAGTACACGAACCACCTCACTCTGGGCTTCCGGGTCCCAACAAATGTAGTCCCCGGTCAACGCTATTAAATCTGGTTCTAGTCCGTTGGTGATGGCGACGCAGCGGCGAATGTAGTCCGCGGTGGTGAAGGGACCAAGATGAATATCGGAAAGCTGGGCGATGCGAAAGCCATCGAAGGCTTTGGGCAGGCGTGCCAACCGTACCCGCTGACGAACCACTTCGACGTTTTGCCGCTCGTAGAGAAGCCCGTAGCCGACAGCGAGGAAGGGAGTGGCGCTGACTAGCACCGCGGTCCGCTCCAGAAAGCGACGACGGCCGGGCGAAAGCAGGGCAGCTCCGGCATCAGCAGCCGAGGGCTGGTGCATAGCCGTGCGCGCTTTGCGGTAAACCCACCCAGCGGCGCGGGTCACCCGATCTGCCGCCCCAAAAGCAATCACTAGCAGAAACGCTAACACCGATCCCACGAGCCACCACCAGAATACGGCGTGGATAAGCATGCTGTGCGGCCGATAGTCGGCGGCACGGATTGTGTGACCGAGGCCCCACTCGGGGTAGCTGTAGATGAAGACAAACAAATAGACCAGGCCCGCGATGATCGTGAGCCAGGGGCGGCGGGGCTTATCGGGAATGAACCCCTCCCCAAGGTCGAGGATGCGGCCAATCCAGAAAATCTGGCTGGCGATAAAGATCAGGAGCAGAGCGAAGAGGGACAATCCGAAGAAATCGGCATGCGCGATCAGAAATGTGGCAAGAGCAATGATCAACAGCAAAATGATCGGGCGCCAATGAGCGATGACGCGGCGGCAGACTAGGAGAAAACTGCCGCCGATCTCGCCGATTCTAGATGTCCGCCACGCTGGAGTCACGTTCTGGTCAACTCCAATACCGTAATCTCCGGTCGGGCGCCGAGGCGGATGGGAGGGCCGGTGGTTCCGATGCCGCGGTTGACATACAGTTGGCTGCCGGGTTTTTCGTACCATCCGCTGACGTAGGGAGTCTCCGGGCGTACGAGGGTGAGGCTCGGGTGGACGAACGAAAGCGACAACTGGCCGCCGTGGCTGTGCCCGGCCAGCGTCAAGTCGATGCC